>Ga0074193_1000021_pt1 | contig 303727 bp, 266 predicted proteins | sample EPASupsiteHSE605_FD_64523 | JGI IMG/M metagenome (GOLD analysis project Ga0074193, IMG submission 64523) | Bioremediated contaminated groundwater from EPA Superfund site, New Mexico - Sample HSE6-05 | ecosystem: Environmental > Aquatic > Deep subsurface > Groundwater > Contaminated ... | reverse complement strand
AAGCCATCAGATAAATGGCCCAAAACCATTTCACAAGAGGAACTTTGGTCGAATGAAACAAGGTGTCAGCGGTCATCGACACTTGGTGTCGACAATGAGAACATTGGTACAGTTTACGCGATTCAATAAAGTAGGCCTTCGTGGATCCACAAGCAGGGCATTGAAACCCATTGGGCCATCTCACCTTGATCAAGGTCTTTGCGCAGGAGCTTTCGCTGCCATACCGTTTTTGCCATTCAAGCAAGGTTATTCCAGGCATCTTCATAACAAGGCCTCATTTGGCTTATCAATTTGATCTTGTTATGAAATATAAGCATTATGCTGAGATTGATACAGAGCCATTTCTGATAAAGATTTTCCCCCAGGAAGCAGCGCGGCAAGGAGCCGTGTGACTTCGCCTTCCGCAGCCGCTATTGCATATGCCTGCACACGAGGATTCCCATCAGATAATTGATGAAACTGTTCGACCAGATTGGCTGGTAAATTAGAGAACGTAGTATCCAAGTGCAGTGTTGTTTCTTCCAACGAGAAGGAGGAGCAGAGAACCTCAGGCGTTCCTGATGGCAGTCTAACAGAGCTACGTCGGGCGGGATCAGTGCGACAGGATGTTATGAAGCGAATGTTCTTTGGAAGACTCACCAAATCAGCGCCGAAGAGTTCATGGACAAATGATATTTCAGGAGGGTTGGTGTTGTGGGCAGCGGCAATGGAATTATCCGCTGCATCGATGATAATCAGCAGAATTCCTTGCGGTTTAAGTTCCTCAAGAACTTGCCCTGCTGAACGGAGTTTTTGCACGAACTGCTTAATGTTTGCTGGATTTTTCAGGCTTCTCGGGATGAACAAAGGGAGTTGGAGTGATGTCGCGAGATCATTTGCCAGTTGGAGGAAAGCATTTTCCGGCAAGTGTCTTTTATCGTCGGTCTGAGTGTAACGACCACCTCCATAACAGTCGAAAAAGACCGACGTTGATCCACTGGGCAAGCGGTCGGCAATCTGCCGCATGAGAGTGGTCTTCCCGCAACCGCCCGAACCATGTATCAAAACAAGGCGCTCGCCCTTAACCAGCAAGTCTGCTGCTTCATTCGCGGCTTTCCGCCCTACTATTTTTTCAAGGCGGCGAACGTCAGGAGGGCAAGGAAATAAACCATCTCGACCACTTAGACCAAACCAAAGTAAGATGTTCTTTTCGGTGACGATCTCCCTAGCCCGTTCGGGAATCATAAGTTCGCGAACTCTGACTTGGAGTTCCCGTATTTCTGACGACACATCATTGCCAAGCAAACCTGCAACTGCGTCAACGATTTTTTCTTTCACCGCAAATCGAGAATCTTGTCCACACTCGCTTAAATCCAGTATTTCGAGAAAACTTTGGAACTCGCTCTCAGCTATGCCAGCTGCCTTAATTAAATCCTGAAGGCTGTGCTTTGCTAATGGATCAATGTTGGCTTTATTGAGTGAGCCTGACCATCTTGTATCCATCGCCTCTCTAAGATCTGCCGAGACCTTTTGATTACTGACGAGCCGAATCGATAGAGGAACGCCTTGTTTTATGCGTGCCTTAGCATTTTTATAGGCATCAGCCAACCTGCGGATGACAGAATTGTTCCCTTTCTTTGCAGTACTTTCGGCTAACCGGGCAACAGACCAAACTTTCTCTGGATTTGCAGAAGAATACTTAAGTTGGGCAAATTCTACTCGCTCAGCAGATTCAAGCGATGTGCCGCCATAGTAAAGCGCACAATCGACACCGTCCCATGTAGGTTTTTCGTCAGTCTGAGCAGAATTTTCTGTCCTAACCCCTTCAACCCCAACAGCTGTCAAGTGAGTTCCCGGACATAAGAGCTCAAGAACCTGCTGTAACGCCCATAGTTCATGAAACTGGTCGCCAGCATTTGAGCCGCGAGCACCACCATAATCGATGCATGATGTCACAATACTCATTCTAATGGTTCCGTTATATTTGTACGTCTTCCATTGAGTTCAAGACTATACAAGCCCTGAACCGGGTGAGGGTCATTGTCCCAACCCGCATCAGCTTTGGCAGCGCATAATTTCGGCAGGTATCTGTTTCATTGCTCATGCAAGTTGCCCTCGATAAACTCCTGTATTATCAACAGAGTTCCCAATATGTAGCTCGCTACAGCTTTCTTGCCTCCTGCCATCCGGCAAACTCCGCAGGACGCAGGCGGTAACGGGCAAGGATTCCCGAATGCAACCGTTTGATTTCATCCTGAACCATTTCGACAAAGGCGGAGCGATTCTGCTCGTCGATGTGTTTTTCTGCAAACTGTTCAATGGTCTGCAGAATCTCCGGCCGCTTGTTGCGAACAATATCGGCCACCAAATGGTGCAGCTGCAGGCGATAGCGCAGCCGAAGCGGGTCAGGTTCAGCCAGGCTCTTGCGGACCAGGACATATTCCCTGGCGGAGCGTTCATAGGCCCAGACAAACAGGTCACGGAGCAGTTCAATCCGGTTCAGCTCGTACACGCCCAGCATGGCGTCGATGTAGGCCCGATCCGGCACGTCGATAAAGGTCAACGGAGCGAGGTTGTGCCGGATCAGCGGGATATTGGCCCCGAGCCGGGAAACCCGCTTGTTGACGTCCGTAAACGGTTGCAGATAGGGGATATGCACCAGGATAAAAAACGCCTGCTCAAAGGGATCTTCGATTGCAGCCGCCTTGCCGAGGTGGTCGTGGAAACACTCATTTCCAGGCCTCGCTGTTGATGGTAACGACGAATCGCGACACGCGACAATGTCGCAAATCGTCGCTAACCGCAAGCCATTTTGTCGTGAACCGTCACGAACCCTGTGGAGAGAGCTGTCGCGATGTATCGAATGATGAGCTGATAAGCTACGGCGGGTTTACTGTAGTTCGAAGTAGAAAGGAAAAACAAGGCTGGGAAAAGGAGGGGGGAAATAAAAAACGGGTTAGACAATAACTGTCTAACCCGTTGCTATGTGGCTCCCCGGGAGGGACTCGAACCCCCGACAAGGCGGTTAACAGCCGCCTGCTCTACCAACTGAGCTACCGAGGAATGCAGCTCTACGATGAAATGACGGTGACTTCATGCAAACACCACGTCATTTCGAGAATGGGTAAATAGCATAGAGTCGTTGAGCCGTCAAGAAAAAGTTACGGCTTGTCCGGTTTTGCGGGTAGCGGAGTTATTCCGTTTCTATTTCAAAAAAACGCGTCTGTTTGTTCTTTCGACGAGCCCAGCGCGGAGAAAATTCGCAAGGCCCGGAGATCTCTCCCTTTGGTCGAGATGACACACCTTCGGCGGCGAGGTTTTGCTTTGAGCGTCATGTTTTGCTTGATTGAGAAACGGAATCAGGCTGGTTGATCGGCCTCGGGGCCGCGCAGCAGCGGCAGCCGGATTTCGACGATCAGGCCGTCCCGATTCGGGGCGTTGGCAAAGCTGAGCGAGCCGCCGTGCTGCTGCACCGCCTGATGGGCTATGGCCAGTCCCAGGCCGGCGCCGCCGCTGTTGCGGTCTCTTGCTTCGGCCACCCGGAAAAAGGGTTCGGTGAGGTTGGGCAGCTTGTCCTCGGGCACGCCGGGGCCGTAATCGCGCACCCGGATCACGGCTGCCGGGTTTCCGGATGCGCCGGCGGCGGCGATCAGACTGATCTCCACCCGGCTGCCCGGTCGGGTGTAATAGGCGCCGTTGCGGACGATGTTTTCAATCGCCTGACGCAGCAACTCGCTGGACCCCGAGACCGTGGCCGGCTCGAGGTCGCCGACGACCACCCCCTTGCCCTGGTTGCGGGTTTCAAAATCAACGTCCTCGGCGATCTCCAGCACCAGATTGGCAAGCGGCACGGGCGGCGAGTTGGCGTCGACGCTCTTGGCTTCGCTGCGGGTGAGGGCCAGCAACTGGCCGATCAAAGTGTTCAACCGTTCGGATTCCCTGGAAATGCGGGCGAAGTTGCCGTCTTCCTCGGCCTGGAAGCGTTTTTTTGCCAGTTCCAGGGCGAGGTTCAGGCGCGCCAGGGGCGAGCGGAGTTCGTGCGAGATGTCAAGCAGCAGCCGCTTCTGGCCGTTGACCAGCCCCTCCATCCGTTCGGCCATGTGGTCGAAGTCCCGCGCCAGATCGCCGATTTCGTTGCCCGGCTTGCCCAGGCTGGTTCCCACCCGGGCCGAGAGGTCGCCGGCGGCGATCTGGCGGCTGATCGTGCGCAGGCGGGCCAGGGGAGCGCTGAACGATCTGGCCAGGAGGTAGCAGATGATGCCGGCAACCGGGAGAAAAACCAGGAAACGCAATTCCTGCACGCGGCCAAAGGGGGTGAAAAACCCTTTCTGACGGGGCGGCGGCGGAAAATCCTGATCCCCGCGAGGCGGCGGCAGCAGTTTTTCCATTCCGGGCGGCGGTCCCAACTGATGGAGGCCGATCACCGTGTAGGCCTGTCCTTCCGGGGTTTCGAGGCGCTGAATCACGACCAGTTGGCGTCCATCGTCCTTGATCGTGGGCTGTTTGCCGGCGCTGACGGCCAGACTCGCAATGGCCGGGTCGAGAGCAGGTTTCTTGGGCAGAATCGCGCCCTCAACGCCGAGATAGAGACGGGTTCGGGTGGTTTCCTGGACTTCCTGCACATAATCGACAAAGGCCTGGTCGCCGCGATGCTGGCGCATGACGAACGCCGCCTGGCCCATCAGCGCTATTGCGCGGGCGATGCTGTGCTGCAACTGCTGCTGGAAATCGCGGCGGAAGGAGTCGACCGACCGCCGGGAAAACGAAAACATGATCAGGCCGCTGATCAGCCCGGCAAGCAGGATGGTCAGGGAAAAGCTGACAAGGAGGCGAAAAAAGATGCTGCGCATAATCGGTTGCGGTGCGGTTCAGGTGCAGACGTACAGGTAGCCGACGCTGCGCACGGTTTTGATCCGTTCGACGCCGTTGAGGTTGTGGCCGAGTTTCTTGCGCAGGCTGCTGATGTGCACGTCGATGCTGCGGTCAAACATCTCCAGTTTGCGGCCCAGCACCTCCTGGGCGAGGTCTTCCCGATTGACCACCTGGCCGATGCGTTTGATCAGGGCGTGGAGCAGGGAGAACTCCACGGCGGTGAGCGGAATTTCGGCGCTGTTCTGAAAAACGGTGCGGGTGCCGAGGTCGATGACGATGTCGTCGGCAGTCAGTTTGCCGGGCGGAGTGCGTCGGTGGCCGAATCCGCTCTCGCCGCGTCGGTGGATGGCGCGGATGCGGGCGACCAGTTCGCGCGGATTAAAGGGTTTGGGCAGGTAATCGTCGGCCCCCATCTCCAGACCGACGATCCGGTCGACCTCGTCGCCCCGGGCGGTCAGCATCAGCACGGGGACCGGCGAGGAAAGCCGGATCTGGCGCAACAGATCAAAGCCGCTGAAGCCCGGCAGCATGACGTCGAGGATCAGAAAGGCGTGGTCGCCGGAGAGCGCGGTCGCCAGCCCCTGCTGGGCGTCGTGGCACGCCGAGACGGCAAACCCTTCCTGTTCAAGGTATTCGGTGAGCAGGTCGCAGAGCTCGGTGTCGTCGTCGATAATCAGGATTCGCATGGCGGGGCGTGGGTGCTCGGTTGCGTTGGCGGGAAGAATAATTGGTTCACCATAAAGGGTCTTATTGCCTGCCGGTTAGCCAATTTACAAAAATTAACATATTTTTGCAGAGGATTAACAGTCAAATCCCTTTAATGTACCGATACTATTTACAGGATCGCCCGGCCAGCGCCGGCCGTGTTGCGACCACGGAAACAACGCCTCTTGTGCGGCCGGGCAAGCGTTTCCGGGCTCCATCCGCCCCAGGCTGTTTTTATCGCGGCGACCTGGTGTTGTTCTCTTGACGGAAACGCGCGCGACTGTTGCAAACAGTTACTCCCGCGCGACCCAATCACCATAAAGCGCCTCTTTTTTCAAGACGATACAAGAGGTAACCCTGGAATCTCCAGGGCAACAACGAGTGTGCGCTCCGTTCGCCCAGGGCATGAGGCCGGGAGGCGGCGGGGGCGCGGCAATTCATTGCGAGGAGGCGAATCATGACGATCAGCGGCATCAGTTCCAGTGCAAGCAGTTACTTTATCAATCTCAACAACGCCCAGAAAAGCAGTTCCTCGGCCAGTTCAACCGAGCAAACCTCAACCAAAGGCAAGCCGAATCTTGCCGAGATGTTCACCAAGCTGGACGCGGACAACAGCGGCAGCCTCAACGAAACCGAGGTCCAGACTCTGACCGAGAAAATCAGCGAGGCCACCGGGGTTTCGGTGGATCTGTCGGAATTTATGGCGACCTACGACACAGACGGCGTCGAGGGCCTCAGCGAAGACGAGACCACGGCCGCGCTGGAGGCCAATCGGCCCCAGGGACCTCCGCCCGGCGGCATGGGGGGTATGAGCGGCATGGGCGGCGGGCCGGACGAGACCGACATGGTCAGCTCCGCCGATGAGAACGGCGACGGCGTGATCGACGCGGACGAGGCGGAAAGCCTGGTGGAAATCATCAACAACGCCACCGGAAGCTCGATGACGGCCGAGGAGTTCATCAGCGACAACGCTGAGGAAGGGAGCTCCACCCTGACTCTGGATGAGGCGGTGGCGGGCATGGAAGCCAATCGTCCGGAGGGGCCGCCTTCCGGGACGGCGAACGCAACGGGCGCCCAGGGCGCGATGCAGGGCGGGCCTGATTACGCCCAGATGTTCAGCGACGCCGACACCAGTGGAGACGGCAGCCTGAGCGTGGATGAGGCGGATAGTCTGGCCGGGATCATCAGCGGCGCCACCGGCACGACCATGGAGGCGAGCGATTTGCTCACCAACTATGACGCCGACGGCGACGGCTCGTTGAGCGAAGAGGAGACCGCGACAGCCCTGGAGGCCAATCGTCCCGCCGGCCCGCCGCCTCCGAGCGGAAGCGGTGACGGCGAGGACGCGGCGACCACGGCGGCCATTGAAAATTATCTCAAGATGGCGGCGCTGGGGATGGAAAACCAGACTTCCGGCGATCTGTTCTCGATGTTGGGCAGCGAGTCCGGCTCGCTGAGCAACGTCGCCTGAATGCGTTTCGCCTGACGAATCAGCGCCAAATGTTCCCTACCTTCCCTTGAACCACTCTCCGGCCTCGCCGGGAGTGGTTCCTCTGTCTTTTGACGATCCCGGCGACCGTCGGCAACCGAGCGATCAGTTCCGCAACAGCTGCAGCGCCACCCATTCGTCCTGATATTGCCGCTCAAGCGGGTGCATGCCCAGATCGCCGTACACCCGGACAATATTGGCTTCCTGCTCGCCGCTGAGAATCCCGGCCAGCACCAGATGGCCGCCCGGCGCGGTCAGGGCAACCAGGGTGGGGGCCATCTCCACCAGCACGTCGTGGACGATGTTGGCGCTGACCAGGGGATATTCTCCCTGGATCTGCGCCACCGGCGCGGCGCTGGCCTCGATTTTTGCCGCAAGTCCGTTTTTCTCGATATTCTCGCAAGCCACCGTCACCGCATCGGGGTCGTTGTCAATCGCCACGACCCGCTCGGCTCCGAACAGGGAGGCCGCCATGGCCAGGATGCCGGTGCCTGTGCCGACATCAAGCGCCTGACGGGGGGACAGAAGCTCCATGCTTCGGGCGATCAGGGACAGCGCCATCCGGGTGGAGGCGTGCTGGCCGGTGCCAAAGGCCATGCCTGGGTCCATCTCGATCACATGCTGGCCGGGTTCCGGCTGATGCTCCTCCCAGGAGGGTTTGATCACCAGGTTCGGGACAATCGCAAAGGGTTTGAAATATTGTTGCCAACTGGTGGCCCAGTCCTCATCGGCCAGCAGTGTGGTGGTTGGCTGTTCCGGGGCCAGATCGTAGAGGCCAAACAGCTCGGTCATCCGCTCCATGATCCGCGCGGTGAGCGCGTCGGCGTTCTCCCCGGGTTGATCAGGAGTCATCGGGGCTGCATTCAGCTGGAAAAACCCGCTGATCAATGCGCCGTCCTCGTTTTCCGGGCTTTGTTCAACCCCGGTTCCGCTGAGCACGCCCATGAGGTCGGCGGCCGACTCTAGCAGCGGCGTGGGGCAGAAGAGGGTGATTTTCAACCAGGGGCTATCGGCGGCGGCAACAGGGTGTTGGCTTGTCATGGGCACTCAAAAACAAAGGGTTGCGAAGGGATTTTGCCGTGCACGGGGCAAGGCGGCGACGATTTTGGCCGATCATACCCGGATTGCCGGGCCGGGGCGAGGTTTTCCTTGCTCAGGCGGCGGCTCGGGCGTTGGTCGACCCCGGCCAATTTGAGGATTGACAAAATCATCGTTAAACGATTACTTACATCAGCTGTCGCTGGTCACGGAATCGCCTTACACGGAGTTGCGGCCAAAACCTGGGAGTCTTCGCCGCCAACTGCTGCGGGCGGTTTGCGCCAAACCGTTGTTCCCTCCCGGTTGTTCGCACCCTTTCACAGACAGGATTGGCCATGATCGATACCTCGGGACATCATATTGTCTACGGCGAATTGCAGGATTATCTCACCGGCGAACTGCTGCCGGACACCGACGACGAGCGGATTCGCCAGGAGCTGGCCCGTTTGCTGGTGGAGCGGCTCGGCTACGCCAAGGACGAGTTGGAGCCCCGGCTGACCATCGACACCTGCTTCAACGACATCCGGGTGCAGACCAAAATTGAACTCACGGCCCGGATCAACGGCAAGCGGCTGTTCATCCTCCGCTACGGCCCCGGTTCCCTGGTTACCCGCGAAAAGGGGGCCATTGCGGCGGCGCGGATGCTGGACTCCGAGTACCGGATTCCGCTGGCGATCGTCACCAACGGCCGCGACGCCGAGTTGCTGGAAACCGACGGCGGCAAGGTGCTGGGCGTCGGCATGGAGTGCATCCCGGATCGCCGGCGGGCCGAGGAGCTGGCGCAGACCTGCGTTTTTGCGCCCTATGCCGATCCGCAGAAACGCGATCAGGCCCTGCGCATCCTCAATGTGTTTGATCTGGAGGTCTGTTGCTTTGGCAGCGGCTGCCGCCCGGATCTGCAGTGAATATTCAACAAATAACGAATCGCCGTTGCCGACGGGTGCAGGCGGATCATCTTTGACCAACCCCTAACAGACAAGAAGACCATGGAGACAACACGCAACTGGAACAAGACGAGCTGGCACAATTTTTCCGCCCTGCAGCAGCCCAACTGGCCGGAAAAGGAGAAATACGACGAGATTATTCAGACGCTTTCCTTGTTGCCTCCGTTAGTTTTTGCTGGTGAAATCAGGGACCTGAAAGCCATGCTGGCCAAGGCGGTCAAGGGCGAGGCCTTTCTCCTCCAGGGCGGCGACTGCTCCGAGGAATTTTCCCGCTGCACTGCGCCCAACATCCGGGAAACCCTCAAGGTTCTGTTGCAGATGGCGGTTGTCCTCACCTATGCCGGCAACAAGCCGGTGGTCAAGGTGGGCCGCATCGCCGGCCAGTACGCCAAGCCGCGTTCCGCCGACACCGAGATGGTCAACGGGGTGGAGATTCCCAGCTATCGGGGCGACATGGCCAACTCGGCCGACCCGGTGCTGGAAGCCAGGATTCCCGATCCCGAGCGGCTGCTCAAGGGCTACCACCTGTCGGCGGCCACCATGAACCTGCTGCGCGCCTTCACCCGCGGCGGCTTCGGTTCGCTCCACCGGGTTCAGGCCTGGAACAAGGAGTTTGTCAAGCAGTCGCCCATGGGCCGCTCCTACGAGCGGATGGCCAAGCAGATCAGCAGCGCCTTGAAATTCATGGAGACCATCGGCATTTCCACCGATATCCCCCAGATGAAGGAGGCCCAGTTCTACACCTCTCACGAGGCGCTGTTCCTGGGCTACGAAGAGGCCCTGACCCGCGAGGATTCGATTGCCGGCGGCTGGTACGACTGCTCGGCCCACATGCTGTGGATCGGCGACCGCACCCGGCAGATCGACGGCGCGCACATCGAGTTTCTGCGCGGCGTGCGTAATCCGCTGGGCATGAAGGTGGGACCCAACTACGCCATCGACGACATCCTGCGCATTATCGAGCGGTTGAATCCCGAGAACGAGGCCGGTCGGATCACCCTGATCACCCGCTTTGGCTTCAAGGCGATTGAAAAGCATCTGCCGCCGCTGCTGCGGGCGGTCAAGAAGTCCGGGTTGCAGGTGCTCTGGACCTGCGATCCCATGCACGCCAACACCTTCAAGGCCGATTCCGGGCTCAAAACCCGTGATTTTGAGAACATTCTTTCAGAATTGCGGTGCTTCTTCGAGCTGAACTGGGTGGAGGGCACGGTCCCCGGCGGGGTCCATTTCGAGTTGACCGGCGACGACGTCACCGAGTGCATCGGCGGGGCGCGCCAGCTTTCGGACGCGCAGCTGGGGCAGCGTTATCTGACCACCTGCGACCCCCGGCTCAATGCCGAGCAGGCGCTGGAAATGGCCTTTCAGATTGCGGAGATGATTCGAAGCTGAGGGGCGCGAAGATCATTCGCGGCGAAGACGAAACGATGCGGCGCGGTCTGGGAGAGCTCAGGCCGCGCCCGCTCCGGCTGCAAACAGGGCCTCGATTTCGTCGCGGGTGGCGAGGTCCAGCAGCCGGTTGCGGTTGGTGCTTTTTTTGAGGATTTTGCTGACCCTGGCCAGGGTTTGCAGGTATTCGCCGCCTTTGCCGGCGGGGGAGATCAGCAGCACAAAGAGATAGACTTCGCGCTTGTCGATGGCGTCGAAGTTGATCCCAATCCGGCTGCGGCCAAAACAGAGCAGGATGTCCTCCAGCCCTTCAATCTTGCCGTGGGGGATGGCCACGCCGTTGCCGACGCCGGTCGATCCCACTGCCTCACGCTCAAGCAACACCTTGTAGAGCGTCTCTTCGGTGAAGCGGCCGCACTGGGTTGCGGCCAAGCCCGCCAGTTCCCGCAACGCCCCTTCCTTGGTGGCGGCCTTCATTTCTAAAATAATCGCGTCTTTTTTCAATTGGGGCATGAAGACCGCACCGCCTAATGGGTTTGCCGCCGGTGCTTAACCGGGAGAATTTTAAGCTGTTCCCGATATTTGGCAACGGTGCGTCGGGCTACGGAAATGTTTTCCTTGGCGAGCAGCTCGGAGATTTTGTTGTCGCTGAGCGGTTTGACCGGATTTTCAGCGGCGATCAGCTGGCGGATGCGGGTCTTGATGGCCTCGGCCGCCACGGTGTCGCCGTCGGCGTTGGTCACTGCGGTGCTGAAGAAATACTTCAGCTCGTAGATGCCCTGGGGACAGTGGACGTATTTGTTGGAGGTCACCCGGCTGACGGTGGACTCGTGCATGCCGATGTCTTCGGCCACATCGCGCAGAATCAGCGGCCGCATCGCCCCGGAGCCGGACTCGAAGAAATCCCGCTGAAACTTGAGCAGGCTTTCCATCACCCGGTAAATGGTGCGCTGCCGCTGTTCGATGGATTTGATGAACCACTCGGCGTTTCGCTTGTTTTCCCGCAGGTAGCCGCGCGATTCCGAGTTGAGGGCGTTCTTCTGTTTGAGCAACTGCTGGTATTCGCTGGAAATCTGCAGGTGGGGCAACCCTTCGTCGTTGAGCTGGATAACGAATTCGCCGTCTATTTTGTAGAGATAGACGTCCGGGGTCACGTAATTGGTCTGTTCGTTGCTGAACTCGTTGCCCGGGTAAGGAATCAGGTCCTGGATGACGGCCACCGCCTCGTTGACCTTTTTCAGCGGCGCGCCGGTTTCCCGGGCCAGTTGGGCGTAGTTGCGGGACTCCAGGAGTCCCATGTGCTGCTCGACAATCCGGTAGGGCAGGGTGTCGTAGTAATCGAGCCGGTCCAGCTGGAGGAGCAGCGATTCGCGGATGTCGCGGGCGGCAATGCCCGGCGGGTCCAGGCTTTGCACCAGCCGCAGGCAGCCTTCGGCCTCCTCCTCGGTGCAGTGGCCGTAGGCGCAGATGTCCTCGATGGTGGCCTCGAGAAAGCCGTGCCCGTCCAGGTTGCAGACGATGAAGGTGGTCAGGTCGATGTCCTGCTCGGTCAGTTCGAGATGGGTTAGCTGCCACTGGAGGTACGAGCCCAGTCCTGGCGTTGCGGAAATGAAGTCGAACTGGGACGGGGCGTCGGCTGGAGGCGTTTCGTGGGAAAAGGAGAGGTCGGTGTCGAAACTGTTGGAGTAGTCTTCCCAGTTGATCTCGGCGACGGTGGCCGGGTCGTCGCCCTTGACTCGGTCGGTCACCGGGGCCTCGGGCTGGTAGGTGACCTCTTCGGCGGTCAGGGCCTCGGGGTTGGTCGGCAGTTCGACCACCGGCGGGGCCTCCTCCAGCATCGGATTCTGCTCGATTTCCGCCTGCAGGGCCTCGGTGAGCTCCAGACGTCCGAGCTGCAACAGTTTGATGGCTTGGCGCAACTGCGGCGTCATCACCAGTTTCTGTGCGAGCTTCAGGTTTTGTCTGAGTTCAAGAGCCATGCCGTGTCACGTCTGCCGCAAAGGGTTGGTCGGGCGCGCCTGATTCGGAAACCGGGCGATGTCTGTTGGGGTCACATGTGGAAATTGTCGCCGAGGTACATTTTTCGGGCCACCGCGCTCTGGATAATGTCGTCGGCCACGCCGCTGGTCAGGATCTGACCGTTGTTCATAATATAGGCGAAGTCGCAGACTTGCAAGGTTTCCCGGACGTTGTGATCGGAAATCAGAACCCCCAGCCCCTTGCGTTTCAAGTCGCGGATAATCTCCTGCAGATCGGCCACCGACAAGGGGTCGACCCCGGCAAACGGCTCGTCGAGCAGGATGAAGCGTGGCTTGGTGGCCAGGGCGCGCATGATTTCCACCCGCCGCCGCTCGCCGCCGGAAAGGGCGTGGCCCTTGTTGCCGGCCAGGTATTCGAGTTTGAGCTCCGCCATCAACTCGCCGATCCGGTTGTTGATCTCGTTGCGGGGCAGACCCAGGGGCTCAAGGACGATGCGGACGTTCTCTTCTACGGTCAGTTTTTTGAAGACCGACGGTTCCTGGGCCAGATAGGTGATGCCGTGGGAGGCCCGCTTGTGAATCGGCAGCGCGGTGATGTCCTCGCCGTCGAGGAGAATCGCGCCGCTGGTGGGGCGGATAAAGCCGACAATCGAGTAGAAGGTGGTGGTCTTGCCGGCCCCGTTGGGACCGAGCAGGCCGACCACGGCGGAACTGCGCACCTGGAGGCTGACCTGATCCACCACCCGTCGGTTGCGGTACTCCTTGACGAGACCCCGGGTTTCGAGGACAGAGCCGCCGTTCATGGCTTTTTCTTCGACTCCGGATGAATGACCGCCTTGACCCTGCCTTTGGAGGCCTCGTCTTGTTCCACCACCGACCGTTTTTCGTTGAGATAGTAGGTGATAGTCTTGCCGGCCACCATGTTCGGGCCCTGCCAGGCCTTGGCGTTGCCGGTGAGCACCACCTTGCGTTCGTTGGCAAAATAATCCATCCGGTCGCCGGCGCCCAACCAGTCGCCCTGGGTGACCTTGACGTTTTGTTTGCAGATCAGCTTTTCCACCTTGCTGGTGGGTTTGCCGGCTGCATCGGTCTTCTGCGCGGCCGGCTTGTCCTTGTCCTCGGTGTAGAAGACGGTCATCTCTTCAGAGCGAATGACGAGCGTGCCCTGGCGGGCGTCGACCTTGCCGAGAAAGACCACGGTGTTTTGATTTTCCTGGGAAACCATCCGGTTGGCTTCAATGCTGATCGGCTGATCGCCTTCTTCGGGGGCGGCGGAGCAGATCGGCGTCCAGAACAGCAGGGCGACAACGGTCAGGCGCAGGGCGTTTTGTAGCACGGCAGGCAGGTGACCCATGAGCGTATCCTCAGGAAAGCACGCGAAAAAGAGGCGGTGTGGTTTCAGGTTTGTTTTTTGCAAGAATCGACAAATAGTACTTTGTAATCCGGTAAATGTAAAGGGCTTAGGGCCACCGACGGCGCTCCTTTTTTCATAAAGAATATAGAAAGGTTTACAGGGGGGGGAAGCAGGGGTAAAGTAACGCCTCCAAATTATTCGGCGCAGCGGTTGAGCCGCGCTGCGGAGCGGGAGGAGCCCATGATGCGAGAAGAAATAGCCAAGGCAAAGGTGCTGGTCGAGTCGCTGCCCTATATCAGCGAGTTTCGCGGCAAAACCGTGGTGATCAAGTACGGCGGCCACGCCATGGTCGACGAGGCCTTGAAGCGCAATTTTGCCCTCGACGTCATCCTGATGAAGTACATCGGCATCAACCCGGTGATTGTGCACGGCGGCGGACCGCAGATCAACCGTTTCCTGGAGAAGATGCAGATCATCCCCAGTTATGTCCAGGGGATGCGGGTCACTGACGGCGAGACCATGGACGTGGTCGAGATGGTGCTGGTGGGCAAGGTCAACAAGGAAATCGTCGGGCTGATCAACCATTGCGGCGGCAAGGCGGTTGGCCTTTCCGGCCGGGACGGCGATCTAGTGCAGGCCCGGAAACTGACTATTCAGGGCAAGCCGACCGGCGAAGACCGTCCGCCGGAACTGATCGACATCGGCCGGGTCGGGGAAGTGACCAAGATCAATTCCGAGATCCTCACGGTGCTCGATCAACAAAATTTCATTCCGGTGATCGCCCCGGTGGGCGTGGGCGAGGACGGCCAGGCCTTTAACATCAACGCTGATCTGGTGGCCGGGGCGATTGCCGCCGAACTCGACGCAGTCAAGCTGATGCTGCTCACCGACGTCGAGGGCGTGAAGAACGAAAGCGGCGAGCTGATCTCCACCATTTATCGCGACCAGATCGACGACCTGATCGCGGCCGGGGTGATCAAGGGCGGCATGATCCCCAAGGTCAACTGCTGCAAATCGGCCCTGGACGGCGGCGTGGCCAAGGCGCACATCATCGACGGCCGGCAGGAGCACGCCATTTTACTGGAAATTTTCACCCAAAAGGGCATTGGCACGGAGTTGGTGGCATGAGCAACAAAGAGTGGGCAACCAGAGGCAATAACGTGTTTATCGGCACCTACAACCGGTTTCCGGCGGCCATGGTCAAGGGCAGCGGCTGCACATTGTGGGACGCGGACGGCAAGGAATATCTCGATTTTCTCGCCGGCATCGCGGTCTGTTCGCTGGGCCACTGTCACCCCAAGGTGACCGAGGCCATCTGCCGTCAGGCCGGCTCGCTGGTCCATGTGTCCAACCTGTTTCACACCCAGCCGCAGATCGAGCTGGCCGAGTTGCTGGTGGGCAACAGCTTTGCCGACCGGGTGTTCATGTGCAACAGCGGCGCCGAGGCCAACGAGGCGGCGATCAAGCTGGCGCGGATTCACAGCGCAGCCGGCAAGTATGAAATCATCTCCCTGACCGGCTCCTTTCACGGCCGGACCCTGGCCACCGTGGCCGCCACCGGCCAGCCCAAGTTTCACCAGGGCTTTGAGCCCTTGCCGCAGGGTTTTGTGCATGCCGAATTCGGCGATCCGCAGACGATTGAAAACCTGATCACCCCGCAGACCTGCGCCATTCTCTGCGAGCCCCTGCAGGGTGAAAGCGGCGTTCGTCCTCTGGAGCCCGACTATCTTAAGGCCATCCGGCGGATCTGCGACCAGCACGGACTGCTGCTGATTTTCGACGAGGTCCAGACCGGTCTGGGCCGCACCGGAACCCTGTTTGCCCACGAGCAATTGGGCGTGACTCCGGACATCATGACCCTGGCCAAGGCTCTGGGCAATGGTCTGCCCATCGGCGCCATGCTGACCACCGAAAAGATCGCCGCCTCGCTTGTCGTGGGCACGCACGCCTCTACCTTTGGCGGCAACCCGGTGGCTGCGGCTGCGGCGGTCGAGGTGCTCAAGATCATGCTGGCCGACGGCTTTCTGGCCTCGGTGCGGGAAACCAGCCGCTACTTTGTCGACCGGCTCCAGGCCGTGGCCGAGCGTTATCCGCAGCTGGCCACGGGCGTGCGGGGGCGGGGGCTGCTGCTTGGCCTAGTGCTGACCGACAAGGGCGTCGAACACGGGCTGGACATCGTCCAGCAGATGTTTGCCGAGGGCGCGCTGATCAATTTTGCCGGCAACAAGGTGCTGCGTTTTGTGCCGCCCCTGATCGTCACCCCTGCGGAGATCGATCAGTTGATCGACAAACTCTGCCGGGTGCTCGACCGCTTGGCCTAAGCCAGCGTCCCGCACATTCCTGTGGACAGTCTTTCCCTGATTGCCCTGGCCGTGGCCTTGGCCATGGACGCCTTTGCCGTGGCCCTGGCCGCCGGGGCCATCCTGCACCCCCTGACCTTTCGGCCCTGTTTCCGTCTGGCCTTCCACTTCGGTCTGTTTCAGGCGATGATGCCGGTGATCGGCTGGTTGGCCGGGCTGACGGTGCAGTCCTTTGTCGCCGCCTGGAGCCATTGGATAGCCTTTGCGCTGCTGCTCTATGTCGGCGGCCGCATGATCCATGAGGCGGTGAGCGCCGAGGAGGGCGCGGAGCGGGCCAACGATCCGAGCCGGGGGCTGACCATGGTCGCCCTGTCCGTGGCCACCAGCATCGACGCCCTGGCCGTGGGCTTGACCCTGGCGATGCTCGACGTGGTTATCTGGATTCCCTCGCTGGTGATTGGCCTGGTCGCCTGCGGTTTCACTGTTGCGGGGCTGTTCCTCGGCACCCGCGCCGGCAAACGCTGGGGCAAACGGGTCGAGGTGGCCGGCGGGGTGATCCTGATCGGCATCGGCGTGAAAATCCTCCTTTCCGCCCTGGTGTTCAACAAGGCGGTGGCCGGCGTCCTGTAACCGTTCCTGGCGGCCCGCAAAGTTCCGCAATCAGGCCCTCTCGCCTGAAATCCCTTTGCAAACGACCTGTTTTTTTGTATCAATTATTTTTTTACCCGGAGAGACGCTTGGGCATGGCTGGACGTTTGCCGGCTGAGAGACGAAGATGCCGCGTCGTCTCCGGATTACCTGGATGAACACGATGAAGAACCATCTGTTGGCGTTAGGCGATTTTACACGGGAAGAATTGCGCTCCTTGATTGATCGGGCGCTGGTCTTAAAGGCTGAGGGCAAGCAGGGCGTCCGCCGCCAGCAGTTGGCCGGCCGCAAAATCTGCCTGTTGTTCGAGAAACCTTCGACCCGAACCCGGGTCTCCTTTGAGGCCGGCATGTACGGCCTGGGCGGGCAGGTCATTTTTATGTCCGCCAAGGAATCGCAACTGGGCCGGGGCGAACCCTTGAAAGACACCGCCCGCGTCCTCTCCCGCTATGTGGACGCCATTGTGGTCCGCACCTTTGGTCAGGAAGTGGTGGAGGAACTGGCCCGGTACGCCACGGTGCCGGTGATTAACGCCCTGACCGATCTCCATCACCCCTGTCAGGTGCTGAGCGACCTGATGACGGTGATTGAAAAGAAAGGAACCCTGGACGGGGTCAAGACCGTATGGATCGGCGACGGCAACAACATGGCCAATTCCTGGATCGAGGCGGCCTCGGTCTTTGGTTTTCCGCTCACCCTGGCCTGTCCGGCCGGTTTCAGCCCCAACGAGACGATCCTGGAACGGGCCCGCGTCCGCAGTCCGTTGCCGATTGTGGTCCTGCGCGATCCCGCCGAGGCCATCCGGGGCGCGGAGGTGGTCAATGTCGACGTCTGGGCCTCCATGGGTCAGGAGGCGGAGCAGGAGCAGCGACTGGGGCTGTTCCAGAACTACCAGTTGAATGCGGGCCTGCTGGCCAAGGCCGGCAAAGAGGCCATTGTCCTTCATTGCCTGCCCGCCCATCGCGGCGAGGAGATCACCGAAGAGGTCCTCGAAGGGGAGCAGAGCGTGGTTTTCGATCAGGCGGAAAACAAGATGCACATCCATGCGGCGATTCTGGAACACTGGATCGCCGGCGCAAACTAACGTCAAAACCACCAATCGGGCTCCCCTGGAGCGCCGTCAGAGCTGAATTATGAGTGTAGACAAAATCGTCCTCGCCTATTCCGGCGGGTTGGACACCTCGGTTATTTTGAAATGGCTGGCCAATGAGTACGGCTGCTCGGTCATCGCCTATTCCGCCGACATCGGCCAGAAAGAAGATTGGGACGCGGTGCGGGCCAAGGGGTTGGCCACCGGCGCCGAGAAGGTGATCGTCTCCGACCTGCGCGAGGAATTTGTCCGTGATTACATCTTCCCGGCCTTCCGCGCCAACGCCATCTACGAGGGCTCGTACCTGTTGGGCACCTCGCTGGCCCGGCCCCTGATCGCCAAGGAACAGGTGCGGATCGCCGCCGCCGAAGGCGCCGACAGCGTCAGCCACGGCGCCACCGGCAAGGGCAACGACCAGGTCCGCTTCGAACTGACCTACCTGGCGCTCAATCCCAAGCTGACCATCATCGCCCCCTGGCGGATCTGGGACCTGAACTCGCGTCAGAAGCTGGTCGCCTTTGCCCAGGAACACAACATCCCGGTGCCGGTGACCAAGAAAAATCCCTACAGCTCGGACGAGAACCTGCTCCACATCAGCTTTGAAGGCGGCATCCTGGAAGATCCCTGGAACGAGCCGGACGAGGACATGTTCAAGCTGACCGTGTCGCCGGAAAAGGCGCCGGACAAACCCACCTACGTGGAGATCGATTTTGAGCGGGGCACGCCGGTGGCCATCGACGGCCAGCGCCTCGGGCCGGTGGAGCTGATGACCAAACTCAACAGCCTGGGCGGGGCCAACGGCATCGGTCGGCTGGACATGGTCGAGAACCGGTTTGTCGGCATGAAGTCCCGCGGCGTCTACGAGACCCCCGGCGGAACCATCCTGCGGGCCGCGCACCGCGATCTCGAGACCATCACCCTGGACCGCGAGGTGCTCGCCATCCGCGACGGCCTGGTGCCGCGCTACTCGCAGCTGATCTACAACGGCTTCTGGTTCTCGCCGGAGATGCAGCTGCTGCAGCGGACCATGGACGACGCCCAGAGCACAGTCAACGGCACGGTGCGCCTCAAGCTGTACAAGGGCAACTGCATTCCCGTGGGCCGGAAATCGGACAACTCGCTCTATTCCGAGTCCTTTGCCACCTTTGAGGAGGACGAGGTCTACAATCAGGCCGACGCCACCGGGTTCATCCGGCTCAATGCCCTGCGTCTGCGGATTCAGGCCCACCAGCGGATGAAATGAGCGTGGAAACCAAACAAGCCTCCGGTAAGATGTGGGGCGGCCGTTTCGCCGAGACCACCGCCGCCTCGGTGGAGGCCTTTAGCGCCTCGATTCAGTATGACGCCCGGCTGTATCGTCACGACGTCATGGGCTCCAAGGCCCATGCGCGGATGCTCGCCCGGCAGGGGTTGATCACCGTCGAGGAGAGCGAGGCCATTGTCCAGGGGTTGAGCGAGATTGAGGCTGAGATCGACCGGGGCGAGTTTGTCTTCAAGCCCGAGCTGGAAGACATTCACATGAACATCGAGAAGGCGCTGACCGACCGGATCGGCGCGGCAGGGGCCAAATTGCACACCGCCCGCAGCCGCAACGATCAGGTGAATCTCGATTTTCGCCTCTACCTGCGCGACGAGGCCGACGCGCTGGACGCGCTGCTCTGCGAGACCCAGCGGGCCTTTGCCCGCCGGGCGCGCAAATATCTGGGCGTGGTCATGCCCGGCTACACCCATCTCCAGCGGGCTCAGCCGGTGCTGCTCTCCCACCATCTGCTGGCCTATGTGGAGATGTTCCAGCGGGATCGGGAGCGGTTGGCCGGATGCCGCCAGCGGATCAACATCATGCCGCTCGGCGCGGCTGCCATGGCCGGCACCGGGCTGCCCATCGACCGCGAGTCGGTGGCCGCCGAACTGGGTTTTGCCGCGATTACCGCCAATTCGATGGACACCACCGGCGACCGCGACTTTGCCCTGGAACTGCTCTTCTGCCTCAACCTGATCCAGATCCACCTCAGCCGTCTGTCCGAGGAACTGGTGCTCTGGTCGACCAAGGAGTTCGAGTTTATTCGCATCGGCGACCGCTACTGCACCGGCTCCTCGATCATGCCCCAGAAGAAGAATCCCGACATTCCCGAGCTGATGCGCGGCAAAACCGGGCGGGTCACCGGGGCGCTGATGGCCCTGCTGATGACCGTTAAGGGCTTGCCGCTGACCTACAACCGGGATCTGCAGGAAGACAAGGAACAGGTTTTCGACGCCCTGGACACGGTCAAGGCCAGCCTGTCGATCACTGCCGAATTGCTCGACCACACCGAGTTCAACGTCGAGCGGTTGCGGGCGGCCACCAGCGGCGGCTTTATGACCGCCACCGACCTGGCCGATTACCTGGTGCGGCGCAACATGCCCTTCCGCCAGGCGCACGGCGTTGTGGGGCGGATTGTTGCTCTTTGCCAGGAGCGCGATTGCGAACTGGTCGACCTCACCCTGGCTGAGCTCCGGGAGTTTTCCGAGTTGATCGAGGCGGACATTTTCGAGGTCCTTTCCGTGGACGGTTCGGTGAAGAGCCGGGTTTCCGCCGGCGGCACCAGCGGCGTCCGGGTTGAGGAAGCGTTGCACAAGGTGGAACAACACTTGGGAATAACGACATGAGCAAATTCGGCGGCCGGTTCGGGAAAGCGATCTTTTCTCTGGCGATGTGTGCCCTCCTGTCCCCCGCGGGTTGCGGGTTCAAGGACAAACCCGTGCCGCCCCAACATGTTGTTCCCAAAGCGGTGCTTGATCTCCAGACCGAGTTGGACGAGCGAGGCGCAACGCTGTCCTGGAGCTACCCCCGGGAAACGGTCACCGGCGACGCGGTCGAGGAAATTGAGTCGTTTGCATTGTATCGGGCGGAGATCCCGGCGGCCGAGTACTGCAAGACCTGCCCCATTCCCTACAGCGCCGCGATTGTGGTCCCTGGCGGGGCCATGGCGGCGAACAGCGGCAAAACCGCGATCTACGAAGTCGGGGATTTGCGGCCGGGCAACCTCTATTTCTTCAAGGTGCGCAGCCAGAGCGGTTGGTGGCTGGAATCCCAGGACTCCAACGAGGTCTCCTTTTTCTGGCAGACCCCGCCCCTGGCCCCGGAGGGTTTGACCGCGACGGGCGGCGACGGCAAAAACACGCTGCAGTGGAAACCGGTCAATCAACTGCGGGACGCAAGCCCGACAACCGCGCCGATCCAGTACCAGGTGTACCGCAGCGTCGACGACGGCCCCTTTGCCAAGGTGGGCGAGCCCATTGCCGCAGCCTCCTACGTCGACGCCGCTGTCGAAAACGGCAGAGCCTACGCCTATCAGGTGCAGGCCGTCAACGTCTATAGCCAGGGGGCGGTCAGCAGCGCCTTGAGCGCCTCGGCCACGGCCAATCCGCTGGATCGAACCGCGCCGCCCCCGCCCGCCGGCGTCGAAGCCCTGAGAACCGAGGTGGGCGTGAAAATTTATTGGGACCATGTTGAAGCCGCCGATCTGGCCGGCTACCGGGTCTACCGTCGCGTCGAGGGCGGAAGCCCCGTGTTGGCGGGCGAGGTCTTGCTGCCCTATAATATTTTTGTCGACGCCAAGGCGCCGAACGGCTCGCTTGTGTATTCGGTGGCCAGCATCGACGCCCAAAACCCGGCTAACGAGAGCGCCCGGTCGGTCGAAATCCGGGTCGAGCAATGATTGCCCAGTGAGGCGGGAGGATTCCATGCACAGCATTCATCTGCCCATCCCTTTCTGGAAAATGAGCGGCGCGGGCAACGATTTTATCATCATTGACCACCGCAAGCCGTTGATCCCCAAGGAACGAATGGCCGAGTTCGCCCGGCTGGTCTGCCGCCGTAAATTTTCTGTGGGCGCGGACGGCCTGTTTTTGATCGAACCCTCGCAGCGGGCGGATTTTAAATGGCGGTTTTTCAACGCCGACGGTTCCGAGGCCGAGATGTGCGGCAACGGCGCCCGTTGTGTGGCCCGCTTTGCCTATATGCATGGGATTGCCTCGGCGCGGATGCGTTTTGAAACCCTGGCCGGCATTGTTGAGGCCACCGTGGCCGACGTCCAGGCCACCGTGAAAATGACCTCGCCCCATTCGTTTCGCTTTGACCGGCAGGTTGAGGCGGCGGGGCAGTTGTTCATGGTCCACAGCGTCGACACCGGAGTGCCGCATGCGGTCGTCTTTGTCGACGACATCGAGGCGGTCGACGTGGTGGGCCTGGGGCGGGCGCTTCGGCGTCATCCGGTGTTTGCCCCGGCCGGGACCAACGTCAATTTTGTCGGCAGAACGGCGGAGGGATTCCGCATCCGCACCTATGAGCGCGGGGTTGAGGATGAAACCATGGCCTGCGGCACCGGCGTCACAGCCGGGGCGTTGATCGCCGCCGCCAAGGGACTTGCCGATTCGCCGGTGGCTATGGTCACCTCGGGCGGGGTTGCCCTGACGGTGCAATTCTCCGGAGAAAAGGGCGCAGAGGTCGATCAGGTGCTGCTCAAGGGGCCGGCCCATCTCATTTACAGGGGCGAACTGACCGCCGAAGCGCTTATTGCCTAGGCAGCCGTCGGTCCTGCCGATGGGTGCAAGGTCGCGGCCTGAGGGCGGCGGCGAGCAAAAAATTGATCTGCCCGCACCCATCGGATCGGGCGGAGAAGAAGGAAAAGGAGAGAGAATGGAGCGATTTGAGGGAGCGATAACCGCGTTGGTGACGCCGATGCGAAACGGCGGCATTGATGAACAGGGCCTGGTGGATCTGATCGAGTTTCAGATCGCCAGCGGCATTCACGGCATTGTGCCCTGCGGCACCACCGGCGAGTCGGCGACGCTGAGTTTTGCCGAGCACAAGCGGGTGATTTCGTTGACCGTGCAAACCGTCAAGGGGCGGGTGCCGGTCATTGCCGGAACCGGCGCCAACAACACCCTGGAGGCCATCGAACTGACCGAGTCGGCCAAGAACAGCGGCGCCGACGCGGTGTTGTCGGTGGCCCCCTATTACAACAAACCCAGCCAGGAGGGGTTGTTCCAGCATTTTTCGGCCATCCTCGACGCCGTCGACATTCCGATGATGCTCTACAACGTGCCGGGCCGCACCGTGACCAACATGCTGCCGGCAACGGTGGCCCGGTTGGCCAGTCGCTCCAACATCGTCGGCATCAAGGAGGCCAGCGGCAATCTCAGCCAGATCAGCGAGATTGTCCAGTTGTGTCCGTCCGATTTCATTGTCCTTTCCGGCGACGATTTCACGGCGCTGCCCACGATGACCATCGGTGGCCGGGGCGTGATCTCGGTGGTTTCCAATCTGCAGCCGGCCAAGACTGCCGCCATGGTCGAGGCGGCCATGAACGGTGACGCGGCCCGGGCAAAGGCCCTGCACTACGAGTTGTTTTCCCTGATGGGGGCGATGTTCTGCTACCCCAGCCCGGCTCCGGCCAAAAAAGGGTTGGAGCTGATGGGCAAAATTGCTTCGGGCGAGGTGCGTCTGCCCATGACCCAGATGGACGAATCCAGTTTGGCGCGGTTGAAGCAGGATATGGCGGCATGTGGTCTGCTGTGAGGCGGACGCGCGCAACGAGCACACAGGAGTGGAGATGATCAAGGTTATTGTTGCCGGCGCGGCCGGACGAATGGGGCAGCGGATTATCCACATGGTGCAGGCGCATCCGGACCTGACCTTGAGCGGGGCCTTTGAGCGGCCCGGCAGCGCGGCCATCGGCAAGGACGCCGGCTCAATCAGCGGTCTGGGTGAAACCGGAGTGCTGATCACCGCCGGACTGGAGTCGGTCATTGACCGCGCCGACGTGCTCATCGATTTCACCTTCCATGAGGCCACGGTGGCGTTTGCCCGGCAGGCCGCTGATCGCGGCGTCGCCATGGTCATTGGCACCACTGGTCTCAACCCCGAGCAGCTTGCCGTGATCAAAGAGCTGTCTGAAGCTCATTTCCCCTGCGTGCAGTCGCCCAATATGGCGGTGGGGGTCAATGTCTTGTTCAAGCTGGTGGAAAAGGCCGCGGCCATTCTCGGCGACGCTTACGACGTTGAGATTGTCGAGGCCCATCACCGGATGAAGAAGGACGCGCCTTCGGGCACGGCCCTGAAACTGGGGCAGATGGCGGCCGCCGCCCTGGGCCGTGATCTGGCCGAGGTCGGGGTGATGGAGCGCAACGGCATTATCGGCGAGCGGACCGACCGGGAGATCGGCATCCAGACCATCCGCGGCGGCGACATCGTCGGCGAGCACACCGTGTATTTTGCCGGCGCCGGCGAACGGCTGGAAATCACCCATCGGGCCACCAGCCGCGACAACTTCGCGCGCGGGGCCGCGCTTGCCGCCGCCTGGGTGGTCGGCAAACCCAAGGGGATGCACACCATGTTCGACGTGCTGGATCTGGCCAACTTCTAAGGGCCAGCCTGCCGGTCGAGTATTCCCTCTCTCTTGCCGTGAACCCCGCCGACGCCGATGGACGCATTCTCCACGAGGCGGTCATCGGCTTGGGGTCCAATCTGGGGCACTCCTCCTTGCTGCTGCAGGCCGCTTGGCGTGATTTGCAGCAGCATCCCGATGTTTTCCCAGCGACCCTTTCTTCCCCTTATCGCAGTCAGCCGGTGGGCATGGACAGCCCGCACTGGTTCGTCAATGCGGTCGGTCTTGTCCGCACCCGGTTGACGCCTCATCAACTGCTCGACTGCCTCCAAACCATAGAGGCCAGTCACGGCCGCGTCCGCGAGCCTCAGGCGAGAGGTCATCAGGACCGAACCCTGGATCTTGATCTCCTCCTCTACGACGACCTGATTGTGCGCGCCGAACAGCTGACCCTCCCCCATCCGCGAATGGCTGAGCGGCTCTTTGTCCTTATGCCGCTTGCGGAAATAGCTGGCGCGCGTGTCCACCCGCTGCTGGGAAAAACGATGGCGCAACTGCTGGTGCATTGTGAAAAAAAATATGGGAATCAATTGGTTGAGAAATGCTCCTGGAAACGGTGACAAGCGATTTATTCGGCCGACAAGGCGACAAAAAAGGTTCTGTCCAGGACAAATCAATTAGACATTTGATCCGCCCCGGATATAATGGACCCATGTTGAAGACGGTTCAAAACAGGCGCTTCGGGCAAGCGAAACACGCGGCATGACGCCCCTGCGACTCTTGGTGCTGGCCGTTTTGTGCTATATCGGCTGGCGGATGTTGCGCGGCGGCTTTGCCAAAAAGCCCCCTGAGGCGGGCAAGGCCGGCGATCTCGATCCGCAGGACGTGCTGGTCGAGGACCCTGTCTGCCATGTCCTCATTCCCAAACACCAGGCCCTGAGATTGCGCAGGGACGGGGTTACCTATTATTTTTGCAGCGAACGCTGCTGTGATCAATTTACCGGGCAACCGGAACAAGGAGAGCAATGAAGTTTTTTATCGACACCGCCAATATTGACGAAATTAAAAAGGGTCTGGCGCTGGGCATGGTTGACGGCGTGACCACCAATCCTTCCCTGGTCGCCAAGGAACCGCGCCCCTTTGTCGAGATCCTCAAGGACATCTGCCAACTGGTCGAAGGGCCGGTCAGCGCCGAGGTGATCAGCCTGGAGGCCGACGGCATGGTGGCCGAGGCCCGCGAGCTGGTGAAAATCGCCGACAACATCGTTATCAAGATTCCGATGATTGAAGAAGGGCTCAAGGCGGTGAAACGACTGAGCGCCGAGGGCATCAAAACCAACGTCACCCTGATTTTCTCCGCCGCCCAGGCCCTGCTGGCCGCCAAGGCCGGCGCCAGCTACGTCAGCCCCTTTGTCGGCCGCCTGGACGATATTTCCATTAACGGTCTTGATCTGGTTGCCGATATAATGACGATACTGCGCAATTACGGACTGGCCACCGAGGTCATCGTCGCCTCGGTTCGCAGCCCGATGCATGTGGTCGAATCGGCCCTGCTTGGCGCGGACATCGCCACCATCCCCTACAAGGTGATCGCCCAGTTGGCCAAGCATCCGCTGACCGACATCGGCATGCAACAGTTCCTTGCCGATTGGGAAAAACGTCAAAAATAACCCAAGGTGCCCTATGCCCTTCCGCCTCTTTCTGACAGTATTTCTCCTTTTGGCGATTTCACTGCCGGTTTCGGCAGGCGCGGCAATGTATGCCTATGTTGACGCCCGGGGCATTTGCCATTACACCAATGTTCCGGGCAACGGCCGCTACAAATTGAGCGAGCGGCCGCCCAGACGGCTGGGGTCGCCGGAACAGCAGCTCATCAACACCATCACCAGGCGTTCGACCAGCGGATTGGCGAGGGCAGGCGGCGGGATCGGCGGTTATTATCGCGGCGGCTACGGCGTCTACCGGACGGCTCCCCAGACCCTGAATCGCTACATTCAGGTGGCGGCGATGAACCATCAGGTGGATCCGCTGCTGATCAAGGCGGTAATCAAGGCCGAATCCAACTTCGATCCCAACGCCTTGTCGCCCAAAGGCGCCCAAGGGTTGATGCAGCTGATGCCGGGCACCGCCAAGGATCTGCGGGTCAACGATCCCTTCGATCCGCTGCAGAATATCAACGGCGGGACCAAGTATCTCCGGTATCTGCTTGACAACTTTAAGGGAAATGTGGAATTAAGTCTGGCGGCGTACAATGCCGGCCCAGGCAACGTCGAGCCGCACGGGGTGATTCCCAGCATTCCCGAAACTCAAAACTACGTCGCCAAGGTGATGGAAACCTATCGTTCCTACCGCAGCACTGGCAGGTCCTCGCTTCCCTCGAATATTAATGTTCGGCAAATGGTAACCGTCAATTGAACCGCAGTTCCAAAATCGTTAATCTCCCGAACCTGATCACAGGCAGCCGGTTTATCCTCTCCGGCTGCCTGATGTTGCTTTTGCTGCTTGAACAGACGCGCGATATGGCCCTGATTTCCTGGCTGGTGTTTTCAATCGCCGCCGGATCCGACTGGATCGACGGCTATTTTGCACGGAAGTACAAGGCGGTCACCGTCTTGGGGCAGTTGATGGACCCCCTGGCCGACAAGGTGCTGGTCACCACCGCCCTGATCATGCTCATTCCCACCGGCAAACTGCCCGCCTGGGTGGCCCTGATCATTCTCTGTCGGGAGATCGTGGTCACCGGACTGCGCGGCGTGGCCTCGTCCTCCGGCGTGGTGGTTGCCGCCAGCAGCTTGGGCAAATGGAAATCCACCATCCAGTATATCGGCCTGGGCACGCTGATCTTTCCCCTCGGCGTGCTGCCGATTCCCTACCTGCACCAGATCGGGTTGGCCATCCTCTATGTGGCCCTGGTGCTCACCGTCTGGTCCGGGGTGGATTATTTCTACAAACTCCGGCGGATTTTTCTTGAGGAAGCGCAGTGAAGTAAGCGCCTTTTTCCCGCCGCCCCACCCCTATCGGCGCTCTGCTTCACGGCTGCGTCGACCCAGCCCTCTCCCTCGAATTTCCTCAAACATCTCAGGCGCAACCCGGCGCGTTCGGCACTATTTTTTCGCTAATTTAAGCGGCTGATCCGACCCTCGATGTCGGCGTTGATCGGTTGCGGTCTGGTTCGAACATACTGGATCAGGGCCTCGGCCACAAAGGGGCCGACCACCGGATTGGTCGCCTGGGTCAGGACCGAGAAATTGCCGCCCCCGCCCGCCAGATATTCGTTGACCGCCACCGTATATTTCGTTTCTGTTTGCAGTGGGAAACCGTCCTTCCTCACCGCGACGATGCGTTGACCGGCCGGGCGCTCGGCGTCCCAGGTGTAGGTCAGGCCCGAGATCTGGAGGAAGCGTCCGTGTTCGTTCTTGCTGGTCCACTGCTGATTGAGCAGTTCATAGACCTGCCGTCCGGTCATTTCCAGCTTGATCAGGTTGAGATTGGCGGGCTGCACGGTGTAGTGATCGGCCTTGGTGAGGCCGCCTGGAGCAATGTCGGCTTCGATGCCTTCCGGATGCATGAAGGCGAAATCCGTGCCCATGGCCTGGCGCTGGGCGTCGGCGACCAGATCGCCCAGCGCCGATTCGCCGGCCTCGTTGCTCTCGCGGGTGATTGGCTTGGCGGCGCTGGCGATCACCTGTTCGGCGATGGCCGTGCCCATGGCGTCGACCTGCTTCGCAAGGCTCGCCACCCGCGCGTCGGGCTGCAGTCCGGGGCCCTGATCGGCCCAGGTGGTGACGATCTTTGAGGACAGGGCGGTCACGTCGCCGCTCTCCCGGCTGATCTCCAGATCGATGTCGGCATATCCCGTGCCCTTGGGCCAGGCCTGCACCACCAGCATCGGCCGGCCGCCGCCGTTTTTCACCAGGATATTGTGATAGGTGTGGGTGTGGCCGCTGAGCACCGCGTCGACCTCGCCGTCGAGGCGTTCAACGATGGGCGCGAGGTCGCCGACCAGCGGGGTGGGCGGGTTGTCGGCCTGGCTGGCCGGCAATTGGTAGCCGCCCTGGTGGACCAGGACCACGATGGCGCGCACGCCCTCTGCTTTCAATTCGCGGACATAGCCGTTGACGGCGTCGGCCTCGTCCAGGACTTTGAGCCCCGCCAGGCTCTCCGGCGAGAGGAAGGTGGAGGCCCGACGGAGGACCGCGCCGATGAACCCTACCGGCACGCCGTCGACCATGCGGACAACGTAGGGCATGAACATCGGCTGGCCGGTGGTCTCTTGCACCAGATTGGCGCAGACGTAAGGAAAGGCCGCGCCCTGATAGGGATTTTGCAGGAAGGGCCCCTGGCTGTGGTTGCCGCCATGGACCAGACGGAGCATTTCGCGCGCCCCTTCGTCCAGTTCGTGATTGCCGGGGATTCCGATCAGGTTGCAGTCCGGGCCGTAGTTGCCGCCGGTCCGGCATTGACTGTTGCCCAGCATGTTGAAAAACATGATGCCCGGCTCGTCCTGGAGCAGGGCGGATTGCGGCTGGGAAGCCCCGACGTGATCGCCGGCGTGGAGAATAAAGGTTTGCCCTGTGGCCCTGGCCTGCGCCTCCTTCAGGTAGGCGGCGAGCACCGGGGCGCTGCCCACCGGGCGGCCGTCGACGTCCAGGCCGGCGGTGATCTGGCTGTGGAAATCGTTGATGGCCAGGAGTTTTACGGCAATGGTCCCGCCGGCGCTGTCTGTCGCCCGCCACCGGACGCTATGCCCGGCCTGTTGGCGCAATTCGCTGTCGCCGCCTGCACCGGCAAGGTTCGGCGGCAGGACGGCAAGGCAACAGAGGCTGGTCAACGCCAGTTTCGAGAGGATCTTTTTCTTTGTTTGCACGTTCATCTTCTCTCCTTTTCTCGTCGGCGGCCTCAGGGCGCGGCGGGATCGCATCGCCCCCAGAGCAGGCCGTGGGGATATTTTTCTTTTTGATAAGAAAGACCATGCCCGTGTTAGAAAAGGGTCAACGAACGGTGAGGATGACGTCTGAATATCTTTTTGAATTTGTTAAGGAAAAAGAAAGGTATGCTGTGGCTTGCCCAGGCGGACGGACAGGGACGGAGCAGGACCGCCTCAGGGTCGCCTGCGCGCAACCTGTAGGGCACGGATCAGGGAAGCTTCTGCCGATTTGCTCATCAAAAACTAACGAAATTCAAACATATCCGGGGTAAGCTTGAAAATTATTTCATTAAAACATAGAGATACCCCTGCCATGCATCCTTTGTCGCCGTTGCCGGACCCCTTGACCACCCCGATCAATCTTGAATCGCCGGAATGGCAGCTCAACCGCGAGTTGACCTGGCTGGCCTTCAACCGCCGCGTCCTCCACGAAGCCCAGGACAGCCGCGTTCCCCTGCTGGAGCGGGTCTTTTTTCTGGCGGTGGTAGGTTCCAACCTGGACGAGTTTTTCATGAAGCGGATCGGCGGCCTGAAGCAGCAGGTCGGGGCTGGGGTCAAGGAGCGCTCGGTGGACGGCCGCCTGCCCCAGGAACAGATCGACGCCTGTCACCTGGTGGTCCAGGATCTGCTGCGGGAACAGGAGGAGCTGGAACTGGAGCTCAAACGGTTCCTGGCCCGGCGCAAGATCCGGATCGTGCCCTACGCCGATCTCAATCTGGCGGAGAAATCGCTGGCCGAGCGCTATTTCCTCGATCAGGTCTATCCGCTGCTCACCCCCCAGGGCATGGACCCGGCCCACCCCTTCCCCTTTATCTCCAACCTGTCGATCAACCTGCTGGTCAGCGTCCGCTATCCGAACAGCGAACACAGTTACATGAACCGGATCAAGGCCCCGGTGAGTGAGGACATGCCGCGTTTTCTCAGCTTTGGCGAGTCCGGGCACTTCATTGCCCTGGAGGATCTGATCGGCAACAATCTGGAAATGCTCTTTCCGGCGATGGTGGTGGAGAGCTGCGAGGTGTTTCGGGTCACCCGCAACGCGATCACCGAGCCCAACCAGGAACAGGCCAACGATCTGCTGCAGGTGATTGAATCGGCCCTGCGCGAACGCAAGTTTGCCGAGATTGTTCGCCTGGAGGTGGGCTGGGGCATGGAGGAGCCGCACCGGGGGATGCTGGCCGCCGAACTGGGGGTGGACGACGAGCGTGACGTCTTTGCCGTCGACGGCATTGTCGGCAAGTGCGATCTGGTGGAAATCGCCCGTCTGGATCGGCCGGAACTGCATTATCCGCCGCACAAACCCCTCGACAACCCGGCGCTGCAGGGCGACGATCCCAACATTTTCCATCTCATTCGCAAGCAGGGTTCGATTCTGCTCCAGCACCCCTACGAGTCCTTTGACGCCACGGTGGAGCGCTATCTGCGCGAGGCCAGCGTCGACCCCAAGGTCCTGGCGATCAAGATGACCCTGTACCGCACCGCCGGCAAGTCGCGGGTGATCGAATACCTGATCGACGCCGCCCGCAACGGCAAACAGGTGGCGGTGGTGCTGGAACTCAAAGCCCGGTTCGACGAGCAGGCCAACATCCGCTGGGCCGGTTTTCTCGAGCAGGCCGGCATCCACGTCACCTACGGGGTGGTTGGGCTCAAAACCCATTGCAAGGTGATCTTTGTGGTCCGCAAGGACAGCGACGGCTTGCGGCGCTACGCCCACATCGGCACCGGCAACTACCATGCGGGCACGGCCCGGATGTACGCCGACCTCGGTCTGCTCACCTGCGACCCGGACATCGGCGCCGACCTGACCGAGCTGTTCAACTATCTGACCACCGGCTACACGCCGATGCGCCGCTACCGCAAGCTTCTGCCTTCGCCCCGGCTGCTGAAAAAAGCCCTGCTGCGCAAGATTGAGCGCGAGATTCGCGGCCACAGCCAGGACAATCCCGGCCTGATCCAGCTCAAAGCCAACGCCCTGGAAGACCGGGAAATCGTGTCTGCCCTCTACCGAGCCTCGCAGGCCGGGGTGCATGTGGATCTGATAATTCGCGACACCTGCCGCCTGCGGCCAGGCATTGCCGGGCTCTCCGACAACATTCGGGTGGTGTCGCTGGTGGGCCGCTTTCTTGAACACAGCCGGTTGTTCTATTTCCGCAATCAGGGCGACGAGGAATACTACATCGGCTCGGCCGATCTGATGCAGCGCAACCTGGAGAGCCGGGTCGAGGTCTGCGTGCCGGTGGAATCGCCCAAACTGCGCAAACAGTTGCGGCAACTGCTCAACCTGCTGTTGACCAACAAACGCAACGCCTGGGAAATGCAGGCCAACGGCGACTATGTCCAGCGCGCCGGCAAGGGGCGAGCCGGCGCTGTCTGCATCCACCGCAAATTAATCGAGTTGGCGGAAAAACGGCTGGCTGCGGCCGACCGGTCGATGCTCAAAAAGAAGACGCGGAAAAGGAACGTCAAGGGCTGATTTTATGAGGATGAGTCCGGAGCGTGAGACGATCCCGCAGGCGGGCGTTTGCGGAGGGGTAGGGGATTCTTTCACGCTGGGTCGGGGTAACGAATGCCGGATGCGCGTCTTTTTAGGATTGCTTGCCTCGGAGGATGGTTCCCACGCTCCGGCGTGGGAACGTGCCCTGGACGCTCCAGCGTCCTTGGGATGTGGGGCGTCAGGATCAACGGGATTGGTGTTGGTTGAGTGCTGGTTTGGGCTGTAGGTGTGGGGCATCTCAAAGAAGAGGGACGCTGGAGCGTCCGAGTTGCGTTCCCACGCTGGAGCATGGGAACGATCCCGCAGGCGAGCGATTGCGGAGGGGTAGGGGATTTTTTCACGCGGGGCGGGTGTAACGAATGCCGGAAGCGGTGCTTTTTCAGGAGTGCTTGCCCCGGAGGATGGTTTCCACGCTCCAGCGTCCTTGCTCAGTCGGTCAACCGGGGCAGCGATTCCTCGATGTAGCGCCTGCGCTTGAGCGGTTTCAGTTGGTGGATGTCGACCATGACCAGGCCGTCAACGCAGTCGCCGAAATCCCGGTCCACGTTGAAGTCGAGGAACACCACGCCGCCGGGCGGGCAGAGTTCGGTGTACTGTTTGTACAGGGTGGGAATCGAGGCGCCCATGGCCCCGAGCAGGGATTTGAGGTGGATCAGATCCTGCTGGTAGTTGTCGCCGCAAAAAGAGCGGGCCAGGTCGGTGACCGGCAGGGAGAAGCGGAACGGGTTGCGCGAACAGGGCTGGGCGTGACTGTCGCTGAAATAGAGTTTGTAGAAGAAAATCAGCAGTTCCCGCGCCATCTGTGGCATGGCGTTGCTGATGCTCACCGGCCCGAACAGATAGCGGTACTGTGGATTGCTGCGCAAAAATGCGCCGATGCCATACCACAGGTAGTCGAGGCTGCGTTTGCCCCAGTAGCGCTGCTGGACAAAACTGCGGCCCAGTTCCAACCCCTGGTTGACATAGGGGAAATGATCCTCGTTGAAATGAAACAGACTGTGGCTGTACAACCCCTCGCAGCCCTTGTCCCGGACCACCGCCGCCGCGTCGGCCAGACGGTAGGCGCCGACGATCTCCAGATCCTCCGCCGACCAGAGCACCAGGTGGCGGTAATAGCGGTCAAAGGCGTCCATGTCGCGCCGCTTGCCCGAACCCTCGCCCACGGCGCGAAAGGTAATTTCGCGCAACCGGGCAATCTCCCGCAGCACCGGCGAACTCTCGTCGCCTTCAAACAGATAAATTTCCTTGCCGTCCGGCGTTTTTCCCAGCAACTGCCCTGCCTGCACGTTTTTTTTGAGCACGATGCGCCGCTCCGGCCGGGCAATGGCGGTTTCGGTGGGCAGGATGCCCTTTTTGCCGGCGCCGATGCGGTAGAGGTGGCGGCGGAACAGGTCGATCTTGTCCTTTTCCCGGAGTTTGAGGCCTTCATAGGCGGCAAAGGGGATCAGCCCGCCGATGGTCAGTTTGAGCGGCTGACGCTGGCGGCGGAACATTTCGCCGATCAGCATCAGGGTGGAGAGCGGTTTGGCCAGCAGCGAAGCGGTGTAAAAGGACACCGAGTTGCGGCCGCGCACGTGAATGGGCAGGATCGGGGCCTTGGCCCGGGCCGCCAGACGGAGGAAACCCTTGTGCCAACGGCCGTCGCGGATGCCGCTGGGACCGAAGCGCGACACCTCGCCCGCCGGAAAGATAATGACCGCCTCTTCGTTCGCCAGGGCCTGGTCGATGCGGGCGATCTGCTCCTTGAGGGTGACGCCGGTCATCACCTTGACCGAGAGCAGGCAGGGCTGCAGCGGTTTGATCGTCTCGAGCAGGTCGTTGGCCACGATGCGCACGTCCGGGCGGCTGTCGTGCACCAGCCGCAGCAAGGCCAGGCCGTCGAGCGAGCCGATGGGGTGGTTGGCGATAATCATCACCCGGCCGCTGACCGGGATGTTTTCTCGGTCGCGGTCGGCAACGGTGTAGGCGAACTGGAAAGTTTCCAGCACCTGCTCGACAAAATCCATGCCCTGGAGATGCGGATACTGCTCGGCAAAGCTGATGAACTGCGCTTCCCGGAGCAGCCGGCGGAGCACCGAGCGGATCGGCGGCGTGATCAGCGGCCGTCCGGCCAGGCGCGGGTAGTATTGGCTGAGGATGGCGTCAACGGTAAACATGGGGGCCTCCGGGGCGGGCAAAGGGTGGGGCAGACGGATCAGGCAAGGAGCAAAGGATCAGGCAAAGGCTCGATGTTCTTTGTAGCCCAGCCACTGCTCGCGGAAGGAGAGCGGGAAGTAGGGCCGGGTGCGCTTGTCCTGGACCGACCGCTGAATTTCGAACTCCATGCTCAGGGCCGGGGCTGCGGATGATGCGCCGTTGCCGTCGGAATACGGTTGGTCCTGGCGAACCGTGACCACGGAAACCGCGCCGGTCCGGGCGGTGAGCAGGCACAGCAGGCCGGATTCGGCGTTCGAAAGCAGGGCGCGTTGCGGCGCATAGCGGGAAGTGGCGGCCAGGGCCTGCCATTCCTTGAAGGAGATGCGGGCGGGCCGGTCGGCGCAGAGCGCCACCGCGCCGTAGGGGTCTTTGAGCAGGGAATGGGCAAAGAGATCAGCCAACTGCCGGGACTGGGCCTGGGGCGAGTCGGCCAGATGGAGGTTGAGCGTCAGCACCGAGGCCCCGTTTTTGCGGACCAGGCCAAACTGGACCACGGCCTCCTCGTCGCCTTCGCCCACGGCAAAGCTGCCGCTGTTGAGCATCCAGACGCCGGTTCCGGTGAGAATGGCCAGACCGGCGCTCCGGCCCTGGCGACGGCCGGCGGCAAAGCAGCTGCAGGTCAGGCCCAGGGCGTCGGACAAGCGGCGGCTGGCGGCCGCGCTGGCGTCCATGTCGGCGTTGGCTGGGGCGTGTGCGGCGTGGCGAACGGATTGGCAGCAGAGGAGGTCGATCCCGCCCCGGCGCTGGGGTTCGATGCGCGCGCGCAACGCCTCCGGGGATTGTCCGTTGGAGAGCGCCCCGTCCAGGGTCATTATTCTGATCATGATGCATGGTCTCCGAAAATTTGGTTGCCCGCAGCGTCGCCGCCCCTCAAAGGGGGAACGCCGCGATTTCAGTGCCTCATCTCTAGCAGGCTGGTGTTTCCTGGCGGTTAGCGCCCGGTCATGTTTTCGTGAGGATCCGGCGATGCGTCTTGAGGCATTTTTTGCGCTAGGAAAGCGGCAACCCGGCGGCAACCTTGGAAGCCTTGCCCCGGTTCAGGCGGCGAGTTCCACGCGCCGCCGGGGTTTGCCGCTTTTTTTCCGGGCCAGCGGCTTGAATTCCAGGGGTTGGCGCTGAAACATCTCGGCCAGCATTCGGCCCTGCCAGTCGGGATGCGGGGCCAGGCCGAGAATTGCGGCCATGGTCGGCGCGAGATCAAGCAGCGACGGAGCCTGTTCCAGCTCCCTGCCTTTGATGACGCCCGGCCCGGAAAAGAGTAGGGGCAGGCAGGATTCCTCGCCTGCATCAAGGCGCGGCTGCGAGCCGCCGCAACATCCCGTTGCCATGAGCACATAGTCCCGCCGCATCCCGACCACGGCCAGATGCTCCAGCAGCAGCCCCAGAGCACGGTCCGCCTGTTCGACGCTTTCCATGTACGGTTCCGAGTCAAAGCCGAAATGGGTTCCGGCAATGTTGGGCCCTTCGAGATAGAGCAGGCAGCAGTCCGGCTTTTCCCGCTGCAGGCAGCGGGCGGCCTGTTCCGCCAGCTCGTGATCCACGTTGCGGATGGACTGCGAGTTGATCAGCATCCCGGTCTGCAGCGAACCCTGCGGGAAAAGCAGGCGCAACCGGTCGTTGGAATAAAAAGCGGCGCTGTTCTGGTGGCGGTAGCGCAGCAGCGAGAACAGGGAAACCGCATGGGGCGAGACCTGGCCGGCGCCGCTGTTGCTGAGCACGCCGTGTTCGTCGGGCGGCAGGGAAGTCAGCAGGCTGGTCAGGGCCGGCAGGGTCAGGCAGGGACGGGTGGGTTGCAGCCGTCTGGACACGACGCCGTCGCGGGCCAGGGCGTCGAAACAGGGAACGTGGGCGCAGGCCAGGGTGTCGGCGCGCAGGCCGTCGATGATCACGCAGAGCAGTTTGGACATGGGGGCTTCCTTCTGAGGTTGGGCCGCCGCTGGCGGGAGCAGCGGACGCGGGCGGCGAGAACGTGCCCGTCTTCTACCCGGCCGCTGTTACGGCGGGGTTAGCCGGCGGTTACAATTTGATCAGAAGGAGGCGAAAGGGGAGGGCAAGGAGGGCAAGCGGCGGTTGTGCGCTTGGCTCGTCAAACAGCGGGGGAGGATTCGGGACGACGATCAAGGACCTGGCGCAGGAGGAGGGAAATCTCTTTCCGGGACAAGGGTTTCAGGGCAAATCCTTTGATGCCCATGGAAAACACCTTTTCCTCGGAAATAAGGCTGCTGTACCCGGTGCACAGGATGATCGGCAAGGTTGGGCGCGTCTGCAGCATCTGCTCGGCCATTTCCATCCCCGTCATCCCCGGCATGGTCTGATCGGTGATGACCACGTCAAACGATTCCGGATGGTTGCGGAAGGTCGCGAGGGCTTCCTGGCTGCTTGTTCGCACGGTGACCTCGTATCCCAGGCGGGCCAGCATGGCCTTGCCCAGTTCGGCCAGCAGCGGCTCGTCGTCGATGAACAGGATGCGCTCCTTGCCGGGGGCGGCCTTCTCGATGGGGCTGCTTTCCGGCGTAGTCTCTTTGCCTATGGCCGGGATGGCGATGCGGAAGGTCGCCCCTTTGCCCGGCGCACTCTCGCAGACCACAAAACCGCGGTGGGCGGCTACGATGCCGTGAATGATGGCCAGTCCCATGCCGGTGCCCTTGCCCACTTCCTTGGTGGTGAAATAGGGTTCGAAGATCTTGTCCTGTATTTCCGGGGCAATGCCGATGCCGGTGTCGCTGATCGAGAGTTCGACAAACTGTCCCGGCTGCACCTCCGGATGGTTGCGGAGTTCCTCTCGGGCGATTGCACGGTTGCGCAGGGCGAGCGTTAAGACGCCGCCGTCGTTCTCCATGGCATGGAAGGCGTTGGTGCACAGATTCATCACGATTTGGTGCAGTTGCACCGGGTCGGCATGGATGCTGTCGACCTCGGGATCTATGCTCTCGACGATGGCGATGGTCGAGGGCAGAGAGGGCCGCAGGAGTTTGATTGCCTCCTTGACGATGACTGCCGGGACCAGCGTGCTGCGTTCGCTGTCGGTCTGGCGGCTGAAGGCAAGGATCTGTTTGACCAGGGCAGCGGCGCGTTGACTGGCCTGCAGCACGTGGGTCAGATCGCGGGCGAGCGTCGATTGCGGATCGCAGCCGTCCAGCGCCAGCTCCGTGTAGCCGATGATCGCTCCGAGGATATTGTTGAAATCGTGGGCGATGCCGCCCGCAAGGGTGCCGATCGCCTCCATTTTTTGCGCCTGCACCAGTTGCAGCTGCAATCGTTTGTGCTCCGCCTCGGCTTGCCGCAGTTCGGTGATGTCGCGGCCAACGGACTGTATTTCTGCGCATTTGCCGGCAGCGTCGAGCAGCGGCACGTCCACCCAGTGGAAGTGACGGACGGAACCGTCGCCAACCGGCACGGCGCCTTCCCGGGAAGCTGGCGTCGGCCGTTCCCTGAGGCGGGCCTGGAGATCGAGGATCGCCCCCCTTTCCTCGGGAGCAATCCAATCAATCCACTGTTGCCCGAGCAACCGGTCGCTGCCGTTGGCGGCAAACAGTTCCAGGTATTTGGTGTTGGCAAAGGTCAGGGTGGTGTCTGGCAACCAGCGGCAAACGGCATCCTGCTGACTTTCGACAATGGCTTGATAGTGGCTTTCACTGCGGTGCAATCGTTGCTCACTGTCTCTCAAGCGAAAGAGAAACACGCCCAGCAGCACAAGCGCGGCTGCAGTCAACGCCGAGGTGATCCCGGCCATCTTGCGCCACCCTGCAAACTGTTCATGGGGTGCTCGGCCAACCAACACATAGAAGGGAAATTGGTCGATCTTGTGGAACGCAAAGATGCGATCAACCCCGTCGGTTTTGCCAACGTAGCGAACCACTCCTTCGGCAACCCCGCGCTGGATCTGTTTTTGGGGTGGAATATCCTTGGCTTCGTTGTTGAGTTGGGCCATCAGCTCGGGCCAGCGGACGACCAGCCGGCTGGTGTCGCTTCGGCGGATGCTGATCATGCCCTCGGCGCCCACGTCCATTTGGGCAAACAGGCGTTCAAAGAAGTGCAGATCAACCGGGGTGACGATCAGTCCCTGCAAGGTTCCGCCGGCATCCAGCACCGCCTGATAGGCGACCAGGGTCAGGGGGGTGGTGGAAAGGGTTTCGGAAAAAAACAATCCTTGGCGCGGCTGCTGTTGCATCTGCTGGAAAAAGGGCTGATCGGCAATGCTGTCGTCCGTCATTGCCGGGTCGCTGGTCAACACCAGCCGACCTACAGCGTCGTAATACCGATGGCCCCGAATTTCCGGGAAAGAGTTGCCGAGCGCTTGCAACTGGTTGTTGGCGCGCGTGATTGCGGGGGAGGGAAACCGTTCCGACAGCGCTTCAAGGGGGAGATTGTGGGCAACCAGCTCGGTGGCCGCGCGGATCCGGCGGAGCGCCGCGTCCAATTGGCTGGCGAGAACGTGGGCTTCATTGGCGGAGCTGATGGTAACCGTTTGTTCGGTCTGGCGATAACTGACGAACAAAAAGAAACTGAGCAGGACCAGCGTCAGGGCGGCCAGCAGCAGAAAATACATGAGATGGGCGTGTTTGCGGAAGGGGCTGCACACTCTTGGGGGGAGTGACGACGGTTGCATGTGCTGGTTATCCTTGGGATGGCCTGATCAATGATTCTCCTCAAAGCGTCTTGCCGTTGTGCGTCTCCATATGAACCTTAGGATGAGAAGGAAAGGATGGTCAAGGAAAAGATGTCGTGCAAACCATCGAATATGGGGAGAATCGAGGCGGGGCGGCGGCGGGCGACGGCGGCGCCGGCAAGGCGCTGGCGTCTCCCGTCGCCGGCCTCACGCAATCGTAATCGTTTTGTAACAGGAGATTAAAAGCCGCCGCCCATAATACGCTCAGACCGATGGAATTCGCCATTGCTCACGCCCCGACCTCGCACCGAAACGTCCATTGCCTATGCGCTACGCCATTTACGCCACACCCGCCCCGGACTCCCCGCTCTGGCTGCAGGGGAGCCGATGGCTCGGCCGGGACGCCCACAGCGGCCAGATCCTGCCGCAGCCCCGCTTTCGCTCCATCGATCCGGACAGCCTCGTTGATCTCACCCGGACCCCGGCCCATTACGGCTTCCACGCCACCCTGACGGCGCCGTTTCGTCTGCGCGGCAAGGAGACCGAACCGGCGCTGGTTGCCGCCCTGGCTGATTTCACCGCCCGGCAACGGCCCCTGCCCGTGCCGCCCCTGGCGGTTGCCCAACTGGACAACTTTTTTTGTTTGCGGCCGATTCGCCATTCAACCGGCGTGCAGGTTCTGGCCTCGCTCTGCACCCGCGAATTCGACCGTTTTCGCGCCCCCCTCAATCCCAGCGAGCTGGCCCGGCGCAAGGCCGCCCTGCTCAGCGGTCAGGAGAAAAAGAACCTGGAACTCTGGGGCTATCCCTATGTGTTTGAGCAGTTCCGCTTTCATTTCACCCTGACCGGACGCATGGCCGAGGGCCGGCTCAAGGAACGGGTCCACGCCGCCCTGATCGAGACCTTTGGCCCGTTGCTTGACGAGCCGCTGGTGGTCGACGCCCTCTGTCTGTTTGTCGAACCGGCCCAAGGCCAGCCGATGCGCTGCCTGGAGCGGTTTCCCTTTCCCCTTCCTTCTTCCGAACCCGAGGACCGAGTCGCCTATGACCAGCAGCTCCTCCGCCAAAACCTTTATCCTGGACACCAATGTCATCCTGCATGACTCAGCCTGCATCAATCATTTCCAGGAGCATAACATTGTCATCCCGATCACCGTTCTTGAGGAGCTTGACCAGTTCAAGAAAGGCAATCAGACCATCAATTACCACGCCCGCGAGTTTGTCCGCGCCCTGGACAGCCTGAGCGCCGGCAAGCTGCTCAACGGCGGGGTGCAGATCGCTCCGGACAAAGGGAGGGTGTCGATTAAGCTCGAACAGGCCCTGCACGAAGACCTGCGCCAGCACTTTCCGGCCGCCTCCAAGCCGGATCACCAGATCCTCAACATCGGCTATCACCTCGCCCGCGCCGACCAGGCCAGCCGCTACATCCTGGTGACCAAGGACGTCAACCTGCGGATGAAGGCCAAGGCGGTCGGGCTGATGGCCGAGGACTACACCACCGATCACGTCAAAAACATCGGCGGCCTCTACTCCGGCTGCCGCTGTCTGGACGGGGTGGACGCCGAGCTGGTCGAGGCCCTGCACTGCGAGGATCAGGCGGGGGTGGGCGCCCAGGGACTGGCCTGGGACCCCGAGCCCCTGGCCAACGAATACATGATTGTCCGCAACGGCCGCAAATCGGCGCTGGCCACTTTGCGCCCCGAAGACCGGCGGCTGGTGAAGATCCACCGCAAGACCGTCTACGGGATTGCGCCCCGCAACGCCGAGCAGAGCTTTGCGGTCCACGCCCTGTGCAACCCCCAGGTCGCGCTGGTCACGGTCTCCGGCAAGGCCGGCACCGGCAAGACCCTGCTGGCCCTGGCCGCCGCCCTGGAGCAGCGCGCGCGCTACAGCCAGATCATGCTCGCCCGGCCGATCGTGCCGCTGTCCAACAAGGACATCGGCTACCTGCCCGGCGACATCCAGTCCAAGATCAGTCCCTACATGCAGCCGCTGTTCGACAACCTGGCGGTGATTCGCGGTCAGTTTTCCGAGCAGAGCGAGATGAGCCAGACCCTGTCCCGTCTGCTCGACGATAAGAAGCTGATCATCGAGCCGCTGGCCTACATCCGCGGCCGCAGCCTGGTGAAGATGTACATGATCGTCGACGAGGCCCAGAACCTGACCCCGCACGAGGTCAAGACCATCATCACCCGGGCCGGCGAAGGAACCAAGGTCGTCTTCACCGGCGACATCCACCAGATCGACCACCCCTACCTCGACAGTCAATCCAACGGCCTGAGCCACCTGATCGAAAAGATGCAGGGACAACCGCTCTACGCCCACGTCAATCTTGAAAAAGGCGAGCGTTCCGAACTCGCCATGCTGGCCAGCGAACTTTTATGAACTGTTCTTCCCTGCCCGCCCATTCCCCAATGCGCGCCATCCTGCCGCTCTGCCTGGGACTGTTGCTCATGGCCGTGGGCAGCAGCCCCGCCTCCCCAACCTTTCGCTACCGCGAACAGACCGGCGGCGAGGCCTTCACCTTTTCCTGGCAGGCGGATCGGGAACAGGGCGGCGCAACGGTCACCGTCACCCAGCGCCAGGGCGACGAGATCTTCAGCAGCGTCAACACCGCCGAGGGGACAACCCTGTCCTGGCGGTACGTCAAGCAGCCGGACACCGACGTCCGGGCGGAACGGGTCGGCGACCGGATTCGTTTCAGCGGCGCCTTTGCCGGCAAGGTGATTGACAAGAGCGAATCGGTTGATTCCCGTCCCTGGTGGCAACCGCTGTCCTTCTGTCTGCAGCGGATGATCGCGCGCGGGCAGCCGCAGGCCGATTTCTGGACCATCCGTCCCGACACCCTGGAAGTGCTGGCGATGCAGGCGGAGCATGCGGACGGCGGCCTTGGGCCGTTGCCGGACGCGCCCGAGCAGGCGGCCAACAAAGTGGTTATTCGCCTTGACGGCCTGATGTCGCCTCTCTGGTCGGCCGCCTACTGGTTCCGCCAGGGCGACAATCTCTTTGTCGAGTATCGGGGCACCCACGGTCCGCCGGGCACGGCCGAAACCCGCATCTGTTTGATCGATCCCTGATCAGGGATCGATCAGGCAGATGCGGTGGTCTATCCGCGCTGCTTTGCCGCTGGCCGGCGGTTCAGGGCCAGATTGCCCAAGAACTGGCGGGTGCAGACCTCCCAGGAATAGCCGCCGGCAAAGTCGCGGCAGGCGGCGCGCGAGACCGAAAGCGCCCGCAGGGCGGCGGCGTGGAGGTTGTCGTCCAGGCAGCCGTTGACGCCTTCGCGGACGATGTATTTGGGGCCGGTCACCGGAAAAGCGGCCACCGGCACGCCGCAGGCGTTGGCCTCCAGCAGCACCACGCCAAAGGTGTCGGTCAGGCTGGGAAACACAAAGACGTCCGCCGCCGCCAGGTGCGCGGCCAAATCCTGGCCCCGCTTGGCGCCGGTGAAGCGGACCTGGGGATAGGCCTGACGCAGGGCGACCAGGGCCGGTCCGTCGCCGATCACCCATTTCTCCCCCGGCAGTTCAAGATCCAGAAAAGCGGGCAGGTTTTTTTCCGGGGCCACCCGGCCGACGTAGACAAACAGCGGGCCTGGGTTTCGCGGCAGGGCCGCGTCCTGCGGGCGGAACAGGGCGGTGTCCACCCCGCGCGACCAGGGGGCAAGATGGAGGAAATCTTTGGCCGCCAGTTCGTCGATGATGGTGGGCGCGGCCATGGTGCGCGCGGCTAGGCGGTGAAAACCCCGCACCAGGGCGTAGCTCATGGCCAGGGGCACCGGCGCGCGCATTCGCAGGTATTCGGGGAAGCGGGTGTGGTAGGAGGTAGTGAAGGCCAGGCCGAGGCTGCGGCAGGCGGCCCTGGCGGTCCAGCCCAGCGGGCCTTCGGTGGCGATGTGGACCGCATCCGGACCGAACCGGGTCAGCATCCGGGCAATGGTGGACGGGGCGACCATGGACAGCCGGATTTCCGGATAGGTGGGGCAGGGAAAGGTGGTGAACTGCTCCGGGGTGATCATCAGGACCTCGTGCCCCCAGGATTCCAGGGTGGCGGCGGTCCGGCTCAGGGTGGTGACGACTCCGTTAATTTGGGGATGCCAGGCATCGGTTGCGATACAGATCTTCATAATGTTTGACGGCGACCGCCTCCCGCAGAGGTTGTTGATTGCGCCATTCGATGACGCCCAGCTGACCGGCGTGATTCTCGGCCAGCGCGGTGCAGCTCTCCACCCAATCTCCGGCGTTGGTGTAGAGCACCTTGTTGATCTCGCGGATGCCGGCCCGGTGGATGTGTCCGCAGATCAGCCCGTCGACCCGATGTTCGGCCGCCTCCCTGGCCACCGCCTCCTCGAACCGGCCCATGTAGTTGACCACGATTTTCACCCGATGCTTCATCCAGGAGGACAACGAGCGGTATTCCCGCTTGACCGTGCGCCGGCCGAAATTGAACCAGCGGTTGCACACCAGGAGGACGTCGTAGGCGGCCGAGCCGATCGAGGCCAGCCAGGGGCTGTGCTGGACAATGGGGTCGAATTTGTCGCCGTGGGTCACCAGGTAGCGCTTGCCGTCGGCGGTTTCGTGGATGGCGGTGTTCTGGATGCGGATGTTGTTGAAGGTGCAGCCGTCGAATTTGCGCAGCATGTGATCGTGATTGCCGGGGATGTAGATCACCTTGGCTCCGTTTTCCGCCTTGGCCAGAATGGTCTGGACGATCCGGTCGTTGATGGTCGGCCAGTGCCACCGTTTCTGCGCCTGCAGCAGGTCGAAGATGTCGCCCACCAGATAAAGAAATTCGGATTCGGTCTGCTGGAGAAAATCGAGCAGCTTTTCGTTTTGCAGGCTTCGGGTGCCCAGGTGCAGATCGGAGATCCAGATCGAGCGGAAATGCTGTTGCGGCATACAGTCCCTCCTTTGGGGTGCGCAATGGTTGGTCAAGGCGGCGGGCAGGATCGGCGGCCGCTTCGCCTGTGCTCGCCGGTTGCCGTGTTTGCTCCGTTCTTCCGTCCTTTCCACAGCCTAGCCGGCGAGTGTTTCTCTTTGATCAGGACGCGGTTTTTTTCCGGTTGGGGGAATGTTCGGGTTGCGTTTTCCGGGCGGAAATTGCAGCGGGCTGCAGCAATTTGGTCGTCAGATGCGGTTGCGGCGGACCGCAAAGCTGAGCGTGGCGCTGGTGACCATGCTGCGGCCAAAGTGGAGAAAAAGGCCGATCCAGGCGCACTGCAGCCCAAACAGCAGCAGGGGCTGGGTCAGCAGGGCCAGTCCCCGGCCGATGTCCGGGGGCGGCAGGATCGGTTGCGGCAGCAGCAGGCAGAGCAGACCGCCGTAGACAATCGCGGCCAATCCCATTTTTTGATAGGCGGAGACGGCGGTGAACCCGCGAAAATCGGCGCGCAGCGTCTCGGAGAGCACCCGCCAGATCTGCGAGGTCAGCAGGCTGAGGAGAAAGGCGCTGCGCCAGCTCCCCTGGAGGAAAAGGTGGGTCGCGGCCAGCGCGGTCGCGGTGTAGAGGATACAGGTCAGCCCCTGGATCGGAACCAGTTTGACCCCGGCCAGTCCGCCTTCGTAGACCGCCTTGTGGGTGGGCGCGGCAAAGACAACCGCCACCCGGTCGAGGAGGAAGGCGGCGACGCGGCCGCACTGGCGCAGGGGTTTGCCGTAGCAGCAGCCGAAACTGAGGCAGGCCAGCCGCCCCAACCCTTCGCCCAGGATGTAGCCGATGCCAAGCGCCGCCAGCATCGGCTGGATGTTGAGCGGCGGGAGGTCCAACAGCCGGCAGCCGCCGTTGACCAGCAGGATCAGCGGCGGGGTTGCGGTCAGGCCGCAGAAAAAGGCGCCGCCAATGGTGAAGGTGTAGCGTTTCTTTTCCACCAGCCGGGCCGCCCAGCGGGCGGCGGGCACGCAGAGGCCGACGATCAGCAGCAGCAGCGCCAGCACCGGCGCGGGCGCCATGCCGGCGGCCAGGGCGAGGATGAGGGTGAACCCAATGGCGATGACGGCGGCGGTGGCCAGCACCAGACCGTACCAGGTGAAATTAACCCCTTGCCAGCGGCCGTCGTCGCGGCGGCGGATCGGGACGGCGGCCAGCATCTGAAAACGCTCGTTGGGCAGATGACGCCAGCCCAGCGCGATCAGCAGGGAAAAGAGCAGCGCGCTGCCAAGGAGAAACAGCCATTCGTTCATAGGGCCTCGCCGGGTGAATGGAGAGAACAGGGGGAGGCGCCGTCAACGGGCGGCGTTGGCTGGCGCTTGACGGCAATGGTTGAGCGCACCCGGACGTCGGTCTCCACCAGGGGGCGGCCCAGGCCGGCGGAGAATCGGCTGCGCACGTCGGCGCGGCCCAGGTTGCAGCGCAGATCCTCGCAGAAGACCACCGCGCCCGGCTGGAACAGGAGAATGTCGGTGGAACTGCCCGGCCGGTACAGACTCTTGGGGCTGCCCTTGGCGATCCGCATTCCTTTGACTGCGGGACGCGGATCGTCATAGCGGACCTCGCTGTAGCACTGGACAATGTCGCCGATCATCAGGGCCACCACTTCAATCATCGCCACCAGGCCGATGCGGCTGCCGCCGGCCACCTCGGTGTCGATCACCGTCACCACCCGTTGGTTCTTGGCGTGAAGCGAGGCCAGGGCGATCTGGGCGCTGGGGTTGCATGAGTGGTGCTGGCCGTCGATGGCATAGATGTCCGCCACCTCGCCGCTGACCGGGACATGGTTGTAGTGGTATTTGTCCGGGGTCAGGCGGAAGACGGCAAAATCTCCCCCGGCAAAGGCGTCGCGCCAGGGCGAATCCTGGCCCAGCAGCTCTCGGGCCGAGAAAAACTTTTCCTTGATGAACAGCTCCGGGGTGTCGGCCAGCGAGCCGATCAGCACCTTGGCGTCGGCCGGCGCGGCCACAGCCTCCGGGTTCGGGTCCATGGGCCGGCAGTCCCAGTAGCGGATCTTGCGCTCAAAGACCTGGCGCGCGGTGAGGAAACTGTGATGCGGCGCCAAACACTCCAGCCAGTTGACCCCCAGATGCTCCAGCAGCCGCCTGCCCTGCCGGTCTTTGCGGGGCAGGTTGAGATCAAAGTGGGCAAACCCCAACAGGCTGGACATCCGGGCCGAGGTCAGGGCCCGGAACAGACCGGGGGCCTGCTCGCGCACCCGGCTGTAGAGGAGTTCGACCGCCCGGTCGGCCAGCAACCGTTCGCTGACGATCTCGCCGGTTTCACGGACAATGTATTGATGTTCCATGGATCGCGTCTCGGTTCAGATTTCGCCGCCTGCCCGCAGTTCGCGGTGGATGATCAGCAGGGTCAGCAGGATGAGCACGTGGATTTCCCGGTCCGTGGCCTCGCCGGCCAGCAAGCGGCTGCCGGCCTCGCGGATGAACAGGGTTGCCGGGGCGCTGCCGGTCAACCGTTCCTTGAGCGCGCCGACGGTGGAATCGTTGTCGGCGTCAAGGCGTCGGCCGTCGTCAATCAGGGTTTCCAGGCCGTTTTCCAGATGGAGGCGGCAAAGATCAAAGCGGTAATAGTCTTCCGCCGCCCGGTTGAAGGGTTCGGCTTTGATCCGCATCGGATCTCTGCTGCGGCCGTGCTTGTCGAGAATGGCCCCGGTCAGCAGGGCCGCGGCCGTGGGTTTGGCGCCGGCGAGCATGGCCTCCAGTGGGTCAAACACGGTTTGGGCGTCTCCGCGTGCCTCCCCCGTGGCGCATTCCTGCTGCAACAGCGTCAGGCAGGCCCGCTGGTAGGCCGCGACCTCGATCCGCAGATAGCCGTTGTAGCGACGGCTGGGCCGCTGCCGCGCAACCAGGGCGATGATCCGCCGCAGCACCTGATTGCGGGTGTCGGCACGGATGAAGACCGTGGGCACGCCGATGGCGGCGGCAAAAAAGATCTGCCGCCGTTCGCTCTCGGTGCAGGGATCGTCCGGGATGTCGGCGTGGGCGACCCTGCCGTCGATGATCCAGCGGTAGGCCAACTCGGTGACCACGGTTTGCAGGTTCACGGCCAGGGCAAAGGAATCGCGCAGGTCGGGAAAGAGCGAATAATGGCGGCCCTCGAAGCCGGAGAACCCGAAGTCCGCCAGCGCCCGCATTCGGTAGGGCAGATAGATGGCCATGCGGCTGTCGAACACGCCCATCTCGGTCAGGTCCTGCTTGAGCCGCTCCTGGTTGCCCGGCGTGCCGTCCAGGGCTGGGTTCTGCTCAACGCTGTGCAGGGCCACCAGGTAGTCGATCAGGCGCACGTCGGGCAGGTAGTCGCCGCGCAGCCTCAAAAGGCCGCTGGTCAGGCGGTCCAGCCAGAGCGGCCCCACCGGGGTAAAACTGTGGCCGCAGAACCGCAAATCCGCCTTTTTTTTCCAGCGCCGCCAGAGCATGCGCAGATGGGTATAGTCCAGTTCGTGGGGCAGGTAGCCCATCACCTTTTCCGGGTGAAAATCGCTGAACCTCAACCGATGCGGCGCGGCCGAACAGGTGGCGACAAACAGCGGCAAAAAATGCTCGACGATTTTGATCGCCAGGTCGCCGAAGTGTTTTTCAACGCAGCCGCCTTCGGGCGCCTGAAACGCGCGGCTGAGCAGGCGGCTGCCCAGGGTGACGTGGGTGCCGTTGTTGGCCAGCGAAGTGGAGCTGGTGTTGGGCAGGACCACCAGATTGTTGGTGATGACGCCCGCCTCCTTGAGCTTGGCAATGGTGTTGAGCTGGCTGCGCGACAGGGTCCGGTGGCAGAGACCCATGTAGGCCCGTTTGGTCTCGCCCCGCTGCCAGCCCGACAGGCAGGGGTTGAGGAACAGCTCGCGGTAGAACTGGTCGGAAATCAGGTCGTTGAGCCGTTTCTGCCGGGCCGGCGGGTTGGGGGCCAGGTACATTCGGCAGGTCTGGCCATAGTGCCCCAGGCGGAATTCCCGATTGGCGTAGTGGACGAGCAGCTGCAGCAGAAAAAAGCGGCGGCTGGTTTCGCGGGCAACGGCGCGGCCGGGCAGTTCGTCGTCGTTGCCGCTGCTCAGGGTGAAGCTGGTGATCTCGGGCGAGCAGTTGTCGCTGATCAGGTGGTTCATCAGCCGTTCGCCGGTCCGGCGCAGGAGAGGGTCGTCCCGACCAGGCAGTTCACCGTGATCGACCGCGTCGGCTAGGGCAAGTTTCAGCAGATAGCTGACCGGGACCCGCAGCCAGGGCTCGCCTTCTTTGGCAAAGAGGAACCGGTTCTGGTCCTGTCGGGCGGGGCCGTCTGGGTTCGCTTTGTCGGCCAGCAAATCGCGCTGGAGAATGGTTGCGGCGTATTCGCCCAGCAATCGGCGGGGAAAGCGCACCCAGGAATTTTCCCAGATCTGCTGTTTTCCTTCGTTGAGAAAGGCGTTGAGCTCGGTGAGCAGATGGGGGCTGAGGTCGCCCCGCCGGGCGCGCAGGACGAGGTTTTGGTAGTAGTTGGACTCGACCACGGCTATCGCCAGATCCACGTCCTCTTTGGCGCCCTCCACCGCCGCCTGAAACTCGTTCTCCACCCCCACGGTGGTGTCGGTCCCGGCAAAGGGGCGCAGTCCGGGGGCTTGCAGAACCTGCCGCCGAAACAGGTCGGCGCGGGCGGCAAGATCGCCGGTGCTGGATGCAGTGTGGAAGGCAGAGAGAGGCCCGGTCATACAATCGCAAAGGGAGAGGATTCTGGGGTGCGCCGTCGGATGGCTACGCAGTACAACCCAAAGATATCGGGCGATTGTTAGGGTGGGGCTTTGAATCGGTCAGTATTGCATGAGTGGCGGGTTGCGGCGGGTTGCTCCGGGCGGCGGCCCGCTGGAGGCGGTCAGAACGCCGGCGGGCGGCCGTCGAGGAATTCGGCCCCGGCGCGATTATTGGCCAGGCTCTTGATGCAGATTTTTCTCAGCACCGAGGAGCCGGTCATGGAGCGGTATTTGATGCGCAGGTCGTGGCCGGCGGCAATGGAGCGGGCGTATTGGGCGGGAATGTTGAAGCCGATGCCGCCCAGGGAGAGGTCGCAGAGGTAAATTGGATATTCCCGGCCGTTTTGCAGAATGACCAAGGCCTTGCCGCAGGTTATTTCCCGCACAAAGGCCCGGTGGTTGAGGGTGTAGAGCGTGGACATGCCGCACACGCAGCGCACCGTTTTTTTGCGGACCCCTGGCTGCACAGCGACGTACCTTTTTTTGGCGCAGCGGGCGCAAATGACGCGAATTCTGCCGTCTTTCACCGTACAGGTCTGTGCTTTTCCTTGCATGGGCAACGTCCCTTCACAGGTTGGCTGAGAAACAATATGTTCGAGTACATCCCACCCGCCCGGTTTTGTCAATGGGGGGCTGGTCCGGTGGGTGGGATTTCGGGAAAAAAACAGCCTTGGCGCGTTGCCCGGCGCCCGGATGTTCTCTTTGTCCAACGGCGAATCCGCCCTATTTGCAGATTACGGCTATATGCTGTGCCTGAAAAATATCCGTCATTTCTCTTGAGAATAACCAGGCGCACTGTTACAAAAACAAGGTTGCTATTTCAGCATGTTATTTGCTTCGGGCAAAAACTGCACCTTGATTGTCGCTTGGGTTTTGTGCGGAGCCCTGGAGGGTCAAAAAGCCAATGGTAGATTTTAAAGATCAAGCCAAGATCATTGCCGACCCAGACAATATTGCCCCCACTCTGCGCAATAAACGCAAGGCCATTGTTGAAAACGGCAATGAAAAGGGCATCGGCTTAGCGAACATCTATGGCGACTTTGTGTACATCCCAACACCTTTTTCGGCTATTGGCGGGTGACGATGGAGCTCTCCTCTTAGGAGTGACAAGGGTAAGATTCTCAAGGACAAGCAGGGCAACCCCAAACCGGACGGCTCATTCCGTGATTTTGAAAACATCCCCTTTCTTAAAAAAAATGCAAACGGCCACTTGGTTCCGCAGGCCATAGAGGAATATATTGAGCGCGAGGTTAAACCCCATGTACCGGATGCCTGGATCGACAAGAGGAAAACTCAGACCGGTTGAAATCAACTTCACCAAGTATTTCTATGAGTTCAAGCCGCTGCGTCCCTTGGCCGAAATCAAGGCGGATATCCTGAAACTGGAAAAGCAGGTGCTGGCATGACCGAAGAAAAGGAATTGCAAACAACTTCACACATCCTGATATATCAGACCGAGGATGGTCAGACCAAGATTGAGGTGCAGCTTCAGGATGAAACCGTCTGGGTGACACAACAGCACATGGCAGACCTCTTCCAGTCCAGCAAACAGAATGTAAGTCACCACATTCAGAGTATTTTTGAAGAAGGAGAACTTGCCCCGGAAGCAACTGTCAAACAATATTTGACAGTTCGCCAGGAAGGGCGGCGCGAGGTCAAAAGGTCATTGGATTATTATAACCTCGACATGATCATCTCGGTGGGCTACCGGATCAAATCCCATGTCGCCACCCGCTTTCGGCAGTGGGCCGCCCATCATATCAAGGAGTTTATCATCAAGGGCTTTGTTTTGGATGATGAGCGCTTGAAAAATCCGGGCCAAGCCTTTGACTACTTCGATGAACTGCTCCGCCGCATTCAGGACATTCGCACCTCTGAAAAGCGGTTCTATCGAAAGATCACCGATATTTACGCCACCTCCATTGACTACGACCCTACCCAGGACATCAGCATCAACTTTTTTAAGACCGTGCAAAACAAGATGCACTGGGCCATAACCGGCCAGACCGCCGCCGAAATTATCCGCGACCGGGCTGACCACACCAAGCCCAACATGGGCCTGACCACCTGGCGCGGCCCCAAGGTCCGCAAGCAGGACGTGGCGGTTGCCAAGAATTACCTGAATGAAGACGAATTGTTGGCCCTGAACAATCTGGTTGAGCAATACCTTGTCTTTGCCGAGGGGCAGGCCATGCGCCGGATTGCCATGCACATGAGCGACTGGATCACTAAACTGGACGGGTTCTTGAGTCTGAATGACCGCAATATTTTGGAACATGCCGGGAAAATTTCTCACCAAGTGGCCAAGGAGCAGGCGGAAAGCGAGTATGACCGCTTTCACCGGAAAAGGTTGCAGCTTGAAGCCCGGCAGGCGGATGAGGACGACTTTGAGCAACTGGCACGGCAGCTTGTGGACAAGCCCATGGGGCGCAAGCCATGAAGCCGTATTCGAAATATAAGGATTCCGGGCTGGAGTGGTTGGGCGCGGCGCCGGAATATCGGAAGATAAAGAGGCTCAAATATTTGATTGCTGGTCTTGAATCAAGAGCACGGTTTTCGTTTCGCTGGTCAAAGAATGGATGATGAAGAAAGTCTGCAGAAGGTTGAACGATACTTCAGAGTAATCCACGATTGACGGTTTCACCAAAAACGGGGATCATCGAGTTCATGCTGGCCGCCCTGCTCGAATCCCTGCGGAAAGTCGCAGCGGTAGATCACTCCGCCGACCAAGTGAGCGACCAAGTAAGCGACCAAGTAAGCCAAGTCATCGAGGCGCTGGCGGGACAGGAGTTGGGCCGCGCCGCACTGATGGCGGTCCTTGGCTTTGTCCATCGTCCCAGCTTTCGCGTCCATTATCTGGACCCGGCTTTGTCGGGCGGCTGGATTGAGCGCACCCAGCCCGAAGCCCCCCGCAGCCCCAGCCAACGCTATCGCTTGACCGAAAAGGGGCGTGTTTGGCTGCGGCGGCGCCGGGAGAACGGTTGAAACAACCGGAGGAGAACACCATGGAAACCATCAACGCCATCCTCAGCCAGCTGACCTTTGCGGACCTGGACCAATGGGCCGGGGAGAAGATCCGGGCCAGAGGCCAGGCCTATGTCAAGCAGGTGGACGGCCTGCAGCGCGCCCATGAGGACGATCTGGTCGCCTGGGTTGCGGGGACCGAGGACTACGCGACCCTGGTGCGCCTTGACCCGACCGGTCAGCACGGATGGTTCTGCACCTGCCCCTATGAAGCCGGCCCGTGCAAGCATGCGGTGGCCGTGATTCTGGCGGCGGCGGAGGAGGTCAAGCAGCAGCGGCAAATTCCGGTGCTCGCCGAGGACGACGACCTCCATCTGATGCTCTTTGGCGAACCCGACGACGAGGTGGATTGGGAGGACGGCGAGGAGGTCGACAGCGCTGACAACGCCGAGGGAGCGGCGGCCGAGCCGGCCATTGTTCCCAACAAGGTGAAAAAAGCCGGCGTCTCCAAGGTGCGCAAACTCCTGGGCGACAAAAGCCGGGAGGAACTGCTCGACCTGCTGGTTGTCCTGGCCAAGGAATATCCCGAAATCGAGCGCCGCGTGCAGGAGGCCGAGCAACTGCGCAGCGGCCAGATTGAGCCGCTGGTCCGCTCATTGCGCAAGGAGATCAAAAAGCTGACCGGCGAACCCGCCTGGTACAGCCATTGGAACAACGAGGGCAGCATCCCCGATTATTCCCACGTGCAGCGGCAGCTTGAGGCCCTGCTCGACAAGGGCCACGCCGACCAACTGCTGGAACTGGGCGACGAACTGTGGCGATTGGGCACGGATCAGGTGGAGCAGTCGGACGACGAGGGACACACCATGTCCGCCTTGAGCGAGTGCATGGAGATCGTGCTCCAGGCGGTGCCGCAGTCGTCGTTGCCCCGTTCGCAGCAGTTGCTGTGGGTGATCGACCACCTGCTGGAAGATGAATTTTCCCTGCTGGAATCCGGGGACGCGGTGCTGAGCAACGCAGTGTACACGCCGGCCGACTGGAGCGAGGCGGCGGTTGCGCTTGAGCATCGGCTGAGCGCGGCGGCAAAACCGCGCGGCGCCAATTTTTCCGACGCCTACGGGCGGACGCGGCTGGTCAACCGGCTGATTGACGCCTACCAGAAGGGCGGCGAACCGGAAAAAATTCTGCCGCTACTGGAGTCGGAGGCCGACACTTGTCAGAATTACGAGCAATTGGTGGTCCGGTTGCTGGAAGGCGGCAACAAAGAAACGGCCCGGCAATGGTGCGTTCAGGGGTTTTGCCGCACCCTGAAAGAGTCGCCCGGCATCGCGGCCGGCCTGCAGAAGCGGCTGCGGGAAATGGCGGCGGCCGACAAGCGAGACGACCTGGTTGCCGCCTATCGGGCCCAGGATTATTTCAGGCGTGCCTCGCTCGAGAATTTTCGCGAATTGCGCAAGGCGGCCGAGAAAATAGGCGCCTGGCCGAAGTTGCGGGAATTGGCGCTCGGCTATCTGGAAACCGGTCAGCGGCCCGATCTGCCCGGGAAAAAAGGCGAGGCCGCAGCCTGGCCCCTGCCCGAACCAGAGGTGTGCTTTCCGCCGGAAAAAGGGGTGGGCTTGAAGCAATTCCCGGATCGTCAGACCCTGCTTGACATTGCCATCAGTGAAAAACGGTTCGACGATGTGGTCAGTCTGTATCAGGCGCTGAAGAAAAACAGCCGTTTGGGCTGGCACGGCGGCGATAAAGTGGCCAAGGCCGTGGCCAAGACCCATCCCGAGGTGGCGCTTGAGATCTGGCGGAGTTTGGTTGACCGCCTGATCGCCGAAGTCAAGCCCAGGTCCTACGTCGAGGCCGGCGGCTTTCTCCGTTTGATGCACAAGGTCTATGAGGCCGGCAATCGCCAAGCGGACTGGCTGGCGCTGCTGGCTGAACTGCGGCGCACCCACAAGGCCAAACGGCGGTTGTTGGAAGTGCTTGACGCCTTGAGCGGGGCAAGCAAAAAAATTGTGGGGTGAAACGGGCGGGGCGCTGGCCTGCGCTCTGCAACCGGCGCCGCAACGTGGCAGGGCGGTTTCTGTGCCCGTGAAGAATTAATTTGACGGATTGGCTGCGGTTCTTGTAATCATTACGTTGTTATTTCTGAAGGTTGAGCCGGCGGTTGCCGCCGACGGCGCAACCCGCACCTACCCGGCAACAAGCCGCAAACCCAGTGTTTGCGCAGACCCAGGACAGCCCACGCAAACCGGAAGATCCGTTGGCCGCAGGAGGACCAGCGGGGAGCGCCGGCCACCACACAGGAGGACCAGATGGTTCCAGCTCCGAATATTAAAACCATTCTTTACGCCACCGATCTCGGGGAAAACACACGGCCGGTTTTTCGCTTGGCCGTCAGTCAGGCCCGCCGCTACGACGCCCAGTTGTTGATGGTGCATGTGGTTGAGCCGCTCGGCACAACCGGCACGGCGATCATTGCCAACTATCTTTCCGGAGAGGCGGCCGACAAAATCAACCGCGACGGCGCGCGGGAAGTTCTCGAGATCATGAAGAAACGGCTCGACGCCTACTGCAAGGAGGAGTTGGAATCCTTTGGCCTCGACCGCACGCCGGTGACCGAGATCGTGGTCGCCACCGGCAAACCCTGCGAGGAAATCCTGGAACTGGCGAAAAAACGTCAGGCGGATATGATCGTCATGGGCACCTCGACCCATTCGTTTTTTGGCAGCGCCCTCATGGGCACCACTGCTCGGCGCGTCTCCCGCCACAGCGAGATCCCGGTGCTGCTGGTGCCCAACACCCCCAAATAATCCGGCGGATTGTTCGACCTCTAGCCCCGATTTCGGCGTCCTGCCGGATCGGGGCTTTTTTTTTGATGACCACCCCAATGCAGCCGTTTTTTCTGGAGCGCATCCTGCAATCCCTGGCGATTGGGTTGGTTTGGGCTGCGGAGGCGGAGCATCGAAAGAACAGGGACGCTGGAGCGTCCGGGTTTCGTTCCCACGCCGGAGCATGGGAACGATCTCGCTGGCGAGCGTATGCGGAGGGGGGAGGGTTTTTTTCACGCCGGGCCGGTGTAACGAACGGCGGCTGCGGGTTTTTTTCAACTGAATCCTGCCTGGCCGGCCTGGGCGGTTGCCCAGAACGCCCGGATCACCGGATTGACCAGATGCTTTTCCAGGGTGCAGGCCCCGATGATAAAGGGCGGCAGGCCAGGGGCGACCTCGAAGACGCGCACCCGATCCTGGAGCGGGCTTTGTTCCAGCACCAGGCCCGGCGCGACGCCGACGCCAAAGCCGAGGCTGACCATGGCCAGCAGGGCCTCGTTGCCCGCCACCTCGGCGTAGATGTTGGGTTGGACGCCCTTTGCCTGGAACCAGCGGTCGACGCGAATGCGGCTCAAACCCTGCTCGGCCAGAATCACCGGGGTTCGCGCCCAGTCAACCGCGCCGTCGTCGTTGACCAGGGGAACCGCGCCGTCGACCGGCTCAATGAAAACCAGCGGCGTTTGCGCCAGTTCAACAAACATCACCGCTGGCGGCAGTTGCTCGGGCAGGGCGGCGATGATCACTTCGGCTTCCCGGTTCTTGAGCTTGTCGAGGGCCTCGGCCGCGTCGCCGGTCTGCAGTTTGATCTGCACCCCGGGATGGTCGGCGCGGAAGGCCTGGAGGATGCGGGGCAGGATGGAGGTGGCGGCGGTGACCGAGCAGTAGAGCGAGATCTCGCCGCGCAGGGCCTCGTCGTCGGCCAATTCGCGCTGTAGGGCCTGCCAACGGTGTTCCGTCTCTTCAGCATAGCGCTTGAAAATCACCCCGGCCGGGGTCAGGGAGACGGAGCGGTTGTCGCGCCGGAACAGCGGTTTGCCCAACTCTTCCTCAAGGCGCTGGATGGTGCGAGTCAGGGCGGAAGGGGTCAGGTTGCAGGCGCGGCTGGTGCGGCCGAAATGAAGCGACTGCGCCAGATGATTGAAGATTTTAACGGAACGTATATCCATAACCAATCGGGAAAAGAGGAAGTGTTGACGGCGTGAGGCGGCGAACTGGTCATTGTGCGCTGGTGTTGCGATTATTGCAACAATGAATTGCAAAGAAATCACTTTCCGCAATGGAAATATCGGGTATGGTGGGGATACAAACTTTGTCGGAATTTAGCTCGGTTAGTCTGAAGTCCGGGAGGGAGAGACAGGGGGAATGGGGCGCCACGGCCAGCCGGCGGCGTCAACCCATGGGTTTTTCTCTTTGCCCTCAACGCCCTGAAGACCAAAAACCGAGTGACTCTTCACCCTAAACACACAGAGAGGAAAATAATGGGACAGAACTATTTCAACACCTTGCCGCTGCGTCTGCAGTTGGAAGAACTGGGCAAATGCCGCTTCATGGACATCTCGGAGTTCGAGGACGGCGTCGACAAACTCAAGGGCAAGAAGATTGTCATTGTCGGCTGCGGCGCCCAGGGGCTGCACCAGGGGCTCAACCTGCGCGACTCCGGCCTTGACGTCTCCTACGCCCTGCGCGACGCAGCCATTGCCGAGAAACGCCAGAGCTGGAAAAACGCCAGCACCAACGGCTTTACCGTCGGCAATTACGAGCAGCTGATTCCCACCGCCGACCTGGTGATCAATCTCACCCCGGACAAGCAGCACTCCAAGGTGGTGACTGCGGTCATGCCGCTGATGAAGAAAGGCGCCTGTCTTTCCTACTCCCACGGCTTTAACATCGTTGAGGAAGGGATGCAGATCCGTGAGGACCTCACCGTCATCATGGTGGCCCCGAAATCCCCTGGAACCGAGGTGCGCGAGGAGTACAAACGCGGCTTCGGCGTGCCCACCCTGATCGCCGTGCACCGCGAGAACGATCCCAAGGGCGAGGGCTGGGACATTGCCAAGGCCTATGCCGCCGGCACCGGCGCTCATCGCGCCGGCGTGCTGCAGTCGTCGTTCGTCGCCGAGGTTAAGAGCGACCTGATGGGCGAGCAGACCATCCTTTGCGGCATGCTCCAGGCCGGCAGCCTGCTGTGCTTTGACAAGATGGTCGGCGAAGGCATCGACGCCGGCTACGCCTCCAAGCTGATCCAGTACGGCTGGGAGACCATCACCGAGGCCCTCAAGCACGGCGGCATCACCAACATGATGGATCGGCTGTCCAACCCGGCCAAGCTGCGCGCCTACTACCTCTCCGAGGAGATCAAGGAGATCCTGGCGCCGCTGTTCGAGAAGCACATGGACGACATCATGAGCGGCGATTTCTCTCGCACCATGATGGAAGACTGGGCCAACGACGACAAAAACCTGCTCACCTGGCGCGCCCAAACCGCAGAGACCGGGTTTGAGAAAGCCGCCTCGCAAGCGGCCGAAATCTCCGAGCAGGAGTATTTCGACCACGGCGTGCTGATGATCGCCATGGTCAAGGCAGGCGTTGAGCTGGCCTTTGACACCATGGTTTCCGCCGGCATCAAGGAGGAATCGGCCTACTACGAGAGCCTGCACGAGGTGCCGCTGATCGCCAACACCATCGCCCGCAAAAAGCTCTATGAGATGAACGTGGTCATCTCCGACACCGCCGAATACGGCTGCTACCTCTTTGCCCACCAGGCCGTGCCGATGCTGGCCGATTTCATGAAACAAGTCGGGACCGACGTGATCGGCAAAGGCCTGAACGAGACGGACAACTCGGTGGACAATGTCGAGCTGATCGGCGTCAACGCCGCCATCCGCTACACCGTGGTCGAGCAGGTCGGCGAGGAGTTGCGCTCGCACATGAGCGCCATGAAACCGATCATCTGATCGGCTCCTGCGCCAGCATCGGTCGTCAGGCCGGTTTTGTCCCCCTCTGCCCTTGTGGCGGAGGGGGATTTTTTTTGTCTGCTCCAGCCATCGGGGAAATTTTTTTAAAGCTCTATTTTGAGATCTTTCAGGTTGGAGAGACTGCTAACGTCTCTTACGTTTGTGTTTTTTAAGTCCAAAAACTTGAGTTTTGTCAGGCCTGCTAGGGGGCTTATATCGCTTACCGGTGTATTGCTCAGGCAAAAAAAATATAGGTTGGATAACCCCGACAAAGGGCTGACATCGCTAACTTGTGTGTCGTCTAGGAACAATACCTGAAGGTTTGTTAATCCCGCTAAAGGATTTATATCGTCCACCGGTGAAGACGTAATGGTGAGAAGATGTAAGTTGACCAATTCTTTTAATGGACTGAGATCACGTATTGATGAATTGATCAATAAAAGTCCTTCAAGTTTTTTTAATCGCGTTAGGTCGTTAATGTGACTTAACGATGTCATCATAATAGCTAGATGCCTCAGATTTGTAAGTTCAAGTAATCCATTTATATCTCCAGATTTCATATTTGCCAAAGTAAGGCTCTCTAACTTTTTCAAACATCCTAATGGGCTTATATCCTGTACGGATGTATTCATTAGTGTGATTTTTTCAAGTTGAGTTAGTTTAGATAAAATGCTGATATCGTATATTAGAGGATCGCTAAGAAAGATTTTTTGTTCGTTGGCAAAGATGTGGATAAATTGCTTAAGGCTACCAAACTGATCCTGAAATAGAAGAGCCGTCACTTGGTCTGCGCAATCATTTTTCTGATTTTTTTCTGATTTCCTCTTTGTTATGCAGGGCAAGACAGCCCTCCATCCCGCCTCAATAATGCGATCACGCCATTCTCTGCCGAGGCGAACAGCTGTGTCCATGGCAACATGGGCGGCGACCAGCCAACCGAACAGGAGGTCTTGCGGGCTCTCCGTTTTCTTCCCACCTTTCCTCTCCAGATGCTGCAGATTGGGCCCAAAAAGCAGTTGCGCCAATTTTTCCGTTTTCGGCAAAGAAGATTGCAGCTCAAAAAGCAGGATAAAGGTTTCCAGCCAATGCGGTTTGTGCAGAAATTTTCGTATGTTGGCTAGAGGATAGGCTTTGTCGTTGACTGAAATTTTCTCGTCCAGGGCCAGCGCCGCAAAGTATTCTTGGAAGGAGAGATGGTTGAAAGCATAGACTTCCTCGCCGCCCTCTCTGCCCACTGGCACCAGAAAGCCGCTCCGTTTGATGATATAGTTGAGGATCGCCTCGCATTTTTCGCCGCACTCAGACAAGGAAAGCCCTTTTTCTTTCAGTCCTGTTTGCAGAATGGAAGCCACCTCACTTTTCTGGGCATAAACGGCCTCTTCCCTTTGTCCTCGTCGTTCCTGCATGCGCAGAGCGAGAGCCGCCAGCCAATTGCTCAAGTCCAGGTAGTCGACATTGACGTTCTCATCCCGTAACCCCATGCCGCGAGCCCGGTCCAAAGAGACTAGATAGGTTTGCGCGATCCGCTCGTAGAGTTCCGCTCTGCCGTCCGGCAAGCGGGCTCTGCGGGCATGTATGAAACAGATCATGTTGAGCAGAACCGGAATGCGGCTCAATAGGCCTAAGCCGTCGTTCTTTTCCACCCTGCCGACCAGGTTGTCAACCCGTTCGGCGTGGACGGCTGTATCGGGTTCATATTGTCCGTACCAGTTTGCCACAAAACGCCGCACCTGACTGGTATTGAATGGGGCCAGGTACGTCACTGAAAAATGGACGGTAAAATTGGGTTCAACCTGATCGGCTTGTTCGTCTAGGAGGGCCTTATTGGCGTCTAGCTTGTCGCGATATCGCTGTTCCAAAAAACTCATTACCGCTTTAGTGCGCGAGGCCTTTCGGTTTACATGGAAAAATTCTTCCAGGGAAAATCCTACAATGCGGGAAGTGATCAGAAAACGACAACGGCTGTTCCGGTTCATGCCGTCAAGCAAGGCGCGGGCGAGTCCTTTTCGCGTTTCCGGTTCAGCGAGTTCATCCAACCCGTCAAGAAGAAACACCGCCTGACCGGTTGCGGTAAGCCGTTCTATGCAATCGTGATTGAGCGCGATGCCGGCGTGCTCGGTGAAAATTTTCCAAAGGCCCTTCCAGGTCCGGACGCCTCCCAACTTGAGTTCGCGGAGGATAAGGGCAAAGGGAACAACGTTGCCGAGTGCGCCTTTCACATGGTTGTCGCCGCTGTAGGTCAGCGCCAGCATGAGCCATTGCACCAGAGTGGTTTTGCCCATGCCGGGAGTGCCAAGGATAAGAAGTCGCTGGTGAGAACGAAGCGCATGGTGCACCTCCTGCAAAGGCGGCTTTTCCTTGCCGCTTTCCATGAGGATGATGTCTTCCGGTTTCAACTGCTGGGCGCTTAACAGGGGGGGGACGAAGAGGTTGTTGAGCGGCACGGGTTTGCCGGTGGCGTCCCGGTCATTGTCGTCCAGAGCCAGGCCGAGGTTGGAGGTGTAGAGATATTTTTTTCGCACCTCCTGGAAATATTTCAGCAGGGCATGATCGCTGGCGGGGTTGAGATATTTGCCAATCAGGGGCTCTCGCGCAGGGGTAAGTTGTGGAGTGGACCGCTGCGTTTTTTCCGAAGAAGAGACTGTTTTCATGGGAAGAGAAAGGGTTTGATTTCAATATCGGTGACTTGCGCCAATTGTTGCAACAGTCGGTGGAGGCGGAAGACATTGCTGTCGCTTGGGTTGACCGGCAATTCTCCTGCCGAATTCACGGATGGTTGAATCCCCTGCATGGGGGAATAGACATCCTTGCCTATGTCGGAGGCGTCGGCATAGGCAATAACCTCTGAAATGTACGCCGGGTTTTTTTGCAACTGCTCAAAAATGCGGCGATGGAAGCAATAGACAACGGCAGTGACCAGGCAGAAGGCGGCTTCACGGTCAATTTCACTCGCTACATCTGGGGTAACTGTTTGCAGGTTGTCAAGATGGGGAAGTCGCCGAATCATACTGGCAAGTCGATTTGCCAGGGCTTTGATCTTCCGGGGGTTGGCCGGCAGGCAATCAAACTGATCAGTGATGCTTTGGATCCTCTCCGCAAATATTGTGTGAGGGGCCTCACTCAGGAGTTTGGCAAGCAATGCAGAGAGATACTGTGATTTTTTTTCCTTGTCGGGCAAAGGCAGGTGGATGATGTCCTGGCATATTTTTTCTAAATATTCCCTGGCGTAATGATCTGCATTCATAGCTGCGCCGTCTTCACTCTTCAAGCCGAGGGCCTTGACGAGGGCACGCTCGACCTGACGCTGGTCCATGCCGAAGATGATCACGCAATTATTGAGATTCAAATAGACCTTGATTCCCTCCATGAGGCGAAGAGCTGTTTCCGGTTCACAGCGGTCTAGATCATCAATGAATATGGCCAGTTTTTTCTTTTTCTTGCTCTTTAAAGCGGTGGCGACAGCCCCCTGGAGGAGATTCCGAATGGATTGACCGGGAAGGGGTTGTTGGTATCGTTCCTTCTCCCAGGCATTGCCGATGGCCTGCACCTTGCCGAGTTCCGGTTTGAAAACACCACCGCTTGCCGCCTTCACCACCTCGTCAAACGCTGAAAGAGCGCCTAAAAAAGTAACCCCGGATAATTTGGCGGCCTCGTCTTGCAATTTTTTCCACATTCCCATCTGGAGCCGAATTTCATTGAGCAGGGCAACGACGGGTTGAGCTTCGTGCTGATATCGCCAAGCCTCAAACCAGATCGGCATGATGGTATTGTCCGCATTCTCCGGCGCTTGAAGTCCAGATGGTTCGTCGCCATAGGGGTACACTCCGGTAAGTTGGCGGCACACCTGCAACAGCATGCTGGTCTTGCCGGTTCCCCAATAGCCATTGACGCCAATACCCTTGGGTGGCGTGCAGTTGCGGATCAGTCCGCAAATTTCTCGAACAAGGCCATTGTTGTCGAAACCATCCTCTAATGTGGGGTCGTCGTTATGCGAGAGAAACATGAACACTTCCTTGTGGTGGGTTCCTTTTGTGGAAAATGCGACCTCACAATCGGATTATCTGTCTAGAAAGTCAAGGGATTTTAAAAGGCATAGCATGGTGACTTGAAAGCTGAGGATGCCTTGGACTACGGAAACATTTTGTATGCTTGTTTGTGCCGTATTGGGTGGAACTATACCCTGAACATACTGCGTGTCGGAAGACGTGCTCGTCAAATTTCGGAACGTGGCGAAAGAGCATGTTGGTTCGCGCTATAAATAGTTCTCCGAAGCTCAGCCCCGTTCTGTGTCCGGTTGCATGCAATCGCTCCAATATGAATAGTTGATGTATCTATTTTATGTCCATTCTTCCCTCGTTGCGATTTGCCCCGCGTTTGGCCATACTCTCAACACATCCAGGCAGATTGACGAAACTTGACGAGACGCTGCGCCATTCGTCTCTCTGCGGCGGCAACCTCCCGGTACTTCAGAGAAAGGAGCACCTGTCATGTTGAACAATCTCCTCTTTTGCAGACTGCTGCCGGCATTGCTCCTGGTGATCGCCGCTGGGCTGTTCCCTGCGCGCGGCGCTCTCGCCGACGAAGCCCGTCTGGTGGTGGACAAGGCGGTGTGGACCAACGGGGTCGAAAATTTAGAGTATATGCAGATCTACGGCAAGAACGCCCCAATCGCGCCCTTGTACCTGTGGATGCGGCTCAAGGGGTCGAAGTGGGCCCTGCAGCGGTTGCATAACGCCGGGAAACTGCCCATTTACCATCAGTGGTTCCGCCATTCCATTTTCGGCGTTTCGGCGGAGGGCGTCACGGAAGCGATTGACCACATCAAGATTCCGGCGGGCAATGTGCGGCTGATGGACCAACTGGGCAGAGAAATCGAGGTTCGCGGTTATTTTGATTGGCGAACGTGGAGCATGAAGGAAAACGTCAGACGGGGCAAATGGGTGGTCAAGGTGGTGTATGCCGACGGTGAACCGGTGCTGTGCGCCGGCGATAAAGCCTGCGCCTATGAGATCGTGGTGCAATGAAGCCGGGGGCAACGACCATGGAAAAATCAAGCGGCGTCCAGGACAGTCCTTGCCTGCGGGCCTTGACCGAACCGGTCCGCAACGCCCAGTTGCTGCTTGCGTACGCTGCGGAAGCCGGGATTGACCTCCAGCCGGAAACCGTCAAAGCCATCGTCCGCATGCGGCACTGCTGTGAAACCGGCAAATTGCCGACTGATCTGTTGGAATTGGAGGCCCAGTTCGTGCAGGCGACCAAGACGCTGGCCAAGGCGGTGAATCCCGTTACAGTGATCAGTCTGCGCGCCAGTTACGACAAACGTCCGGACCTCTCGCTGATCGGTCGCTTTCGCGCCCTGCTGTGGCGGTCGCCCCCGCAGGTTTCCTTGGCGGCCCTGTCCGTGCGCAGATTTCGTTTTTGGGCCTTTGTGGTGCTCGTGCTTTTGCTTTTTGTGCAGATTTACTGGGTGATTGGTTCATCGCTGACCACCGACGTCGATACCACCTTGAAGCAGAAGGGCGACGAAGAAATCCAACTGAACCTGTTGCGGCAAGAGCAGCGCCAATTGAGCCGTCAACAGAAGGCGCTTTTTGAGGAATTGCCGGCCAAGGGGGCGCAAAAGCAAGAGGAAATCGAGGCGGCGCTGAAAAAAATCGACGGCGAGCTGGAGAAAAAACTCTATGAGGTCAGCACGATTGAAGCGCGGGTGGCCACCTACGCATTGGCCGCCGGTCTGAATTATGAGATCCTTGGCGCCTGGAACAACTGCTGGAAGTGGCCGGCGCAGCAGGCGGGACGTCTGGTCGGCGGTCACCAGAATACGGGCGCCGACAACAGCAAGCCAGCGGAGGCGGCCTATCAAGGCGGTCGCCAGAATACGGGCGCCGACAACAGCGAGCTAGCGGAGGCAGCCTATCAAGAGCTGTTGAGGGCGCAGAAAACGGCGAAATTTGCCCTCAACGCCATGCAGCTCTACCTGTTGCCCATTCTGTACGGGCTGTTGGGGGCCATCACCTATGTGCTGCGCACCCTGGCGGAACAGATCAGAACGCTCACCTACACCCCGGAAACCGACATCGGCTTTCGTTTGCGAATGAACCTCGGCGCCTTGGCCGGCTTGGTGATTGTCTGGTTCATCAAAAAGGACGGCGAGGCGCAATTGCCGTTTGAATCCTTGTCCCAGTACGCCATTGCCTTTGCCGCCGGCTACAGCGTCGAGTTGCTCTTTGCCGCCATGGATCGGGTCATCGGCGCCTTTTCCAGCAACACCGCAGCCCAGGAGAGTCGGAAGGCCCCGGCGTCTCAAGCGCAAGGCGGCGGGCAGGGCAACGGTTAACGCGGCAAACCTGTGAGTCGGCATGACGCGCATTGCATCCTTCTCACGCTACTTTCACGGAGCAACCCAATCATGACCGGGCGCGAATTACTGGATAAACTGATCGAGAGGCTTGCCGGCGCGCTGGTCGAGGCGCAACGCCGCATCGAAAACCGTCAGGCCGGCAACTTTTCCAGCTGCTTCACTCCCCAGCAGGAGAATCTATGAGTTGGATGAGACGCGCCATGTCGCTCCGGAACCGGTTGCTTCTGGCCTTGCTGTTCTTCACGGCTTCGATAACCTGCGCCACTGACCAAAAATGGAGCGAGGTAGACCTCCTTGGAGCCTGGAGCGGCGTTGTTGTTGCGGGTCAGGTCAACATTGCCGCGGACCTGACCGTGCAGCAGGTGGAGGGCGGCAACGGGGGCATCCAATACCTCCTGCATTACGGGCCCGGCAGAAATTGTCAGGTTGTTGCCAGGAAAAAATTGCAGGCAAATACCATGTTTGAGCTCAACATTGATGAGGCAAGCGGCGGCTTTTGCGACCCACTCTGGAACGCAACGGCATTGTCGCTGGAGGTGTTGGCTGCGGATCGGCTGCGCGTCACAATGGCGCCAAATCCCAAAACCCGGCTGACAGAGGTGGTTGAGCTGACAAAAATACCGCGCTCTTGACCGCCCCCAAAATACAGCAGCCGCCTGATGAAAACCAAGCCGTAGCCTGGATGAAGGGAAACGAAATCCGGGACACGCCCAATCAGCCCTCGGATTCTGCAGGCTGCATAGGGGCTTTGGTCGCCGGTCATCTTTCCTTCTCTGGTTCCCAGGTGCCGCATGGGAATGTTGTATATGGGGTTAGCAAAACGATGTGTCATTTCTCGTTTCGCTCGAAGGGGCAGCCAAACGGCGCACCACGGTTCGGGGCGCGCGTCAACTGCCTACTGCGCCAGCCGCAGCCTGGCCTCGCGGGTCAGACGGCTTGTCAGGCGGTTGAGCGACGGCGCGTCCAGGTTCCAGCAATGCCAGTAGAGCTGCACCGGAACGCTGTGGCCGGGTGCAAGGTCGACAATGCGGCCCTCAAGGAGCGCGTCCTGGCTTTGCTGGTCCGGCAGCATGCCGTAGCCGATGCCGGCGGCAATGCAATCCACAAATTTTTCGGATGAAGGCGCGTAGTGGCTTGGCAGGGGAGAGGGCGTTTCTCCCAGCAGGTGCTGGAACAGCTTGCAGTGCACCTCATCCTTGCGGTTGAACAGCACAATCGGGGCGCGGCGGCAGGCGTCGGCGTCGATCAATCCGTTTGGGAACCACCTGGCCGCAAACTCAGGCGCGGCAAAGGCGCGGTAGCGCATGCAGCCCAGACGAGTCGTTGCGCAGCCTTGCATGGGCTGAGGCTGGGTGCTGACGCAGGCCATGACCTCGCCGTCTCTGAGCATCCGATGGGTCTGGTCCTGGTCGTCAACCCGGATGTCCAGCAGGAAGCGCTCCTCCCGCAACAACGGCAGGATCGCCTCTAAAAACCACGTGGCCAGGCTGTCGGCGTTGATGCCGACCGCAATGGTGGTGAACCCCTCTTCCCCTTTTGTTTGGTTGCCGATTTCGTCGCGCAGATCGTCTTCCAGCCGTTTGATCTGGAGATAGTGCTTCAGCAGCTTCTGGCCGGCTGGAGTTGGCTGGGGCGGGGTGGTGCGCGCCAGCAGGATCTGGCCGGTTTGCTCCTCCAGGAGCTTGACGCGTTGCGATACTGCCGATTGGGTCAGATGCAGGGCCTTGGCGGCCCTGTCGAATCCGCCCTCCTGGAGCACGGCGGCCAAGGCTTCGATGAGTTTGTAGTCAAACATGGCTGCATTAGTAACATTGCTTATGGATCATTTATACAATTAATTTTACTTCAGCTTGGTCCGCGTCTATCTTCCCCCCTGTTGATCAACAATCAGGAGGGAGAGAGGATGGGCACACCGTTTTTGCAGGGTTTGGGCGTTGGCGCGGGCTTGATTGCGGCAATTGGGGCGCAGAACGCCTTTGTGCTGGCGCAGGGCATTCGCAAAAATCATCATCTCGTCATTGCGCTGATCTGCATCGGCTGCGACGTGGTTTTGATCTCCGCCGGCGTCGGCGGTTTTGGCCGGCTTGTTGCCGTCAGTCCGGGGCTGACCCTGTGGATGACGCGGCTGGGCGCCGCTTTTTTGGTGGGGTACGGCTTCCTTTCGTTGCGTTCGGCGCTGCAGGGCGCAGGCCTGGCCGTGAGCGAACAGCCGCCGCTTTCCAGAAAGGCGGCCGTGTGTACGACCCTGGCGGTGACCCTGCTCAATCCCCACGTCTATCTGGATACGGTGGTCCTGCTGGGAAGCGTGAGCAGCGGGCTGCACGAGTCGTCGCGCTGGTTTTTCTGGTCCGGCGCGGTCTGCGCCTCTGCCCTCTGGTTCCTCAGTCTCAGCCTGGGCGGTCAGATGTTGGCCCCCTTGTTCACGAATCCGCGTTCCTGGCGGGTGCTCGACACCCTGGTCGGCGCGGTGATGTGGTCGATTGCCTGGTCGTTGTGGCGCTCAACCGGCGGGCTGTTGGGATGATTTTTTTTGCGGCCGCCCGCAAGCGCATCTCGCCTGCGGGCGTCAGCAACCGTTTCACGGCGCGTCGATGAACCGTTGGGTGGAGTAGTCCTTGATCGGCAGCGGTTTGATCACTTTGTTTTTCCCCGGCAGATTTTCGATGTACTGCAAAAAAGCCTCGGCGTAATCGAGACCGACGTCGATGCGGCGTTCGCCGGTGATGTTCTTCAGCGCGGTGAACGAATCGTTGCCGTCGGCGAGAAAGGAAATGGTGGCCACCTTGTAGGTTTTCCCCAGGTCAAAGGGCTGATAAGCGCCGCTGGCGGTGCGGATCTCCAGATGGGAGAAGCGCGAGCCCTTGGGTTTGGTCGCGTCCAGTCGCCAGCGCAGGCCGCCGGCATAGGGGTAGCAGCCGGTGTTGAGCGCTGGGCCGACCACGCCTTCGACCGCATCTTCCAGGGCCGCCTTGATTTCCGCGCCGGTGGCGTTGAGCTGCACCAGGGTGTTCTTAAACGGCAGCACGGTGTACACGTCTTTGACGGTGATTTTGCCCGCCGGCAGGTCGACCCGGACGCCGCCGCCATTCTGGAGGGAGAGATCGGCGCCGAAGAAGGCCTTGCCCTGCTGGAGAAAGGCCTCGGCCACGATCTGCTGGATGTCGCCGCCGTGGACGTTGACCCGCTCGTTTTTGTTGCAGACGTCGCCCAGGGAGGAACGCGAGGCGTCGCGCTTGCTGCCCGGAACGCGGCGCAGGCAGAGGTTGTCGGCGGTCGAGGCCACCACGGCGGCCCCCATGGCCTCTTTCTCTTTTTTGTACGGGGCGAGCAAGGCGGCGGCCTGCGGGTCGGGCGCGGTGATCCGCAACACTTGGCTGGCGGCGATGTCGGCGCGAACGGCGGCGGTTTCTTCCTTGGTCAGCGGCGCGTTGTCGGCGCGGCTGAACTGGTCGCCGATCAACACCTGGGGATTCCCGGCGCAATCCTCGACCTCGCCCTGGGCGTCGAACCGCACCTGCAGCTGGCCGACCACATAAGCGTATTGCCAGGCCTGGACAATGCACACCGGCTTGCCGTCTCTGTCCGCGCTCCGCGTTGGATAGGGGCCTTCGGGCGAGATCCCGTAGGCCTTGAGCGATTCGGGGCCGAGCAGGGAATGGGAGTCGCCGCCCACCACCACGTCCACCCCGGACAATTTTTTCACCAGGGCTTGGTCTGCGGGGTCGCCGATGTGGGTGGAGAGGATGATTTTGTTGACCCCCAGGGCCTGGAGGCGGTCAATCTCCGCTTGGGCCGCCGCAGCCTCGTCGATGAAGGTGGTGTCGCTGTTGGGTCGGGAGGAGTGCTTGGTTTTGCCGGCCACGGTCAGGCCGATCACCCCGATCTTCTCGCCGCCGCGCTCCAGCACCACCGAAGGCTGCACCGTCTCCGGGGCCGTGGTTGCCTGCATCGGCGAACTGGGTCCGAAACGGACGTTGGCGCTGAGCAACGGTGTTTTGCAACCGCCGGCGTGGAGAAAGCCGATCAGTTTCTTGATGCCGGCGTCGGTGTTGTCGAATTCGTGGTTGCCCAGGGTGAAGGCGTCGAAGCAGACCGTGTTCATCAGCTCGGCGTCGGCCTTGCCCTCGCTCAGGGTGTAATAGAGGTCGCCGGTGCTGGCGTCGCCGCTGTGGATTTTGAGCACGTTGGCGGTACCGTGGGCCCCGGCCTCCTGCTCCATTGCCTTGATCGCGGCGGTCACCCGGGGAAATCCGCCCCGCTCCACGGTGATTGGCTCCCGTTTGCCGCCGGTGTTCAGTAGCAGGGTGATGTTTTCGGCGTCAAGGTGCGAGTGGTGGTCGTTGAGGTGGAGCAGGGTGAGGGTAATCGGCCGCGAGCCGCCTGCGCCGTTTTCAGCCGGCGGTTGTTCCTGTTTGCCGCCGCAGCCGGCGAGGAAAAGCATCAGGCCAAGGGCCGCTGTTTTTGTCGCAATGCGCATGGTCACTCCCTGGATGTTGAAGGAAAGGTCAACCTACCGGTCTTGTTTCAAATACCGTCATTATACCCAAATCAGGCCAAAGCCCTACCGCTATTTGCCGGAATCCATCGGCAAAAGCTGCTTGAATTTTATCATCCCATCGGGTAGCCTTGGCAAAATTTTTCAACCTTGCCCTCTACTTACAGGCACTTTCGTGGCAGACATCCTCCAGCAGAACAAGAAGTCCGCAATCCGGGAGAACATCGAGGCGATCATCATTGCCGTTCTTCTGGCCTTGGTTATCCGCACCTTCATTGTCCAGGCGTTCAAGATTCCCTCGGGTTCGATGCTGCCGACCTTGCAGATCGGCGACCACATCCTGGTGAGCAAGTTCATCTACGGCGTCAAGATGCCGTTCACCGGCGCGACCCTGATCCCGATCAGCAACCCCAAAGCCAACGACATTGTTGTCTTTCAGTTCCCCAAAAATCCGGAACTGGATTACATCAAGAGGGTGATTGCGGTGGGCGGCGACAAGGTGGAGATTCGCGACAAGAAAATCTTCATCAACGACAAACCGTTTGAAGACCTGCACGGGGTGTTCAAGGACCCGTTGATCCATCCGGCCAATTTTGATCCCCGCGACAATTTCGGGCCGACAAAGGTTCCCGAGGGCAAGATCTTCGCCATGGGCGACAACCGGGACAACTCCTTTGACGGCCGTTTCTGGGGCTTTGTCGACCTTAAGGCGGTGCGGGGCAAGGCCTGGGTGATCTATTGGTCCTGGGATGTGCAGCAGCCCCTGTTTTCACTGGACCGGCTTCAATCCATCCGCTGGAGTCGGCTTGGCGATTTCGTTCACTGATCACCGGAGGCAGCATGGCAACCGGCTACTATTTCGCGCACCGCCACATCCTCGGCATTGAGCAGCTCTCCTGCGAGGATATCGCCCACATTCTCAGCACCGCCGATTCGTTCAAGGAAATCTCGGCTCGTCCGATCAAAAAGGTGCCGACCCTGCGGGGCCACACCATCATCAATCTATTTTTCGAGCCCTCGACCCGCACCCGCCTCTCCTTTGAGGTGGCCGCCAAGCGGATGAGCGCCGACACCTTTAACATCAGCCCTTCGACCAGCAGCACCACCAAGGGCGAGACCCTGGCCGACACTGCCCGCAACATCTCGGCCATGCATCCGGACATCATCATCATCCGCCACGCCTGTTCCGGCGCGCCGTTGCTGCTCAGCCGCAACGTCCAGGCGGCGGTGATCAACGCCGGCGACGGGGCCCATGAGCATCCCTCGCAAGGGTTGCTCGACATGCTGACGGTCAAGGAACATCGGGGCACCTTGAGCGGGCTGAAGATCGCCATTGTCGGCGACATTGCCCACAGCCGGGTGGCCCGTTCCGACATCGTCGGCTTCACCCGCATGGGTTCTGAGGTGTACGTCTACGGTCCGTCCACTTTGGTTCCCAAGGGGATTGATCAGCTGGGGGCCAAGGTCTGCACCTCGCTTGAAGAGGCGGTGACCGACGCCGACGTGGTCATGACCCTGCGCATTCAGCGCGAGCGGCAGAACGACCCGCTGCTGCCGTCGCTGCGGGAATATGCCCGCCATTTCGGCATTTCCAGGCAGGTTTTGTCCCTGGCCAAGCCGGACGCCCTGGTGATGCATCCCGGCCCGGTCAACCGGGGGGTGGAATTGAATCCCGACGTTGCCGACGGGCCGCAGTCCGTGATCCTGGATCAGGTGACCAACGGGGTAGCGGTGCGCATGGCCCTGCTCTATCTGGTGATGGGGAATTCCTGATGGCCGCGTCGCACCGTTTGCACACCAATTTTTGTTTTTCCGAGGCACGCTGCCGATGAACGCGACCTGGCGCATTGTCAACGGCCGGATTATCGATCCGGTCAACTCACGGGATGAGATAGCCGATCTGCTGGTGATTGACGGCCGGATTGCCGGGCCGGATCAGCCTGTGCCCGCCGGCGTGCAAGAGATCGACGCAGCAGGTTGCTGGGTGGTTCCCGGCCTGATCGACATGCATGTGCATCTGCGCGAACCGGGCGAGGAATACAAAGAAGACATTCACTCGGGAGCGCGGGCCGCGGCCAGCGGCGGGTTTACCGGGGTGGCCTGCATGCCCAACACCAAGCCGGTCAACGACAACGCCACGGTCACCGCCATGATTCTGTGTCGTGCCGCAGACGCGGCGGTGCGGGTTTATCCGGTGGGGGCGATCAGCCAGGGCAGCGAAGGGCATCAGTTGGCCGAGTTTGGCGAGATGAAGGCCGCGGGCGTAGTGGCGGTCACCGACGACGGCCGGCCGGTTCGCGACAGTCAGTTGATGCGCCGGGCGATGGAATATGCCTCGGATTTTGGCCTGACCGTAATCTCGCACAGCGAGGAAGCGGCGCTGAGCACCGGGGTGATGAACGAGGGGCCGGTTTCCACCCGGCTCGGACTCAAAGGCATCCCCACCGCGGCGGAATCGATCATGGTCTACCGGGAGATTGCCCTAGCCGAGTTCACCGGCGCCCGCGTCCACATCGCCCATGTGAGCACCGCCATGTCGCTTGACCTGATTCGCGCGGCCAAGGCACGGGGCGTGCGGGTGACCGCCGAGACCGCGCCGCACTACTTCACCCTCACCGACGAGGCCGTGATCGGCTACGACACCAACACCAAGATGAATCCGCCGCTGCGCTCGGCCGCCGACCGCGAGGCGATCAGGATCGCTCTGGCCGACGGAACCCTGGACGCCATCGCCACCGACCACGCGCCCCATTCCATCCTGGAGAAGGAACTGGAATTCGACGCGGCGGCCAACGGCGTCATCGGCCTGGAAACAGCCCTGCCGCTGACCCTGGCCCTGGTGCGCGACAAGGTGATCGACGCCAGGCGACTGGTGGAGCTGATGGCGGTCAATCCAGCGGCTATTCTCGCCGTTCCGGGCGGCGCCTTGAGCGTAGGCGCAGCCGCTGACCTCACCCTGATCGATCCGGAGCGGGAATGGGTTTATTCCGCTGACCAGGTGGTCTCCAAGAGCCGCAACACCCCGTTTCTCGGCTGGAAGCTGCAGGGCCGCGCCGTGCTCGCCATGGTGGGCGGCAGGGTCCGTCACAGCCTGCTCAGTTAATCGTCCCGTAGATCCCGCTTACACATAGGGGGCCGGATCGACCAATCCGGCCTCGCTGAACCCCTGCAGCCTGAGCCGGCAGGCGTCGCAACGGCCGCAAGCCTTGTCGCCGACCGGATCGTAGCAGCTGTGGGTCAGGCCGTAATCCACCCCCAATTCCCTGCCTTTGAGAATTATTTCCTTTTTGCTGAGCCGGATGAGCGGCGCATGGAAGCGAAACGGCTTGCCGGTCGCGCCCGCCTTGGTACCGAGGTTGGCCATCTGCGCAAAGGCGTCGAGAAACTCGGGCCGGCAGTCCGGGTAGCCGCTGTAGTCGACCGCGTTGATGCCCAGGAAAATGTCCGAGGCCCCCAACACTTCGGCCCAGGAGAGGGCGTGGGCCAGAAAGAGGATGTTGCGGCCGGGCACATAGGTGACCGGGATCTCCTTTTCCATGTCGCCAAAGGGCCGGTCCTTGGGCACCTCGATCTCGGTGGTCAGGGCCGAGCCGCCAATGGCGTCAAGATCGACCCGCAGCACCAGATGGCGGGCCGCGTCGGCGTTGCGGGCGATGACGCGGGCGCGTTCCAGTTCAATCGATTGCCGCTGGCCGTACTGAAAACTGAGGCAGTTGCAGACAAACCCCTGGGATTGGGCCATGGCCAGGACCGTGGTGGAATCGAGGCCGCCGCTGAGCAGGACGACTGCTTGTTGCTGGTTCATAAGTTTCGTCGACTGGTTAGAAAATGGAAAAGGGAATTTTGCGGGTGATGGCGATGGTCTGCGGGCTGACCTCCGCCTGATAGGCGAGGAATCGCACCCCCTGGCCGGCCGCCCAGGCAACGGTTTCGGCGTAGACCGGGTCGATGTGGGCCGCTGGTTTGCACAGAGTTGCGTCGCTTCGCTGGATGCAGAACAGCACCGCCGCCCCGAAACCTGCCTCGGCCAGGCGGACCAACTCATGCAGATGTTTGGCCCCGCGACTGGTGACGGCGTCGGGAAAAAAGGCGATGTTGTCTTCCGCCAGCGAGCAGTTCTTCACTTCAAGGTAGGTCGCGCCCTGATCGCCCTTGAGGAGGAAGTCCAGCCGGCTCTTGTCCGAAACCTTGACCTCCGGGGTGATGGAGCGGAGTTCGCCGAAATCGTCGATTACCCCGTTTTCCAAGGCTTCGCGGACCAGGTGATTGGTTCGGCCGGTATGGACGCCGATCCAGACGCCCTGATGCTGCACCATCTCCAGGGTCCAGGCGTATTTACGGCCCGCATTGTCGGAACGGCTGATCAGCGTCGGGCTGCCTGGTTCCGCGCAACCGCGCATGGAGCCCGAGTTGGGACAGTGCACGGTCAGGGTTTGCCCGTCTTTGAGCAACACATCGGCGAGAAAACGCTTGTAGCGTTTGCAGAGGAGCCCGGTTTGGCAGTTGGTCGGCAGGAGCATGGGCGGCAAGCCTTGAAGGCGCGGTGGGCAAGCAGGGTGTTTGCCGGTGCAAGCGAAGCGGGAAAATCTCAGAGAAAACCGGGTGCGGGGCTGGCAATTCTTGCACGAATCATGTACTTTATGCCTCTTTACAGCCTGCAGCCAGTTGGCTTGGCAAAAAGGAGACAGCTGTGAGCGCCGCCGCGAGGTTCTCCGGTTGACTTCTCCGTTTTTTTCACTTGTTTCTTTTCGAGAAAAAATTACCGCTGCTCCCGGCGGAAACGCCTGGGACGCAAAGATTTTTCTTTTCCGGCATATAACAAGTTCTCTCCCATAATCCAACCGCAAAGGAGAATCCCGCATGAAACTCGGACTCAATGGTCTTGGACGAATCGGCAAATTATCTCTGTGGCATCATGTCTCCCGCCAGTTTTTCTCTGAAATCGTCGTCAATTTGGGCAGAAACGTTGGTTCAGGGCTCACGGACATCGCCGCCGCGATTGAAAAGGATTCCACCTATGGCCGGCTTGGCATGTATCTCCACGGTCACAAGAGCGGCCGGGTGATTGAGAACCTCAATGAAGAAAAGGGTTCTATGACCATCAACGGCGTGCCGGTCACCTTTCTGCGCAAGGCGCGCAATCCCAAGGACATCGACTGGCAGGGCAATCAGGTGCGGCTGGTGGTCGACACCACCGGAGCCTTCAAAGACCCGACCGCCGATCCCTCCGAGGGCAAGGGTTCGGTGCGCGGCCACCTCCAGGCCGGCGCGGAAAAGGTGCTGGTGTCGGCGCCGTTTAAAATTCAGGCCAAGGGTCTGGACATGCCCGACGACGCGGTGACCACGGTGATGGGCATCAACGACGACGATTACGACCCGGCTCGGCACAGCATTGTCTCCGCCGCCTCCTGCACCACCACCTGTTTGTCGTACATGATCAAGCCGCTGCTCGATCATTTTGGGGCCGAGCGGATGCTGTCTGCTTCCATGGTCACGGTGCACGCCGCCACCGGCACCCAGCAGGTGCTGGACCGCATTCCCGGAACCGGCGCGACCGATCTGCGCAAGAACCGCTCGATCCTTAACAATATCATCCTGACCACCACCGGCGCGGCCAAGGCCCTGGGGTTGGTCATCCCGGAGATGAAAGCCATCGGCTTTATCGCCGAATCGGTGCGCATCCCGACCTCGAGCGGCTCGCTGATTGTCCTGGTGCTCAACCTGCAGGACGAACTCGATAACCCGATCAAGCGGAGCCTGCTCAACTCGATCTATGAAGAATACGGCAAAACCAGCCCCTATCTGGTGTATTCGGCCGAGCAGAACGTTTCTTCAGACATCGTCGGCATGCCTCGGGCTGCGGTGGTGATCGAGTCTACCGAAACCCACACCCGCACCGCGTCCATCCGGGTTAATCTGCAGACGTTGAAAAATTTTAAATTCGAGGCCGGTTCCACGCCGCCTATCCTGGAGGTGCCGCTCACCCAGGCGGTTATTTACGGCTGGTACGACAACGAGTTGGGCAGCTACACCAACATGCTCGGCGAGCTGACCGTTTCGGTGGCCGAACGGATGGTGTGAGAGTCCGTTTGCTCGAGGCCGCCGACCTGGAGCCGATTCTCCGCATCGAGCAACGGGCCATGGCCAATCCCTGGAGCGAGGCGCAACTGGCGGCCGAACAAACGGCCGGCAACGGGATTGCCTGGGCGGCGGAATCCGGCGAGGCGCTCTGCGGTTACGCTTTTTTCAGGACCTGTGCGCCGGAATGCGAACTGCTGCATCTGGTGGTCGCCCCTGAACAGCGGCGGCAAGGGGTGGGCGCATATATATTGCGGCAGGCGCTCGCCTATTTTGCCGGAACCCGCTTTGCCGCCTGTTTTTTAGAGGTGCGCGCCTCCAACCAGGCGGCGCGGCAACTGTATGCAAAGTTCGGGTTTGTTCAGGTGGGGCAACGAAAAAACTACTACAATCAACCGGTTGAGGATGCCTTGCTGTTGCGCCGCAATCTTATCGAGAGTTCATGAGGATATGCCGTGAAAACATTGCGAGATATTGAACTGACAGGGAAAAGGGTGTTGGTGCGGGTCGATTTCAACGTGCCCATGAACGAGGCCGGCGAAATCACCGACGACCTGCGCATCCGCACCGTGCTGCCGACCTTGCGTTACCTGCTGGAGCAGAAGGCGCGGGTCATCGTCTGCACCCACATGGGGCGGCCGAAAGGGCAGCGAGTCGAGAAATATTCGCTGGCCCCGGTGGCGATCTATCTGGCCGACATGCTCGGTCAGCCTGTGCCGCTTGCTCCGGATTGCATCGGTCCAGAGGTCGCGGCTGTCGTTGCGGCGCTGCAGGACGGCCAGATCCTCATGCTCGAAAACCTGCGTTTTCATCCCGAGGAAGAGAAGAACGATCCCGAATTCTCCCGGCAATTGGCCTCGGTGGCCGACGTCTACGTCAACGACGCCTTTGCCGTCTCGCATCGGGCCCACGCCTCGGTGGTGGGCGTGACGCTGCATGTGCAGGAGAAGGCGGCCGGTTTCCTGCTGCAGAAAGAGGTGGAATATTTCCACCGCTCGATCGACGCCCCACAACGGCCGTTAGTGGCGATTGTCGGCGGCGCCAAGGTCTCGGGCAAACTGGAGGCCCTGCGCAACATGCTTGGCCGGGTGGACAAGATGATCATCGGCGGCGCCATGGCCAACACCTTCCTGAAAAGCCAGGGCTACGGCGTGGGCGCGTCCAAAGTGGAGGACGACCTGCTGACCACGGCGGATGCGTTGCTGCGTCAGGCGCGGGAGAAAAACATCAAAGTGTACCTGCCGGTGGACGTGATCGTTGCCGACCGTTTTGCCGCGGACGCGGTCTGCAAACAGGTGACCATTCAGGACATTCCGGACAATTGGATGGCGTTGGACATTGGGCCCGCCTCGGTCGTCTGCTTCAACGAGGTGTTGGCCGACGCGAAAACCATCGTCTGGAACGGCCCGATGGGGGCCTTTGAAATGGACGCCTTTGCCCGCGGCACCATGGCCATGGCCCATACGGTTGCGGCCTCGCACGCCCTGAGCGTCACTGGCGGCGGCGATTCGAATGCAGCCATCGCCCAATCCGGCGAGGCGGACAATATTTCCTATATGTCGACCGGTGGCGGGGCCTTCCTGGAGATGATGGAAGGTAAAATCCTGCCGGGCGTCAAGGCGCTGGATTGATCGCGTTGTCCACGGGCAGCATGCCTTTTTCCTGAAATCTCAGAGCGCAACAGGGAGTTCTTATGGGGAGACGTCCGCTTATCGCCGGCAACTGGAAGATGTACCTGACCCTTGGAGAGGCTGTGCAACTGGCCCAGGCGGTTGCTGCCACCAGCGCCGCTTGCATGGATCGCGACGTTCTGGTTGCGCCGTCTTTCACCTCGCTGGCTGCGATCTGCGCAGCGACCCAGGGCAGCAACCTGTTGGTCGGGGCGCAAAACATTGCCTGGGAGAGCGAAGGCGCTTTCACTGGGGAGATCTCCGCGCCCATGCTCAAGGATTTAGGGGTAGGGTGGGTCATTGTCGGCCATTCCGAGCGACGGCACATTTTCGGCGAAGACAACGCCATGATCAATCGGCGTTTGCACGGGGCCCTCAACGGTTCAATTCAGCCGATCCTCTGCGTTGGCGAGACCCTGGTCGACCGTGAGGCGGGCAACACCTTTACCGTTCTTGAAAATCAAGTTCGAGAGGGGCTGGCGGCTGTGACCGGTGAACAGATGGCGCGGGTGACGCTCGCCTATGAACCGGTGTGGGCCATCGGAACTGGAAAAACCGCCTCCAAGGAACATGCGCAGGAGGTTCATGGCTTTTTGCGACAGTTGCTGGCAAACCTTTACGAAAAAAATATTGCCGACGCGGTAAGAATACTGTATGGTGGCTCGGTTAAACCTGATAATATTGATGACCTGATGGCGCAGCCGGACATTGACGGCGCGCTTGTCGGCGGCGCTGCTTTAAAGGCCGAATCGTTTGACCGGATTGCTCGATTTACATGACAACCATACTTATCGTCGTTCACACCATTGTTTGTCTGTTTCTGATCTGCATCGTGTTGTTGCAGCACGGGAAGGGTGCGGACGTCGGGGCCTCTTTCGGCGGCTCCAGTCAATCGTTGTTCGGCACTGAAGGGCCTTTGCCGCTTTTAAACAAGATCACGACATTGGCTGCCATCGTATTCATGGGGACTTCCATCACCTTGGCGTATCTTTCCGCCAATAAAAGCACCGGTTCGGTGATGAGTGATCTCAAGGTGCAGGAGCAACAGATTCCTGCGCAGCAGGCCCCGGTAACCATACCGGCGCCAATCGAAAAAACACCTGAGCAAGCCGCCCCCAAAGGGAAATAAGTATACGCTTGCTTTGTGTAACATATTGCCGAAGTGGTGGAATTGGTAGACACACTATCTTGAGGGGGTAGCGGCCCACGGTCGTGCGAGTTCGAGTCTCGCCTTCGGCACCAAATCTTAGTCCAGCGTCATCCGCTGGCATCCATTAACCCCGTGAATTCTTAGAATTCACGGGGTTTTTTCATGCCTTCTGGTCCGTATCAATCCAAAATTGTCCGTTGATATCCGGATATTGGTGGTGTACGTGTTTCGTTGACATTGCCTCGCAAACTATTGTTTTTACGAGCATGGCGACAATGTCGCACTGGGAAGTGCAAATTGCTGATTTTTCCTAAAAATCGCGAATTCGTGTCAACGCAAAACACATACACCGCCCGGGACCATCCTATTCGTTTTTTGGCACAGCGGGCAATCTTCCCCAATGCTTGAAAAAATATCGAGCCATGCTTGCCAAATGCCAGCGAAGGTGCTGCAGATTGCGGCGGCTCGAGCGTTGAGCGTCGTGAACAACAAAGGCCCTTGGACAGGCCAGCACCTTCATGCCGCCTTTCCAAACCCTGATACAAATGTCTACATCTTCGTAATAAAGGAAAAAGTGGGGGTCAAAACCGCCAAGCTGTGCAAAGGACGAACTGCGAAACAACATAAACATACCCGCAACCCATTCAGGATAAAAAAACAAGGGGGCTGTGTATACCGCATGTCGACCATCTACGCCCCCCAAGGCCTTTGAAAGCAAGGATCGAATGGTTGGGAAAAAACGCATGCTGTCTTCCACTGCGTCCAATGAATTTCTCACTATAGGGGCCACGATAGCCGCATTCGGCTCCTGCAGAACGGCAAGCAGAAAAGAAAAAGGGTTGACTGGCAACTGAACGTCAGGGTTCAGTGGGCAAAAATAAGGGAGTCGACAATCCCGGAACGCGGCGTTATGGTTCGCGGCAAATCCTGCCGGTTTGACGTTTTGCACAAAAACTATTTTTGGATTTTCGGGAATCTGCAGGGGTTCAGGGATATTGCATGTTATCGTGATGAGCCCAACTTCGGGAAACCGGAGTAGATCGGCAACCAAAGACTCTACCATCCCGCCGTGTCCATGGCTGACGATGGAGACGCAGATTACTTGGTGATAGAGACTTTCGTTGGTCACGGATAAATCGCCTGAGATCTGGCTCATGAGAAATTGTGCCGCATAATAGCCCAGCATTGAGAGGCGAGTCTATGGCTGCGCCTTGCAAGCCGTGGACGGGGCTATTCCCGCAGCGCTTGGTCAAATCCCTTCAACAGTGGGCCTAAAAGGTAGCTGATCACGGTTCGTTTATCGGTTGCGATATAGCAGGCTACCGGCATGCCGGGCGACAAGTAGGCGCTTTTGGCCTTCAAATCCGCTTCGTCGACCTCCACGTGGGCTTCATAGTACGACATTGGCCCATGGGCCGTCTCCTGGTTGATTAAATCGGGCGACACATAGGTTACCCGTCCATTGACAGGCGGCGTCGATTTGCGTTGAAAAGCCGAAAGCTGTACCTTCGTGTCCTGTCCCATTTTGACGCTAATGATGTCCTGCGGTCGAACTTGCGCCTTGATAATCATTGTTGAATTTTCAGGAACGATTTCAAGGATTGGTTTTGCGGGCTGGATTACACCGCTGCCTTCCGAATGTGCTTGCATATTGATGACAACACCACCCACAGGAGCCCGTATTTTCAACCGCTCTTGGGCATCTACCTGAGGTTTGATTTGCTCCTTGATTTGGTAGATCTCGTCGTTCGCTTCTTTTAGTTTCGAGAGGGCCTGATCCTTATACTGGGTGTCCAAGTCCATGATTCGCAACTTGAGTTCCTCAATCATCTGATGGAGTTGGGCGATGTCTTGAATCAACTTCCCCTTGCGGCCCTTGTTTTCGGAGAGGGCTCTTTGCAACTCAAGAATGCTCGATTTTCCCAAGTACTTTTCTTGCACCAAGGGAAGTTTGCTATTGAAGTCCTCTTCCAGGTTTTTGATTATTTCGGTCAGGCTTTGCAATTCTTGTTTCGATCCGTCAATCCGGTTCCCCAACTGCATTATCTGGGAATTGTACAATTCTTTCTTGCCTTGCATGTCAGAGCGTTTGGACGCAAACAAATCTTGCTCCGCAGCTTTGAATTTGACGATTTCCGGATTCTGATTGAACGCGTCAAATTCTTGGGGCCAGGCAATGGCGGACTTCATCCCTGATTCCGCCTTGAGTCTGGCCGCCTCCGCCAATTTGGCCCACAACCGCCCCTGGAGAAGGTCCACGTTTGAACTCACATGGGAACTCTTCAACTCAATAAGCACGTCGCCTTCAGCCACCTTGTCCCCATCTTTCACAAGGATTTTATCGATAATGCCGCCCTCAAAGTGCTGAACTGTTTTCCGTTCCCCAGCCACCATGACCACGCCAGAGGCAACCACAGCCCCTTGGAAGGGAAAGAAAACCGACCATACCGTTAGACCTCCGAAAAAAAGGACAATAACCAAAAGCCCGGCAATGATGTATTGAGAGGGATTGGTGTTCAATATTTTGCTTTGATCTTCCACGTCTACACTCCTGCTGCCTGCTGGGATTGTTGCCTGTTGGCAAGCTGACTTAAGACATCTTGGCTCGGACCGTAAAGGGTGGTCTGACCTTCATTTATAACTAACAGTTTATCCAGGTGCGCTATCAAGTTGGATCGGTCGGTGACTACGATCGTTGTAATTTTTTTCTGTTTTAAGGTTGCTAGCGCATGCAGCGCCATCCTGAATCCCAAGTCATCGAGATGGGTGTGAGGTTCATCCAGAACTACCAACTTGGGCTCGTCATACAGCGCTCTCGCCAGCGAGATCAGTTGCCGCTGGCCAGCGGAAAGGTTTTTTCCGGTCTGGTCGATTTTTGTATCATACCCCTGGGGCAGTTTGAGAATCATCTCGTGAACGCCTGCTTTTTGCGCGGCGAGCACCACTTTGTCAGGATCGACTTGCATGAGGCGGGCGATGTTTTCCGCCACACTGACCGGAAACAACTCGGATTCCTGCGGCATGTAGCCCACATATCGCCTTAGCTGCTCTTCGGGCCAATGGCCGATTTCTGCACCGTCCAAGCGCACTTTTCCCACCGTTGCCGCCCATATGCCCAAAAGCACTTTACACAGCGAGGTTTTGCCGGCGGAGGAAGGTCCGAGAATCCCCAGAGTCTCTCCCGGTTCGAGCGCGAAGGAAATATTATGGACAATTGTTTTGCCGTTGAGAGCCAGTGAGAGCGCTTCCGCCTCAAATTTCCCTTGGGGTTCAGGCAAGGCGAGTTTTGCTTTTTGGCCCTGTAAACTGACAAAATGGAGCAACCGTTTATATGCGGCCATGGCCTCGATGGAGGTCTTCATATCGGCGAGGCTGCGTTCAAGAGGATAAAAAATACGGGCGCTGATCATCACCAAAGCGAAGATGGCGCCGGTGGTGATTTGTCCGGAAAAAAACACAAATACTCCCGCCCCAAAAACCGCTGCCAAACCAGTCAGATGGAGAAAACGGACCGTCGAGCCAATGCCGGCGTGAAAGGCGTCGGCTTCCGACCGAACGGCGAGAATTTTATTGTATCTCTCCACATATCGTTCTCTGATTCTGGGGAGCATCCCCATCCCGGAAACCAGTTCCGAATGATGCAAACAGGTCCGAGCAAAATCAGCATTGGCCTGAAAGGCTACATCGGCGATTGTATGGCGCTTTTTTTCAAGGACCCCAAGCAAAGTTTGAAAGACGGCGGCCATGAAAACTGCAGACGTTGCCACGCCGCCGACCATCGGGGCAATAAAAAAGAGTGTTCCAATAAAAATGAGTATCCAGGGCAGATCCAGGAGCGAAAAAATCTGACCCTGAACAATAGCGTTGCGTACACGCTCAAGATCTTCCAACCCGCGGGAGTATCCTTGCCGATTGCTTCCTGCAGCGCTCTTGTGCATGACGTCCAATACAAAAGGCGTCACTTGCTGCGCGATGGCGTTGCCAACCCGCCCAATCATCCGTATGCGAAAATAGTCAAGCAGTGCCATCATCAACAAACAGATCAAAACACCCACAATCATAGTGAAAAGAGTGGACATGCTGAAACTGAACAACACCCTGTCGTAGACGATCATCATATAAATGGGCAGTGCAAGGTACATCAGGTTGATGCAGATCCCGAACATTCCGACAACTAAAAAATATTTAAACCACGATTTAATCATCGTTTGCATGCACCGGCTCCCGTCAATTGTTCCAAGACCTCATCCTTGCTTCCGAATAGGGCCTGTTCCCCATTTTGAAGCACCAGAATTTTGTCGACTGTCGACAACAGGCTCATCTTGTGGGTGATCATAATGGTTGTCGCCTCCAGATTTTTCAGACGTTGCAAGGCCCCAACCAGGGCTTGCTCACCCGCTTCGTCCAGGTTGGAATTGGGTTCATCCAGGATGACGAGTTTTGGATTGCCGTAAAGCGCCCTGGCAAGACCTACACGCTGCCGCTGCCCTCCGGATAGAGTAAGCCCGGCCTCGCCGATGTCGGTTTCATATCCCATGGGGAAGCGTAAAATGGTTTCATGGGCGCCGGCTCTCTGGGCGGCCTCCACCACTTTTTGCGCATCGACCGTCCCCATCCGGGCAATGTTTTCTTTCACCGTCCCGGTAAAAAGCTCGACATTCTGGGGAAGATAACCGACAAATTGACCTAATGCGTCATTGTCCAGGTGAAACACATCCTGATCGTCCAATGTGACCATCCCCCGCGTCGGCGCCCACATTCCAAGGATCATTCGGCACAGGGAGGTCTTGCCTGCACCGTTGGGTCCGACCAGCCCCATGATCTCGCCAGGTTCCAAGGAAAAATCAATTGATTGCAAAATTGCGGTTCCCCCGATGTCCAGGCTAGCCATCTCCACTCGCAAACCCCCGTTTAAGGTCGCAAGCGTCAAGGATTGCTTGTTCTCCGAGGTTTTCAGGAGTCTGTCGAGATTGTCATAGGCGGATTTGGCTCCGGACGTTTGTTTCCACGCATCGATGCCCCGGTTGACCGGCGCCAGCGCCTGTCCCATAATGATGGAGGCCGCGATGATCACCCCTGGATTGGCCTCGCTTATCAGCACTAGCGCTGCACCTGCCCCGAAAATAATGACCTGCATCAGGACGCCGAACCCCTGGCTGGCGGATCCAAGAATATGGCCGATATTTCCCGCCCTGTCCTGTATTTTCATCTCCTGATCATTGATTGTGCAAAATCCTTCGGCGGCGTTGGCGATCATGCCCATGCTCTGCAATTCCTTGGCAGTGCGAAAACTGGTCAGGATCCATTGTCTTCCCTGGGTGTTGAAGACCTTGGCGCGCTCAATATCCTTTTTCGTCAGCCCGCTTTGCAACAACCCGAGCACTAACACCACAACTGCGCCCCCGGTAGCCGTCAAACCAAGGATAGGGTGGACAAGATAAATGAGGCCGAGATAAATAAAAATCCAGGGAACGTCAAAGAAGGCAAAAATAGCATTGCCTCCCAGGTAATTGCGCAAGGTGTTGATGTCTTTGAGACCTTCTGTGTATCGAACGCTGTCGGCGCGACACAGGTCCTGCAACATGTCCTTGAGCACCCTGCGGCTTAATAGCTGATCTAAATGAATGCCCGCCCTGATCAGAAGCCTGGACCGGCAGAATTCAAGGCAGCCCCATACCGTCAGCGCCGCCAGCGCCAACCCGGTGAGGGCATACAAGGTGGGGTAACTGTAGCTGGCGAGAACGTCAGAGTACACTGCCAACATGTAGAGGGAAAAGGTTAATTGCAGGGTATTGATGAACAGGGAAAACACTCCCGCAAAAAGGAAATAGCGGGAGCAACTACGGAGAAACAGTATCATGCGGCAGGCCTATCCGACGCCTGACTCTTGGCCAATTCCGCGAACACGGCGTCCTTGGGACCGAACAGGGCGACCCGCCCGCTCTGCAGCATCAGTACCTTGTCCATGGATTGCAGGAGCGAAATTTTGTGAGTCACCATTATACAGGTGCATGCTCGGTTTTGTTTTAATTGCAGCAAAACTTGGAGCAATTGTTGCTCGCCTTGTTCATCAATGTTGGAAGTGGGTTCGTCCAGCACCAAAAACTTGGGGTGACCGTACACAGCCCGAGCCAATCCGATTTTTTGTTTTTGTCCGCCGGAAAGCCGCAGCCCTTTTTCTCCTTCCAGCTCCGTTTCAAGTCCTTGGGGGAAATGTTGGATCATCTCCTCAATGCCGCAGAGGTCGACGGCCTGGGCCACAAGCTCTTTATCCGGGGTGGCGAGCCGGGCGATATTTTGCGCGACGGTTCCGGGGAACAACTCTATTTCCTGGGGTAGATAGCCGATGAAGGGGCCGACTTCTTCTTTGTCCCAAGCAAAGATATCTTTGCCGTCCAGATAGACTTTCCCGCCCAAAGAGGGCCAGATGCCGAGGAGTAACCGGCATAAGGTGGTCTTGCCGGCGCCGTTTGGGCCGATAACGCCTAAAAACTCACCGGGCTGCAGCATAAAAGAAACACCGTTGAGCAGCACCCGATCCTGCATTCTCACCACCACATTGTCCACTTGCAATTGGCCATGGGGTGCGGGCAACGGCATGCCCCGATCCTGTCGGTTCAAAAAATCGGAAACCCCCTCCAGCCGGCGGTACGATTGCCGTGCCTGGGTGAGCATCTGCCAGGAGGACATGACTTGCATCAAGGGGGCGAGCCCACGGCCCATGATGATGGAGGCGGCCACTATCAGGCCGATATTGAAGCCTTCTTTTATGGCATAGAATGCGCCTGCGAAGTAAATAAAAACTTGAATGGAGGTTTGCAGGGGCTTGATCGTTGCCTGAATGGCGCCGGCGTAATTGCTTGACCGGGTTTGATTGAGCATCACCTGATTGTTGCCCCTGACGAATCGGTCGCTTACCGCGCCGATCATGCCCATGCCGTTGATCACCTCAGTGTTTCGCAAAAAGGACTCTACAAAACGCTGATTTTCACTGTTTATCCGATTGGCCTCTTGCATGCTTTTGCCGACCAGCGTCTGTTGCAATCCGCTCAATCCAGCCATAACGGCAGCGCCTGTGGTCGCAATCAGGCCTAGCACCGGGTCGATCAAAAAGATAAGGGCGAGATAAAACGGGGACCATGCCGCGTCAAATACGGCATAAATAGATGGGGAGGAAAAATAATTGCGCAGGGTTTCAATATCGTGCATCCCTCCTTGATACGCCCGTTTACTGTCGATGACGCATCCCTTGACCATGACGGCATAAACGTTCCGCCGCAGGGAAAGACCAATGTCCCTTCCGGCCACAGCCAAGAGCCGTGAGCGAAGATAGCTGAACAGGCCCAGGCAGGTCACGGCAAAAAATGCAACGGCCGAAATATTGGACAGGGAGAAGAGGCTGAAGGAAATGACGACGTTGCTGTATATGGTGAACATGTAAAAGGGAAATGTCAGCTGGAGAATGTTGACGAAACAGCTGAGCAGCGCGGCAAAGGTCAGGTGTTTTTTCCAGCGTTGTAAAAAATCCGCCATGGGTCAGATCCGATGCATATGCGTGTTGATGTCTTCATTGGTCCACAAAGCTGGATCTTTGCCGTCGGCTGTTTTCTGCAGGTCAGCATCCGCCCCCGGTTTGGAGAGGGCGTCAAATAGAACGTAGATGGCCAATAAAACAAGAGGGCTCAACACGAAGTACAGCAGCGTCACCTGGGTGGCTATTAAATGTCCCGCATCCATCCTCGCCTCCTTGCAAGAGCTTCGAGCCTGCGCATTGAGCCGAGAGAGTCTAATAAAATTCAGAAACCAAGTCAACGGCTCCCCAACCATAACCAGCATTGCGGCCCTGTCAACACGACGTTCATTGGCGCGGGGGCAAAAGGGGGCAGCCCCCTTTTGTTCTTCCCATTGCAATCATGAATTGTTGCTATTGTACGGGGAGATTGCGGGTCGTCCTTGGGATTGCGGCCGGGCCACGCACCCCAGACGTTGTTCAATGGCCTCGACAAAGCGGCTGTCTCCAACCACTACCCCTTGCTGGGTCGCAGTACGGATCAGGTTCCAGTCGGCATCATCGACGTGGGCAGTGAAGAGTGCGCGATAGGCCTGTTGTCGCGTGGCGGAGTCGTTATCGAGCGCGAGATACTCGTGATGCGGCGTCAACAGGGGGGCCGCAGCGCCAAACGCATTCGCCTGGTAGCTGCTCCAGCGGTACTCCCCCGGTGCGGCGACCATGCCGGCGCGCAGGGGATTGAGTTCGATATAGCGCATGCAGCTGAGCAGATAGCGCTCCGCCTGGACATAACTTGTCTTGTAGCGTCCCTGCCAGAGGCCGCCGCTCCGTTTGTAGGTGCGGTTGATGTACTGCACATAACGCCGTCCCATGTCCTGCATCAATTTACCCAAGGCGTCAGCTGAAGGTGCGGTGAGGAGCAGATGCACATGATTGGTCATCAGGCAGTAGGCATGCAGGGAGATGGCGCGATCACGCGCGTACTTGCCCAACCAGTCGAGATAAAACCAGCAATCATCGTCGCTAAAGAATACGGGTTGGCGGTCAACGCCACGCTGGATGACGTGTTGCGGGATTCCTGGGAGATCGAGACGAGGACGACGTGGCATGCTCTTATGCTACCTTGATGATTTTATTGTAAAGAAACAAAAAGTTAAAAGGGTTAACCCATTTTTGTTTTTCACTCCGCGATCTGCTCAACGGTCAAACCCATGGCCTCGGCTATTTTCTGCAAGGTGGCCCGTCTCGGCCGTGCTCCTGGTCGCTCTATCTTGGCGAGAGCAGGTAGAAGCGAAAAGGGGGCTGGAAATCTGGCAGCGCGCACGGTTTTGCGTTATATTGCACAAAAAGTATGAACATTCGGTTCTTACTGATGCCAACATAAGGAGGCTGCACCATGGGAACTGTGCGCAAGACCATCACCCTGACTGATCAGCAAGACAGTTGGATAAAGGCACAAATTAATGATGGGCACTACACCAACGACAGCGAATACATCCGTGACCTGATCCGACGCGAGCAGGAACGCAGCGCTGAGATCGAAGCTATCCGCACGGCATTGATCGAAGGCGAGGCCAGCGGCGAACCCCGTCGCTTCGACCCAGCTGCTTTCAAACAAAGGATGCTGGCCGCGCATGGCTGAATATCGCCTAACCCCAGCGGCCGAGCGTGACCTGGAATCGATCTGGACCTATACGGTACGACAATGGGGTGTCGAGCAGGCAAATCGTTACATCGATTTCCTGACAGCGGTGTTTGCCGAGTTGGCGCAATCACCCAAAACAGCCCCAACCTGTGAGCACATCCGGCCAAGCTATCGCCGATGGGGTGTTGAGCGACACATGATTTATTTCCGTGTTACCGACTACGGTATTGCCGTCGTTCGGGTGTTGCACCACCGCATGGATGCACCGCGCCACCTGTGATGATAGGGAAATAAAAGAATAAGAATAAAAGGGGTGAATAAAAGGGGTGAATAAAAGGGGTCAGACCCCTTTTTATCCGTAGGCCGTGCCCCTGGTCGCTCTATCTTGGCGAGAGCAGGTTGGGAAATCCCGGCTTTTGCTGCGACTTCATCCTGGGTCTTTCCCAGATGTTCACGCCAGGCGCGAACCAAGCGCTTGCCCTCGACGATATTGGCCTTGACCACAGCATGCGGGATTCCGCCAGGCGCGGCAGCATTGGCGAGCAAGGGTTGTATTTTGCGGAAATCCTCCACGGGCACAAGCACAAATGCGGGGGCGCCGTTAAACTCGATCGTCTGGTAGTTATTTGTATGTCCGCTCATTTCTTTTCCTGACCTCCTCAATGCTGATGATATCGACGATATCGAGTGCGTTGAACAGGACACGATAGTTCCCGACCCTCAGCCGGTGTGTGCACCGATGATTCACCAGCGCCTTGACGCCATCGGCATTCGGGAAATCAGAGAGCGTCTCAACGGCATCGATAATCGCGAAAAGCACAAAGGGGTCTGGCCCCTTTGAAGGGTCTCTGCTTGTATCAGTGGGCGGAATTGGCGCACAAATGTACCCCTAAGGCGCGGACGATGCGGGAAATAGTGTCATAGCGGGGCTTTGCTCCTGGGGCCAGGGCCTTGTAAAGGCTTTCCCTGCCAAGGCCGGAGTCGTTGGCCAGTTTGGTCATGCCACGGGCTCGGGCCACATTTCCGAGAGCGACAATAAACATGGAGGGGTCTGGGTCTTCCAGAGCGGCGTTCAGGTACTCGGTAATGAGTTCCTCGTTGTCGAGGTAGTCGGCAACGTCAAAGGGTGCGATAGTGGTCATGGCTCACTCCTTGGGCAAGGTTTTCAGCAACTCTTGGGCACGGATAATGTCTTTTTTCTGGGTGGATTTGTCGCCGCCAAGCAGCAACAGGTAAATGACCGCGCCGCGCCTGGAGAAATAAACCCGGTAACCTGGCCCGGCGTGGATTTTAAGTTCGGACACCCCGCCGCCAACCGGCTCGCAGTCGCCAAAGTTGCCACGCTGCAAGGAATCTAGGCGTTGCATGACACGAGCTTTTCCTGAAATGTCTTTCAGTCCTGAGAGCCAAGCGTCAAAAGGGACGGTGCATTGTAAGATGTTCATGTTGACATTGTATTCATTTGGATACAACAGGTCAAGCAAAATCCCTAGAAAGCCCTAGCTGAAAAGGGGTCTGACCCCTTTCTTTTCCCTTTCTTTTCTTCTAGGTCTGCCCCCCTTTCTTTGTTAATTCTGACCCCTTCTGACGGAAAAGGGGTCTGACCCCTTTTTGCTTTGCTTTTCTTTCTCTGGTAAGATGTTCATGTTGGCATTGTATTCATTTGGATACAACAGGTCAAGCAAAATCCCTAACAAAGCCCTAGCTGAAAAGGGGTCTGACCCCTTTCTTTTTCAGGAGCAGATGCACATGATTGGTCATCAGGCAGTAGGCATGCAGGGAGATGGCGCGATCACGCGCGTACTTGGCCAACCATTCGAGATAAAACCAGCAATCATCGTCGCTAAAGAATACGGGTTGGCGGTCAACGCCACGCTGGATGACGTGTTGCGGGATTCCTGGGAGATCGAGACGAGGACGACGTGGCATGCGTTTATGCTACGCTTTGAGGATTTCATTGTAAAGCAAAAAGGGGTCAGACCCGTTTTGAGCACGGGTTCCATGGCCCGGAAAATCGCACCTGCCCGACCTTATGAGGCAATCCGGTTTGGAGCATCACTGATTCAGGTTAATTATATGCCCCTGGGCGCTCTATCTTGGCGAGAGCAGGTTGAAGCGAAAAGGGGTCTGAAAATCTGGCAGTGCGCACGGTTTTGCGTTATATTGCACCAAAAGTATGAACATTCGGTTTTTACTGATGTCAACATAGGAGGCTGCACCATGGGAACTGTGCGCAAGACCATCACCCTGACTGATCAGCAAGACAGTTGGGTAAAGGCACAAATTAATGATGGGCACTACACCAACGACAGCGAATACATCCGTGACTTGATCCGACGCGAGCAGGAACGCAGCGCTGAGATCGAAGCTATCCGCACGGTATTGATCGAAGGCGAGGCCAGCGGCGAACCCCGTCGCTTCGACCCAGCTGCTTTCAAACAAAGGATGCTGGCTGCACATGGCTGAATATCGCCTAACCCCAGCGGCAGAGCGTGACCTGGAAGCGATCTGGACCTATACGGTTCGACAATGGGGTGTCGAACAGGCAAATCGTTACATCGATTTCTTGACAGCGGTGTTTGCCGAGTTGGCGCAATCACCCAAAACAGCGCCAACCTGTGAGCACCTCCGGCCAAGCTATCGCCGATGGGGTGTTGAGCGACACATGATTTACTTCCGCATTACCGACTACGGTATTGCAGTCGTTCGGGTGTTGCACCACCGCATGGGTGCACCGAACCACCTGTGATGATAATAGTAAAGAGAGTAAAGGGGTCTGACCCCTTTACATGTTTGGGCCAATTGCAGCATACGCACAGAAAAGCGAATTTATCATGGGCCGAATTATTAGCTACCGTTGCGCATAACGTCAAGGACGCAAAAGGGGTCTGACCCCTTTTCCTCGTGGTCATGGCTCACTCCTTGGGCAAGGTTTTCAGCATCTCTTGGGCACGGATAATGTCTTTTTTCTGGGTGGATTTGTCGCCGCCAAGCAGCAACAGGGATGGAAAAGGGGTCTGACCCCTTTTAACTCTTTTAACTCGCACGATAGGCTTGTTGTCGCACGGTGGAGTCGTTATCGAGCGTGAGATATTCGTGGTGCGGCGTCAACAGGGGTGCCACAGTTCCAAATGCATTTGCCTGGTAGCTGCTCCAGCGGTATCCCCCTGGTGCGGCGACCATGCCAGCGCGCACGGGATTCAGTTCGATGTTGCGCATGCAGCTGAGCAAAGAGTGCTCGGCCTGGACATAACTTGTCTTGTAGCGTCCCTGCCATAGGCCGCCGCTCCGTTTGTAGGTACGGTTGATGTACTGCACATAACGCCGCCCCATGTCCTGCATCAATTTACCCAAGGCCTCTCTGCCGAGGTAAGAAGCAGGTGGACATGATTGGTCATAAGGCAGTAGGGAAGAGAAAAGGGGTCAGACCCCTTTCGGCTTTTTTAAACTTGGGTTAGCTCTGCACAACACAAAAAAAAGCCCCCAACTCCGAAGAGTCAGGGGCTTGATGCTTTCACCTAAAGCCCTTCGCTTGACGGAAGGATTTATCTCCCGAGAGGCAGATTAAACGATGAAGTTAAGCGAGTCGGTGGTGAGATCAACACCAATTACGGTGATGGTACCGTCAAACTGCCCATCTGCAGCAGTGATCACGGTGTCGGCTCCAACAACTTCCATCGCAAGGTCGTCAAGCGCATCAATACCAACAAAGGCGCTGAAGTCCAGACGGTCTGCGGTAGCACCAACGCCAGCGAGGAAACCAGTAATCTCGACATCACCGATGTTGGCACCCACGAACTGGAATGTTTCACGGACATTGTTGGTGCTATCGGTGGTGTAGGTCAAGCCACCGCTGAGGGCACCCTCACTATCCACACCGATCACACCCACCATTACATTCACTGCGGCATCAAATGCAGCTACAGTCGCATCAATGGTGAAGTCGGATGTATCACCACCCGTCAGATCGATGGTGGTCAGTTCGAGGGTATCCGACAAGGCCAAAGCCACTACGCTGTCACCATCATCAGAGGCGTCGGCAACGGTCAAAGTGTCAACAGACCACTCGTCGGTGGCATCACCCACAATTGCTGCAGTGACATCAGCAGCAGCGTTGATGGTCAGATCGTTCAGAGCCTCACCAGTTATGGAAGCGGTGCCGGATACAACACCTTCGGCAGTAAGGGTCACGGTCCCGGCATCGACGAAGTCGAGGTCGGTATCAGCCAGGGTGGACGCAAGCGTCACATCCAGAACAGCCGGACTATCAGTAATTGCCAACGCAAAGTCACCGGCTACCGCACCCCCAACTTCCAGCGCAGCCACGTCATCCAGACCGGTTAAGTCCAAGGTGGCGCCCGCGGCACCAAGAATAATCCCATCGGTCAGTTCCAGTGTACTCACGCCAGCAATTGTGGCTTCATCGAAGACCAAGTCATCAATAGTAGCTTCATCCACGATGCTGGCCAGGCCAAGGGTGTTAACCCCATCGCCTAGATCAACTACAATGTCCGTATTGCCAGTTACCAACAGGGTTCCGTCGATAACAACACGATCATCACCCACACCGGTTTGAGCGTTGAGTTCCGCTGAACTGGCGAGGGAGATATCGATATCCAGACCTGAAGTCAAATCGGTAGCGGCGAGTGTCGTCAGCGCAGAGGCGTCAACAACCGCCTCGATTTCACCTGCGCCAGCAATCGTCAAGGTTTCGATGGAGCCAAAGGCCGACACGTCAACGAAGTTGGTACCGGCCACCGCGATGCTCATTGCTTCGATCGCGGCGGAATCGGTGCCCGAAGTTACGACCGCGTCGGTGGCGCTGCTACCGGCACCGGAGACCGACAACATCAACTCATCGGAAGCACCGCTAACATCATCAAAGGTATCGATGTCGGTAACGGCACGCGTGTTCCGCACACCAAAAGTCGCGTCAATCGGCGCATTGCTGTATGTCAGCGTTGTACCAGTAGTAGACTGGTTGTTCCAGATTTGGTCGGCGCCTGTGACATCAGCAAAATCTACTGCGGTATCGTTAGTGACACGCAGGTTCAACATTTCGATGTTGCTGATCGTTGCAGCAACTGCCGTGCCAGCCAATGTCGCGTTCAGGGTGTCAATGCCCGCAGCACCGTCCAGCACGTCAATATCCTGCAACGTAGCGGTAAGAGTGCCGGCATCACTAACAAGGGGTGCATCGTAGACATCATTGCTTGCAGTACCGGTGAATGCGGCACCGCTGTCCTCACCAATAGTGAGCGTGAAAGCCTCACCGTTTCCACCCGCAACCTGCTCATCTACTGGCACCGGGGTTACAACCACACCCTCAGCCTCGCCATACTCAACATAATGGCTAATCGGGTCGAACCCACCGTCGACAAACGCAGTGGTGACCTCGTCCACAGTGAGGCCGGATTCGAGGGCCTTGGCGGCGAGGTAGTCGCTGACGTCGAAGGCGTTGGAGGGATTGACCCCTTCCAGCCAGCCGTGACGGGCAAAGTGGTCGTAGGCGTTGGTAAAGCCGGCAGCATTGAAAGCCAGCATCAGCGCATCGACGGTCATGCCCGCCTGGGCAGCTTTGGCGGCCAGGTATTCGCCGGTGTTGAAGTACTGGTTGGGGCTGGTCTGCTCTACAAGGCTGTAGTTCGAGAAATGCTCGTAGACGGTCATGCCGGCTGCCTCGATGGCGGCTTTGACCTGCAGTACGTTGGTATAGGCGGTCTCGCCGCTTGCCTGCAGTTGTTCGAGCTTGCTGGTGAGGTAATAGGCCTCGTTAAACCATGATGGATTTGCCATGCGGAACTTCCTCCTAATCGATTAAGAATGGTATAAAAAAGCTCCTCCAACATTGAAGGAGCAGCGCTTATGTTAATTTTTATACTATATTTTGAATTATCACCAACTTTTTTTACCTCCGGTCATAAATTTTAGTTCTGATTGAGCTAATTGGTAATCCAGGGTGGCATTGGCTTGGTTAACCTGGGCGCGGACCAGACGGCTCTGGGCGTCAAGCAGGGCAGTGATGGTGGAAACGCCAGCCTTGAGGCGATTGTCCTCGGCGGCGTAGTTCTCACGGGCCGCAGCCAAGGCGTCGGTGGAGCCGGCAAGGCGCTGCTCGGCCTCGGCCATCGAGTAGAGGGCCTTGCGGATGCCCGTGGCAATGGTGTTGTAGGCCTCCTGGATCAGGGCGCCATACCGCTGCGCTTCGAGGCCGTATTTCTCATTCTCGTACCAGGAGCGGCCGCCGTCGAACAGGGTCCAGTTGACGGTCAGGCCCACCATCCAGTAGGTGTTGGCCTGGTCGCGGTCATAAGTGGTATAGCCGGTGGAAGCGAGTTCGCTGTAATCCCGGTCCTGATCATAGTAACCGGCGTCGACCTGGACCACCGGCAAATACTTGCCGAGGGCGATGTCCGCCTGCTTGGTTGCAGCCTCTCGCTGACGCTGCAGGCTTTGCAGGTCAGGTCGATGATCAAGGGCGTGCTGGTAGCAGTCGGTAAAAGCGGGCGGCGCCTGCCTGGTGAGCGGGTTGTCGTCGACAAAGTCGATCTGCGGGTCCAGGGACAGGTTCATCAAGGCAAAGAGGGTGACGCGCTGGCGATTTTCATTGTTGCGGGCAACGCCCAATTGATTTTCCGCGTCGGCCAGATCGACCCGGGCGGAGAGCAGCTCGACCTTGGGCACCAGTTCCTTGGCGAAAAAGGATTCGGCGGCGCGCACGCTCTCGCGCAGACGGGCAACAGCCTCGGCGGCGACGATGGTGTCCTGCTTGGCCTTCAACACCTTGTAAAAGGTAGTCTCAATGTTATAGGCCAATTCCAGGCGGGTCAACTCTTTTTCGGCCTGGGTGGCCAACTCGAGGAGTTTGGCTTTGTCGTAGGTGTTGACGATGCGGGAGCCAGCGTAGAGGATCTGGGTGAGCTTGATGTTGGCGGCGTGAATTTCCTGATTAAGGTAGTCGGCCTCGGTGGGTCCCTGAGAGGATTTGCTTTCGAGGCGGTTGAGCGCGTAGGAGGAGGTGAGGGACGGCATGAAATCGGCCCGAGCCGCCTTGACGTCCTTGCCCGCCGCCTCTGCCTTGAATAGCGAGGCCTGCAGCGTGGTGTTGTTTTCCTGCCCTTTTTGCAGACACTGCTCCAGGGTCATGGTCTGCGCGGCATGAGCCGAGCCGGCAAGCAATCCCAGGGCGAGGACAAGAAGCAAATGGAAGAAAGTCAATGAAATATGGCGTCTCCAGAGGAGCAATACTCGATGGTGAATAAACATTAAGATGTACTCTTTACAGGATTCCCGCAGAGGTTGCAAGCTTTTCACGCGCCGGCCCGCCGGGGTGCTGTTGTTCCATTTCCATTTCAACAGTGAAGCACGCCGCTTTGTCCTATAAAGGCGAGATCTCTCCCTTACGGTCGAGATGACAGAAACACGTTTTCCTTGCAGAGGGAAAACGGAAGTTAGTGGATCGTTCCCACGCTCCAGCGTCCATTTTTTTCTGTGCAGAAAACCGCTTCCGCTTCCAATCCCCCCTGCTCATAAAAGATATTTCTACGCCCTCAAATGCAAACAAGGCTTGAGCGTATCTACGTTTTCGGTTTGAAAGATCGGCTCTTTGGGCCACACTTGACTCCGCGCGTAGATTGGGTGAGAGGAATGAACCCCCAACAACACTGACGCTGGAGCGTCACGGCGGTGTTCCCACGCGGGAGCGTGGGAACCATCAGCTCACCTGCACTTCAGCGTTGCCTCTATACCCCGAGCCTACCAAAAACAACCCGCAACCAACCACGCAACTGCAGATTTCTCCCTGCGGTCGAAATAACGGAGGGGGGAAGTATAGCGTAGGACGGGCAGGTTCTCGCGCCTACCCCATGAATAAACGGCCAATTGATGTTGTTGGGGTTCGTTCCTCACCCGCAACCTACGCGCTGTGCGGCGAATTACCCGCGAACGCTCCCCGTTTCGTCATCTCGACCAGCGGGAGAGATCTCTTCCCCCGCGAGATTTCTCCTGGCGGTACTCGTCGATAACAGACCTTCGTCGGCGATGTTTTGCGCTGTGCATCATGCTTCGCTTGCTCGTCGAAACGACAACCAGGCGCGTTGCACTGTGGCAAAGGAATTATTTCACCGCCGGGTTACTGATAGGGGTAGGAGGCGCGGCCCTGGTCGAGGGTTTCGGCGAGCAGAGCCCGCAGGCCGGTCTGGCGCAGCTGCTTCAGCCTGGACAGCAGCTGACCGGGGTTGGTCACGGCCAGCCGGGCCAGGGCGACGCACGCGGCCACGGCAGAGCGGCCGAGCACCCCTGCCTGATGCAGCCAGAAGCGGGGCGAGCGAGAGCGCACCTGGTCGGTGAGATCGCCGATATGCGCCTGATTGTCGCACAGCAGCTGGGAGAAACGGGCGAATTCCTCCTGTCGCTGTGCGATGAGAGCTTCGCTGTGGGTCTGGGCATCGCGCAGCAGCTGGGAGAAACGGGCGAATTCCTCCTGCCGCTGTGCGCTGAGGGCTTCACTGTGCGCCTGGGCATCGAGCAGGGCCTGGTTGAGCCGGCCAAGTTCCTGTTCTTGGAGGACCATGTGCTCCTGCTGCCGCTTAATGTGCTCCTTCTGTTGCTCAATGAGACCATTTTTTCGGGTGATCATGGAGTCTTCCGGGTCCACCAACAGCGAGGCCGACCCCTTGGGAGGAACGCCATTGGTGCAGAGGGCGATGGCGTAGAGCATTTCCTTGTGGGTGTCTTCGGCAACGACAAACCCCTGTTCCGTTGGCCGTATCTGATACTCGACACATTCCCGACTGTCGGTTCCGGGGACCCAAATATAGGACGAGGCGAAAATTCTTTGCCCCAGCAGTTCGATCGAACGAAATTTCGGACGAAGGAATTCGAGAAATTCCTCGATATAAAATTCACGGAAGTGATAGGGGTTGCTGTACCCCGGCTGGTCCGAGTAGGCGCGCTTGTTGGGCGTGGAGAGTACCAGCAGACCGTCCGGTTTCAGCACCCGCTCGATTTCGGCGAGGAAGAGGCGCTGTTGGGTTTCATCCACGTGTTCGATAGTCTCGAAGGAGACAAGCACATCGATGGAGGCGGCGGCGACGGGGATGGCGGCGACACTGCCGACCAGGTATTCGAGATGCGGCAGGCGATAGTTTTTCCGGGCGTGTTGAACGGCTTCCAGGGCGATGTCAACGCCGGTAACCCGGCTGGCGCCGCTTGAGGCCAGCAGAAAACTGCCGTAGCCGTCGCCGCTGGCGATATCCAGCACCACCTTGCCGGCGACAAAAGAACGGGCGTAGAGGTAGCGGTGCCAATGTTCGTAGTTGATATCAGGTTCATCGAAAGTGGCAATAAATCGCTCGCCTGTCATCTCCATGCTGTGTTCCTCATAAAGCTAAAAATTTAACGTGTCATCGATGAACAACGGGGGCAGCTGCCTCTTCCCGGGGGAGCGCCAGCACGTTGACCAGAAAGCCGACCGTGCGCAGAACTCCATGTTTGCGCAGACGGTGGGTCAACAGGATGTTGAGGCGCTCGCCGGGCGGCAGAAACGGCAGAGAGGCATAGGCGGCGACCAGCGCCGCGTGATCGGCGGACATCCCCAGGTGGCGCCGGTCCAGCAACGCCTGGGCCTGGCGCATGCCGCGCAGCAGGCCGGCGCGGACCGCGTGCGGGTTCCCGAGTTGGCCGAGCGCCCGCCGCCAACCCCATCGGCTCGCGCCGACGCTGTTGTCGTCATGCTGGCGGTAGAGGACCGTGGCCGCATCCACTGCCTCCACCCGGCCGAACAGGCAGGCCACCAAGGCCAGCCACCAATCGTGCATGGCTGCTGCGGGCGGAAAAGGCGCGGCCAGACTGGCCAGGGACCGATTGATCATCATGGCGCAGCCGGTCACTCCATTATGCGCCAGCAAGAGGCGCAGCCGCGTTCCGGCTACGGGGTCGAGCCGCCGGTAGCGCCAGAACGAAGGGGCCAGCGTCCGCAGGGACTGGTCGACGACCCGGAGGTCGGTGTGGACCAGGAGCGGGGTTTGGACTCCGTGGCGCTGCTCGGCGGCGCGCATGGCCGCCAGGGTGCGGTCGATCTTGTCCGGCAGCCAGAGGTCGTCCTGATCGGCGAATAGGATATAGTCGGCCTCGGCCCGCTCCACCAGCCGGGAGTAGGCGGCGACCACCCCGAGGTTGCCGTCGTCGTCGTTGACAATCTTGATCCGTTCCGGATCCCGGCGGGCGGCGGCCTCGGCAATGCGCCGGCTGGCGTCGGTCGAGGCGTCGTCGCGGAGCAGCAGGCGCCAACGGGGAAATGTCTGCCGGCGGATGGAATCGAGTTGCTCGGCAAGATAGCGCTCACCGTTGAATGTGGAGAGGACGATGACCACCCTGGGTTCGGCCATCACTGGCAGTTTCCCGTCTCCTGCGCCCGTTCGATCCATCGGGCAAAGCGTTGCAGACCGCTCTCGAAATCGATTTTCGGCGCCCAGCCGAGCGCGTCCCGCGCTCGTTGAATGGAGAGGATGCTCCGGGGCACGTCAAAGGGTCTGGCGGGCAGATAGTTGCGGATGGCGGCACGGCCGGTCACCCGCTCGATGGCGTCGAGCACCTCATTGAGGCTTTGGCCGTGACCCGAGCCGATATTGAACAGATGTTCCTGACCGCCGGTCTGTTCGAAGGCCGCCATCAGGGCTTCGACGACGTCGGCGATGTAGATGTAGTCGCGCACCACCGAACCGTCTCCCCAGATTTCCACCGGTTCGCCGCGCAGAATCTTGCCGAGAAAGACCGCAACCGCCCCCTGGCTGGCCTCGGTGCGCTGCCGTTCGCCAAAGGGGTTGGCGATGCGCAGGATCGTGTATTCCAGGCCATGCAGCCGCGCAAACAGGCCAAGGTATTTCTCGATGGCGAGCTTCGAGATGCCGTAGGAACAGACCGGATCGGTGGGGTGGGTCTCAGCAATCGGCACATGGAGCGGCGCCCCGTACACCGTGCCCCCCGAGGAGACAAAAATGACTTTGCGCAGCCCGGTCTTGACGGCGTGGGTGAGCAGGCGCACCGTGCCAAGCACATTGCTCTCGACATCGAACACCGGATCAGCGTTCGAAGATTTTGGCAGGGTCGTCGACACCAGATGAAAGCAGACCTCGCAACCGGCCAGGGCCTCGACGACATCCGCTTCGCTCATCAGGTCGCCCTCGTAGAGTTCGAAGGCGGGATGGGCACGGTGCGCCTCTCCCAAAGGGGCCACGTGCGGCCGGTCGAAGCAGCGCACGCGGTGACCGCGTGCAAGCAGAGCGTCGATGAGATGCGAACCGATAAAACCACGGCCGCCGAGGACAAGACAATGGGTTGGATGCATCATAGCAAGCCTCAATGCGTCGCCGGCAGTGACCGGCGGTGAAGACTGGTGGAGCACTTGTTTGCGATCATGGAGCGATCAGGTCGAATTCGGCGGCATCGATGCCGATCAGGAGGTTATCGGCCGCCTTGACTGATCGGCCCACGGTCAGGGCCCGAAACGGAATTTCCTGGAGAGCGCCATGGCGGTCTTCCACGATCAGAATGGCTGCCTCCGGCGAGACATGGGCGTTGAGCGTCAGGTCAAAACCATACTGAACGCCGCGCACAAAACGCCCTGAGCGCCTGAAGCGGTCGCGCACATCGGGACGCGGCAGCAGCTGCGTGGTCCGTCCGACTTCCCGCCCATCGACGACAAGACGGAGCGACCGGGGCTCCGCACAGGCGACTGCGGCCCAGCCTACGATGCGGCCACGGGGCGGCTCGGGCCGGTAGGATTGGACGGGCGGGCGATCCGGCAGGTCGTGGAGGGGCCGACGATCCGGGTCGGCATACACCGCAAGCAGTTCATCGACATAGGTTGCGATGGATTTTGGTTGATCACAGTGCGCACTCAACTCCCGGAGCAGCGCAGGGGTGGAAGACAAACGGCGCAGGCAGTGCGCCAGGGCATCGACATTGCCGGGCTCGAAGGTCAAACCGTTATACCCGTCATGCACCGCCTCGGACATGCCCGGGAAGTCAGATGCAATCACTGGACATTTGGACGCCAGGGCGGAATAGACCACCAGGGGGGTGTTCTCATACCAGAGCGAGGGCACGGCCACGGCGTCGATACGGGCAAGCACTTCGGCGATCTGGTCATTGGGGAAGGTGCCAAGGAAGACGATGTCGTCGCGACCGGCGGCAAGCGCCTGCAACCTGGCAACATACTCCGGGAACTGGGTCAGATCGCCGTAAATGTGCAACCTGGCCTCCCTGTGGTTAAGACGGAGAAAGGCCTTGATCAGCACCTCGCAACCCTTGTGGGGAATGAGCGTGCCGATGTAGCCAAACGTCAGAGGCCGGGCCGGATCAAACGCCCGTTGAACCTCACCGAAACCGGAGATGTCCAGCCCGTAGGCCGACTGCACGATCAGCCTGGCATCGACGCCGTTGCGGGTCAGCACATCGGTCATCAGCCGTGTTGGCGAAAAAATGGCGTGGAGGCCATTCAAACGGGCGACATTGCATGCCGACCGTCGACTCAGGGCCGCCAGTTCCTGCCGGAACGGGAAAGGCATACGGAGGTCTGAGTCGGCCACGGCGGCAATGACCTCCACCAGCCGGTCCGGCAGATATTTTACCAGCGCCGCTCGGTTGCGCCATTGGGTCAAGGTGGCCACGTGTTTGATGCAGTTGCCGCCATGGGCGGTGGGGCCTGGGCAGACGTTGCCGTTGGCGAGCAGAAGCTGGATGGTGGGGCATATCGCCCAGAAATCGGTCGGCGTGTAGTAGGCGGGAACGGCCTTGTGCCGCGCGCTGTCCACCATCCCGGAACCCAATCGGCTGAAATGGAAAAAATGGACGATATCCGGACGGACGGTGTCGAGCAGGTGCGCGAAAAATCCGGTGACCAGATGATTGTCGTACTCGATTTCAGAAAGAACGCACTGGTCGCCCATGGGGGTGAACGAATGAGCGAAGCGATGAACCTCTACACCTTCCAGATCGTAGCAGTCAAAACGTTGCCAGGCCGGCAAGAGATGCTTGACCGGGTAACCGGTCAGGACAACAACCTGATGGCCGCGCCGCTTCAGCTCCTTGGCGACACTGAGGGTCAAAACCTCGGTGCCGGCAAAAAAATCGGGAAAAAACTGGTGCACGGTAAGCAGGATCTTCACGTTTAACGCCTTTTGGGGTACGAGGCCGACCGTGTGCGAGGTCTTGGGCCACAGGGATCAAGGGGCAGCCGGGTGGTCATGATTGCATGAACAAAGACGGTGTGCGGGGCAAAGTCGTTCAAGCTGCATGGAGGCAGCAACGGTACAGGGCGTCATAGAAGAAGGTTTCTTCCTCGATCCGCAGGGGCAGCGGCAGATTTGCCCGCCAGGCATTGATTTGCTCTGGGCGGGAGGCGATCTCGCCAATAGCTCTTGCCCATGCGTCGCTCTCGCCCGGCGGCAGCAGCAGACCGCACCCGTGCTGGGCCATCCATTCGCCGGGTGCTCCCAGGTCTGCCACTAGGGCGGGCACGCCGGCGGCGGCGGCCAGGTCCAGAACCCAGGTGCAGGCCGCAACCCCTTCCAGGGGGAGGCAGAGGAGGTCCAGGGAAGGGAGAAGGCGGGCGACCTCTTGCGGGGACATGTCGGTGATCAGCTGCACGCGGGGATCGGCGGCGATCAGTTGCCGGCTTTCATGCTCATGCTCCAGGGCGTCGCTGATCACCACGAGACGCAAGCGCGCCTCCGGCAGCGAGGCGAGAGCGCGCAACAGGGTGGTCAGCCCCTGCTGCGGCATGGCGTTGCCGAGATATCCTAACGTCAGGTCAATATGTTCGGCCGCTGCAGCTCCGTGCTTTGGTGGGGTGAAACACTGGAGGTCGAGGCCACGGGGGACAACCGTAAAATCCATGTCGGGGTAGGTTTTCCGGTAGCGGTTAGCCGCATAGGGCGAAGGGCAGACGCGAATCCGGGCGATGGCGAGCATTTCCTGGGCCAGCGCCGCCCGCTTCTTCAGTCCTGCGGCCGTCCACGGCGGGCGGAGGCAGTGCCTCGCGCAGCGGTCGCCATCCAGTGGTCCTGGACAGGGCCGCCAATCGGCATCAAGCATGGTGGTCCGGGGACAAAGGGGCAAAAAGTCGGTGAGTGAAACGACGAAGGGCAGAGCACCGCGTTGCGCAGCTCGGACGGCAAAGACAGTGTGCATTGGGTGCAGGAAGTGGACGAGGTCGAACTCCTGGTGCTGCATCCAGGTGCTGAGCCGCACCGTCACCCGCTCGTCCTCCAAGGGGGTGAGTTCGTCGTCTGCGGCCAAAACGATGTGCGGCATGAGGATAACCGGCACGCCTTCAGACACTGTCTGCACGGCCTGCGGCAGTTCATGCGGCAGGTGATTGCCCGGAAGCGGTCCCTGGAACGAACAAACCAGTATCCGGGCCGAATGGCCGGCTCGCTGCGCCGCCTTGGCCAGGGAAAGGGCAAAGTCGTCGCTGCAGCCCCTGGCGGCGGGAAAAAACCGGTGAACAATAAGCAGAACGCGCATCAGATGCCTGCCTTCAACTCGCTGGAGAGCGTTTGCGCCATGCGGCGGTCCTCAGGGTCAAAATTGGCCGATCCGATATACATGAAGCCCAGCGCTGTTCCTGCAGTGGCGGCAAATGTTTTCAGGACCATGTCCCGAAGCTGCTGGCGAAGAACGCTATCCTGACGGTCGTAGATTTTTCCGGCAAAGGTGTTGAAGTGATCCAGACGCGAGACAAAAGTTTCGAGAAAATCATCCATTTCCGCGCGGAACGCACCCATCGGCATGGCGCACGAAGCGGGCAGATAACGCTCAGCCAGACTGTCAATGCAGGCATCGAGACGGCCGTCGTCGAGACGACACGACTGTCGGTCGAGGCGCGGCTTGCGGAACTCTTTGCGCCAGCGAGCGACACTTGTTTCGACTTCTCGAGAGAGGCTCTCAGTGGAGTCGGAGGCATCGAAGGCGAGGCGCCATTGAGACAGGTGCGCGGCAACGGAAACGATCCCAGCGATGATCCCACGGGGGGAGAGAATACGGGGACAGTCATAATCGGCAAACAGGCCCGTGAGAAAGACCAGGTCGACAAAGCTGCGCTTCAGATAATAGTAGGCCGAACGATTGTGCGAGTGGATGACCTTGACCGAGCTCATCATGGCCACACGATAGCCGTCCTTGATCAGCCGGACGCCAAGGTCGAGGTCCTCGGCGTAGTCGCCCTGATAGCGATAGCGATGGAAGAGATCTCGGGCAATCAGGCAGGCCACGTCGCTCAACTGCCCGTTGGCGCGCAGGGCCATGTGGTCATCCCCCCGGAACTCGCCCAGCCGGTCAGAATCCAGGCAACCAAGAAAACGATAGTGGGTGTTGATGAGCGAATCGTACATCATATCGCTGTCGCTACGACTGTATTCGCTGCAGGAAACCGCTGCCAGACGGCGGTCGGCATGTTCGAGCAAATAGGCCAGCATGCCGTAAGCCCAATGGCTGCCGATGGGAAAGGCATCCTGCACCATGAACAGCAGGTAGCGGCCGGAAGCGGCTTCGGCGCCTACATTGCGAGCATGGCTGTGAGAAAAGTCGGCCGGGGCAATTTCCACCACGGTGCAACCGGCATCACGGGCTATGCGGACAGTTTCGTCGGTGGAACCGGAGTCGACGATCACGACTTCGATGGATCTCAAGCCGCGCTGGGTCGTGAGTTTGCGGAGCAGCAAAGGCAATTCGGGGCCAGCGTTCAAGGTCGGGATAACGAACGAGACGCTCTCGTCGATCCGTTTGTCGCCGGGGGTCAGGTCGGGGTGCAGCCTGAAGTCCGATGGCGGCAACGAGGGATCGCGACGCGGGCCGCCATCGTGTGGATGCACGTAGGCGGCAGCCAGGGTGATGGCTCTCTGCCGATGACGGAGGTAATGCGGTAGGCGGCACAACACTCCCCGCAGCCCATAGAGGCGGATTTGCAGCCAGATCAAGCGGCAGAGGTTGGCAATAAGACTGTGTCGCGCGGCCATCCTTTCCATGAGGCGGCGGGCCTTGCGGAGCGGAGCAGTGATCCGCCAGGAACTGCTGGCCAGGATGACGGCAACTTGTCCGTCCCGTCCGGCAATGTCCTCCTGCAGTGAGGCTATCCGGGCGTCACGCTGGTCGAGGGCGATGCGCAGGGCGGCTTGTTCCCCGTTCAGGTCGGCACATTTTTTCTCCAAGGAATCGCATTCGAGCTGATGCATCCCCAGAGCGAGGAAATAGGCCGCGATGGCCTTTGCGAGCGGAAAGTGAGGTTGAAGCCATTCCAGCCCATCATGATCGGATGCAGCGCCGATCTGGAGAACGCCCAAACCGCCGGCATGGGGGAAGGCAAGGTTTTTTGGATAACGGCGGCATAAGTCTTCCCATAAGCGCCAAACCGAAGCATCCCGCTCGTAGGTGTTCGTCCCATGGAACATGACCACCGCCCCCGAGGCCAGTTTGGGCAGCCATGCCTCAAAGTCACGGCGGACTGCTTCATGGGGGCGGAGACCGTCGATATGGAGCAGTTCGATGGACCCATCGGCAAAGGACGTGAGAGCCTGATCAAACGGCATGCGCAGCAGTCGGGAAAAATCGCTGAAATGGGAGCGGTTGCAGGCATCCACCAAGGAGAAAACCTCGCTATCGCATTCACCGGTAGGCGCGTCGCCCTGCCAGGTGTCGACAGCATAACAGCGGGTGGCAAGCCCGGCTTCTACGACTGATTGACAGATGGCGAAATAGGTGCTGCCGGCGGCGGCGCCGAGTTCAACATATATTGCCGGGGCAATTTCCTGCATCGCCCAAACCACAAAGGGGAGATGACCAACCCTCGAGCTGGGGAGGGTGAGGCGTTGTGGAGAAAACGAGGCGGCTGCAAGCAAATGCTCGGTGTTCATATGGCGTATAACCTAATCGCTTGCATGGGGACGCCCACAAGACCGGTAGAAACACTGCTGCTATGCGACCTGAGGAGCAGGGCGTCATGGATCCAGTGGTGCTGGACGTGTTCCCGCTGCGTCCCCTCGGCGAGGGCTACGGTGAAACTATACTCGCCAGTTGGAAGGATGGGCATGGTGAAATCAAAGACAGCCTCGAATTCCTGATTTTGGGCCACGGTCAGGGGCTGCTGGCAGGAAAAATTGAAGGTGTTCTCGCCGAACAGCGGTTGGCCGAGCCGGTCCTTGCAATGGAAACCGATGATCGGTCCCGGTAGATCGTTATGAGCAAGGCAGCGGATCAGCAGCCGCACCTTCTCGCCGCCCACCACCCAGGTGAGGGCGCTGCCGGCAGGGTCGAGCAACTGCACCGAGGTGATGGCGGCGCCTCCCTTACCAAAGGCGGCTGCCCCGGGATTGAACTGGAACAGCTCGATGTCGTTTCTAAACTGGGTGGTGTTGATAAAGTCCTGCCGCATGTCGCGCCACCGGACGGGGGGTAACGGCTGCCCCGGCGATTCGGCTTCAACGGTTGTGTCGCTCTCGCCCTGCTGGGCCTCGTACATGGCGGCGAGGTAGCGCTCCGCCGCTTCCTTGGGGGTCCCTTGAAACACGCTCCGGCCCCGATCAAGCCACACAGCCTTTTGACAGAGGTTGATCACGGCGGCGGTGTCATGGCTGACGAACAACACCGTGCCTGTTTCCATGAATCTGCGAATAAACCGCATGCACTTCTGAGTAAAAAAAGCGTCTCCGACCGCCAGGGCTTCGTCAATAACAAGAATATCCGCATCTACATGCGCGATAACCGCAAAAGCCAAACGGACATACATCCCGCTCGAATAGCTTTTCACCGGCTGTTCGATGAACTCCCCTATATCGGCAAAGGCAGCAATGTCGTCAAATCGAGCATCAATAGCTTCTTTGGTCAACCCCAGGATGGAGGCATTCATGTACACATTTTCGCGGCCTGAGAATTCAGGGTTGAAACCCGCGCCCAGTTCCAGTAAAGCCGCCACCCGACCGCTGGTTTGGAGACTGCCGCTGGTGGCGGTTAAGGTGCCGCAGATCAGTTGCAGGAGGGTGGACTTGCCTGAGCCGTTACGTCCGATAATCCCGACGGTCTCTCCTCTTTTTACCTCGAAAGAAACATCTCGGAGCGCCCAAAATTCCCGATAATATTGGTTCGGCCTTTGTCCGAGCAAGCGCTGCAAGCGGGGAAAAAGAGATTGTTTCAACCGATCCTGCGGCTTGGGGTAGATTTGGTAGCACTTGCTGAGGTTTTCAACCTTGATGACGATTTCAGAGGACATCGGCAAACCCTTTGCGTGTTTTCTGAAACCAGGCAAAACCCAGCCAAGCGATGAGGGCCGAGATCAGCAGGCAACCGGCAAAGAGAGCCGGATCCGGCGTCTTCCCCCAGAACAGCACGTCTCGAGTTTGTTCGATGGCTGGAGTAAGAGGGTTGAGCAGCAGCAAGGGGCGGTACTGTTGAGGGAGTGCGCTGGCGGGATAAAAAATTGGAGAAAGAAACATCAGGACGGTGGTGAAAAGACCAATGAATTGAGAGACGTCGCGTAAATAGACTCCAAGCGAAGCCAGGCTCCAGGTCACACCTTGGATAAAGAGCAACAACGGCAAGATAACCAGCGGCAGGAGCAGGACGGTTAGATGCGGCACTCCGAAGAAGATGCAATAGGCGATCAACCAGACGGCAAGGCTGATGAGGGCATGGAACAGGGCGGAGCCCAAGGCGACCCAAGGAAGGATTTCCAAGGGGAACACAACTTTTTTTACATAGTTTACGTTGGTAAGGATCAAGCCCGGCGCCCGATTGAAACATTCTGCAAAGAGATTGAACACGATGAGTCCGGCAAACAGCACCAAGGCAAATTCCGTTTTTGAATCGCTCTGTGCATTCCAACGAGCCTTGAAGACAACGCTGAAAACAAAGGTGTACACCGTGAGCATAAAAATCGGGTTAAGCAATGACCACAGGATACCGAGCACGGAGCCTCGATAGCGGCCGATGACCTCGCGTTTGATCAAAGTTGCGGCAAGGGATCGATTTCGCCAAAGGCTGGCGAAGAGTTCGATTGGGGAGATTGAAAATCGGTGCATCAGTCGTAAATCGGCGCCTCGGTCAATAGTGGTCAGCCGCATCCTGCGGCGAAAATAGCGGCTCGCCGTCGATGAGCATAGCGACTGCAAGCGATGATGGGTCGGTTCAAAGCAGGCTGCGCTGATGCTCAGGCGAGTGGTCATTGGTGGCGTTGTAGGGAAAATCCGCCGATTCGCTCAGGGCAAGGAAGCTATGGGCAATCCCGTGGCCAAAGGTGTTCGAGCTCTATCGGAGGGCGACCGCAATGTCATACACTTTGCCCTGTCTGGCCCAAGCCAATTTACCCTGAGGCTGCTTAATTTGATAATGCAAGCCGCGCAAGACATTCTTGCCTTATTGGGAAGATTGTGGTGCTCAAAGCGTCGTTCAAGGCCGGTATCTGGCCGGAGCCCGTGGTCTTGAAGCTTTCGAAGAAAACACCCCGGTTGTCGCCGAGACCTTCGGCTCCATGAGCAGCACATCTGGACGCGCAGTGGGAACGCTTGCATCACAATATTTTTTTCTTGAGGAATCCCAGCGTATATTTGGCGCTATCCGTTCTTGGCCAGCGGCAAGGCAGCAGGTCGTTTCCTGAAGAAAATTACAAATTATCAGGTCAGTTCCAGGTCGCATTTCAGTTCTATCGGGGATTGCACGCTGAGATCCGGGAGGTATTCGGGGAGAATGTCCTTTAAGGTGTTTTTGATGCCCTGGCTGTCAAGTGTTTTGGCATGCAGAGCCAGACGGTTCAGTTGATTATGCAGCGAATGGCAGCTGACTCCCTCCTCTTGCCGTAAGACCATGATTTTCTCATGATGCGTATCGACAATGCCCTCGCCCTCGGTAATGAGTTCCTCATACATCTTTTCACCGGCGCGCAGGCCGACATAACGAATCTCAATCTCGCGATCCGGTTCACGGCCGGTTAACCTGATCAGTTCGCGGGCCATTTGGTCGATCTTGATCGGGTCGCCCATCTTGAGAATGAAGATTTCGCCGCCTTCGCCCATGGAGCCGCTTTGCAGGATCAGCTGCGCCGCCTCCTCGGCGGACATGAAGTAGCGGGTGACGTCGGGATGGGTCACCGTTACGGGCCCGCCTTTTTCAATCTGCCGTTTGAACAGCGGAATGACCGAGCCGGACGAACCTAACACATTGCCAAACCGCACTCCCATGAACCGGGTGCGGTGGGCGGTGGGCATTGGGATGGGCGCTTGCGCGCAGGCTTCAGCCTCTCGCTGGGCTCGCGACCAGGCGGGGCTGAAAGTTCCGTCCCAGCAATGGCGACTGTAGGCGAGCATCAGCAACTCGGTCACCCGTTTGGACGCGCCCATGACATTGGTGGGACGCACCGCCTTGTCGGTGGAAACGAGCACGAATCGTTCAACGCCATGCATGATCGACGCTTCCATCAGCAACTGGGTGGCAAAGATGTTGTTGTACACCGCCTGCCACGGGTTGCGCTCCACCAGCGGCACATGTTTGTAGGCGGCGGTGTGGAACACCACGGAGGGGCGGTGCTGGCGAAAGACGCTGTCGAGCAGGCGGAGATCCTGCACCTTGCCAAGGACTGCAAGCGTCTTGATGTTTTCATATTCGTGGCGCAGTTCCATCTGCACGTTGTAAAGGTTCTCTTCGCTGCTATCAAAGAGGATGATCAAACCTGGGGCAAAGCGCAGCGATTGACGGCACAGCTCAGAACCTATCGAGCCGCCGGCCCCGGTGATCAGGACGGTCTTGCCGGTGAGATAGCCCCCGATTTTGTCCTGATCAAGCCGCACCTCGTCGCGACCCAGAAGATCTTTGTACGAAATGTCACGGATGCTTTTAATCGAAACCTTGCCGTTGATCAACTCGCCCATGTTGGGCAGCACTTTAAAGGGCAATAGGGTTTGCTGACACAGCGTCACAAAACGCCGCATCTGCTCCCGGTTGCCTGCCACGGTGGCGATGAGAATTTCCTGGGCGCCGGATCGCAGCACATGGTTTTTGAGATCGTCGACGCAACCGATCACAGGAACGCCATGCAGTTTCATGCCGATTTTTTTCGGGTCATCGTCAACCAGGCCAACGGGCTGGTAGGGTAACAGAATGTTTTCATTGATCTCGCGCAACACTTTCTCCGCCGCATCACCCGAGCCGATCAGCAGGAGGCGTTTTTTTTCGGCAGGGACATGGGGGAACAAACGTCCGTCGCTGCTGCCGTAGTGTTGGTAGAAATAGCGGATTGCCACCCGGTGCCAAGTGATGAAACAAAAGGTGAACAGGCAGTCGAGGATGAACACCGAGCGGGAAAAGCCGGCAAAGCGGTTGCCGATCAGCAGCAGGCTGATCAGCATGGATGAGGAAAACAGCGAAACAATCAGGATGTTGATGATGTCGTTGAGGCTGGTGTAGCGCCACATGCCCCGATAGAGGCCAAAAATATAAAACGAGGGAATTTTGACCAGGAGGAGGAGCGGCAAAAGGCTAAGGCTTTGTCGCAGCAGTTGATTGGAGAGGGTGAGTTCAAAGCGGATTGCGTTGGCGAGCAGATGCGACAGGACAAGCAGCGCGACGTCGACGCAAAGCACAATCCAAAACTTGGGGTTTTTTGCAAGATTTTTAAATAAATGTAGGTGGATATGCAATTTGTCGGCAAAGGTTCTCTGCATTGTTCACTTACGTTGACGTTGGGGCTGTGCCTGAAAAGTCAGTCTCTCTTCGAGCGGAAAGTCGATGGTAGCCGTAGCGTACAGGACGTTTTCCTGGCGCATTTGTTGGCGTGGTTGGCGCCTCGCGGCAGGCGGATAATGCACTGTTTTGTAAAAAAAACAACAAGTAAAAAAATGAGGTGTCTGTTTTTTAATTTTCCGATTTTTCGAAAATTGGCGATAACGTCGCAGGGACCTTGTGGCAACCCGGTTTTGCATGCTCTTGCGGCGGCTTTGCGGATTGTCGCTGTCGCAAATTAGAGAATTAGTCCGGTGGGGGCACGCAACCCGGCATACTCTTTGTTGCGCTCCATGAAGACCGCGACGTAGGAACATTGCGGGACGACCTTCTTGCCCTGGCTTCGGGCGTCTTCCAAGGCAAACTTGGTCAGGATGGCCGCTGCGTTGCGCCCCCGCAACTCGGGAGGAACAAAGGTGTGGGTGAACACCAGCACGTCTGCGCCTTGTTCCACATAGTCAAGCACAGCGGTTTTGCCGTCGAGCTGCAACTCAAAGCGTCGCATGCGTTCATTCTTGCTGGGTGCGTGTTCCATGGCCGGTCCTCCCGATGTTGGTTGAGACTATTGGGGGCCGCCCGATGAGAGCGGCAATGCGCCGGACGTCGATTGCGTCTGCTGCAAACATTGTTTTCTTTTCTGGTTTCTGTCCAGAGAAATGTTACACTGAGGCGCTGCGCGGCGAAAACAACGTCGCTTCAAGTGCACCCTGGAAGAGCTGGACAAAAAAGATGCAGGTCTACCGCCGCAACCCCAAACACCGTTTTCGTCTTCCTGGATTGTTGGCCCGGATCAAAGGCATTCCCGAAGTGGTCCATTTTCAAGGCAACGCGGTGGTGCTCCTGCCGCACGGCGGAGATTATTTTCCGGCGCTGTTTGCGGCGATACGGGGGGCTGCCAGCGCCATCTGCGTTGAATTTTACATCGTTAAGCCCGACGCCACCGGTCAGGCCTTTTCCCTGGCCCTGCGGGAGGCGGCGGCGCGGGGGGTGGAGGTGGCGCTCATCTACGACGCCATTGGTTGTTTTGACACCCCGGCCTCGTATTTCCAGCAATTGCAGCACGCCGGGGTGCGATGCCTGGCCTTCAACCCGCCCGCCTTTTCCAGGATACCGTGGCTCGACATCCGCGACCATCGCAAAATTGCAGTCATCGACGGCGCAACCGCTTTTCTCGGCGGGCTTAACGTCGGCGACGAATATTCGGGGTATGGGGAAAGTTTTGAACGGTGGCGCGACGTCGGCATCCGCCTTCAAGGCCCGGCCGCCGGCGAGCTGCAGCGATTGTTCCGCCAGACCTGGGCGCAGGAGGGCGGTGCCGCCCTTCCAGGAAGGGACGATCCGCCGGCCATCATCGCCGGCGACGCCGACATGGTCATCGTCAACGGAACCCCGCACCACACCCGATCCGTCATCCGCAATTCCTTTCGCATGGCCATGGTCGGGGCCGCCTATGGCATTCGGATCATCACCCCGTATTTCGTCCCTGGGCCGCGGGTGGTGCGTTCGCTGCTGCGCGCCGTCCGACGCGGCGTCCAGGTGCAGATCATCCTGCCGTCGATCAGCGACGTGCCGCTGGTGCAGATGATGAGCCGCGCCTATCTGAAACCGCTGCTCGAGGCTGGCGTGGAGATCTACGAGCGCCAGGGCACCATCCTGCACGCCAAGGTGATGCTGATCGACGACCGCTGGACCACCCTGGGTTCGGCCAATTTTGATTTCCGCAGTTTCCATCGCAATTACGAGATTAACGTCATTGTCGACAGCCGCCGGTTCGGCGCCCAGACGCGAGCCCTGTTTGACGAGGAACTGACCAAATCGCGAAGGGTGGCGCTTGCTGAACACGCGCAGCGAACCCGATTTCAACGGTTGTGCGAATGGCTGTTGACGCCGCTTGGCCGTTTCCTGTGAGCAACGCCGTGGGGCAGTTCAAAAAATGTTGCAGGCGGATGCGGCGGCCTGCGGCCGACGGCCACGCGGGTCTTGATTTTAGCCCCGCCTGGTGTTATCCATCTTTTCTTTGAGCCAGCCTGGCAAGGGCTGGCCGCACATCCGCCGGCGAGCCGGTTGGGCGGCACTTCTTTTTCCTGATTGAGATGGTATGACTGCGTATTGCATTGGCATAGACACCGGCGGCACCTACACCGACGCCGTTTTGATGGACAGCGCTTCCGGCCAGGTGGTTGCCTGGCAAAAGGAGCGGACCACGCCCCATGACCTCAGCATCGGGGTCGGCAAGGCCCTGCTGGGCTTGTTGCGGCAGGCGGCGAGCCCCACTGAGGTGACGCGGCTGTCGGTTTCGACCACCCTGGCCACCAATGCGGTGGTGGAAGGGCGCGGCGCCAGGGTTGGCCTGTTTGTTCTGGGATATGTTCGCCATTTCAAACTGCCGGTGGTGGCCAACATCTTTCTCAAGGGCGGCCACACCATCACCGGCGAGGAAGATCAACCGCTGGACATCGAAAGCCTGATCGACACCCTGCCGGGGCTGGCGGGCGAGGTGGACAGCTACGCGGTCTGCGGGGCGATGTCGATCAAGAATCCCACCCACGAGCTGGTGGCCCAGGAGGCCATCCGCCTGATCGACCCCAAGCCGGTGTTCTGCTCCCACCTCGTGTCCACCCATCCCGGCATGCTGGAGCGCTCGGCCACCGCCTGTCTGCACGCCAAGCTGGCGCCGCTGATGACCGATTTTCTCGCCTCGATCCAGCGCTCCATGCAGGCGGCCGGGCTGGCCTGCCCGGTGACCATCATCTGCGGCAACGGCAAAGGCGAACCCCTGGACCGGATTGCCGAGCAATCCGCGGTCACCATGGCCAGCGGCCCGGCGGCAACCGCCCGATTCGGCGCGGCCGGCGGCTTAGACACCGCCCTGGTGGTCGACGTCGGCGGCACCACCACCGACGTGTGTCTGATCAAAGACGGCAAACCGCTGCTCAATCGTGAAGGTTGCACCATCGGCGAATGGCGGACCCATGTCGAGGCGGTGGACATGTACACCTCGGGGGCCGGCGGCGACAGTCACGTGCTCTGCCGCAGTGACGGCCACGTCAGTCTAAAGAATTCGCGCGTCCAGCCGTTGGCCATGACCCCGGATCTGCCGGATCCGAGCGCCTGGCTCAACAGCGGCGTCGATTGCCAACTGGCGTTGCCGGCGACAGGGCTGGACCGCGCTGTGGTCGAGGCGGACCCGATCCTGCGCTTTCTGGCCCAGCGTGGGCCAACACCGCCCAGCGTCATTGCTGAACAGACGGGGGTTGGCGGCGTCATTTTGGAGAAGCGGCTGGAACGGCTGATGTTTCTTCAGCAGATTGTGCTGGTGGGATTTACCCCCACCGACGCCCTGCACGCCTTGGGTCTGCTTGAGATTGGCGACAGTTCTGCCAGCCGCAAGGGCGCGGCGGCGCTTGCCGGCGAGATGGGCCTCGAAGCGGACGAATTCTGCCGGCGGGTTGTCGCCGAGACCGAGGCCGCAATTGAAACCATTGTTCTCACCTATCTTGGCCGTTCGATCTGGCCGGGGCAACAGAGCGCCCCCTTCCTCAACCGCCGCGACAATGATCTGTTCTCCGTGCATTTCAGCCTCAAGCTGCCGATCATCGGCATTGGCGCCGCCGCGCGTTGCTTTCTCCCCGGAGTGGCCAAACGTCTGGGAACAACCGTCGTCTTTCCTGAGCACTGCGAAGTGGGAAACGCCATCGGGGCCGCCCTGATCGGGCTGGACGAATAGCGGCGGCGACTCTCCGTCGCGCGCCTGTTGCCGCCCCTGATTTTTGGGCCAGGCCGCCCACCGGCCGCAGGCTGCACAGTCGCAGGGTTGGCGGACGCGCGCAGTCCAGGCCGAGTTTCTGCTTTACATCTTTGGCGCGCTGGTTATCTTTGAGAAACTCTCTCAACAAGTAAGGGCCAATCAATTATGGACATCCTGCTCAGCCAATTCGACGCCTATTTGCAGTCCTCACTGCTGGCCTCCCTGGTCATCGCCTTTATCGGCGGGGTCTTTGCCAGCCTGACGCCCTGCGTCTATCCGATGATCCCCATCACCGCCGGGGTCATTGGCCACGCCAATATCGGCGGCTCCAAGCGGCGCGGGTTTTATCTGTCCCTCACCTATGTGGTTGGCATGGCCCTGACCTATGCCGCACTCGGCATGTTTGCCGCCGCCACCGGTCGGTTTTTCGGCGCAATCAACAGCAATCCCTGGACCTTTGTCCTGGTGGGCAACATCATTTTGCTCTTTGCCCTGAGCATGCTTGACGTCTTTCAACTGCCCACCTTTGCCGGCAGATGGGGCGCGCAGCGTTTGGGGATCACCGGCATCTTTCTCGCCGGCATCTCGTCGGCCCTGGTGGCCGGACCCTGCACCACCCCGGTGCTGGGAACCCTGCTGGCCTACACCGCCTCGACCCGAAGTCTGGCGGCCGGCGGGTTGTTGCTGTTTGTGTTTTCCCTGGGCATGGGCGCGTTGCTGCTTGGCGTGGGCACTTTTTCCAGCATGCTCTCCTCCATGCCTCGTTCCGGGGCCTGGATGGCGATGATTAAAAAGGGCATGGGGCTGTTGATGCTGGGATTGGCCCAATATTTTTTCATCAAGGCCGGTTCGCTGTTTTTTTGATGATCACCCGGCGCAGATGTTGACGACTGAACCTTTACCCTCGAGAACGCTCATGGGCAGAAAACCGCTGAAAACCCTGTTGCTTGTCGCCATGCTTTTGTTCCTTCCCTGCTCCCTGATGGCCACCCAGGAGGGGCAGCGTTTGATCCCCTTCAAGGGCGTCGATCTTGCCGGGCAGCCCTTTGATCTGCAACAGACCATCGGCAATAAACCGATCATGCTGATTTTTTGGGCCTCCTGGTGTCCAACCTGCAAGACCGAGGTGCCGAAGATCAACCAGTTGGTGGCAAAATTTCGAGATCGGGGCATGGATTTTGTCGCCGTCAACGTGGGATACAACGACTCGGTTGAACGGGCCCAGGCCTTTGCGCAAAAAACGGGCATGAACTACCCGGCCTTTTTTGACGGGTCGGGCGTGGTGAGCGAGCAGTATCAGTTGTTGGGGGTGCCGACCATCATTATTGCCGACAAGCACGGGGTGATCCGCTTTCGCAATTTTTCTGCGCCGGACATCTCCGAGGCCAATTTTGCCCTGCTGACGGCGGATTGAGGCGACGGGATCAGGGTTCGTCGGCGGGGGCGATGATCGGATAGGCCTGCTGCACTTCCTTGGGAATGGTGACCGGCCGGCCTGTCTGCAGATCGCAGAATATGAACAGGGTTGCGGCGGCCGCGAGCAGGACCCCGTCGGCGGGGCGATAGAATTTGTATTTGCGCAGGGAGCGGATTTTTTGAAAATCCGCCACCCAGGTCAGGATGCGGATGGCCTCCCCGGCATAGGCGGAGTGGAAATATTCGATGGTGTGCGAGCGGATGATCCAGGTCCGTCCGAGGGCGAGAAATCGCTCCGTGGGCCAGCCCCGCGCGGCCGAATGCGCCATGGCCGCCTCCTGCATCCACTGCACGTACTGGACGTTGTTGACGTGGCCGTTGACGTCGATGGCGGTCTCCGGCACCACCAATTCTATAGTGCCGACCCCGTTGATCATGGTTTTGCGGCCGGGCGATCAAGTGTTGCCAGATTTCGACCGGTGGCCGAGAGCAGGCGTTGCTTTTGCAGTTGGGCAGAAACCAGGGCCTGGGCCAGGCGCCCATGGGTGGTGGTCAGGTCGCGCTGGGCCTCGTTGAGCCGAACCAGCGAGGACTCGCCCGCCTCATACTCGTTTTGGGCCAGATCGCGGTTTTCCTGCACCAGTTGCACCGTGTCCCGTTGCAGGCGCACCTGTTCCTCGGCTGCGATCAGCATGGCGACGTACTGGCGGATCTCGGAGGCCACTGAAATGCGCAACCCCGCCAGGGTATACACCGCTTCCTGTCTCGCCTGCTCTGCCTCCATCAGGCGCGCTTTGTCCGCGCCGCCAGCATACAGATTCCAACTCATGTTCACACCCACGGTGTTGCCAAAATCCTCCTCGGCAAGCCCCATGTCGTCTGTTTTCGCTCCTTCAAGCGCGCCGCCCACCTGCACTTTGGGGTAAAACGGGGCCTTGGCCATGCCGGTCGCGGCTTCGGCCTGCTTGATCGTCATTTCCAAACGGTGGATGTCGGGGCGCGTCGCCAGCGCTTCTTTGATCAGCAACTCCACGTTCTCCTTGGGCACTGCGATGGCGGCGGCTTCCTTGTCCAGCGATTCCAGGCGGAGCGTGCTGGGGAAGGCGGCCTCTGGCAGCCCCATCAGGGCCGCCAGACCGTAACCAGCCGCCTCGAATTCCCGCTGTGACCGGATCAGGCTGGTTTTGGCCGAGTTGACCTGGACCTTGATGTTGAGCACGTCGCCCCAGGGACCAGCGCCGACGTCGTAGCGATTTTGAGCGTCTTGCAACTGGCGGGTGTAAAAGGTTTCGTCGGCGCGGGCAATGTCGATGTAGGTCTGGGCCAGTTGGGCGTTGAGAAAGGCTTCGGCAACCGAGGTGACCAAAAGCCGCCGGCTGTCGCTCAGGGCCGCGCCTGCCGATTGTTCGCCGTATTTTGCCTGCTGCTCTTTAAAACTGCGGTAAAAACCGTCGAACAGCACCCAGGTGGCCTGCAGGCTGGCGCTGTAGTTTTCACTGGTCTGGTCCGCGGATCCCCCCAGTTTGCTGGCGAGGGACTGGTTGTATTGATAGCTGGTGTCGGAGAGCCGCTGGCGGGCTCCGGCCCCGCTCACATCCAAACTCGGCAGCCAGGCGGCCGCCGCCTGGCTGACCCTGGCGCGGGCTTGCTCGATTCGCGCCTGAGCGGCCGCCATGTCGGGATTGCCGATCAGGGCAATGGATTGGGCGGTTCGCAGGTCAAGCACCTTGATCTTGGCCAGATCAACGCCGCCCCCTTGCTCTTCGCCTGCATGGGCCATAGCCCCCAGGCAGCACAACAGCAGTACGCATCCCCTCAGTATTCGTTGCATATGTCCTCTCCGGTCTCTCAACCTTGTGGTGTCTGTAGTCGTCTGTCGTTGCCTGGATCTGCATGGCAGGCAGATGGTCAGGGCGTGGCCGTTTGTTGCGCGGCCGAGAGTCTCGCCGCTGTTTTCTTCAAAAGAAACGCGCCACAACCAGCACCGGCACTATAAACCACTCCGGCAGGGGTTACACGGAAAAGAGAGGCGGGGAACGGCAAAAGAGCCGCCGGCCCATTGGGGCGAGGTGAAGCAATGGCGGCCGTAGGCCTGTGCCGTTTGCCGGCGAGAGGAGACAACCAGGTGTTCGCGGCGAACAGCGGCAAACAAGCGCGGCGTTATTATTATTAACTCATGCCCAGATAGGCCTTTTGCACCGACTCGTTGCTGCGGAGGTTGGCGGCGGTGTCGCTGACGACAATTTCGCCGTTTTGCAGGACATAGCCGCGGTGGGCGACGGACAGGGCCATCAGGGCGTTTTGCTCCACCAGGAGAATGGTGGTTCCCTTGTCGTTGAGGATCTTGACGATGTCGAAGATCAGTTCCACCAGCACCGGGGCCAAGCCCATGGAAGGCTCGTCGAGCATCAGCAGGCGGGGATTCATCATCAGGCCCCGGGCAATGGCCAGCATCTGCTGCTCGCCGCCGGACAGGGTGCCGCCGTACTGGCCGAGCCGTTCTTTGAGTCGGGGAAAGAGTTCAAAGCCGTAGTCCATCCGCTCGCGGACGGCAACCGGGTCGTTGACCGTGAACGCCCCCATTTCCAGGTTTTCGCGCACGGTCAGCTTGGGGAAAATGCCCCGACCTTCGGGCACATGGCCGAGGCCGTCGAGGACCACGGCGTGCGGCTCCATCCGGGAGATTTCGCGGCCGGCAAACTGGATCTGTCCCTGGCGGGGATGCATCATCCCGGAGATGGTGCGCAGGGTTGTGCTCTTGCCGGCGCCGTTGGAGCCGATCAGGGTGACGATCTCGCCTTGCTCCACCGTGAGCGAAACGCCTTTCAGGGCGTGGATGTGGCCGTAATAACTGTGGACGTCGGTCAGACTCAACAAACTCATCAGCGCTGTTCCTCATGTTGTCCGGCCACGGCGCCGCGGCCCAGGTAGGCCTCGATCACCCGCGTGTTGGCCCGGATTTCCGCCGGCGTGCCTTCAGCAATCTTCTCGCCGTAATCCATGACGCAGATCTGTTCGGAGATGTTCATCACCACCCGCATGTCGTGTTCTATCAACAGGATGGTGATACCCTTGTGGTCGCGGATGTGGCGGAACAGGTGGGTCACCTCTTCGGTTTCCTGGGGGTTCATGCCCGCCGCCGGTTCGTCGAGCAGGAGCAGCAAGGGATCGGCGGCCAGGGCGCGGGCGATTTCCAGGCGCCGCTGGGCGCCGTAGGGCAGGTTTTTGGCCAGTTCGTTGCCCACCCCGGAGAGGCCGACGTAGTGCATCAGTTCAACCGCTTTGTGTTCCGATTCCCGTTCCTCGCGCCTGAACGCAGGCAGGCGGAGCAGGGCCTGCAGCGGCGATTGTTTGAGGTGGGCGTGCATGCCGACCAGGATGTTCTCGATCACGGTCATCTCGCCGAACAGGCGGATGTTCTGGAAGGTGCGGGCCATGCCGCGGGCGGCGATCTGATCGGGCCGCAGGCCGACCAGCGAGGAGCCGTTGAAATTGATCTGGCCCTGGTCGGGCTGGTAGATGCCGGTCAGGGTGTTGAACAAGGTGGTCTTGCCGGCGCCGTTGGGGCCGATGATGCTGACGATCCGGCCGGCTTCCAGTTGAAAATTGACCCGGTTAACGGCGGTGAGACCGCCAAAGGACTTGACGAGGTTGATGGTTTCCAGAAGGGCCATGGCTGTCTCACTCCGCCGCCGGCTGGTCGTCGGCGAGCTTGCGTTTGCGGCGTTTGGCGGGAATCAGGCCGGCCGGGCGGAAAATCATCATCAGAATGAGGATCAGGCCAAACAGCAACCGCTGATATTTGGCCGGGTCCAGCTGGGTGGAGAGATCTCTCCAGGCAAAGTTGATGATCGGGATGATGGCCTCGCTCTGGCGCAACTCGCTGAGGTAGAGCGAGAAACCCTGGAGCACCTGGAGATTGAGGATGGTCACCACCGCCGCGCCGAGAATCACGCCGGCAATGGAGCCCGAGCCGCCAAGGATGACCATCGACAGGACGCCGATGGACTGCATGAAGGAGAAGGATTCCGGGCTGATAAAGGTGCGGCTGGCGGCCAGCAGCACGCCCATGACCCCGGCAAAGGAGGCGCCGACGGCAAAGGCCGCCAGTTTCATTCGCACCAAGGGCACGCCCATGGCGATCGCGGCGGTTTCGTCCTCGCGCACCGCAGTCCAGGCGCGGCCGATTTTCGAGTCGTCCAGCCGGCGGGTGACGAAAATAATGACAATGATCACCAGCAAGGCCAGCAGATAGAAATAGAGATTGTACATGTCGGCCGGACTGACGGTGTGGCCAATCAAGGGGCCGAACAGATCATTGAACCCCTGGACCGCCCAATCGGGCATGGTGGGCCGCTGGATGGGGGTGATGCCCTGGGGGCCGTTGGTGAAATTGAGCGGTTTGTCCAGATTGTTGGCCAGGACGCGAATCACCTCGCCGAAACCGAGGGTGACGATGGCCAGGTAGTCGCCGCGCAGCCGCAGCACCGGCAGGCCCAGGAGAATGCCGGTCAGGGCGGCGACGATGATTGCGAGGAACAAAAAGAGGTAAAAGGCGTCGCCGGGCAGAAGAAAAGGCAGATCCGAGGGCTGGGTGCCGGGTGCAAAGGGGAGCACATAGTATTGCTGGGAGCCAAAGAAAGCCCAGAGATAGGCGCCCACCGCATAAAAGGCGACATAGCCGAGATCGAGCAGGCCGGCAAAGCCGACCACGATGTTCAAGCCCAGGGCCAGGGCGGCAAAGACGCTGATCTGGAAGATGACCTCAAGATAGAAGATGTTGCGCACCCCGATCACCGGGATGATCAGCAGAGCCAGGATCGCGCCGGCAATCAGTTTGAACCGGTTGTCGGCTTTGAGGGCGTAGAGCGTGAACAGGGAACTGATCAGGACCAGAAAAGCGAGGTTGGAGCGCGGCGCCGTGTACACCAGCGCGCTGCCCAGAGCGATGTGGACAAGAATCAACAGGTAGGGGAGAACGCCTTTGTTGAGGGTGCGGAGGAACAGGGTGCTGAAAGGGGTTGTCATGGCTGCTCCTCTCAGGCCTTCTGGCCGACGTTTTCGCCCATCAGGCCCTGGGGCCGGAAGATGAGCACGATGATCAGAATGGAGAAGGCAAAGATGTCTTTGTATTCCGAACCGGCCGCGCCCATGGTGAACACGCCCAGGTACGAGCCGGCAAAGGTTTCCAGCATGCCAAGCACAATCCCGCCCAACAGGGCCCCGGTCAGGTTGCCGATGCCGCCGAGCACGGCGGCGGTAAAGGCCTTGAGGCCGGGGAAAAAGCCGACAAAGGCGTCGATGCGGGTGAATTTGAGGGCGTAGAGCACGCCGGCGGCGCCGCCGAGCAGGCCGCCGACCAGGAAGGTCAGGGAGATGATGCGGTTGACGTTGATGCCCATCAGACTGGCTGTGGGCCGGTCCTGGGCTACGGCGCGGATCGCCTTGCCGATGCGGGTGGCGTTGACCAGATAATTGAGGCCAACCAGCATCAGTACGGCGGAGGTGATGACGATAATCGATTTGACCGAGATGCCGAGCGCGATGTTGGCCTCGCCGAGGGCGAAGCGTCCCAGGTTCAGGCGCTGGTCAAAATTGCCGAAGGTCGGCATGATGCGGTTGAATTGGCCGGTGGTCAGCCCCTCGACCAGCCGGATGACGTCCTGAAGCAGAAAGGAGACGCCGATGGCCGAGATAAGGGGCACCAGACGCGGCGCGCCGCGCAGCGGGCGGTAGGCGATGCGTTCAACGGTCACCGCCAGGGCGCCGGCGGCGGCCATGCCCATGACGATGGCAAAAATCAGGTAGGCGTAGGCCATGCCCAGGGATGCGCCGCGCAGGATGCCGGTGTTGTCGAGCGCAATCAGGATTTCGACGCCGACAAAGGCCCCGACGGCGAAGATCTCGCTGTGGGCGAAATTGATGAATTCGAGCACCCCGTAGACCATGGTGTAGCCCAGGGCAATGGCGGCGTAGACGAATCCGATGGTCAGCCCGTCGATAACCACCTGGGGCAGGTTGACCAGGGTGTAGGTGTACAGGGACACGTTGTAGCGGCCATGCAGGTGCTGGCCGACCGTGGTCTGGTCGAGGACCAGGGCCAGGGTCAGGACAATGGCGGAAAGGACAACCGCGCTGCCCAAGGAAAAGAGGAGCAGTTGGCCCAGAGGGCGCAACAACTCGCGGACGTTGATGGCGGAAAGAAAGTGTTTCATAAGCGCTCCCTGCGCTAAAAAAAAACTTCCGGCCCTTGCGTGAAGGACCGGAAGCGTCATGCCTGAGGAAGCCTTATTTCGGCGGCGCGATGTTGAGGGTCTCCACCACGGAGTTGGAACTCCATTTGGCGGGATCCGGCGAATTGACCTTGATCACGAAATATTGGGCCACGGTGGGGTCGCCGATGGCGTTGAAACTGAAGGTGCCGGTGATGCCGGGAAAATCTTTGATGGCGCGGATGGCCTGGGCCACTTCCGCCCGGCTGGGCACGCCGTCTTTTTTGGCTTTGGCCGCATTCTCGATCGCCTTCAGGCAGATGGCCATGGAGTCAAAACCCTGGGCTGCGAACGGCTGGGGATCGGCGTTGTACTTGGCCTTGAAATCCTGGATGAACTTGGCTGTGCCGGGATAGACCGAGGCCGGTCCGGAAACCGTGGAGTAATAGGTGCCGGCGCCGTCGAGCAGGGTTTGCCCGGCAATCTTGGTGGCGTCGGAGGAGTCAAAGCCGTCGTCGCTCATGAACATGCCTTGATAACCGCGTTCCCGCGCCTGCCGGAAGAGCACTGCGGCCTGAAAGGTCATGCCGCCGAAGTAGACCAGGTCAGGGTTGCCGGCAATCACCGGCGAGAGCAGGGCGTCAAAATTGGCCTTTTCTTCCGTGCCTTCAAAGCCGAGCACTTTGAGACCCTTCTCTTCGGCCCGTTTTTTGAAGAATTCGGCAATGCCCTGGCCATAGGCGGTTTTGTCGTGGACAACGAACACGCTCTTGACGCCGTGGCTGCTGGCAAAATCGGCGCCCACCAGGCCTTGCACGTCGTCGCGGCCGACTATGCGGTTGATTTCCGCATAACCGCGGGTGGTGACCTTGGGATTGGTGTTGGCCGGCGAGACGTTGGCCAGGCCGGAGGTGTGGTAGACCTCGGAGGAAGGAATCTGGACGCCTGAGTTGTAATGGCCGACCACGGCCAGGATGGAGGGGTCGGACACGATGCGTTTGGCGTTGGCCACGCCGGTGTCGGGGTTGGCCTGATCGTCAAAGGGGGCCAGTTCGACCTTGAACCCCATGTCGGCCAGGGGCTTGCCAAATTGCTCCAGCGCCATTTCGGCGCCGCGCTTGATGTCCACGCCCACAACCGATTGATCGCCGGAAAGCGGCGATTGGGTGGCGATCTTGATCGACTTGCCGTCGGCGGCAAAGGCCGACGGGGCGCAAAGGGCCAAGGTCATGCCGGCCACGGCCAGCAGCGAGCACAGCGAGAACATCTGTTTGGGCATACTTTTTCCTCCTTGGATTAAGACAATCAGCGTTGGGCGCGCGCGCCTGCGGCATTGATCTCCGGTCTCCGCGGGGAGGCCGGAGGGTTTGTCATAAATGGCATACTTGAAAAAAAGATGCTACATATTTGTTTTGAAAGGCAGCGTCGCCGGCCGGCAGGCTCTGCTTGCGCGGCAACGGCTCGGGCGGGACATCAGTCCTACATTGTCGCTGTTTCGTCAAGCGTTTTCTTGTCCGGCGGCGCTGGGGTCGATCAACTCGCAGGGGGAGGATTCAGTAGAGGTCGGTTTTTTTCAACAAACGAACGGCCATGAAGAAGGACGCGACAAGCACGGCCACCCAGGCAAACGATATAAACAGGCTCATGGTAGGCTCCTTTAGGTAAACGGTGAGAGGTCGTCCGAGGCGGCGCAAACCGCCTCGGACGCAAGAACAATGCGTAGTCTTGGTTCAGTAGGCCGCCCGGTCGCCGGTGTCCTCGATTTTGATTTTGGTCCGGTTCATGGCCCACCAGACGTAGGCCACGTAGGCGAGCACAAAGGGAATGCCCAGGGCCACGTAGGTCATCACCTTCAGCGTGTAAGGGCTTGACGAGGCGTTGTAGATGGTCAGGCTGGACTGCAAATCCACCTTGGAGGGATAAAAGGCGGTGTTGTTGTAGGCCGGCAGCATCAGCACCGTCAACCCGACCAGCACCGTGCCGAGACCGCCGTACCAGATGCCGCAGGTCTCGGTGGTTTTGGCGGTCTTCCAGACGCCGTAGATCAGCAGGCCCAGTCCGGCCAGCAACAGCCCGAGCATCCAGGGGTTGGCCAGCAGATTGCGCAGGTATTTGAAGCTGACGATTTCAATCGTGCCCTGGGCGTCGACAATGCCGTAACCGCGCATGAACAAGAGCGAGGCGACGATCAGCAGGCAGAAGGGCAGGGAGAGGATTAGATTCTGCCAGCAGGCCTTGCGCAGCCGGGTTTCCATCTCCGGGATCTCGCCGAGTTCGAGGTTGTTGATCAGATACATGGCGCCCAGGGTGCGGGAGTTGAACACCAGGAACAGCCCCATGGCGATGTTGAAAATGGAAGACACCGAGGGGCTGAGGGCCGCCTCCAGGCCGCGCAGGGGACTGGTCCAGGTGACGAAGTTGCTGGCGTCGAGCTGAAAGTTGGAGCCGGTGTAGAAGGTGCCGACCGCCGCGCCGATCAGCAGGACGCCGACCACGCCGTTGATGAAGAGCAACCCCTCATACACCAGGCTGCCGTAGATGTTCCACGGTTTTTTGCGGAACTCGTAGCTGACCGCCTGGACGATGAAGGTGAACAGGATCAGAATCCACACCCAGTAGGCGCCGCCAAAGGAGGTCGAGTAAAATTTGGGAAAGGAGGCGAACAGCGCCCCGCCGAACAGCACCAGGGTGGTGAAGGTCATCTCCCATTTGCGGCCGAGCGAGTTGATGATCAGGTCTTTTTCGGTCGGGGTCTTGGCCACCTGCCACAGCAGGCTCTGCCCGCCCTGGACAAAGGTGAGAAACAGAAACAGGGCGCCAACCACCGAACAGATCAGCCACCAGAGGTGCTGCAGGGTTTTGTAATCCAGTTGTTCTATCATTTTAATTTTCCTCCGGTCCGATGTTGATCTGCTTGACCATGATGCTGATCTCGGCGATCAACAGCAGGGTGAACAGCGCCAGGAACATGAAAAAGGTGGTCTGCACCGTGCCGGCGGTCAGGTTGGTGCGGGCGATGGTGGTGGGCAGCAGATCCTGGATCGACCAGGGCTGGCGTCCGACCTCGGCCACAATCCAGCCGGCCTGCGAGGCCATGATGCCCAGGAGATAGGTGATGGTCCCCAGTCCCAGCAGCCATTTCTTCTCCGCCAGGTTGCCCTTGTAGGAAAAGTAGAGATAGCCCAGGAAAATCAGCGGAAAGAGCGAACCGAGAATGACCATGACGTGGAAGGCGTTGAACGAAAGCGCCACCGGCGGAACCGCCTCTTCGGGTTTGTTGAGGTAGCCGTAGCCGAGAAATTCCTTGTACTCGTTGAAGGAGGCGAGATGCACGTCGGCCGCAGCCTTGTCGTCGGCCTTTTTCGCCTGTTTGTAGGCGTCCAGACTAGCCACGGCCTTCTTGCCCCGCTCCATCTTCTGCACCGCGCCCAGAATGTTGTGCTCGGCGTTGCCGTAGACCAGATCCTTCATGCCCGGCACAAAGGAGCCAAAGGACCGGTTGGCCATCAGGGACAGCAGGCCCGGGATGTGGACGTTAAAGCCGATAAAGGGCTCCTGCTGGTCGTAGACCTTTTTTTCGCGATTGATCAGGCCGATGGCCACCAGGCCGGCGTTGGTCTGGCCCTCGTAGAGGCCCTCGAAGGCGGCCAGCTTCATCGGCTGCACCTGGGCGATCTCATAGGCTGATTCGTCGCCGTTGAAGATGGTGAACACCGAAGCCAGCAGTCCCAGGGTCGCGGCCACCACAATCGAGCGCTTGGCCATGACGATGTGCCGGCCGCGCAGCAGATACCAGGAAGAGATCGAGATGATGAAGAAGGCCGCCATCAGCATGGAAGAGCTGGTGGCGTGGGTAAATTTGTTGATCGCGTAAGGCGAGAAGGCGACCTCGGCAAAGTTCTGCATCTCAAAACGGGCGGTGTCGGGGTTGAAGGCCTGGCCCACCGGGTGCTGCATCCAGGCGTTGGCCACCAGGATCCACACCGCCGACAGGTTGGAGCCGACCGCCACCATCCAGGTGGAGAAGAGGTGAAAACCTTTGGAAACCCGGTTCCAGCCAAAAAACATCACCGCAAAGAAGGTGGCCTCAAGGAAAAAGGCGAAAATGCCTTCAATCGCCAGCGGCGCGCCAAAGATGTCGCCGACCATCCAGGAATAGTTGGACCAGTTGGTGCCGAACTCGAACTCCATGATAATGCCGGTGGCCACGCCAATGGCGAAGTTGACGCCGAACAGCTTCATCCAGAATTTGGTCAGCCGCTTCCACTCCTCGTTGCCGGTTTTCACATAGATCGAGTGATAAAAGGCAATGATCCAGGTGATGCCGAGGGTGAGCGGCACAAAAATCCAGTGGTACATGGCGGTCAGGGCAAACTGCGCCCGTGCCCAGTTGACCATGCCGAGGTCCAGGTTTTCAATCATAGTCGTTCTCCTTTGACGGGGTTGGTATATCCTTGGGCGGATTGCGTCAGTTGGTCGATCACATGGTCTGCCCGTTGCGCATCGGTTGAAAAGGTCGTAGCCAGGAAATCAGGAAAGAAGAAAAATTTCAAGACTGCAAACATAATAAACAATTTTATGAAGATAATTTTCCACAGGGTGCGGCCGACGGTCATCTGGCGGAAGCCGTCGCGGTAGAACTGGTAGATTCGCAGCAACAGCGGCGGGCGATGTTCGGGTGGACCGTTCATTGCAAATCGTTTCGCGCCGAGAGCGGCGTTTCCAGCCCTTCCGTTTCCAGCAAGGCCTTGGGATAGGAGGGAAAACAGGAGGCGTCGGCGATCAGTTGGTCGAAACTGACCCGGCGCAGGCTGTCGCGCAGCTGGTCGCGGGCGTCCAGCCAGACCCGATGCACCGAGCAGCAGCGGCTGATTTTGCACCCGGAGGGCCTGGCGACGCAGTCGTTGAGGGAGATTTCGCCGATCATGGTTTCCACCACCTCAAGCAGGGTGACGTCGGCCGGATTTTTGCTGAGGAGAAAGCCGCCCCGCGCCCCCTGGCGGATTTCAATCAGGCCGGCCTTAGCCAGATCCTGGGCGATCTTGGCGAGGAAATGGGCGGGGATGTCGGCCTGTTCGGCAATCTCCTGACGACTGGTCAGGACGGACTGACCTTGCCTGGACAGGTAAATCACACAGCGGATGGCGTATTCGGCGGCCCGGGTTAAACGCATGCTTGGCCCCTCAAATGGTAAATAGGATCAATAAGGTCTCATATATTCTATTTGATCCGGGCTGTCAACACCAAGCTGGAATTTTTCGCCGCCGGCAAAGGCGCGCTGAGGGAGCGGGACGCCCGGCAATCGGCCCTGCGAGGCCGGGCGGTCCAGCGTCAGGCAGTGGGGGCGAAGCCTTGCTTTTTTTGCAATTTTTCCCGCAGCATGCCCATTTTCACCATGTCGTAGAGGTAGGCGTCGGATCGGTCCAGATAAAAGGACAGGGCCTTGGCAAAGTTGCGGCCGACCAGACCGTCGACAAACACCTGGCTGATTTCCCGATTGCGCTTCAGCACCAGCTGCGAGCGGTAGAAAATCAGCCACTCCTCGGTGGACATGGCAACGACGATCTGCTGCAGGGCCCTGCGCGCCCGGGGTTTGTACATCCAGATGTACATCAGGTCCAAGGCATTGACAATAAACACCTTTTTCAAATCCTGGGCGTCTTCGCCAATGGCGGCAATCAAGTTCTTGGGCGATTGGAGCATGTCGAGGACGTCCTCTTCCGGGAACAACACGTCCAGGCGAGCAAAGACCGAAAACATCTGGGAAATCTTTTCCTGATAATCGACCAGCCGGATGCGGATGTTGTTCTGCCGATCCGCCAGGCCTTCGATCACTCCAGCCACGCAATCCGAGGCCAGCTTGGAAATCACCGCCGCCCATTTCTGCAAGCCTTCCTCAACCCCGGGAACCATGGCCAGGTGCAGCGCCCCGGCCAGGCAATCGTTGAACAGAATGGCCAGGGGGATGGAGAGGATCGAGCGGAAAAAATTGCCGATTACGGCGCTGCGGGGGAGGCCGCGCAGCAGGTTGTGGGTGGAGATGTAGACGCCGTTGGCGAGCGCCATCACCGAGTAGAGCGCCAGCGGACTGGTTGAGGTGGTGACGCCCAGATGCTGCTGCATTAACAGGGTTTTGACCAGATAATCGAGCAGCGGCACGGAAAATCCGGTGTAAAAAAGCGAGTCGGCGATCCGGCTCCAGCTGACCAGCGAATTCCAGGGCAGGAGCGGCGAACGTTTGAGGCCGCCGCCGCCGAGAATCGATTGAATGATGTTGCGCACCCCGGTGACGCCAAACCAGATAAAGGCGCCGAAATAGGCCAGCACCCACCAGTCCTTGGTCAGGCTGAAGGTCAGAAAAGCCGGAATGAAACCGGCCGCGACCTTGAGGGTGTTGAGCAGATGGGTGTTGAGATAGCGCAGCGGCCGGCCGATTTTTTCGTTGTTCTTTTTCAGATCCGGATGGATCTCGACGTTGGGAATGCGGCGGACGCCGCCCAGGGTGGCGATGTTGCCGTCAACGCCGGGATGAATTTCGAACCTATCCAGGGTCCAGTCGTTCCAGTGGCGCCCGTTGTCGCGCCGCAAGCCTGGAATGTGGGCCAGCAGCCGTTTGCGCCACGGCGCCGAGACCGGTTCGCAACCGCTTACGTGGTGGTGGCTGATCATCCGCGCCGTCACCGGGATGAGTCTGCGCTGACCGCTGTGATGTTCGCGCAGCACGGTGCGGGCGGCGCGCGGCGGCAGGGTGTCGATCGCCACCAGGCCCATGCCGTGCTGGAGTTGCGATTGGCCGGTTGACCCGGAACCGATGCGGGAGCCGAGGTAGCGCTTGTTGTAGTGGTTGTGAAACGATTCGATGTTGACCAAAATGTCCAGCAGGGCCGCTTTGCGCTGGTTCATCGCCTCAAGTTCGGCCCGCGATTTGGCGAGGGGTTCGACGGCTGCGGCCTTGTTGCGGAGTTCGTCGCAGCGGTGTTCCACCAGCAGGCGGGTGCGCTCGAAATCCCAGATAATCGAGCGGATCGCCCGTTTCAGGGTGATGACGTTATCCTCGTTGAGGGCCTTTTGCAGGACGTTGATCAGCTGATAATTGCGCGCCGGGCTGGTGATGTCCACCGCCTCGCCGGCAAAGCCGCTGCCCTTGGTCGAGGCCAGCGCGGTCATGCCGTGGGAGGCGTCCTTGAGGTTGAAGGATTCGATGTGGGTGATCCGGCCCTCGCAGAAGTAGAGCAATTCCAGGGTATCCTGGATCGAGAGGTTGCTCAGGTTGAGGGTGAAGCGGGAACTGGAATGCATCGACGACAGACGGGCCAGCAGTTCAGGCGGCGACAGTTGGAGCAGCGGCGGCGTTCCCTGGTCGTGGGGCACGGTGGGGTCATGCAGATCGGGATTGCGCAGGGGCAGCAGAAACTGGTCGATCAGTCGTTCCAGGCCAAGCAGCTGCATCTTGCGCGAGCACTCCAGCAGCAACTCCTCCCGTTTTTTCGAGTCGCCCCGGTGGTGTTCGTGGATCGCCAGGACCTGGGCGTCCAACAGGGCGTGGTAGCGGTTCTGGATGCACTTGGCCAGATGGAGCAGCGAGGGCTGGCCGGCGCCGACAAAGCGGGTGAATTCGGCCTCGGACAATGGGCCGCTCTCCAGGTCGAGTTCCTGGTCCAGAGTTTGCCGGTGTTTGCAGTTGAACGCTTCAAGCACGTCGAACACATAGCGCTGCTGGTAGAGACTGACCTGGCGTCCCTCGGCCATCATCTCGCGGACCGCATCCTCCTGAAGGAATTGCAGGAGGTTGTGGGCGTCAAAAAAACCTTCCAGTTCCCAGATAAAGCGGACGAACCGGTCGCGGAACCGGGCGGAGAATTCGATGCCGATGCGGACGTGGATGTCGAGGATGGCCCCGGCCTCGAGCAGTTCCTCCACCACCTCGCGTTCGACATGGTTGTAGTAGACAACGGTCAGTTTGCGGATGCCCTTGATCCAGGCGTCCATCAGCAGATGGGTCGGCGATTTGCGGCCCTTGGTGTTGGCGTCGTGGACATGGTCGTCAAAGGCGAACTGATTCCATTCCTCGGGCATTTCAATGAGATGGTATTTGGCCAGCTCTTCCCGCACCATCCGCGGCTTGCCGGTGTAGACGGTGCGGAAGTCATGGGCCAGCTTGAGCTGGCGTAACTCGTTGCCCTCGGAGCGCACCAGCTCCTTCATGATCTGCATCAACACCCGGGCGGTGTTTTTATGATAAAAGGTAGTGGCGGAGCTGAACACCTCTTGGCGCAGACTGCGCAGGGCGGCGATTCGGTCGTGGGCCTTGCCCGCCTCCAGCGAGCCGAGCAGGCTGACGATGGCGTAGGCGATGCGCAGGCCGCTGGGGGCGGCCATCTCCTTGATGCCGTGGGGGTGCATGTGCGGCGCCATCAGCGAACTCAGCGATTGCGGGCGGGCGCCGCGTTTGAGAACGTCGTTGACGATGCTGAGCAATTTGTAGTCGTTGCGGTCAAAAAACAGCCGCGCAGGGCGTTGACTCATGGGCGACGCTCCGTGAAGGGAATGGGGGGCTCCGGGAGGCGCGACCGCCTTGGCGGCCGGTCGGTTCGGTTGGCCTCGCCTCAAGGCGGCCATTATAGGCAAAATTGCAAAAAGAGAAAGAGGCTTGCGCGTCCGGCGGCAAAAGACCTGCCCGGAGGCGAGCCCAACCACCCGCCGCAGGCGTTCAGGATTGGGCGCGTTCGGTGAGGAGAAACTGCAGGATGTCTTCGCCGGAGACAGGTCGGGAGAAGTAATACCCCTGGGCCTCGTCGCAGCCCATGGCGGCCAGGCCAAGCAGTTGTTCTTCGGTTTCAACGCCCTCGGCCACGACGTTGAGGTGCATCTGCCGGCTGATAGCGATGATGGTGGCGACGATGCCGCCGTTGACGTCCAGGTCGTCGACAAATTGTTTGTCGATTTTCAAGGTGTTGACCGGCATTTTGTTGAGATAGCCGAGCGACGAATAGCCGGTGCCGAAATCGTCGATGGAGAAGAGAATGCCGAGCGCGCGCAAGCGGTGCATGATCGTCAGGGTGTGCTCGACGTCCTTCATCGCGGTTGTTTCGGTGATCTCGAATTCGAGAAAATGGGTTTCAACCTGGTAGCGGCCGAGCAGGTCTTCGACAATGTCCACAAAATCAGCGTTGTGGAATTGGCGCGGCGAGATGTTGACGCTGATCGGGACAGCCACCTGCTGTTTTTTCATGGTGGCCTGAAAGGCGCAGGTTTCTTCCATCACGAACAGGCAGATGTCGTCGATCAGGCTCGATTCTTCGGCGATGGGAATAAAAAAGCCGGGGCTGATCAGCCTGCCGCCCTTGTTCCAGCGGATCAGCGCTTCCAGGGAGGCGGTTTTGCGGGTGCCGATGTTGACCTTGGGCTGGTAGTAGACCACGAATTCCCGGTGCAGCAGGCCAAAGCGGATGCCGTTTTCGGTGCGGAATTTTTCGTAGAGTTCCTCGTGCATGCCCTTGGTGAACAGCACGTATTTGTTTTTCCCCTCGTCCTTGGCCCGGTGCATGGCCATGTCGGCGCTTCTGATCAACTCCATGGCGGAGTTGCCGTCGCCCGGATACAGGGAGATGCCGATGCTGGCGTTGACGTAGATTTTCTTGAATTCGAGCAGGAACGGTTTTTTCAGCATCGCCTGGATGCGGTTGGCCATCAGGTAGATAATGGATTCGTTGTCGATGTTCTCCATGAGCAGCACGAATTCGTCGCTGCCGATGCGGCAGAGGGTGTCGCTGCCGCCGAGGAGCGCCGCCAGTCGCTGGCTGAACTGCCGCAGCAAATCGTCGCCCTGATGATGGCCGAACACGTCGTTGACGTTTTTGAAGTTGTCGAGATCGATGAAGAAAATGGCCGACAAACGGTTGTTGTCCTTGGCGTCGTGGATGGTTTTGGTCAGCTTGTGTTCAAGATGAGCCCGGTTCGGCAGGCGGGTGAGGGCGTCGTGATAGGCCATGAAGGCGATCTGTTTTTCCCGTTTCTTCAACTCGCCGATTTCGTAAAACATGGCGAAATAATAGAGAGGCTCTTTGCGTTCGTTGCGGATGCTGTTGATGGTCAGCCATTCCGGGTAGATCGAGCCGTCTTTCTTTTTATTCCAGATTTCGCCCTCCCAGCTGCCCTTGCCGGTCAGGCTTTGCCACATCTGGCGGAAAAAATCGGCGTCGTGCCGGTCGGATTTGAGGAGGCGCGGGTTTTTGCCAATGGCCTCGTGCGCTTCAAAGCCGGTGATGGTGGTAAAGGCGTCGTTGACCGCGAGGATCTTGCCGCCGGCGTCGGTCAGGATGATGCCCTCGGTGGCGTTGTCAAAAATCTGTTTGTAGATTTGGAGGAAGTTTTCAGCGCTCTTGCGGCTGTTGATCTCGAGTTTGAGTTTGTTGTTGGCCTGGTGGATCTGTGCCAGGTAGTGTTGAAAGCGGCTGATGAGAAAGGCCGTCTCGCATTGATCGTCGCATCCGCCGTCCCCGCCCCCGGTTTGATCGGGCAATTCGAGCTGTTTGGCAAATTGCCGCAGCGGCGCGGCCAGCAGCCGGCTGATGAAAAAAGCCGCCCCAATGGAGAGCAGCGCCCCGGCCAAGCTCACCAGGACCACCACCGTCCGGGTGGAGAGGAAGCCGGCGTACAGCTCCGATTTGTAGGCCGCCACCCCGACGATCAATCCGAACTGGGGCATCCGTTTGTAGTAGAGGATTTTTTCACGGGCTTGCTTGTCGCCGGGATTTTTCCACAGGTATTCGATCACCCGCCGCGTGCCGGCGGCCTGAATGAGGGCGTTCAGCTGTGCCGTATAGGCGGGTTTGTCGGCGTCGTTGATATGCGGGTGGGCCAGCAGCACGCCCTTTTCGGTGAGAATGACGGCATAACCGGAGGCCCCGTAGCGAAAGGCGGCGATGCGCGCTTTGATGGCCTCGAAATCAACGATGCTCTGGAATTCCTCCCGATAGCAGCAGGCGGAGACAATCCAGTCCCAGGGTTTGAAATAGACCATGTACAGCGCTTTGGGGTGCGGCGCGGATTCACCCGGATTTTTCCACAAGTATTCGAGGTAGCCGGTCTTGCGTTGCATCTGCTCGCGGATGAACGGCCAGGCCTGGCTGTAGGCGGCCAACTGGAGGAGCGGTTTGCCTTCCAGTTCGCTGATCGGATGAATCTGCGGCACGCCCTGCGAGTTGAGGGCGTAGAGGTAGCCGGAACGGCCGATCTGCTGGGGCCGGAAGATGGCGGCGACCGCCTGTTGGGCCTCCTGTTCGCTCAGTTCGCCAGCCAGTTGTTTTTTGTGGTAGCTTTCGACAATTTGCAGGTTTTTCTCGGCCACTGCCCGGAGGTAGTCGTAGATCGAGGCGTTGACCGACAGTTCGATCATGTCGACGATCGACGATCCTGCGGCTTCCATGCCTTCTTCGATGGTGGCGTTTAATCGGGTGAAGGCGTAGTGGAGGATGAGCGAGAAAACGACAAGCAGAGGCGCAATCAGCAGCAGGAGGTTGCCGATAAAAATTTTTTTGCCGATGGACCAGTGGTGCAAACGCTGCAACACGGTTGCGAGGCGTGGACTTGTCATGTGAGGTTGTCTCGGGCGCACAAAATTCGACGTTGTCCGGAGTGCGCGCACGCCGGCAAAGGAAATTTTCACCTGTCGGGTAGTGTATCGCACTCTGGGAGAGACGCAAAAGGGAATTTTCAAGGCATACCGCCAGGGGCGCCGCGCAATCTCCCGCGAACCTCTGCATCTTCCCGAAGGTTGGCCGTTCTGGTCGGAGAGGCGTGTCGGTCAGGCGGTCAAAAAGGGTTTGACAGGCATGGTATAGTTCTGTAATCTCAATATTTTTTCTAATCTTTGGCTGTTGTTTCGCGGGCGCGAAGAGTCGCCGGGAAAAACGTTTGTCCCGATGCTGGGCGAGAAGCTGCATTCTATTCATTATTTCAGGGCTAAAGGAGTATCGGAGCCATGACGACCCTTCCCCGCGGATTGCTTGCCGCCTTTATCGCCCTGTTGCTTCTGGTGCTGACCGGCGGCGCCTGGTTTTTCCGCAGCCAGGAACGGCAGCATCGCCAGCATCTGGACAGCCAGTTGCAGAGCATTGCCCAGCTGAAAAGCAATCAGATCGTCGGCTGGCGAAAGGAATTGCTCACCGACGCCGAGGCGATTGCGGGCAATCCGTTTGTCGCCGGGACCCTGACCCGCTGGTTCGCCGCTCCCGATCCGGCGGCAACCGCGCAGATTCTCGCCTGGTTTAGGGGCTTGCAGCAACACTACGGGTACAGCGATCTCCAGTTGCTCGATACTACAGGCGCGGTGCGGCTCAGCCTTTCCGGAAACAACGCCCCCCTGGCCTCAGAGACGCGCGCCGCCTTTGCGCAGGCGATGCGCGCAGGTCGCCCGACCTTGTCCGATCTGCATCAATCCCACCCGAACGAGCCGCCGCACATGGGCGCCTTTGCCCCGATTTTTGCTGACGGCGACCACCGCGGGAGCGCGGTTGGCTGCCTGGTGCTGCGGAGCAACGCCGCCGGTTTTCTCTACCCGATGATCCAGAGCTGGCCGGTGGAGAGCCGGAGCGCTGAAACCCTGCTGGTCCGTCGGGAAGGCAACGACGTGCTGTTCCTCAACGAGTTGCGTCATCGTCGGGATACGGCCCTGCGCCTGCGCATTCCGATGGCCAACGCCGAGTTGCCGGCGGCCCTGGCAACGGCGGGGAAACAGGGCCTGGTTGACGGGCGCGATTACCGCGGCGAGGAGGTGATTGCCCTGGCCACAGCCATCCCCGATTCTCCCTGGTTCATGGTCACCAAAATCGACGCCGACGAGGCCCTGGCCGACTGGCGGCTGCAGGCTTGGTATATTATCGGCCTGACCTTGGCGGTTGGCCTCTGTTTGACCGCCGGCCTGGGGGTAATCTGGCAGCGGTACGGCAAAAAACACTATCAGGCCGCGTTCCAGGCGGAAGCCGAACGCCGCGAGGCCGAGGCCCGGTACCGCACCACCTTGATGAGCGTCGGCGACGGCGTGATTGCCTGCGACCGCGAGGGCCGGGTCAAGTTGCTTAATCCGGTGGCCGAGATCCTCACCGGGTGGTCCCAGGCCAACGCCTGCGGCCGTCCGGTGGAAGAGGTCTTTGTCATTGTCAACGAAGACACCCGCTTGCCGGTGGAAAACCCGGTCACTCGGGTGCTGCGCGAGGGCATTGTGGTTGGGCTGGCCAACCACACCAGCCTGATCACCCCCGGCGGCGCCGAATTTCCGATTGCCGACAGCGGCGCGCCGATCTTTGACGATCAACAGCAGGTTACCGGCGCGGTGCTGGTGTTCCGCGACCAAACCGAAGAGCGTCAGGCCGAGGCGGCGCTCAGACGCCTCACCCATCTGCTGCAACGCGCCGAGGAGATGGCCGGCATGGGCTGTTGGGAGTTTGATTTCAAGACCCGCACGGTGTGGGCCTCGCCCTCGGCGCGGCGCATCTACGGTCTCAGCGGAGAAACCTGGACCATCGAGGAGGTGCAGACCCTGCCCCTGGCCGAATATCGTCCGGCGCTGAATCGGGCCTTGAAGGCGCTGGTGCGCGACCACGAACCCTATGACATGGAATTTCGCATCCGCCGGCCCACTGACGGCGCCCTGGTGGAGATCCGCTCCCAAGCGGAATACAATCCGGGTGGAAACAAGATTTTCGGCGTGATTCACGACATTACCGAGCAGAGACGGATAGAGGCGGCCATCCGCGAGAGCGAATCCCGCTACCGGAGTTTGTTTCAGAGCAATCACGCCGTGATGCTGCTGGTGGATCCCGACAACGGCGTGGTGGTCGACGCCAACCCGGCGGCTGTCCGCTACTACGGCTGGAGCCGTGAAGCCTTGCTCGGCAAGCGCATCAGCGAGATCAACACCTTGTCGCCCGAGGAAATCGCGGCGGCTTTGGCCAGCGTGCAGAGCGGCCTGAAAAACAGCTTTGACTTCAAGCATCGGCGGGCCGACGGTTCGGTGCGGGATGTGGAAGTCTATTCCGGTCCCCTGCAGGTGGCAGGGAAAAACCGGATCTATTCCATTGTTCACGACGTCACCGACCGCAAGCAGGCCGAGGAACAGCGGGAACGGCTGCAGGAGCAGTTGCTGCAGGCGCAGAAACTGGAATCGGTCGGGCGACTGGCCGGCGGCGTGGCCCATGACCTCAACAATCTGCTCAGCCCGATCCTTGGCTACAGCGACGTGCTGCTGATGGACCTCCCGGAAACCGACGGCCGGCGCAAGTACGTGCAGTACATCATCCAGGCGGCTGTCCGGGCGAGAGATTTGGTGCGCCAGCTCCTGGCCTTTGGCCGCAAACAGACCCTGGTGGTCGAGACCGTGGATTTGAACGAGGTGGCCGCTGGCTTTGCCCATCTGCTGCGACGGACCGTGCGCGAGGACATTGGCATCGAGATGATTGCCGCCCCGGCGTTGCCGACGGTTCGGGTCGACACCGGCCAGATCGAACAGGTGATTATGAATCTGGTGGTCAACGCCCAGGACGCCATGCCCCAGGGCGGCCGGATTGTGATGGAAACTGCGGCGGTCGTTCTGGACCAGGAGTATGCGGACAGCCATGCCGACGTCCTGCCCGGTCCCTATGTCCAGTTGACGGTCTCCGACACCGGGTGCGGCATGAGCGAGGAGGTGCGCAAGCAGATCTTTGCCCCCTTCTTCACCACCAAGGAAAAGGGCAAAGGCACGGGATTGGGGCTGGCCACGGCCTACGGCATCGTCAAACAGCACGGCGGCTACATCTGGGTGTACAGCGAGCCGGACCAGGGCACGACCTTTAAGATCTACCTGCCGGCGGCGGCGTCGGCGCTTGCGCCCAAACCGGTTGAGGTGGCGGAGGATGAGGAGCACACCCCGACCGGCGGAGCGGTGATGGTGGTGGAGGACAACGACATGGTCCGGCAGCTGACCGTGGACGTCCTCAACCGTCGCGGGTATACGGTGCTGGAGGCGGCGAGCGGGGCCCTGTGTTTGGAGCTGATCAAGGCCCACGTCGGCCCGCTGGACCTGTTGCTCACCGACGTGGTGATGCCGGAGATGAACGGCAAGGCGCTGTACAAACAGGCGGTGCAGCTGCGGCCGGGGCTCAAGGTGCTGTACATGTCCGGCTACACCGAAAACGTGATCGCGTCCCGGGGCGTGCTCGATCAGGGCGTCAATTTCATCCAGAAACCCTTTGCCCCCAGGAGCCTGGCCGCCAAGGTGCGGGAAGTGCTGGCGTCCTGACCGGGTCGGTCCTCATGGTTCCAGCCCGGAGACGATCAGCAGGCGCAGATCCCGGGTGGGGGTGAAGTCCTGTTTTTCGACCACAAAGGTGGTTGCGCCGGTTTTGCGAATCCCTTCAACGCACAGCGACAGCACGTTGTCCGGCTTGCCCTTGTCAATGGTCAGGCGGAAGGAGCCGATGGGACCGCGCCAGGTGTTGGCCGTGGTCAGCACATAATCCAGCAGGACGGCCGTGCCGGTTCCGGCCAAGTCGCCGGCGTTTGGTCGGTGCAGTCGTTTGGCGAGCGCCTTGCGGGTCCCGGCGTCGATGCAGTAGGTGTTGACCAGTTGCTGCTGATACGGGTCAAGCGGATTGCTGCCCGCCGGCCAGACAAAGATGCCGCCGGGAGGGGCCGGATTGTAGCTGTGTTCGATTTTGACGTCTCGCCCTGGGGCAAAGGTTTGCGGCCAATGGTAGCGGACAATGATTGACCAGGCGGGGATGGGCGGTTCGCCCTCGTAAAAATCGGCCAGCCTTTTGGCTTTCAATTGGTCCTTTGCCGTTTGCGGCAGGCTGGTCAGGGCGGCCCGCACTTGATCGACGTTCAGCGACAGGGGAACGCCAAGTTCCTTGAGCAGTCCGGTGACGTCCTGGCCGGGCGCGTCGTAAACGGCTGAGGCCTTGCGGGGTTGGTCATAGGGCGGTTCCAGCACCGCAAGGCGCTCGCTGCGGACCTCGATCTGTTTGCCGTCGACCCGGGCAATGAAATCAACCAGATTGTCGCGGCGCAGGCTCTCCTCGGGCAGGGCGAACCCGGACTCGGCCAGCCCAGCCAGGGAGATCGGCGGCAGGGGGAAGATGATCTCGCCCCGCGTTTCGGTCGCCCCCTGGTTCCGGAACAGGTAGGTCACCCGCACCTGACTGGGACTGAGGAACAGATCCTCCGACACCATGCGGACACTGGCGCTTTGTTGAAATTGCAGGCCGGTGGCGCTCAAACCGCCAAATCCGTCATTGGCTGCGCATGCAAGCGGCGTCAGCAGCAGCCCAAGCGCCAGCAGGATGGATTTTTTCATCATCTTGTCCTCCCCTCAGTTGTTTTCGGGACACCCGCATCCGGGCGTCCAGGGCCAAAACCTCCCCACTCTCCAGCACCCGCACCGGATTGACGTCCAGCTCGACGATCTTCGGAAAATCACTCAGCAACCGGGCCAGGTTGGCAACGGTTTGGATAAAGGGTTCGGGATCAACCGTAGGCCGCCCGCGCAGACCCGACAGCACCCGCCAGGCCTTGAGTCGCTTCAGTTTGGCGCGGATTTCGCTGCGCGATGAGGGGCACAGCACCCGTTCCACATCCTGGAAGAGCTCCAGCAACACGCCGCCGCCGCCAAAAAAAACCACCGGCCCCAAGGCAGGGTCCTGAAGGCCGCCGATGAACAGGTCGTGGCCGTCCGGGGCCATGGCCACAACACGCACGCCGTCCAACTTGGCGCCTGCTTGGTGACGCGCCAGATTGTCCCGTATCCGATCAAACCCCTGCACCGCCACCTCCTGCGAGCTGACGCCGAGCAGCACTCCGCCGGCCTCGGTCTTGTGTACCGCATCCGGGGAGACCACCTTGAGCGCCACCGGAAAACCGATGCGCGCCGCCATTTCCCCGGCTTCCTCGGGGGTGCGCGCCAGGGCGGTGGGCGGGCTGGCCAGGCCGTAGGTCCCGAGCAGTTCCAGGGTTTCCTCGCCAAGCACACCGTTCCCGCCGCAGTGTTCGCGCAGCCAGGCCTGCGCCGCTTCAGGCCGGAGATGGCCGGCCGCCGGGTCCGGTTGGAAGAGGCCTGCGGCTTTTCGGCCATGGAAGGTCATCTGCCGGCGCAACGCAAGCACCGCCTCTTCCGGGCCGTTGAAAATCGGCAGCGGCCACTGCTGTTTCATGGCGGCAAGGGTCGGCCCGTCGCCGTACAGCACCAGGGCCAGGGGTTTGTCGGCGGAGCGGATCGCCCCGGCCATGGCCAGGGAGAGGTCGGTGTTGAACATGGCGGTGAACACGTCGCCGCCGCCTGCGGGCATGCGCGGCCACTGGCTGGCGTAGATCGCGCCGTCGACCTGGTCGTTTGCCAGCACATGGCTGAAGATTTGGGGATATTTGTCGATCTGGTAGAGGTCGCCCATGTCCAGCGGGTTATTGAGCCGGATGATCCCGGCGTTGGCCACCCCCGCCAATTCCTGGTAAAAGGCCGGGCCCGGATCGGCAAAGGCGAATCCCTGGCGTTCGCAGAGATCGGCCATGGCCACGCCCAGGCCGCCGGCCGGACTCATGGCCATGATCCGCTTGCCGCGCATCGGCGGCAGGGCAAAGGCCTTGGCGGTGGCGACGAAGTCGCGGAAATCGTCGATGCGGATGATCCCGGCCCGGTCAAAGGCGGCGTCGATCACCGCCTCGTCGTTGCCAAGCGAAGCGGTGTGGCTCATTGCCGCCCGTTTGCCGGCGGTGGTGGTGTTGGCCTTGTAGACGATCACCGGTTTGTCGATCCGCTGAGCCAGTTCAACCAGCCGTTTGCCGTTGCCGATGTTTTCGAGATAGAGGCCGATCACCTGGGTGGCCGGGTCTGTGCCCAGGTATTCGAGGAAATCGCACTCGTCAAAGTCGAGCTTGTTGCCGATGCTGGCGAATTTGGCCAGGCCCACCTGCTCGCTCTCCAGCAGATTCCAGAGAAACAGCCCCAGGCCGCCGCTCTGGGTGATGAGCGAAAAGCCGCCGCGTTTGATCGGAAAGGAGGGGACAAAGGGCAGGCACAGGCCGCTTGCGGTGTCGGCCAGGGTCAGGCCGTTGGGGCCGACAAAGCGGATGTTGTGGCGTTTGGCCGCCGCCAGCAACTGGGCCGCCAGGGCTTGGCCGTCCTCGCTGGATTCGTTGAAGCCGCCGGCCTGCACCGCCAGCCGCCTGATTCCCGCCCGGCCGCAGTCTTCCACCGCCTGGGGCACGTAGCGGGCCGGAATCAGCAGCACCGCCAGTTCGGGGACGATCGGCAGGTCGCCGGCGCTGCGATAGATCCGGACGCCGCCGACGTCGGTTTCCTCGGCGGCCGGATTGACGCCAAACAGGCGGCCGCGAAACCCCCAGCGCAAACAGTTGTCGACAATGATGCGCGGGGTGTTGTGGGGCTTGGAGGAGAGGCCGTAGACGGCAAGGGAGGCAGGGGCAAAGAATGTGTCCATGATGGCGTCGTCGTTGAAGGCGCAGCAACAGCCTGCGGATAAGGATCAAAGGGGGAGCCGTTGATTTCGATGTCCGATGGAACATGCGTCGCGCCGGCCGTCATTGGCGCACGGCAGTCGGCGTGGGCGCAAAGGCGATCAGGCCAGGGCGCAATACAATACTCGGGCTCAGGCCGCTTGTTCCCGCCGCAGCCCGGCCACGATCATGCTCAACAGAAACCAGCCGCAGGCGACCAGGATGACGGTGGCCCCGGTTGCGGTTCGCGCCCAGTCCTGGGCCGAGACAATTAGCCCGCTGGCCGCCGAAGTGAGGCTGACCAGCATGGCCCACCAGAACATCGAGCCGGCCGAACGGGCGACGTTGCGCGCCGCCGCCGCCGGCACGATCAGCATCGCCGTCACCAGCAAGACCCCCACCGCCTGCACCGAAAACATGACGATCAGCGAGAGCAGGCCGGCAAAAATATACTGGTGAATCGCCACCCGGACGCGGTGCGCCTGGGCCAGGGTCGGATTGAGGCCAATGTAGAGCAGGTGGTTGTAGCTGGCCGCCTGGAAGGCCATCAAGGCCAGAAAGAGGACCATCAGGCAGAGGATCTGGCCGTCGCTGATGGTGAGGATGTCGCCGTAGAGGAACCGTTGCAGGTCGCGGGCCAGGGAACGGTCGCGGCTGACGATGGCCAGGCCGAAGGCGACCATGGCCGAGAAGAAGACGCCGATCACCGTGTCGCTCGACAGGTTGGTGTGGCGCTGCAGGATCATGATCCCCAGGCCGACCAGCATGCCAAAGGCCGGCATGGTCCAACCGGGGTCCACCGAGAAGATCAACCCCAGAGCCACGCCGGCGAAGGCGGAATGGCTGATGGCGTCGGCAAAAAAGGCCATGCGGAAGTTGACCACCACAATGCCCATGACCGCGGCCATCGGGGCCAGCAGCAGCAGGCCGAGCATGGCCTGCTGCATGAACCGGGCCTGGAGGCAGTCGAAGGGCAGCAGTTGGGCCAGGAGCGCATAGAGCGGCGACAGATCAGGCATCGGGCCGCTCCTGGCAGCAGGGCGCCGAGCAGACGGCCTGGTTGTCGGGCATGGAGCGGCTGTTGACCAGGCCCATGTGCATGCCGAAGATGGCGGTGAGGTTGTCGCTGGTCAGGGTCTGACGCGGCGGGCCTTCGGCCGCCACCTTGCGGTTGAGGCAGATGACGTGGGTGGCGTGATGGGTGACCGTGGCCAGATCGTGGCTGACCATCAGCTGGGTGAACCCCTTGGTGCGGCGCAGGCTGTCGAGCAGTTCGCAGAAGATCAGTTCGCCGCGAAAATCGACGCCGGCCGAGGGCTCGTCCAGCACCAAAAGATCGGGTTCCTGGCGCAGGGCCAGGGCCAGCAGCACCCGCTGCAATTCGCCGCCGGACAGGGCGCCGATTCTGCGTTCCGCCAGATGTTCCGCCTTAACCAGGGCGAGCGCCTCCAGCGAGCGTTGGCGCAGTTCTCTGCCAATGCCGAACCAGAGCGGTTTTTTTTGGAACCCCATGGCCAGGAATTCATGGACCGTGAGCGGCATACCCCGATCAAAGGTGAGCCGCTGCGGCACATAACCGATGCGCGGCTGGCCCCCGTTGGCGGGGATGTGGATGCGCCCCTGGTAGCTGATCTCCCCCAGCAGGGCAAGGAGCAGGGTTGTTTTGCCGGCCCCGTTGGGGCCGATGATCGCGGTGCAGCTGCCCTTGGGCGCCGTGGCGCTGACCCGGTCGAGGATGGAAACGCCGCCGCGCTCGACCGTGACCGATTCAAAGCGGACGGCGGCTTCAGGTGGTTCGGGTTGGTAGAGGGGGAAAACGTCAGTTGCTGCCAAGCGTTTTTTCCAGGGTGTTGAGGTTGGTGCGCATGACCTGCTCGTAGTGCTCCAGGGGCGCCTGCTCGGGGCCGTTGGCCCCCGGATCGAGGCGGGCGCTCGCAATGCCCGCCTCCTTGGCGATGGTTGCGCCGACCGATTCTGGATACTGTGGTTCGGTGAAAATAGCACCAGCTTTTTTTGTTTTCACCACCGCCACAATCTTAAGTATTTCTGCGGCTGAAGGCTCCTGGCCGGCATGGGCCTGGACCACGGCCGCAACCTCAAGGCCCATGTCCCGGGCCAGATAATCAAACACCCCGTGCTGGGTGACGATCCGGTTGTTGCCCAGCCGTTTGCCCAGGGCCGCCAACTCGTCGGCCAACTGGTTCAACCGTTGCCCGTAGGCTTGGGCGTTGGCGGCGTAGACGGCGGCGCCGGCCGGATGGATTTCAGCCAGGGACTTGGCAATGGCGCCGGCCAGCAGGGCCGCCATGCGCGGGCTGGCAAAGAGATGAGGATTGGAGCCGTCGTGGTGTTGATGCCCGTGTTCGTCCTCGTGAACATCTTTATCGTGGTGCTCCTTGCCCTCGCCGTGGCGATGTTCCTCTTCGGCTTCACCGGTTTCGCTGTACTGCAGGATGTTGGCGATTCCCTGGGAACTGTCGACGATTTTCAGCTTTGGATTGGCTTTTTTCAGCGGCGCGCCGAGGAACTCCTCCATCCCCAGGCCGTTTATGATCAGCACGTCGGCCTTGGCCAGTTTGCGCATATCCTGCGGGGTGAGGCCGTAATCGTGAGGACAGCCCATCTGGGCGGGGATCATCAAGTCAACCTCGACGCCGCTGGCCCCGGCCGCGATGTTGCGGGTGAGCTGGTAGATGGGAAAGGTGGTGGCCAGAACCTGCAGGTTCTTTTCCGCCGACCACGCCGTTGGCTGGCGGAGCAGCAAAACGGCGCAGCAGCAGCCGAGGACAACGGAACACCATTGCAAAGTCGTGCGTTTCATGGGATCTCCTCTGGGGTATGAAGGGTGTGCTAATGCGAATGCATTTGCATTATACTGAGAGGGCGCGAGCCGTCAATGGATATTGCGAAACCTTTTGCATCAAGGCCCACCGGCGACTATAGTGCCGGCCAGGAGCCGCCCGCATGCAACGAAAAACCACCCAGCGAACCGCCATCGAACAGGTCTTTGATCGTGAAGACCGCCCCCTCGGCATTGACGAGATCTTGCGCCTCGGCCGCAGCCAGGTGGAGTCCCTCAATCAGGCCACGGTCTATCGCAACCTCAAACTGTTGCTCGACAAGGGCTGGCTTGCCCAGATCAATCATCCGGCCATGGGCGTGCTTTACGAGCGCGCCGGCAAGGGCCATCATCACCACTTTCACTGCCGCGACTGCAACCGGGTCTTTGAGTTGCCCGGCTGCACCCTCAACCAGCAGGCGGCCGCGCCTGAGGGATTTGTGGTCGAGGATCACGAAATTTTTCTGTTCGGCGTCTGTCCGTCCTGCGCCGCCAGTTCCGAATAACGCAGGTTCCTGCTCATTGCAGACCTTGTGCGCTGCAGTTGTCCTTGTGGTCTCCGCCAATCGTCGCCATAGTGTGGATGTCGAATTTCCGGCATTGACTCCCCCCGAGGAAAGAGCATGCGCGTTGTTTCTCTCTTGCTGCTGATGATGATGGTTTTGGCCCGGCCCGTTCACGCCGCCCAGGCGGAGCGGGTGGTCTTGTTCCTGGGCGATTCGCTCACCGCAGGCCAGGGCGTGGAGCCGGAGGAAGCCTATCCTCGGCTGCTCGGCGAAATGCTGGCCAGGGACGGGATCGCCAATGTTCGCGTCGTCAACGGCGGGGTCAGCGGGTCCACCACCGCAAGCGGCCTGTCCCGGTTGCGGTGGTACGACAAAATCCATCCTTCGGTGCTGTTTCTGGCCCTGGGGGCGAACGACGGTCTGCGCGGACTTGCGGTTGCGGAGATGGAGAAAAACCTGAGCGAGACGATTGCGGCCGCCAAAGAGCGCGGCATGGGCGTCATCCTGGCCGGCATGGAGTTGCCGCCCAATTACGGCCTGGACTACGTCGACGCCTTTCGCCGGATGTATCGGCAACTGGCCGCGCAGCACGGTGCGACCCTGCTGCCTTTTCTGCTTGAGGGCGTCGGCGGGGTCGCGGCCCTCAATCAGGCCGACGGCATCCATCCCAACGCCGAGGGGCACCGGCACATCGCTCGCCACGTCTATCCCGCGCTGAAGGGTTATCTCGAAGCAACCGCGAAGGGGGCGGCAAGGCCATGAGCACCCAACCACCGCCGCTGGTTGCGGCAAGCGATCTCCACAAGTCCTATCCCTTGCCGGAAGCAGGCCGGGTCAGCATTCTGGCCGGGGCCAGTTTTAGCTTGGACGCCGGCGCCTCCCTGGCTGTGACCGGTCAATCCGGCAGCGGCAAATCAACCTTGATTGCCCTGTTGGCCGGTCTCGACCGTCCGGATCAGGGCCGGATCATGATCAACGGCGCTGAGCTGACCAGCTTGGACGAGGCCGGTTTGACCCGATTCCGCGCCGCCCATATCGGCATTGTGTTTCAGCAGTTCCACCTCCTGCCCCATCTCAGCGCCGAAGAAAACGTGCGCCTGCCGTTGGAGCTGCTGGGGCGTCCCTGCACGAATGCGCTGATCGACGTCTTGTTTGCGCAGGTCGGTTTGTCGACCCGGAAGCATCATCTGCCGGCCCAGCTCAGCGGCGGCGAATGCCAGCGGGTGGCCATCGCCCGCGCCCTGGCGGTCAAGCCGCTGCTGCTCCTGGCCGACGAGCCCACCGGCAACCTTGACGCGGGCACCGGCCGCGAGGTCTCGGAACTGCTGTTTCGCCTGGCGGCGGAGGAGCAGATGACCATGATCGTGGTCACCCACAACCAGGATCTGGCCGCGCGCTGCACCCATCGGCTTCAGCTGGACCAGGGGTTGCTGCGGTGAAGGCCCTGCTGCGGCTCGGTTGGCGCGATCTCTCCCGCAACCGCCGGTTTACCCTGCTGTTTGTTGTCAATCTAGCCCTCGGTCTCAGCGGCTTTCTCCTCATCAGTTCCTTTGGGGCCTCCCTCTCCCAGCACCTTGCCAGCCATCTGCGCGAAATACTTACCGCCGATCTGGTGCTGCAGGCCAGTCGGCCGCTGAGCGAGCGGGAACTGGCGGTCTGCCAAACCGTTGCCGGCCCCGGCAGCCGGTTTTCCCGGCAGATTGCGTTCTACTCCATGGTCCAGGGCGCCGGCGTCTCCCGGTTGGCCCAAATCGTGGCCATTGATCGGGCCTATCCCCTCTACGGGGGCTTTCGCACAGCAGATGCCCCGGTGGCCGCGCAGGCGCTGGACGATCTGCAAGCCCGGCCGAACCTGCTGATGAGCCGGGAAACGGGCCGGTCGCTGGGGCTCCATCCGGGCGGAGCGCTGCAAGTCGGTCAGGCGAGTTACGGGCTGGCCGCCTTGTTTGACCACGATCCGGGCGGCGATTTCGCCAGTTTCACCCTGGCCCCGAAAATTTACCTGGGCCTGCCGCAACTGCAGGACTCCGGCCTGATTGGTTTCGGCAGCCGCATCGCCTACAAACACTTTATTCGCCTGGCGGATGGGGTCGACGCCGCCGAGGTTGCGGCGCGGCTCACCACCGCTCTGTCTGCCCTTTCCGAGCTGTCGGCGGAGCAACCTGCAATCCGCGTCTCCGCCGCAGTCGACGTCAACCGCCGCCTGGGGCGGGTGATCGGGTACTTCAGCTCCTTTCTCGGCCTGACCGCCATGGTTGCGCTGGGCCTTTCCGGGCTGGCCGCCGCCTACCTCTTTCGTGATCATCTGCGCGGCCGAGAACGGGAGATGGCCGTGCTGCTCAGCCTCGGAGCCAGCCGTGGTCAGTGTCTGTTGTTGTCCCTGGGAGAATTGGCCCTGCTCGGCTTGGTTTCGGCCTGCGCCGCCCTGGCGCTGGCCTGGTTGCTGCTGCCGCTGTTTGGGCGGCTGTTTGCCGGCGTCGTTCCCGCCGATGTGCATCTGCTGGTTGATCCGACCGCCGCGCTCATAACCCTGCTGGTCGGAGTCTTCGGCAGCCTGCTCTTTTGTCTGCCGGCTCAGCTGCGCCTCTTGGCGGTGCGTCCACTGTGGCTGCTGCACGATCTGGGTGCAAACGATCCGTCGCCGCGCAGCACACGCCTCAAACAACTGGCCGCCGCGCTGCCGTCGGTGGGTTTGCTGGTGGCGCTGACCCTGCAGGTGAGCCATTCGCCTCGCCAGGGATTGGGGTTCACCGTTGCGTTGCTGGCGCTGATCGTTGTTTTTTCGGCAATCGCCCATGTGCTGCTGGCCGGCTGCCGCCGCTGGTCGCAGGCAACCAACCTCACCTGGCGCATCGTCTGGCGCAATCTCTATCGCAACCGGATTGCGGCCGCCGCCGCTTTTGTGGCCCTGGCCATGACCCTGTTGCTGGCCAACCTCATCCCCCAAGTCGAACAGGGCTTGGCGACGGAGATCCGTCAACCCGAGGGCCTGGAACGGCCTGATCTCTTTCTCATCGACGTGCAGGAGGAACAGCGGCAACCGCTGCGTCTTTTTTTCGAGCATGAAGCCGCCCGGCTTTCGCCCCTGTCCCCCATGGTGCAGGGCCGGATTGTCAGCGTCAACGGCCAGCCCTTTGCCCAGTGGCGACAACTGCATCAAGGGGAGGACGACCGGGGTTTGCGGCGGACGGAGTTCAATTTTTCCAGCCGCGACCAGTTGGACCCCTCCGAGACCGTGGTCGAAGGGCCGCCCATGCCCACTGCGCCGTGGTCGGCGGACGGCAACCAGCCGTTTGCCCTCTCAATGGAGCGGGAGTTCAGCGAGCGACTGCAGATGAAAATAGGCGACCGGATGGTCGTGGACGTTCAAGGCATTGAGCTGGAGGGGCGGGTGATCAACCTGCGCAAGGTGCGCTGGAACAGTTTTCAGCCCAATTTTTTCATGCTGGTGCAAAAGGGGGTGTTGGACGAGGCCCCCAAGACCTATCTGGCCTCGGTGAGTCGGGTTGGGGAGGAGGCAAAGCAGGGCTTGGTCAACCGGTTGACGGCGGCCTTTGCCAATGTTTCGGTGATCGACGTGCGCGGCACGGTGGCCCAACTGACCGCCATCGCCGATCAACTCAGTCAATCGCTGCGCTTTATGGCGGGATTTGCCATGGCCATTGGCCTGGTGATCGTGGCCTCCATCGCCCGCCAGGAGGTCCTGCGGCGGGAACGGGAAATCAATTTGCTCCGGGTGTTGGGGGCAGGGGTGGGGAGAATTCGCGTCCTGATTATGGTGGAATTTGCCCTGCTCGGCGGCATGGCCGCGCTCACGGCGGCGCTGGTCAGCTTTTTGTGTTCGCTGGCGATTTCCTGGCTGATTTTTGATCGGCTCTGGCGCTTCCACTGGCAGTCCAGCGTGTTGCTGCTGTTGGCCGCCGCCCTGATCTGCGGGCTCATCGCCCTGTTGGCCGCCGATTCGGTTATCCGCCGCAAGCCTGCCGCCTTGCTGAACTAAAGCCGCCAGGAAATCGGTGTTTACTTGCCGGCCGATTCCACCCAGATTTCACTGCGCACGCAGGCCTGGTCCTCGGGCTTCATCACCCGGCAGGCAAGCACGCCTTCCTCGAAGGTTCCATAGGTGGCGCGGCGGGGAACGCGCAGAACGCCGTCGTCGTCAAGCGTTACCATGACGATGACGTCGCCGCCGTTTCCCAGGGTCAGTTCACAGGGTATCTTTCGCATTGGGCGCTGTGGCGGTTTGTTGACCGGTGTGGACGTAATTGATGCTTTTCTCAATTTTTACTTGCTGATTGGTTGCCGGGCCCTTGGCTTCGGGAACCTGAGTGGTCAACTCCATGGGCGAGGGCGGCGCGTTCAAGGCCGTCAGGATGCCGTCGTCGCGGCTGTAGAGATCAGGCTTGAACATCACCTTGCCGTCCTGGACGTTGGTGGTCAGGTACATGAGATAAATCGGCAAGGGCTGTTTGAGGATCACCGTGGTGGTCTTGCCCGAGGCGATGATCTGCTCCATTTTTTCCGCCGTGGTGGGATTGCCGGGATCGTTGGCCAGGATCAAGCGCCCCAGTTCCAGGGGGTTCTGGACCCGGATGCACCCGTGGCTGAAGGCCCGCTGGGTCCGGCCAAACAGCGATTTGCTCGGGGTGTCGTGAAGATAGACGTGGTAGGGGTTGGGGAAGAGGAACTTGATCAGCCCCAGGGAGTTGTCGCGGCCGGCGTCCTGGCGCAGCGTGTAGGGAAAATGTTTCCCTTTATACTGTTGCCAGGGGATGGTGTTGGCGTCCACCTCGGCCCCGCTGCTGTCGAGGACGCGAAGCCGTTGTTTGGCCAGATACCCAGGATCATTGATGATGCTGGGCACGGTCTCGTTTTTGATAATGTCCGGGGTGATGGTCCAGGTCGGATTGAGCACGATATAAGTGATCGCCGAGCGAAAGATCGGGGTCTGGTGAAAGGGCTGGCCAACCATGACCTTGCTGGTCCAGGCCAGGGTGTTGTCGTGGTAATACTGCAGCCTGAAGCCGGCGATGTCGACGATGAGGTTGGAGCTGGGCATGTCGTGGATCACCCAGCGGGTTCGTTCCAGGTTCACCCGGATCTGTTTGATCCGTTCGGCGACAGAAACGTTCATGGCGGCGATGGTGGTTTTGCCGGCAACGCCGTCGGGCTCCATGTGGTGGCGGGCCTGGAAGGCCTTGACGGCCGCGATCAGGTGGTCGTCGTACCGGTTTGTTTCGCCGCCTTTGGCGCGATACTCGCCGGTGACCGCCAAGCGGCGCCGGAGAGCGGAGACCCGCTCGTCCTGCATGCCGGGCTTGAGGCTCTGGCCGCTGGGAACCTGTTGCCAACCGCCCTTGCCGGCTATTTGTTTGTACTGGCTCAACGCCTCTTTGAGGTTGGTGTAGGCCTGATGGTGGGGAGAGAGCTTGTCCAGCGCGACCCGGACTGTGCCCGTCTTGATCGCGTTCAGGTAGGCGTCGACCGGCGAGGTGCGCGGGGTTGTGGCCTCGAGATTCTGCTTTTCGTCAACCTTGCTGGGGTCGACCTTGCCGTACCGTTTGTGCTGGCCCAGCAGGATGAGGGCGTCGGAAAGCAGCAGATCGTACTCGACAATTTTGGCCAGGGACAGGGCTTCTTTCAGTTCGGCGCCGTAGCGGTTCAGGGCCTTGAGGTGGTAGTCGTCGGGGATTAATCCTTCGTCGGCGCAGGCTGCAATGGCAGTCAGCAGCTGGCCAATGTTGTCCTGGTTGGTCCACAGCGGGTGGAATTGGTTTTTTCTATACAGATCGAGGAGGTATCCAGTGGTGTAAATCGGTTCCTGGCCAATGGTGTCCTGCGCTTCATAGTACATCTGTTCCAGTCGCTGCTGGATGAGCTGTTGCCCCTGATCCCCGGCTATGGTCGTGGGCGCTGCGGTTGCGCCGTCAACCGCAGGGATTCCCTGTTGCGTCCCCTGGTCGGGCAGGGCTCCTGGCGAGGAGGGGGCGCCGATCATCGGCGTGGGCGGGATCGGCGTTGGTTCCTGGGCATGGGTTACGGCGGCGCCGGAGAGAGCCAACAGGGCCAAGCCTCCCAAGAAAAGCAGGCAGGAGGAAAACAGGGAGCGAAGAACGGGCATGGAGAAAATTTCCTGAACGCAGGCTGACGTGTTCGTGAGGAATCAGACAGTGGTTGGTTGTTGGCAATGAAGGGCTGGTCTCAATGCTGCATCGACATCATTTCATTTTTAAGGAAGAATGACGATAATAACAAGTGTATAAACTGATATATCGGGAAAAAACAGCCTTTCCGGCAGATCTTTTCCTGTTTTTCGAGCCTGAAGGGCAGAAGTATGCGGCGCGGACCGGCTTGGTTCTTGTTTGACCGGCCCCCTGCGGCTGTGCTATCCTCAACGGACACAACATCTTTAGGAGTGTGCCATGTCCCTGCTTTCCCTTTCGCCGGTTTTGCTCTGGTTTCTTGCCGGCCTCGTCTTCTTTGCCTTGGAACTGCTGCTGCCTGGGCTGATCGTCTTTTTTTTCGGCATTGGCGCCTGGTGCGCGGCGCTGGCGGCGTATTGTCTGCCCATGTCCCTGTCCGGGCAGTTGTTGGTCTTTCTCGCGGCCAGCATTTTGGCCCTGGGCCTGCTGCGCTCCACCCTGAAAAAGGTTTTTTTGGGGCGAAAAATTGATGTCGACGCCATGGAGAGGGGCGTTCCGGACGGAGCCGTCGGCGAGGTGATCGAGGCCATTGCGCCCCCGGCGACCGGCAAGGTCAAATACGGCGGTTCGTTCTGGCTGGCTGCGGCCGATCAACCCATAGCCGTGGGAACCGTGGTGCGCATCCTGAAAAAAGAAAACCTTATTGTGAACGTTAAACCCGTTGCAACGGAAGGAGAAGCCTGATGGACAATGTACTGATCGGCGTTGTCGCCCTGGTGGTGTTTGTCGTGGTGCTGTTGATGAAAACGGCGGTGGTCGTTGATCAGCAGTATGAGTACGTGATTGAGCGGTTAGGCAAATATCGCACCACCCTGGAGGCCGGTTTCCACATCCTGGTTCCGTTTTTCGACAAGGTGGCCTACAAGCGGAGCCTCAAGGAGGAGTCCATCGACATCCCGGCGCAGACCTGCATTACCGCCGACAACGTGTCCATGGAAATTGACGGTTGTCTGTATCTCCAGGTGATCAATTCCCGGCAATCCGCCTATGGCATTGACAATTATCATTTTGCCGTGGCCCAGATGGCGCAGACCAGTTTGCGCTCGGCCATCGGCAAGATCAGCCTCGACAACACCTTCGAAGCACGGGAAACGCTCAACCGCCAGGTGGTCGAGGCCCTGGACGAGGCCTCGCAGAACTGGGGCGTCAAAGTGTTGCGCTATGAAATCAAGGACATCCAGCCGCCGCGGAGCGTGCTTGACGCCATGGAAAAACAGATGAAGGCCGAGCGAGAAAAACGGGCCGAGATCGCCAAATCCGAGGGCGAGCGCCAGTCGATGATCAACCGGGCGGAAGGCGAACGGGCCGAGGCGATTGCCCGTTCCGAGGGAGAGAAGACCCGGAGGATCAACGAGGCCGAAGGTCAGGCCCAGGAAATCCTCAAGGTGGCGGAAGCGACCGCCGAGGGCATCCGGAGGGTGGCTGACTCGCTCAGCGTTCCGGGCGGTCAGGATGCGGCCAATCTTGAGGTGGCAAAAAAATACCTCGATCAGTTCGGCAAGCTGGCCAAGGAAAACAACACCATGATTGTCCCCGCCAATCTTGCCGATGTCTCGTCCATGGTGGCGACCGTGATGACCACCCTGGAACACGCCAAAAAGAAAGAGCAGTTGGTCGGATAATCTGCTGTCGCTCCAGCCCGCCGCTTGTTGCAGGGCGGGCTTCCTCTTTGCCCCGCCTTGCCCCCGCTTCCTCACAATCCTCTTTGACGGCTATTGATTTAGGAATGGTTTTTATTTGCTGTGGTTATTAAAATGGGCGGTCATGGGAACGATCTTCGCCATTAAACGATACGCCATTCACGATGGCCCCAATATCCGGACAACCGTGTTTTTCAAAGGCTGTCCGCTCTCCTGCTGGTGGTGTCACAACCCCGAAGGCATTGACCCCGCCGTTGCACTGGTCTGGGACAGAGGCAAATGCGTGGGCTGCTCCGCCTGTCTGCAACAGTGTCCAAGCCACAGCCTTGTTGCCGCGCCCGAAGGCGTTGTCTGGCGGCGGGAGAGTTGTCTGGGCTGCGGCGATTGCGTCGAGGCCTGTCCTGCTTTGGCCCTTGAATCCACGGGGCGTGAGGCCAGCGTTGACGATGTGATGGCCGTCATTGTCCAGGATCAGCCTTTTTTTGATCAGTCGGGAGGCGGGGTCACCTTTTCCGGCGGCGAACCGCTTGCCCAGCCGGAATTTCTGCTGGCCCTGCTCAAGGAATGCGGCCGGCTCGGCATCCATCGGGCCGTGGACACTTCAGGTTTTGCGTCTGCCGATGTCCTGTTGCAAGTTGTCGAAGAAACAGATCTTTTTTTGTTTGACCTCAAGCTGATGGACAGAGACAGACACCGGCTGTTTACCGGCGTGTCCAACGCGCTGATCCTGGACAACCTCCGCCTGCTGGCGGTGCGGGGAATGGCTGTGCAGGTTCGCCTGCCGCTGATTGCCGGCGTGAATGACGACGTCGCCAACCTCCAGGCCGTCGGCGCCTTTATCGCCGCGCTGCCAGGGATAGAGGCCATTGATCTGCTTCCCTACCACGGGGCGGCGGCCGCCAAATACCGCAAACTCAATCTGCCCTACAAGGGCGCGCATTTTGCTCCGGCGCCGCCGGAATCGCTGCGTGGGGCCATGACCATACTGCAACAGTGCGGACTTGCGGTCCGCATCGGAGGATAACCATGCATGCCAGAATTGCGCGATTGCGCGCTCAAAGTTTTGCCGCCCGGCCAGCCCTTTCGATTGAGCGGGCCCTGCTCGAAACCGAATTTTATCGGGAGCACAGCGGCAAGCACAGCCTGCCGGTGCTGCGGGCCCTGCTTTTCAAGCATCTCTGCGAGCACAAAACGCTCTACATCGGCGAGGATGAACTCCTGGTCGGCGAGCGCGGACCGGCCCCCAAGGCGGTGCCGACCTTCCCTGAGCTGACCTGCCACAGCGCCGAGGATCTGCGGATTTTAAACAGCCGGACCATGACCAGCTACGCGGTCGATCCCGAGGACATCGAAACCTACGAGCGCGAGGTCATTCCCTACTGGCAGGGCCGTTCGATGCGCGACCGCATCTTTAGTCAGGCCCCGCAGGCGTGGCGCGACGCCTACCGCGCCGGCATGTTCACCGAGTTCATGGAACAGCGGGCTCCGGGCCACACCGCCCTGGACGGCGCGATCTATCGCAGCGGCATGCGCGATATCCAAAGGCGCATCCGCGAGCGGCTCGAGCGGCTCGATTACCACCACGATCCGGAGGCCTCGGACCGCTGCGAACAGCTCCGTGCCATGGACATTGCCTGCGAGGCGGCGATCATCTTTGCCTGCCGCCACGCCGATCTGGCCGAAAAAATGGCGAAAACCGCGGCCGACCCGCAGCGGCGGGAAGAACTTCAGCGCATTGCCCAGGTCTGCCGCCGGGTTCCTGAGCATGCCCCGCGCACCCTCCATGAGGCCCTGCAGACCTACTGGTTTGTCCATCTCGGCACAATCACCGAACTCAACGGCTGGGACGCGATGTCGCCCGGTCATCTGGATCAGCACCTGCAGCCTTTTTACGAGCAGGATCTCCAAAGCGGCCTCCTTGATAGGGACGGGGCCAAGGAGCTGCTGGCATGTCTGTGGATCAAGATCAACAACCACACCGCCCCGCCCAAGGTGGGGGTCACGGCCAAGGAGAGCGGCACCTACAACGATTTTACCCAGATCAACCTGGGCGGCGTCCGTCGCGACGGCAGCGACGGGGTGAGCGAGTTCTCCCTGATCGCCCTGGAGGTCACCGACGAGCTGCACCTGCTGCAGCCCCAGCCCAGCGTCCACATCAGCAGCAAAACCCCAGCCCGTTTTCTCAAGGCTGCGGCGCGGGTGATCCGCAAAGGGTACGGGTATCCTTCGGTGTTCAACACCGACGCGGTGATCATGGAACAGGTGCGGATGGGCAAGAGCATCGAGGACGCCCGCGAAGGCGGCACCAGCGGCTGCATCGAGACCGGGGCCTTTGGCAAGGAGGCCTACATCCTCACCGGCTATCTCAATGTGCCCAAAATCCTGGAAGTGACCTTGAACAACGGGATGGATCCGCTCAGCGGCGCGCAGGTGGGCATTGCAACCGGCGATCCGCATTCGTTTGCCGATTTTGATCAGCTCTATGCGGCCTTTGTCCGCCAGCTCGAATACATGGTTGATCTCAAGATTGGGATGAACAACTATATCGAGCGGATGTACGCCAAATACTCGCCGGCCCCGTTTTTGTCGGCGCTGATCGACGGCTGCATCGAAAAGGGCCGGGACTACTACGACGGCGGCCCCCGCTACAACACCACCTACATCCAGTGCTGCGGCATCGGCACCGTCACCGACAGTCTGTCGGCGATCAAAACCCATGTGTACGAGCGGCAAAGCCTGTCCTGGGACCGGCTGCTGAGCGCCTTGGCCAACAATTTTGCCGGCGACGAACCCCTGCGCCTGACCCTGTGGAACAAGACCCCGTTCTTCGGCAACGACGACGACCGGGCCGACAGCCTGATGCAGCGGGTCTACGGCAGCCTGTTTGCCGCCATCGACGGCAAACCCAACACCAAGGGCACGGTCTATCGCCTCAATATGCTTTCCACCACCTGCCACGTCTATTTCGGCAAGATGTTGGGGGCCACGCCCAACGGCCGTCTGGCCCATCTGCCCGAATCGGACGGGACCTCGCCCTCGCACGGCGCCGACCGCCACGGACCAACCGCAGTGATCAAATCGCTGGGCAAGATGGATCAGGCCAAGTCCGGCGGCACCCTGCTCAACCAGCGGTTCCTGCCCAGCGTCCTGGCCACGGAGCAGGATCTTGACCAGCTGTGCGGCCTGATCCGCACCTATTTCGCCCTGGGCGGACATCACATCCAGTTCAATGTGGTCGACACCGCCACCTTGCGCCAGGCGCAGCAGGCGCCGGACGACTACCGCAATCTGCTGGTTCGGGTGGCGGGGTACAGCGATTATTTTGTGGATCTCGACGCCGATCACCAGGAGGAGATCATCCGGCGGACCGCGCAAGAGTTTGCTTGAAGGGGGGAGGGAGCGGAGAGGGTCGGGCCGGTTTACGGCCGCAGGTCCGGTTTGGCTGCGGCGAGCGGCGCTTCCGGGTGAATCAGGCGGGCAACCGCGACCAGGGTGTCGGCAAAGGTGGCCGGAGACGGGCTGCAGACCAGATCCGGGTCCATCACATGCACCCGGCCGCTGCGGCTTGCCTCAAGGGCGGCAAAGCTGAGCCAGTGTTTTTTTTCTTCGGCGCCGACGCCGTGTTCCGACCCCATCACCGCGATGATGATCAGGTCCGGATTCAGGGCCAGGACCTGCTCGGTTTTCATGGCCCCGGAAACCTGATCGCCGGCAATGTTGACGCCGCCGCCCAGTGCAATGAAATCGTTGGTGAATGAGCTTTTGATTGAAGAGAACAACGGGTGGGCGCCGACCTGGAGGAACACCTTGCGCCGGGGAAAGGGGGCCACCGCCTGCTGGACGGCCTCGACCTTGCGTCTGGCCTGACCGACAATGGCCTCGGCCCGGTCGCGCAAGCCCAGCATCTGGCCCAGGCGAAGGAAGTGCTCGCAGATGGACTCAAAGGAGGACGGCTGGCGAAAGGCCTCCACCCGGAAACCCAGCTGCCGCAGCTTGGCAACCTGCTGAGACGGCGTCAGGTTGCTGGCCAGAATCAGGTCCGGCCGCAGGCTGACGATTTTTTCAATGCTCAATTCCTGGACCGAGCCGACCTTTTCCTTGGTGCGGGCGGCCTCCGGTCGCTGGCAATAGATGGTGTCGCCCACCAGGCTGTCGCCCGCGCCGAGGAGAAAGATGTTCTCGGTGATCAGGGGCCCCAGGGAAACGATGCGCGCCTGAGACGGACGAAGCGCGCCCCCAGCCTCCGCAGCGCGGGCTGAAGCCTGACCACCCGCGATCAAGGCCAACAACAAAAGCAGAAGGCTGAATCGCCGCCTCGTTGCTGGTCCCTGGCGCCTGCCCGGCCAGAGTCGTTTCACGACAACGGAACGTGCGCCGCCCGCCGAGAGCCAGGCACAAGCTGCGTCTCAGATGACGTCGTCGTCGCTGAGATCATCTTCTTCGTCGACGTCTTCCCCGTCCAGATCGTCCTCCGTGTCGTCAACATAGATCTCCTCTTCCTCGAATTCCTCGTCTTCAGGCGAGATTTCCGGGGTTGAGGCGTCGTCGGGCGAACGGACAGCCTTGGGGATTTTGGATTCCGGGAGCACAAATTCGCGGATTTTCTCCACTTCATCGGGAAGGAGAAGGTCGGCCTGGCAGATGCGGCATCCTTTGACGTGTTGATCGACAAACTGCATCATGCGAGCCGGAGCCATGGTTTCCTGTTTTACCCGGCTATACCAGTCTTTAACGAGACGTATCAGTTGTTCACATTCCATTGGAAAATCGAGGGTGCGTTGCTTGCGCGGACCGTTTGTCTGGTCTGCGTGATTTGAGGGGGAAGAATAAGAAACTGTTGTTTTTCTGCTCAATAAATATTAGATTTCACTACTGATCGGAAGTGGAAAGGGCTCTGGTGGCTCTCCCGGACTTCAAATCCGGTGTGTCGGGTGAATAGCCCGGCAGGTGGGTTCGATTCCCATGCACTTCCGCCATTTTTTTGTTTTTCCACGCCAGTGTTCGCCCTCATTTTATCCTGAATCAAATTCCTCTGTCAATTCTCTTTTTCCCGCATCTGTCAAGGAAAAAAGGATGGTTGGTCGGCGAAAAAGGCCTTGTCGCTCATGCGACCCTGAGCGCCTCCGCCAGTTTTTTCAGCTCGCCAATCAACGCCTGCAGGTTGTCGCTTCCCCGCCTGAGCATAGGCAATTCTTGCCAATCCGCTGCCAGCTGGTCATGGAGCGATGCGGCTAAGCCCTGTCCGGGTTGACCGCGCAAGCGCGACGTAGCGCCTCGCCCCCGTTCGTCGTCAAAAAAGCACGGCAGGAAACATCGGGCAATGGCATTTAATATATTGAAATTATATAATAAAGTTACTATTCGCTAATGTGAACGGGTCGGCAGTCTGCGGGCCTTCACAAGGTGTTTTTCTTGTCCAGGTTCAATGCATTCCTCTTGCCCCCGGAATAATATAGAGCAGCACTGCAAAATAGTGGGAAATACTGCCTGCCAAGACAAAAAGGTGCCAGATGGCGTGGTTGTAGGGCAGGCGCTCCCAGAGATAAAACACGATGCCGCCGGTGTAGGCAAGTCCGCCGGAAAGCAGCAACCAAAGGCCGCCGCTGCCGACGTTGTGCATCATCGGTTTGACAGCGGCCACCACTGCCCAGCCCATAATGACATAGAGCGCGAGCAGGCACGCGCGAAAACGGCGCAGTCGAGTGGTTTCAATCAATATGCCCAAGGTTGCCAAACCCCAGATCACGCCAAACAGAGTCCACCCCCAGGGCCCGTGCAGGCTGACCAGGGTAATCGGCGTATAGGTGCCGGCAATGAGCACCAGGATGGCGGAGTGATCGAGAATGCGCAGGATGGGCTTGGCGGCGGGATGTTGGACGGCGTGGTAGAGGGTTGAGGCCAGGTAGAGCAGGATCAGGGCCGCGCCAAAGATCGAGCAGCTGACGATGTGCCAGGCGTTGCCGTACAGGGCGGCAAAGACAATCAGCACCACCAGCCCGGCGACGGCAAGAACGACCCCCAGGCCGTGGGTGAGGCTGTTGGCGATTTCTTCGCCCTTGCTGTAACGGGTGGACGGTGGGTGGGCGTTGGACATGGCGCATGAGAATGTTGAGGGAAGGCATATTGCCTGGTGCATGGTGCAACTGTGCCTCGTACTTTAGTGCGCCTGTTCATGCTTGTCCATCCGCTTTTCCGGCAGGGAGCGGGGCGGCTGGGTTCAGCGCGGCCAGCGTAGTCCGGTCAACAAGGCATAGACGGCCTGATAGATTCTGGGTTCGCTGCTTGCCCGCGTTCCGGCGATGTTCAGCACCTCGGGCCGCAGGTTGTGGAGCCATTTTTCGACCATGATTGCTGCTTTCGGGTCGTCGATCAGCTCGAAATCGATATGCAGGCAGGGGCGGTTGTGGCGAATGGCTAGGGCTTCGGTCAGGGCGGATCCGCCGGACAGGGGGCCGAAAGAAAACAGCAGCGTGGCGTCGGCGGCTACGATGTTTTTTTCGGTGCGGTCCCGATAGCGAGGCGACGGCAATTCGTGCAGGGCATATCGCCGCGGCAAGGGGCCGTCTTCGGTTTTTCGGCCTTTCGGCGTCCAGCCGCCATGGGGCATGTCGAGGGCAATGGCGGCGTCAAGAGCCGCCCGGTCGGCTCCTGTCTGTCCCCCTGAAATAATTTTCATCATGAGGATGGCGTGGTGAGTAAAACGCTGGCGCAGGCCAAGTTTGCGCCGGGAAAGGCGTTGCCGCCAAGAGGGCGTCGCAGCCTTGCCGCGCTCCGGTTTGTGTGGCCCCAAAGGGCTCGGATGGCTGGTGTTAGCATTGGCTAAATCGCAACGCCAATATAACATATTGAATTTGTGCTGTTTTTTTCGAGAAGTTGCATTTTTTTACATTCAATTTCTTGACAAGGCGGATTCCGTACATTTTAATGAGGACCAATTTGGGCTGCAACCACTCAGAGTGGGTGTTTTTTTGTCTGGATGACAAACGAGATAAACCCTTGAACAAAGAGGAAAATGGTTACAGATAAAAGTATTCAACCGATTTCGTCCCGTCGATCTTTCCTGTTAAAATCAACACAAATTGTTCTTGGCTTGGCAGTGGTTTCCACTCCAAGCATCAGTTGTGCAAAGGCTCTGGGCAAACGGTCCCTGGCTTTCTATCACACTCATACACAGCAGGAACTTATCTTGACCTACGCTTGGGGGAAGACCTACAATCCCAAGGCCCTGGCGCAAATAAATCAATTTCTCCGGGACTACCAAACCGGACAAACCCACCCCATTGATCCGCGCCTTCTTGACATCCTCTGGGGCATCCAGGGGGAGATGGGCCGCAAGGGCGTGTATGAAGTGATTTCAGGCTTTCGCTCGCCGAAGACCAACGGCAAGTTGCGGCGCACCAGTTCCGGCGTGGCGGGCCACAGTTTGCATATGAAAGGCCAGGCCATTGACGTGCGCTTTTCTGGGGGCGACACCGATCAGATTCAGCAGTGCGCCTTGGAAATGCGCTCCGGCGGCGTTGGCTATTACGCCAAGGCCGATTTTGTCCACCTGGACACCGGAGAGTTTCGGACCTGGTAATTCCGGAATCGCTGCGGAATCGTCGCCTGTTCTTTTTTGCCGCGCAGCCGTCGCGTTTTCCCTCTACCTGGCGAGACTTCTCGCCAGGGTGAACACCTCGATTCTTGCCGCGCCCCCAGCTCGCAGGATTGTGCTGCATTCCTGGACGGTGCTGCCGGTGGTGAAGACGTCGTCGACCAGCAGCACCCGCTTGCCGGTTACACCTCCTGATTGGGCAAGGGTGAACACCTTGCGGAGATTGGTTCGCCGCTCCTTGCCGCTCAACTGCGATTGGGGCGTGGTCAAACGGGTGCGCGCCAGCAGTTCGGTGTTGATTTTGTCGCGCCACTGGGGAAAACAGCCCTTGGCCAGCACCAGGGCTTGATTGAATCCCCGCTCGCGCAGTCGATTCGGGTGCAGGGGGACCGGCAGCACGAGATCGGGTTCGCCCAGTTGCCCCAGGCAGTCGGACCCGGCCGTCAGGGCTTCCAGGCTGGCGATTGCAGTCAGGTTGCCGCCGAACTTCAAGGCGAGGATGATGTTGGCGACAGGCGGTTGGTAAGAGAGCAGGGAGCGGGCCGCGTCAAAGGCGTAGCGGTTGTTCAGACAGGCCCCGCAGAGATGATCCCCGCCGGCGACATGCGGCGTGCCGCAGCAGGGGCACAGGGGAGAGCGGATAAAGGCGAGTTCCGCCTGGCAGTCGGCGCAAAAAAGCGGCGGCCGGGAATGGTCCAGCCGCCGCTCGCACCCCAAACATGCGGGCGGAAACAACAAATCCTTGAGGGCCTCGAACAAAGAGGTCTCCCGGCCGAGCGTTTACATGTTGTTGATAATGGCGCTGCCAAAGGCGGAGCACGAAAGTTCCGTGGCCCCTTCCATCAGGCGAGCCAAATCGTAGGTCACCGTTTTTTTCGAAATGGTCGTCTCCAGCGCGGTCTTGATCAGCTCGGCCGCCTCTTTCCAGCCGATATATTCCAGCATCATGACGCCGGAAAGCAGCAGCGATCCAGGGTTGACCTTGTCGAGGCCGGCGTATTTCGGAGCTGTCCCATGGGTGGCCTCGAACAGCGCCACGCCGTCGCCGATGTTGGCGCCGGGGGCTATGCCGAGCCCGCCGACCTGGGCGGCGAGGGCGTCGGACATGTAATCGCCGTTGAGGTTGGGCATGGCCAGCACCGAATACTCGCTAGGGCGCAGCAGAATCTGCTGGAACATGGCGTCGGCGATTCGGTCGTTCATCACAATTTTTCCTTCCGGGATCACGCCGTTGTGCTGTTCCCAGAGCGCCGCCTCGGTGATCACCGAGTCCCCGAATTCCTCGGCCGCCAGTTCGTATCCCCAGTTGCGAAAGGCCCCTTCGGTGAACTTCATGATGTTGCCCTTGTGCACCAGGGTGACGGAATCGCGGCCCTCGTCCAGCGCGTATTGAATGGCTTTGCGCACCAGCCGCTTGGCCCCGAATTCTGAAATCGGCTTGATGCCGATGCCTGAGTTGTCGCGGATGGAGGCGCCCATTTCGTTGCGCAGAAATTCAATCACCCGGTTCGCCTTTTCGGTTCCAGCCTGCCATTCGATACCGGCGTACACGTCCTCGGTGTTTTCCCGAAAGATCACCATGTCGACCAGCCCCGGCTCCTTGACCGGCGAGACCACGCCGCGGTAGTAGCGAACCGGGCGGACGCAGGCGTACAGATCGAGCACCTGGCGAAGAGCCACGTTGAGACTGCGCATGCCTTCGCCGACCGGGGTGGTCAGTGGTCCCTTGATGCTGACCACATATTTTTTCAAGGCGTCGATGGTTTCGCGCGGCAGCCACTCGCCGGTGGTCTGGAACGCTTTTTCACCGGCAAGGATCTCCAACCATTCGATTTTTCTGGTTCCGCCATAGCTTCTGGCCACAGCGGCATCCAGGACTTTTTGCGCTGCGGCCCAGATGTCCGGCCCTGTTCCATCGCCTTCGATGAACGGAATAATAGGTTGAGCCGGCACATTCAGCGATCCGTCAGCTTTGATGGTTATGATGTCTGCAGCCAAAGTAGACTCCTTGATAGGTGACAAGTCTGTGTATATGCAATGAAGTTGCCTTTCGTGACCAGAGGCCAAAAGACGCAGGAGTATATTCGATTGGCGAACTCCCGTCAATCCCGCCGAACTGACGTCGGCAAATCCTTTCGGGGGCCTGCGGCGGATGTAAGTGCTTGCTCTTCTTGCGGGCGCCTGCTAAATACGTGCTGCCCGCTCTCTCCACCGCTTCGGCGTCGAGCCCACGGTTCCTTGCTCGGCCTCGGTGGCGGTCATTTCAACTTTTCGGCACGGTACGCATGTCGCTATTGCACTTTCTCCGAGGCGTGTGGACGCTTGTCCTTGCGCCGCCGCTGACCTTTATCGTGTCGGCGCTTTCTTTGCTCGATTTAATGTGGTTTCGCAAGTCGGAAATCAAGGCCCAGGTCTTTCCTCGCTATTGGGGGCGAACGCTTTGCCGGCTTGCCGGCGTCCGGGTGCAGGTGACCGGGATGGAGCAGCTTGATCCCAACCAAACCTACATCTTTGCCGGCAACCACTGCAGCCAGTACGACATCTTTGCCTTCCAGGGGTATTTTCCCCATGATTTCCGCTGGATTGCCAAAAAGGAATTGTTTCGCATCCCCCTTTTTGGTCAAGCCATGCACCGGGTCGGGTACATCCCCATAGATCGGTCCCATGGCCGCCAGGCGCTGAAAAGTCTGGATGAGGCGGCCAAGCGGATTGCGTCGGGCAGTTCCGTGCTCATTTTTCCCGAAGGCACCCGCAGCGGCGACGGCATGCTGCACGAATTCAAGACCGGGGCGGTGATGCTGGCAATCAAGGCCGGCGTGCCCATTGTGCCGCTTGGCTTCAACGGTTCGTACGAGGTACTGGCGAAGGGAACGTTCTTGCCGCGCAGCGGCGAGATCACCATTCGCGTTGGGCCGCCGCTAGCCACCGGACACTACAAAAGCGCCGACAAGCAGGCGCTTGCCGGAGAGTTGCATGCGGCGGTGGAAAAATTGCTTGAAGAGCGGTACCTCCCTCGCTGACCCTTGCCGCCTGCGTCGTTTTTTCAGCTCCCAAAGGCCGCCAACGGCGGCTGCAAATGTGGCGGCGAGCGACATTAGAAGACAGAATTTCTTGCAAAAACAACGAAACCTGTCATAATGACCAGCAATTTGCGAGGAGATCAACCGGCGTCCTCTGGGGCGCCGCTTATTCCCTCTTTTGGCGGGCGGTTGTGTGCAGCGCACTCCCGGCAAAGGAACAGACTCAAACAGGAAAATTCCCCATGCAGTCGACATCAAAAACCCGGCTAACCCCCCTGACCTTTTCGGTTTTGTTCTGCGCTCTGCTCATCGGCTGCATCGCCGGCGCCTCCGGTGACGCCATGGCGCTGGAACAAAACACCACCTTCCTGCCGTTTAGGATCAATGCCCCGGACGCCGCCAAAGTCGCCGGCCCGGCGGACAAGGCCCTGGAGCAGGAGGTGCAGGCCAAGGGGATGAAGATGATGTCCCGCAGCCAGGCCGAAAAACTGATCAGCTACACCGGCGCCTGGCCGCCTCCCCCGGCAGCGCTTGCCAAGGCGGCGGAATCAACCGGGGCCGACTACATCGTTGTCGGCAGTTTGAACAAGCTGGGGTCGCGGATCAGCATCGACTGCGCCATTGTCGACGTGCTCGCCCCCCATTCTCCCTATTCCGCGTTTCGCGAAGCCGACTCCCTGGACAGCCTGAACAAGGTGACCGGAGAGATCGTCGGCGCCATGCTGGCCCATTCCAACAGAAGCGCCACCGTCGCCTCCATCGCGCCGGAGGGCAATCAGCGCATCGACTCCGGGGCCATTCTCCAGAAAATCACCACCAAGCCCGGCGACCTCTACGATCCCACCACCCTGCGCCAGGATCTGAAGGCGGTCTTTGCCATGGGCTATTTCGACAATGTCGAGATTGACGCCAAGGACGCGGCAACCGGCAAGGCCGTCGTCTTCCGGGTGAAAGAGAAGCCGCTGGTCGGCAGCGTGGTCATTGCCGGCGCCGAAGAGATCAAGGAAGAGGATGTTCGCGACGCGGCCAGCATCAGCGTCAACTCCATTCTCAACCCGAACAAAGTCAACGAGGCGGTGCAGAAGGTCAGGGATCTCTACAAGTCGAAGGGCTACTACAACACTGAGGTCATCGCCAACATCAGCTATCCTGCAGACGCCAACGCCGAGGTTCGGTTTGAGATAAAGGAAGGTGAGAAAATCACCATTGAAAAGATCGGATTCTCCGGCAACAACAGCTTTTCCGAAGACGAGTTGGAAGACGCCATCCAAACCGGGACGCACAAATGGTGGCTCTCCTGGCTGACCGACGCCGGCGTGCTCAAAATGGAAATTCTCCGGCAGGACGCCGAACGCGTTGCCGCCTTCTACCAGAACCACGGCTTTATCGAGGCTAAGGTCGGCGAGCCGATTGTTGAGCAGAAGGAAGACGCGCTGTTCGTGACCTTCCCGATTGACGAAGGTCCCCGGTACAAGGTGGGCACGGTGGACATCGACGGCGACCTGATCAAGGACAAGGGCGAGATGATCGCCGTGCTCAAGATTCGGGACGAGGAATTCCTCAATCGTCAGGTGCTGCGCGACGACGTCACCCGTCTTACCGACATGTACGCCGAGCAGGGCTACGCCTTTGCCGAGGTCAATCCCAAGGTCACCAAGGCCGAGGACGCCAAGCGGATCGACGTCGTGCTGCACGTTGAAAAAGGTGCCATGGCCTACATTAACCGGGTGGAAATTCAGGGCAACACCCGCACCCACGACAACGTCATCCGCCGCGATCTCAAGGTGCAGGAGGGCGGACGTTTTGATTCCAAGGCCATCCGGACCTCGACCCAGAAGTTGAATCGTCTGGGCTTTTTTGAAGAGGTGAACGTCACCCCCAAACCCACCATGATCGAGAACCAGATGGACGTGGTGGTGGACGTCAAAGAAAAATCCACCGGCCAGTTCAGCGTCGGCGCCGGGTATTCCTCGTCGGAAAACGTGCTGTTCATGGGCGAGATTTCGGAAGACAACATCTTCGGCACCGGCAACAAACTGTCGCTGGCCGCCAGCACCAGCAGCAAGAGCACCAAATACAACATGAACTTCACCAATCCGCGCCTGTATGACTCCCAGGTGTCGGGCAGCGTGGATCTGTTCAACTGGGAACGGGAATACGACGACTTCACCAAGGACTCCACCGGCTCCACGCTGCGGTTGGGGCATCCGTTGGTTGAGGAGTGGCGGATTTATTACGGCTACACCATTTCCGACACCGACATCACCGACATTGACGACGACGTGTCCGAGTATATTCGCCGTTCCGCCGACATACACATCACCAGCATGGCCGAGGTTTCCCTGGTGCGCGACACCCGCGACAAGAATTTCTCGCCGACCAAGGGCTCGCGCAACAGCATCAGCGTCGATTACGCCGGCGGACCGCTGGGCGGCGACGCCGAGTTCACCAAATTGGAAGGTTCTTCGTCCTGGTACTTCCCGATGATATGGAGCACGGTCTTCCATGTGAAAGGTTCGGCCGGGCAAGCATTTGAAAATGAAGACGGCAAATTGCCGGTGTACGAGCATTTTTTCCTGGGCGGCATGAACTCGATCCGCGGTTTTGAGTCGTCTTCCATCAGCCCAATTGACCCGGCAACCGGCGACAAGATCGGCGGCGACAAGATGTGGTACGGCAACGTTTCCATCATTTTCCCGCTGATCAAGGATATGGGCATGGACGGTGAAATCTTCCATGACTTCGGCAACGTCTACGACGTCGACGACAGTTGGGATTTCAGCGACTATAAAAAGACCGCCGGCGTCGGCGTTCTCTGGGCCTCTCCGCTTGGTCCGCTGAGACTGGCGTTCGGCTTCAATCTCGACAAGCAGGATGACGAGGACAGTTCCAACTGGGATTTCAGTATGGGCGGCTCCTTCTGATGGCCACAGCCTGATGTTAATCTGACCGCTGTTCATGCAGTCGATTCTTGCGCGGCTGCGTGACGGCAGTCCGCCGCCCGACATTTTTGGCCTTCACGGCTCTTCCACGGCCCTGCTCCTCGGCAGGGCCGTGGAAACTCTGCAACGCACCCTCTGCTGCATCCTTCCCGCCGACGAACAGCTTGAGCTCCTTGCCCAGGATATCGCCTTTTTCTCCAAGGTCCGGGTGTTGCTGCACCCGAGCTACGAAATCCCGCCGTACACGCCCCTCGCCCCGGATCCGGCCACGGTGTGCAACCGCTTGGCCACCCTGTACCAACTGCAGGAAAACCGCGAGCCTTGCATTGTCCTGACCTCGGCGGAAGCCGTATTGCGCCGGGTGCTGCCAGCAGCCGAACTCAACGCGCACTGCGAACTGGTGATTGCCGGCGAGGAAACGGACCGCGACGCTCTGATTGCTTCATTGTCTGCCGCCGGCTATCAACTGTGCGACATGGTGCGGCAGGAGGGGGATCTGTCCTTGCGCGGAGGCATTGTCGACGTGTACCCGCCAACCCTTGACGTCGCCCAGTCTGGGCCCTTGCGGCTTGATTTTTTCGGCGACACCGTGGAATCCATTCGTCTCTTCGACCCGCTGTCGCAGCGCTCCCGGCAGTCGCTGCCGGAGGCGGTGTTGCTGCCGGCCTCCGATCTGCTGTTCCCGCAAAGCGGCAAGCGAGAGGCGCTTTTGGCGCGTCTTGACGCCGCCGCCGATCTGCACCGCTGGCCGCCCGGCGAGACCCGCATGCTGCGGGAACGGTTTGCCTCGGGGCAGCATTTTCCCGGCATGGAATTCATGCTGCCCTTGCTGTACGGCGGCGCTGAACACCTGCAGACCTTGTTTGATTATTTGCCGGCCAACGCCGCGCTGATCGTTAGCGATCCCCCTGCGGTGAGACGGCGGATGCAGTTGGTGCGGGACCGCATTGAGGCCAATTACGCCGAGGCTGTGGGCCGGGCCGGGGCTGCGTTGCCTCCCGCCGATCTGTTTGTGGGCGAAGACGAATTCCAGGCGCTGCAGGAGAAATTCCTGCTGGCCCGTCTGACGCCGTTGCCGGATCCGGATCATCCCGCTCCGGCCTTGACCCTGGAAACCGGGGACCATAACCTGCTGGCCCAGGAAATCGAACTGCACCGTAAGAAAAGGGGCTTGTTAGCGCCGTTGGCCGACCGCATGCTCAAATGGCAACACGACCACGAGACCATCGTCCTGGCCTGTCGCTCACTGCGTCAGGCGGAACATCTGCGTGAAATGCTCGCCAATTACCAACTGCGCGCCACCCTGCTGCCGCCGCCCTTTGACCCCCAAGCCGTCAAGGCGCAGGATCAAGTCTACTGTTACGAACATCCCTTGTCCCGCGGATTTGATTTTCCCGCAGAGAAGGTCCATTTCCTCTCAGCCTCCGAGCTGTTTGGCGAGAAGCGGCTCCGCACCGACCGCCAGCGGAAGGGCGGCCGCGACGAAGGCCAGCCGGTGCAAATCGATCAACTCGCCGAAGGCGACGTGGTAGTGCATCGCGATCACGGCATCGGCATCTTTCAGGGCCTGGTCAATATGGAGTTCTCCGGTCAACGGGGGGATTTCATGCAAATCGTTTTTCGCGACGACGACAAACTCTACGTGCCGGTGGACCGCCTCCACTGGGTCAGCCGATATCAGGGGTTGACTGATCAGGAGCCCAAACTGGACAGCCTGGGCTCCCAGCGATGGCTAAGCACCAAGAAGAAGGTTACCGAGGCGGTGTGGAAAATCGCCCAGGAGCTGCTGGAGATCTACGCCCACCGCGCCATGCGCGAGGGGCATCGCTTCTCTCCGCCCGGCGATCTCTATCGGCAGTTGGAAGAATCCTTTGCCTACGATGAGACCAAGGGACAGGCCAAGGCCATCGACGACGTGATTGACGATCTCACCCACGATCAGCCCATGGATCGTCTCGTCTGCGGCGACGTCGGCTACGGCAAGACCGAGGTGGCGGCCCGGGGAGCCTTCAAAGCCATTGAGGACGGGTATCAGGTGGCGATATTGGTGCCGACCACGGTTTTGGCCGAACAGCACGCCGCCACCTTCCGCGAGCGCTTTGCCTCGTTTCCGGTGGAGATTGCCTGCCTCAACCGATTCCGCACCAGCCGCCAGCAAAAGGAGATTGTGGCCAACCTCGCCAACGGCAAGATCGATCTGGTGGTGGGCACCCACCGTCTCCTCTCCAAGGATATCCAATTCAGCAAACTCGGCCTGCTGATTGTTGACGAAGAGCATCGATTTGGCGTGGCCCACAAGGAAAAAATCAAACGGATCAAGGCCTCGGTCGACGTCCTGACCCTGACCGCCACGCCCATTCCCCGCACCCTGCAGATGTCGCTTTTGGGCATTCGCGACCTCTCGGTCATTTCGACGCCGCCGCAGCAACGACGTTCGGTCAAGACGTTCCTCGCCCGCCATGATCAGTTGGTGATTCGCGAGGCCGTCGTCCGCGAGATGGAGCGGGGCGGGCAGCTCTTTTTTGTCCACAATCGCGTCCAGTCGATTCACCGCATGGCTGACTCGATTGCCGAACTGGTTCCCCAGGCGCGCATCGGCGTTGCCCACGGCCAGATGCCCGGGCCCCAGCTTGAAGACATCATGGTTCGTTTTATCAACCATGAGCTCGACATCCTGGTCTGCACCACGATCATTGAATCCGGCCTGGACATCCCCAACGCCAACACCATCATCATCAATCGGGCCGATCACCTTGGCCTGGCCGACATTTACCAGTTGCGCGGTCGGGTCGGGCGTTCCACCCGGCAGGCCTACGCCTATCTCTTGGTTTCCTCGTTGGATCACCTGACGGCCGACGCACAGCAACGGCTCCGCGCCTTGATGGACTGTTCCGAGTTGGGCGGCGGCTTCAAGCTGGCCATGAACGATTTGCAGATTCGTGGCGGCGGCAATCTCCTGGGGGTGTCCCAATCCGGTCACATTGCGGCCGTGGGCTACGATCTCTATCTGGAACTGTTGCAGTCAACGGTGGCCGATCTGAAGCGTAAGGCGGTGGAAGGGAGCGCTGCCGCAAGCGCCGAGGAACTGGATCCGGAAATTAAACTCAAGGTCGCCGCCTTTCTGCCCGACCATTACATCCAGGACACCAGCCAGCGCTATCACGCCTATCGCCGCATAGCGCTTGCCGGCAACAGCGACGGCGAGGAACTGGCGGCCATCGAAGAGGAATTGATTGACCGTTACGGTCCCTTGCCGCGCGAGGCCGCGACCCTGCTGGCGATTATCGCCTTGAAGCAGCAGTTGCGCGGGCTTGGCGTCAGCAAGCTGGAGCAGGGCCCGAACGCATTGGTTTTTTCCTTTGTCGCCAACGCGCCGGTCGATCCTCAGCAACTGCTGGCCTTGGTTCAGCAAAAACCGGAGAGGAAAAAACCGTTTCAATCCATCCGCTTGACGCCTGACCAACGGTTGATCGTGCCGCTCGCCGCGCAGGATGATCTTTTTGGCCGTATCCAGGCTCTTGTGCACTCCTTAAAAGGAACAACGCCATGAACAGCACGCCCCTTTATTGTGAAAAAATTTTTCCGATCTTTCCGTGGGACAACATCGACACCGTGCTGCTGGACATGGACGGCACCCTGCTCGACAAACATTTTGACGATTATTTCTGGGAGCAGTACCTACCCGAGCACTACAGCCTGCTGCACGACATCTCGGTGGACGAGGCCAGAGGCCAGCTGCTGGCGAGGTATCACAAGGTCAAGGACACCCTGGACTGGGCGGACCTCAATTTCTGGTCCCGTGAGTTGGGCATGGATTTGCAGGAGTTGAAGCTGCGGATCAACCACCTGATTGGCGTTCACCCCTATGTGGTTGAATTTTTGGAATACTGCCTGAAGAATCGAAAAAAACTCTATCTGATCACCAACGCCCATTCCAGCACCCTGTCGATCAAGCTGGAAAAAACGGCCCTTGGCCCTTGGTTTGACCGGATTGTCTGCGCCGAGGAGGTGGGATTGGCCAAGGAAGACCCGTTGTTTTGGGACCGTCTGGAGCAGCTGCTTGCCTTTGATCGCACCCGGACCCTTTTGGTCGACGACACGGAAAAGGTGCTGTTCGCCGCGCAAACCCACGGGCTGGCCTATCTGCTGTATGTGGCGCGGCCAAGCAGTCGCCAACGGGTGCAGTACTCTTGCAACTTCCCCTCCATCGAATATTTCAAGGAACTGCTGCCCCGATAAGCGCGTCCGGCCGGCGGAATAAAAAAAAGCCGCCCCGCTTTAACGCGGGACGGCTTGGCACGACGGCGGCTTGGTCCAGACAAACGCCTTTCGGCGTCGAGACTCAGGCCTTTCGTTTTGTTTTGGGGTTGTTGCCGGCACCCTTCTTTTTCATCTCTTCCACTTCCCGCTGCAGGGTTTCAATCGATTCGGTCAGCGGTTTCGGATCGAAGCCCTCGCCTTTTTGCTCTAATTTTTCCAAACGCGCCGGCAGATCGCCGAGCATTTTTTCAGGCGTGATGGCCTGCAACTGCTGCACGGTGCTGTTGAGTTTGCCGTCAAGGACAGCGACGTTCTCTTTCACTGCGCCCAGCAACTGTCCGGATGCGGCAATTTCGCCGGCAATGGCTTCCAACTGACCAGCGGCGGCAAAGTCGTTGCTCTTTACTTCCAAGGCCTGGATTTTAGTGTTCAGGGCGGCAAACTGATCGTTGAGCGCCTGTTGGTTGTCGGCAACCTTTTTGACCTCGCCGGCAATGATGGTCTGCAGCTCATCCTTCAGCCCGGCGCCGTGGTGGGCCGGAGCGCATTGCGCATCCTTGCATTGAAAGGAACCCAGGCAGGAAAACAGCGGGCGGCAGAGCTCGCCGACCGAGCATTTCACGCCTTCATACATGGAAGCTGCGGTCTCTTTGTTGACCAGAGACACGGCGAAGAGAAAAATTCCGATGAGAAAGGCAATGCACACCGCCAGACCGATGGCCATGGCAATGGCCCATTGCACCAAGCGGAAGGCGCCGATGATGATCAGGCCCACGGAGTTGAGGACGCCGCCCTCGGGCGAAGAGCTGGTCAAATAGGCCAGCAGGACAAAAATTAGAAGTACAATCGCTGATTTGATGAGCGGGGCGCGCATCATATTCGTTTTCATCATTTACTCCTCCGTTAGGGAACTCGCTGTCCAGTCTCTGGTAATCAATATGTCCGCACCGTGCAGGTCCGTCCCCGCCGGAATGCGTGTATCAGTTAATTCTGTGTGGTTTTAGTGTATTTGGTTTCGAACGGCAAGGGAAAATATGCGGCTTCGCTGGCTCAAGTTTGATCATGCCGCGCTTGCGCTTTTGCAGGCGTCGGCTAGGCGACGTTCCCTGGCTCGGCGTGGGAGCGCCGCACCCGGTCAAAGGCGTCCTGTTGGACGACAAAGGCGTCGACCACGGCGGGATCGAAGTGTTGGCCAACTTCGTCGGCAATGCGCTGCACCGCATCGCGGTGCGGCATTCGCTGCGCCGGCTCAAGAGCGGCGGTCAATTCCTCGTAGGCGTCGGCCAGAGCCATGATCCGGGCCTCCAGAGGGATCTGATCGCCGTGGAGGCCATAGGGGTAGCCTTGGCCGTCCCATCGTTCGTGGTGGTAATAGGCGACGTTTTGCGCAACCGCCAAAAAGCCGCTGCCCTTGACCTCTTCTTCCATGGCCTTGATCACGTCGCCGCCCTTGATGGCGTGCAGCCGTTGCAGCGCCTCTTCCCGGGCGTCTAGCGGACCAATTTTTTGGAGAATATCGTCGGGTATCGCCACCTTGCCGATGTCGTGGAGAATGACGCCCTGGTACAGGTTCTGGATGTACGCCGGGGTGACGACGGCTCCAAATTCGGGGCGTTGCGAGAGTTCTTCCGCCAGCAGGCGGCAGTACTCCCGGATGCGTTCGAGGTGGTTGCCGGGGGTGACGTCGCGGTACTCCGAAAGTTTGGCCAGGGCAAGAATGGCCGCATTTTCCGTTTGCCGAATTTTATTGAGCGAGGCGAGCAGGTTTTGTTCCAAGGTTTGCCGGATGCCGATGTCGCGGATGACCAGCTGCAGGCCCAGTTTGCTGTCATTGCGCGCCAGCAGGGCCCCGTTGATTTCAACCTCGACCGGAAGATTGTGATGCGACTGCAAGGTGAGTCGGCAATCGGCAACCGGCGATCCTTGCTCGAGCCGATCAAGCAGGTCGGTTTGCACCTTGTGGCGGTCTCGGGGCTGCACCGCGTCAAAAAATGAAGCCCCATAGGGCGGCGCGCCGCCGTAAAAATGTTCCAGATACGAGCTGTTGGCCTGGAGGATTTTGCCATCGGCGGCAACCAGGACCACGTCGTCGGCGATGGCCTCGTAGAGAATCCGGTAGCGTTGCTCCGACGCCTTTTGTTCTGCGGTCCGGCGCTTGACCTCCTGTTCCAGGTAATTGGCGTGTTGCGCCAGCCTTTCGGCGGCCTCGTTTTCCGCCCGGCGCAAGAGCGCCTCCCGGCGTCGGGCGCTGGTGTCGGCCCAACTCTGGGTGGCGGCGATAAACACGAAACAGATCATGAAGAATAAATTGCTGAACAAACTGGTCAGTTGATACTTGGAGAGCGATTCCATGAACGAGATCGAGACCAGATAGAAACAGATGAGGGCAAATCCGCTGATCAGGGTCTGGGCGACCGTGAGCGGGGCCAGAGCGGTGTACATCACCATGGCGACGATCAGGCCAACGTAATAGGGCGATTCGACGCCGCCCAGGCGCAGGACGGTGAAGAGAATGACGCTGCCCGCGCAGATGTAGCCGGCAAAGCCGATCACCCAGGCCCGTCGGTGCAGGCGATCGAAATAGTTGGCCGCCAGGAGCGCGCCGACAAAGCCGACGGCGAAAAGCCGGTAGCGGAGAAATTCAAAGAAATGCTGTGGAATCAGGATGCGGTCCAAGATGGTGAACAGCGCCATGACGCCGGCGCCGGCCAGGAGGATGGTGTACACCCTGCGGTGGTGCAGCTGTTGCGATTCCCGTTGGAACTCGTCGTTGTTGCGCATTGCGGTTCGGTGCTCAGGAGGCCCGTAAGGCAGTGGCCGACTGTTTGCGGGCGGCTTGAAACTCGTTTTCCCGCTTGAGAAAGGCGTCGACCACGGCCGGGTCGAAACGGCGGCCGCTGTCTTGGACAATCAACTGCCGGGTCTGCGTATGGGAATAGGCCGGCTTGTAGGGGCGGCTGGATGTCAGCGCGTCGTAGACGTCGGCTAGGGCGACAATCCGGGCGGAAAGCGGGATGGCCTCGCCGGCCAGACCGTGGGGGTAGCCCGAACCGTCCCAGCTTTCATGGTGGAAGCGGGTGATTTCCTGACCCAGACGGAGAAAGGAGATGCTTTCCGAGTTCTTTTCCGCCGACGCCAGGGCGGCGCTGCCAAATTCGCAGTGGCGTTTCATGGCGTCGAATTCCGGCACGGTCAACCGTTCCGGTTTGAGCAGGATGGCGTCTGGGATGCCGATTTTGCCGATGTCGTGGAGCAGCGAGGACAGGCAGAGGTCTTCGATAAAATGCTCGGTGACCACGGGCGCGAACTGCGGCGACTGCGCCAGCTCGACTGCCAGGATGCGGGTGTATTCGCGGATGCGGAGCAGGTGCGCGCCGGTGCCGTCGTCCCGGCATTCGGCAAGACGGGCCAGACCGAAAATGGCCGCCTGGCGGGAGGTGTCGAGCAGTTGTCGGGATTCCAGCACCCGTTTTTCCATCTCTTTGGTTGCGGTGATGTCGCGGATGATCAACTGGCAGCATTGGTCGCCCTCGGGCATGGCGACGGTGTTGCCACTCAATTCCACCTCCAGGGGCTGGCCCTGATAGGTCAGCATCTGCATCTGCACGCCCCTGACCCTTTCGCCCCGGCGCAGGCGGTCCATCACCTCGCCGTGGAGCACGTCCTGATCGCGCGGCGGCAAAAAATCGGCAAAAGGCCTGCCCTGCAGCAATTGCGGCGACAACTCCAGGAGGTGCGCCCCGCGGGGGTTGATCATGCGGATGGCCCCGGTCGGATCGATCAGGACCACGAGATCGAGGATGTTGTTGTACAGCTCGCGGAATTTGAGGTCGGACTCCTCAAGCAGTTCCATGCGCTGTTTGACCAGCGACTCCAGGTTGCCGGTATAGTGTTTGAGTTCGCGGTTGATGGCCTGCAGACTTTTCTTGGCCCGCAGCGACCGCACCTGGGTCTGGATTTCATCGAAGCACTGGGCCGTGGTGACGATGACGATGCTGAGGAAGAAAAAACTGTTGTTGACCACGTCAATCATGGCCCGGTGGTCCATGGGCGGGGAGCCAAGGAAAACGGTGAGGGCGTAGACCAGATACATGGAGCCCCCCAGCAGCAAGGCCTGGAGCACGGTTAACGGGAGCACGGAAAAGCCGCCTGCAACCATCAACAGGATGCCGACGTAGTACCCGGACGCAAAACCGCCCAGCTTGACGGTCATCAAGGAGATAATCAATGCGCCCAGGAGCATGGCTGCAAACATCATCGGCCGGGTGTGACGCTTGACCTCGGGCTGTTTGAGGAGTCGGAGCATCCCCAGCAGGATCAGGACGAAACTGAGCCGGTAAAAGAAGAACAGGGAAAACCAAGGGCGGCAGTGGACAAAATCGAGCAGGGAAAAAAAGGAAAAAAACACCACCCCCATCCACAGACAGATGCGCGTCCGCTGATAAAAGAGTTCCTCCATCTCCAGCTCAACCGGCGGCGAAGCGCCCTCGGCAGCCGCCGTGCGCCCGGTCATTCTTTGACGGCCAGGGCAAAGAGGTTGACCCCCGACTGTTCGACCAGAATCTTCACCCCGTCGCCAAAGGGGGTTGGCGCGAACAGTTCCCGCAAATCGTCTTCGCTGCGGTAGATCAACTCCCACTTGAGGAGTTTGTCGAGAAAGAGGGAATCGGGATAAAAGGTGAAATTGCCCAGCAGCAGGGCGCCTCCAGGTTTGAGGTGGCGGTGGCACTGGGTGATCAGGGCGCGGAACAGCCGCGGATCAAGATAATCGCACAGGCCGGCGGAATAAATGATGTCCAGCGGCTCAATGTGATGCTTGGCCCGACCCAACGACCATTTGATGACGTTTTCACTCATCAGCCGGATTGAGGCGCGGTGGGGAAAGATGTTGACGTACTGGTTGGTGTACTGCAGCGCCTCGGAGTCGATGTCGACGCAGAGGGCCTCGACGCTCTCGCTGTACTCGCAGTCGGCCAAAAAATCGAACAGTTCCCGGTTGGGGCCGCAGGCCAGGTTCATGATCCGGGTGATGCCGCCGCGGGCGGCGATGGGGCCGCTTAAGCGCATCAGCTGTTCTTTCATCAGAATCCGCCGGCCGCGAATGGCCAGCGAGCCGGGACGCTGGAGGCAGAAATCGTCGATGATCTCGCCGAGCTTGCCCTCGCCTTTGGGAATGTTGGCGTAAATATGCTCCATCATGAGGAAATCGCCGGCATAGCCCTTGGGTTTGAAGTAGGCCCGTTCGGCAAAGCGGCTGCGCATGAGATACGGAAAAATCTCCTTGAACACATAGCCCCACATCACCTCGGCATAGCCGCTACCGGCCATGGTCTGCTCGAAATCGGCCAGCGAACCGTTGAGTTCGGCCAGCACCGCATGGCAGCGGGCTTCGCTCTCCAGATCCTGTTTGCCTTCGGCCTCGGTTTTTTGCAGGCGGTGGGAAAGGTTGAACAATTCCGATTTAAAGGCCTCCATCCGGCTGCTGATGCTGTGCCATTGCGATGAGTGCAGCAAGGGGGCCGGCAGGGGTTTGGCCTCGGTGTAGCGGCTGGCGTGGCGGGTGGAGAGCGAGTCGGCGTAACCGGCGATCGGTTCGCGTTCGCCGGCGATGCGCCGGAATTTGCCGCAGATCTTTTGGGTGAGAAAGAGGATGAAGTCGGTGAACAGGCTGGGGTGTTGCTCGCGCAAACAGTCCATCACGTCGCTGTCGAAGATGCCGACCCGGACCTGGTCCACCGCTTGAATGTCGCGAACCCGCGACTCGCCGTCGAAATAGCCGATTTCCCCAAAAAATTCGCCGGCCCCGATCAGGGCCACGGTAATCCGGGTGTCGGAACGGTCGGTGTAACTGACCTCCACCGCGCCGCTGACCAGAAAATAAAAGGTGTTGGTCGCCGCGCCTGGAGCAAGAATCGGTTCGCCGGCGGCAAACGAACGCACCACGGCAAAGGCAAGAATCGGTTCAAGCAACGAGGTGGTGAGCGACGAGGCGTCCTGAGACGCCGTCGGGACAGCGGGGGGAGATGTCATACGCTTTCCTTGGGGCTGAGTGTGATTCGGATCGGGGGGAGGTGAAGAGATCAGAAGGCGGTGATCAGGCCAATGGTTGCCGCGTGCGCCCCGCCGTCGGTGAAGGTTCCGTCAATGCCGGCGTCGTTGGTCACCGAGCGGCTGCGGGTGCGATGGTACATGTAGGAAAAGCCCACCTCGGTGGCGCTTGACCAGCGGTAGCGCAGTCCGGCGCTGTACACTCTCGCGTTGGTGTCGGGCAGTTCAAATCCCAGGGTTTCGGCAGGCACGGGCGTCTCTTCGTAGGCAAATCCCAGGGTGGTGGTCCAGCGGTCGTTCCAGGCGTAGGTCAGGCCGAGGCGGTAGGCGTCGGAATCCTGCCAGTTTTTGGCGACGGCCCGGTCAAAGGGATCAAAGGGCGTACCCAGAAAATTTTGCCCGTACTGAAAATCCAGTTCCTTGAACGACGACCAGAAGGTCCGGTCCCAGCCCAGTTCCACGGTCAGGCGATCAAAGCTGTAAGCGGTGGCCAGGCTGAGTACGGCCGGCAGGGTAATGTCGATGGACGTGGGGCCGGAGGAGGCGAGCAGCGGCGTTGCGCCCAGGAAGGCCTTGAGATCGCCGGTTCCCGACAGGTTCAGGTCGACCTCGGAACGGTAGGTGGCGGCAAGGGTCCATTGATCGAGGGGGCGGACGGACAGGGCCAGATTGTAGCCGAGTTGGGTGTCGTCGGCGTCGGCGGAGCGGCTGAGGCTCGTTAACGGATCAATTGTGGGAAAGGGCGGATTGAGCACTTCATTGTCGACTTCGCCCTTGGCGTAGACAACCCGGATGCCGCCGCCGACGCTCAACCACGGGTTCACCTGGTAGGCGACGGTGGGATTGGCCTCAACGTTCAACAGCGAAAATTGCTCCGCGCTTGCCTTGGGGAAGGGCTGGCTCCACTGCTTGGCCAGGCCGTAGGGATAGGTGAGAGAAAATCCGAAACGGAAGTCGTTGTATTCCGGCGAAACAAGGTGCGCAAGCGGCATGACAAAAAGCTCGCTGTCGGAAGACCCGTTCAATGCGGCGCTGCGGTTGTCGGTGTAGGTGATCGAGGGCAGGGTGAGGAGGGTCAGGCTGGTTTCCAGCAACCATTGATCCGCAAGCCAGGTCATGTTGGCCGGGTTGTACGAGCTGGCGTCTGGGCCTGGCGTAAAAGCGACGTGCGCGCCGGACAAACCCACGGCGCCGAGCGACTGGTTGGCGATGCGGAAACCTGAGGCCTCGGCCTGGCTGTGCGCGCCCACGGCAACCAGCAGCAGGCTTTGGAGAACAAGCCGTGATCCTGTTCGTATGCTTGGGGAGATTTTATGACCTCTGTTCGCCATCATAGACCTCCTGGGAAACAGTCGATTTCAGATCGGCGCAGCATTCAATTCTGCCGGCACGGAGGAGTATAGCATTGATTTGAAAAAATAAAATGAAATTAGTGAGCCAGTGGCCCAATTCAGGGGCGTCGCCTGCCGTCGGGGAACGCCTGGCCGGGGCCACGGTTTTCCTTGACGCCCCCAAGCCAATAACGGCATGATGAGCGCTCCTGTTCGTATAGATTCATTCTGGCGCCTGCCATGACAAAAGGCAAACCTGTTTTGAGGCCTCCGATGCGATTGAAAAGTTTCCGTTCTTTCCTGTGGGCGGCGCTCGCCCTGTGGTGGACCGTGGGCGGCGTCTTGCCGGCGCGGGCCATGGAAGAGGACGGTTCCACCCTGTACGCCCGAACCCTGCTTGAGCAGATCAACAATTATCGGCAGGTCAACGGGCTGGCCCCCCTGCGGTTCGACGCCGGTTTGACCCGCCTGGCCAAGAACCACAGTTTTGCAATGTTCCAGCAGAAACGGATGAGTCATCGCAACTTTGACGAGCGCTTTGAGCGTTCCGGCAGCCGTCTGTGCGTGGAAAACGTGGGCTGGAATTACAGCAACCCGCTCAAGCAATTCGACGCCTGGCGACATTCAAGCGGGCACGACGAGAACATGTTGAAAGACGGGGTCTCCAAGGCGGGGATTGCCGAGATCGGCAAATACGTCACCTTTTTCGCCTGCAAGTAGGCGGCGGGCTGCGGCTAGCAGCCGGATCAGGCAGGGTTTCATTTGCCTCTATCTTTTTTTTCCTGAATTCGATATAACCCTCGGCTGAGCGCCGGCAAGTCCGCGCGCCGTCTTTTTTATGGAGGAAACGGGTGCGATTCCCGTGCTGTCCCGCAACTGTGATTCCGCGCCCAGCGGAAGAGCCAGACACTCCTCTTGAACGTGGGTCTTCGTGGAATGAGACGCCGACGCCGCGCAAGCGGTTCTCGCATCCTCCCCCCTGACGAAACACGCTGTTTTTGTAACTGCTCGGATTGTTAACCTGTGCGGCCACCGGAGCCTGTGGGGCAACCATCAGTCGGGACGAAGACGTTCCCGCTGCCTTCCCGCTGCCCTTGCGCTGCTTGTTGCCGCGACCTCTGCAGTCCTTTCGCTGATCGCATCACATCTTGGGTGGTTCTATGGGGCGCATTATCCTTGTCACCGGCGGGGCTAGAAGCGGCAAAAGCAGCTTTGCCGAACAGCTGCTTGCCGGCTTTGGTCCCGAGGTCGGCTATATTGCCACGGCTCAGGCGCTGGACGCCGAGATGGAAGACCGCATTGCCAAACACCGGCGGCAGCGGCCCGAATCCTGGCGCACCTTTGAGGCGCCGACACGGCCTTCGGCCATCATTGCCGCGCACGGCGAGGCCTTCGCCGCCCTGCTGCTTGATTGCCTGACCGTGATGATCACCAACCGTATGCTGGCCCAGACCATGGATTGGGATCAGCCGACTGTGGCCCAGTTGAACGCGGTCGAGGCCGACGTGCTGGCCGAGATCGAGGCGATCATTGCCGCCGCCTCCGCCGCCCGGTCCGATCTGATCGCGGTCACCAATGAGGTGGGCTGCGGGATTGTGCCGATCAACCCGCTGTCCCGTTTCTTCCGCGACTGCGCCGGCCGGGTCAACCAACGGATGGCCGCCGCCGCTGCGGAAGTCTATTGGGTGGTCGCCGGCATTCCGGTGCGGATCAAGGGATAAGAGGGACGGGGAGATGAAGGCGCTTGTGCTGATGATCCAGTTCATGACCCGGTATCCGATTCCGCTGCAGATCGATTTCACTGCCGAGCGCTTTGTCCAGGGCATGAAATGGATGCCGCTGGTCGGTCTGCTGGCGGCCCTGCCCGCCGTCGCCGGCTTTGCGCTGGCCGACGCCTGGCTCGGCCGGGAAGTGGCCGCGATTGTCGCGGTAATTCTCCTGATCACGGTCACCGGCGGCCTGCACCTCGACGGCATCGCCGACACTGCCGACGGGCTGTTCAGCTACCGCTCCCGCGAGCGGATGCTGGAGATCATGCGCGACTCCACCCTGGGGGCCAACGGCGTCATCGCCCTGGTGCTGACCATTCTTCTTAAATACATCCTCCTCCGCAACATCCCCGCCGACGGCGGCGTTCTGGCCGTGCTGGTCACGCCGGTGCTGGGCCGCACCGCCCTGACCTGGCATTCGGCCTCGGCCCAGTACGCCCGCGAAGAGCGCGGCATCGGCGATTACGTCAACCAGACCGGCCTGGCTCAGGCGGCGGCCGCCACCCTGGTTTCGCTCGGATTGGTTGCCGGCGCGCTTCTGCTCTTTGGCGTGCCCCTGTCCCGAATTCCCCTCTTGCTCGTTGTGCTCCACCTGCCGCCGATTCTCCTGGCGGTGTTGTTTGCGCTCTACCTCAAGCGGAGGCTGGGCGGCATCACCGGCGACACCATCGGCGCCAGCATCGAACTTTCCGAAACACTCAGTTTCCTTGTCTTTCTTCTTGTCTGGAAATATCCCCTATGAACACCACCACCCTCTATCTTATTCGTCACGGCGAAACCGAACAGAACAAAACCGGCATCCTCATGGGCAGCACCGACACCCCGCTCAACGATCACGGCCGCCTCCAGGCCGCCTCGCTGCGCGAGCGGATCAACGCCCTGCAAGTGGATTCGATCTTTGCCAGCCCGCTTTCGCGGACGGTGGAGACGGCCACCCTGGTTTTTGGCGAGGATGCGCCGATCATCACGGACACCAGTCTCCAGGAATTCCACTTCGGCGATTGGGAGGGCATGCATTTTTCCGAGATTGCCAAGCAGTACCCGGACATCTGGCAGATGTGGCTCACCGACTGGGAGCAGACCCAGATCCCCGGCGGCGAGATGTTTGCCGCCTTCAAACACCGGGTGATCAGCGTGGTCGAGGAGATTGTCCGCCACAACCCCGGCAAACGGGTGGCGGTGGTCTCGCACGGCGGCTGCATCCGCTCGCTGTTTGCTCATTTCTTTTCCGAGTCGGTTTCCAAGGGATACTGGCAATTCAAGGTCGACAACGCCACCCTGAGCGAAATCGAATTCATGGGCGAACTGCCGATCCTCATCCGCTTCAACTATCGATAGGAGCCGTCATGGAACTGCTGCAGAAGACCCTGGACGCCATTGCGCCCACCGACCGAGCGGTCATGGCCGCCGCGCAGAAAGAGATCGATTACTGTCTCAAGCCGCCGGGCAGCCTGGGCAAGTTGGAGGACATCGCCCGCCAGATCGCCGGCATCACCGGGAAAATCCACAACCGCATCACCAAGAAGGCGATTGTGGTGATGATGGCCGACAACGGCGTCTGCTCCGAGGGCATCGCCATGTATCCGCAGGATATTACCCGCATCGGCGCTGATTTCGTCACCTCCGGGCGGATGGGGGTGAATTTCCTGGCCAACTACGCCGGGGCCGACATCATTGCTGTGGACGTCGGCATCCAGGTGGATGTTGACCTGCCCAAGGTGATCAACCGCAAGGTTCGCTACGGCACGGCCAATTTCCTGGAACAGCCGGCCATGAGCCGGGCCGAGGCGGTGCAGGCGATTGAAGCGGGCATTGAGGTGACCAATACGGCCATTGACCAGGGCTACGATCTGTTTGGCGCCGGCGAGATCGGCATCGGCAACACCACCGCCAGCAGCGCCGTGCTCTACGGCTTCACCGGGGCCCACATCGACCGGGTGGTGGGTCGCGGCGCCGGGTTGACCGATCAGGCCTTTGAACGCAAGAAAGAGGTGGTCAAACAGGCGGTGCGGCTGCATCGGCCCGACCCGGACGACGCCCTGGACGTGCTCTCCAAGGTGGGCAGCCTTGACATCGCCGGCATGGCCGGGGTGTATCTGGCTTGCGCTGCGCGGCGCGTGCCGGTGGTCACCGACGGCCTGATCTCCAACGTTGCGGCGCTGACCGCCATACGGCTCAAACCCGAGGCGGTCGACTACATGATTCCCTCGCACATCTCCTTTGAACCGGGGGCCAAACTGCTCAAGGAAATCACCGGCCTGGAGCCGATGCTCGACATGAACATGCGCCTGGGCGAGGGCACCGGCTGCGCCCTGGTGTTCAGCATTATTGAGGCCGCGCTGCGGATGATCGAAGAAATGGGCACCTTTGCCGCCATAGGGAAATCACGCGATGAAATTGGGAACCACGTCATGGCTTACCGGGGAGAATTTCCTCGATAACGCCCGTCTGGTCGAGGGCCGGGTCGATTTTATCGAGCTGCTGGTCTACACCTGGGATCAGGACATGCGGGCCAAGGTGGTCTCCTGGCTCGACGGCCTGGCCGGGCTGGATCTTGAATACACCCTCCACCTGCCCACCGACGCGGCGGCTGGGGCCTGGGAGGCCGCCCGGTTTTTCGCCGAGAGCGGCTTTCCCCTGCTCAACATGACCCTGCATCCCCTGCCGGGTTGGCGGGATCTCGCCTGGCCCGCCCTGGTCTCGGTGGAAAACCTGATCGATCAGGTCGAGTTCCACCCGCGTTTTACCTTTGACCTCACCCATAGCCTGCTGGGCAGGCCCTTGCCCGACCACTACCTGCCCCACATCGTTGAACTCCACCTCTCCGGCTTCGACGGCCGGAACGATCACCTGCCGCTCGACGACGCCACCCTGCAGCGGGCGCTCCCCTATCTGCAGGAGGAGCGGCTGGTCTGTTTTGAGATTTTTGATCTGGACGAGGCCCTGCAGGCCGTGGACAAGGTGCGAGGAGCGGCGTCGCCCCCGGCTTAATCGGAAGAAGCGATGGGGCAGGTCAGCTGTTGCTGGAAAAAGGGGGGAATCATCCGGTCGATCAGGCAGCGGGTGCGCCAGGGAAAGCGGCCGTCAATGAAGCCGACGTGGCCGCCGTGGGTCTGGACGGCCAGGCGCACGCCCGGTCCGACCTGGTGGGGGCCGGGGACGTTGCCCGGGTACATGAAGGGATCATCCAGGCTGTGGAGGATCAGGGTCGGGGTGGTGATGCGGTGGAGATAGCCGATGGAACTGCAGCGCTGGTAATAGTCGTCGGCCCCGGCAAACCCATTGAGCGGCGCAGTCACCTGCTGATCGTACTCCCACAGGGTGCGGACCCGGTCCAAGTCAACCCGCAGCGGCGAGGCCATGGCGGCGAACTTGCGACGATAGGCCTGTTTCAGCCGGGAGAGCAGGTAGTGCTGGTAGATCCGTGAGCCGCCCTGCTCCAGCCGTCGGGCCGCATCAGCCAGCACAAAGGGCACGGACACCGCCGCCGCCGCCTGCAGCAAGGAGGTCGATCCTGCGATGCCCAAGTAGCGGAGCAGCAGGTTGCCGCCCAGGGAAAAGCCAATCGCCGCCGCCACCGGCCGGCCGCTGACCTGGAGGTGGCGTAAAACCTCAGCCAGATCCTCGACCGCCCCGGAGTGGTAGGTGCGGGGCAACCGATTGGGCTCGCCGCTGCAGCCGCGCAGGTGCATGAACACCGGCTGCATCCCGGCCCGGCAGAGGGTGTCCATCACCGGCAGGGCGTAGTGGGAGCGGAGGTTGCCCTCCAGGCCGTGGAGCATCAGCACCCTGGGACCGCTGCCGTCCGCCCAGGCGAGATCGATGAAATCGCCGTCCGCCAGTTCCACCCGTTCCCGCCTGAGCGGCAGGGCAGGGCGGGTGCGGAAGAATTTGGGCCACAGGGTCTGCAGGTGCGGGTTGCGCAGCCAGCGGGGCGGGGTAAAGGCAAGGGGCGTCATGGCGGCTGGGGGCTGTCCTTGGGCTGGTTTCCGGTTGTCAACCCTTCGGATTTCTGGTAGTTTTACTGAAAATGTGCATAGGTTCAAAACGAACCGGCGAAGTCAACGGGGGCGGTTTGCGTGCCGCGCGCGGCAGGGAGCGGCCCTTCACCACATACCTTGAGGATTTGGGAGGACGTTATGGCCAATTTTTTGTTTGTGCTGCGCGACAACAACTTTGAGAAGGCGACCCGCTGCTTTCAGTTTGCCAAGATCGCCCACGGCAAGGGACACACGGTCAATCTCTTTTTCATCGACAGCGGCGTCGACTGGGCCTTGAAGGACCGGGACGGCGGCCAGAAAACCGACACCGGCGATTGCGTGGCCGATTACCTGCCCTACCTGATCGAAAACGAGGTGCCGGTGGGCATTTGCACCCCCTGCGCCAAAAATCGCCAACTCGACGAGGCCAAATTCCACAGCAACATGGTCCTGGACGGCGGCCCCCACCTGATCGACATGGCGGCCGAGGCCAAGGTGTTCAATTTTTAACTCGGCGACGCGCAATGTTGGCGGGCGTCCGATTCGGACGCCCGCTTTTTTTATTCGCTGAACAGGTGGTAAAAAATGTCGGACATATAGACCACGCCGATCAACCTGCCGTTATCCACCACCGAGATCCGTCGGAGGTTGTTTTTTATCATCCGGTCAAGGATCGATATTACCGGTTCATCGGCCGGCACGCTGAGAATGACGTCGTTCATGATCTGCACCACCTTTTTTTGCTTAACCTCTCTGACGAAGTCGTCCACTTCGCCCTTCCAACTCAGCTCGTTGCCATCGATGCCGTAGTTGAGATAGGAGGGGCGGAGGTGGTAGAGGATGTAGTACATGCTGACGGTGCCCACGAGTCCATTATCATAGTCGACCACCATCAGGCTCACGGTTTTGTGGCCGGTGGGCCGCACTTTGGCGTTGAGAATTTTTTTAATGGCTTTTTCGACGGGTTCGTCCATGAAGATGGTGTCGAAATTTTTTGTCATGATGTCCCGGGCAAACAGTTGCATGGATCGCACTCCTTAGCAGCGCTGATGGTTGCGGTGGCCGCCGACAGGCAGGGCTGGCCGGATAAAGGTGGTTTTGGGCTATCCGGTTGATCTTCCACCGGATGTAGGGAGCCTTATTCTCTGAAACAGCGGGACAGTAGCATATTGTTTGTCGAGTTCGCCAGATTTATCTGGTTGTGCGCAAACAATAGGCGATTCTACCCAGATGAGTGGGGGCGAGCCGCGCCGCTGGGCGCATCGGGTTCGGAAAGGACCTGATGGTGCAAGGTGTTGCTTGCCCTCTCGGTCTGCGGCGAAGAGGAGGAAGTCTTGTTGGAATTGGGTGGGCGGCCGCCGGGACAACCTTTCACTAACAATTTGACTTTAGCCGCAATTCGTGTAAGTAGAACTGGAAATCCTCGCCAGTAGTATCATTCCCCCGTTGGTCTTTGGGGTTCAAGAATAATATATTTGCTGTAAGGAGGTCGCACTTGTACGGGTTCGAAGCTATTTCACACCACAACGGCTGGGCTATCGCCGCAACCGGCGCCTGCATCGTCTTTGCCGGGCTGGCCACCCTTTCTCTTATCATCTCCCAGTTGCATAAGCTCGTTGCCTTGTTTGATCGGCCCCCCAAAGTCATCGTCGATGTAGTTGTCGAGGAGAAACCGCAGGCGCCTCCCCTTCCTGACTGTCCGATGAATATCGATCTGACGGTTGCGCGCTACCTGCCCTTGATCGGGGAGCTGGATCCGGAATTTGATCTGGCCGACCTCTATGCGCTCGCCAAACGATACCATCTCCCCCATCCCCACCTGTCTATCCGTTGTTTGCAGGATGCCGGCAAGCTGCACCCGTTGGGAGACGGCATTTTTCGGTACGCGGATACTTCATCGGACAAAGAAAATTCGTAATAGGGGGATTGGTTCATGGATCTTGTTCTGCAATTTTTAGCGAACACCGGCTTTGGCTTGGCTGATTACCGCAACCTGATCATGATTGTGGTTGGTTCGTTTTTTGTTTATCTGGCCATCGCCAAAAAATATGAGCCGCTATTGCTGCTGCCCATCGGTTTTGGCGTGATTTTGGGCAATATCCCGTTTTTTAAGGGATTTGGCATCGGCATCTACGAGGCCAACAGCGTCCTCCACTACCTCTACTTCGGGGTCACCAGCGGCGTTTATCCCTCGATCATCTTTCTTGGCCTGGGGGCGATGACCGATTTCTCGTTTCTCCTGGCCAATCCCAAGCTGATGCTCTTGGGAGCCGCCGCCCAGATGGGCATCTTTTTCACCTATCTGTGCGCCTTGGGCTTGGGATTCACCGCGCCCGAGGCCTCGTCCATCGGCATCATCGGCGGTGCCGACGGCCCGACCTCGATCTTCCTTACCGCCAAGCTGGCGCCGCATCTCATCGGCCCCATCGCCATCGCCGCCTATTCCTACATGGCGCTGATCCCGATCATCCAGCCGCCGATCATGCTGCTGCTCACCAGCAAAGAAGAACGGCTGATTCGCATGCCGGACTTGCGCCAGGTATCCCGGCGGGAACTGGTCATCTTTCCGGTGGTGGGCATGGTCCTTTGCACCTTTCTTGCCCCGGCCTCTATCCCGCTGCTCGGGCCGTTTTTCTTTGGCAATATTATGAAAGAAAGCGGCGTGGTTGACCGGCTGGCCAATACCGCCCGCAACGCCATCATCGACACCGCCACCATCTTGGTCGGCCTCACCGTGGGCGCCTCCACCCAGGGCGACGTTTTCCTCAATCCCAAGTCGGTGGGCATTTTTCTCCTTGGCGCCGTGGCCTTCAGCATCGCCACCGCTTCCGGCATCTTGTTTGCAAAATTTATGAATCTCTTTTTGAAGCAGAAGATTAATCCGCTGCTCGGCGCCGCCGGGGTCTCCGCCGTGCCCGGTTCGGCCCGCGAGGTCCATATGATGGGACAGAAAGAGGACCGCACCAACTTCCTCCTGATGCACGCCATGGCCTGCAATTCCTCGGGGGTCATCGGCTCGGCGGTCTGCGCCGGCATCCTCTGGAGTTTTCTCATCGGATAACGGCGTGATGCGTTCATGGCTGCCCTTGGGCGCGGCCTGTTTGCGGGCAATCGGGATTCATTCCCGGTTGCCCCTTTTTTTTGCAGACGACATCCCAGTCCCTGTGATAGATTAGGCGGTTTGTGATTCCCGGCTTCAGCCGGTGCGACGACAACAGCCGCTGCCGGGCGCGACGCCGCAGAGAGCGCAATCGATCAATAATCGTGAATCTGTTTGAGCCCTCTTCTGGGCCTCGGACAGGTTCCGCCACGAGGTGACGGGACATATGGATACGCAATACCAGGCTACCTTAGAAACTCTGGAACGGCTGCGGGCGGAATCCGTTTCCGCCGGAGGGGAACAGCAAAAAGAGGCCCAGCATAAGAAGGGCAAGTTGACGGCCAGGGAACGGCTTGATCTGCTGCTCGACGACGGCACCTTTGAGGAGTTCGACGTCCTGAAGGGCAGCCGCGGCGGCAGCCTGGAGGGAAAGAGCTTCCTCGGCGACGGCGTGATCACCGGCCACGGCTCGATCGACGGCCGCGAGGTCTTTGTGTTCAGTCAGGATTTCACCGTCATCGGCGGGTCGCTGGGCGAGGCCCACGCCCAGAAGATCTGCAAGGTGATGGACTTGGCGGTCAAGGTGGGCGCGCCGATCATCGGGCTCAACGATTCGGGCGGGGCGCGCATCCAGGAGGGCGTCGACGCCCTGGCCGCCTACGGCGAGATCTTCCACCGCAACGTCCGCGCCAGCGGCGTGGTGCCGCAGATCTCCTGCATCATGGGGCCCTGCGCCGGCGGCGCGGTGTACAGCCCGTCGATTACCGATTTCGTGTTCATGGTTGAGGACTCCTCGTACATGTTCGTCACTGGCCCCAGCGTGGTCAAGACGGTCACCCACCAGGACATCACCTCCGAGGACCTGGGCGGGGCCAAGGTGCACGCCAGCAAGAGCGGCGTGGCCCATTTCACCGTCCACAACGACGTGTTGGCCCTGCGCGAGGTGCGGCGGTTGATCAGCTACCTGCCCTCCAACAACCGGCTCCATTCGCCGATTCTCGATCTCAGCGACGCCCCGGACCGCACCGATCCGGCCCTGGACTTCCTCATCCCGAGCAATTCCAACCAGACCTACGACATGAACGTGCTGATCCACTCGATTTTGGACGGCGCGGAGTTCATGGAGGTTCATGCCGGCTTTGCCCGCAACATCATCTGCGGCTTTGGCCGGCTCGGCGGCCAGACCGTGGGACTGGTGGCCAATCAGCCGGCGGTGCTCGCCGGCGTGCTCGACAACGACGCCTCGTTCAAGGCCGGCCGGTTTGTGCGCTTCTGCGACGCCTTCAACATCCCGCTGATCTCGCTGGTCGACGTGCCCGGCTTCATGCCCGGCCCGGATCAGGAGCACGGCGGCATCATCCGCCACGGGGCCAAGCTGCTCTACGCCTTCACCGAGGCCACGGTGCCGCGCATTTCGGTGATCATCCGCAAGGCCTACGGCGGCGCCTATCTGGTGATGAACTCCAAGCACATTCACTGCGACGTCAACTACGCCTGGCCCACCGCCGAGATTGCGGTCATGGGGCCCAAGGGCGCGGCCGAGGTCATTCACCGCAAGGAGATCTACGAGGCCGACGATCCAGACGCCGTGCTCAGCGAAAAGATGGAGGAATACCGCCGCACCTTTGCCAACCCCTTTCTTGCCGCCCAGCGGGGCTATATTGACGACGTCATCTTTCCCCGGGACACCCGCTCGCATCTCATCCGCACCCTGCAGATGCTTGACAGCAAGAAGACCAAGGGCCCGGATCGCAAACACGGAAACATTCCCCTGTGAGGCACGCTATGTTTGATAAAATTCTGATCGCCAATCGCGGCGAAATTGCCATCCGCATCATTCGCACCTGCAACCGGCTGGGCATCGCGACCGTGGCCGTGTACTCCGACGCCGACAGCCGCAGCCTGCACCGACATCTGGCGGACGAGGCAGTCCACATCGGCGAATCGCAGTCGCAGAAATCCTACCTCGACATCGACAAGATCATTGCCGCAGCCAAGGCCACCGGCGCCCAGGCGGTGCATCCCGGCTACGGTTTTCTCTCGGAGAAGGCCGACTTTGCCAGGGCGGTGGAAGCGGCGGGGCTGGTTTTCATCGGCCCGCCGGTGGATGCGGTCGACGTCATGGGCGACAAGATCACTTCCAAGGAACTGGCCAAGAACGCCGGCGTGCCGGTGATTCCCGGTCATATCGAGGCGGTCAAGGACGACGCGGAGGCCCTGGCGGCCGCCGAGGACGTCGGCTATCCGGTGTTGCTCAAACCGGCGGCCGGCGGCGGCGGCAAGGGCATGCGCATTGTCCGCAAGGCTTCGGAGATGAAGGACGCCCTGGCGGCCAGCCGCAAGGAAACCCAAAAGGCCTTCAACGACACCCGGGTGTTTGTCGAGCGGTACATCGAACAACCCCGCCATATCGAGATCCAGGTGTTGGCCGACAGCCAAGGCCATGTCATCCATCTGGGCGAACGCGAGTGTTCCATTCAGCGCCGTTATCAGAAGGTGATCGAAGAATCGCCCTCGCCGGCGGTTTCTGCCGACCTCCGCGAGCGGATGGGCAAGGCGGCCTGCGATCTGGCCCGCGTGGCCAATTACGTCAACGCCGGCACGGTGGAATTTGTGCTCGACGCGCACCAGAATTTTTATTTTCTGGAGATGAACACCCGCCTGCAGGTGGAGCATCCGGTCACCGAGATGGTCACCGGGCTGGATCTGGTGGAATGGCAGTTGCGCATCGCCAGCGGCGAGCCCCTGCCCTTTGATCAGAAGGGAGTGCGCTTCAACGGCTGGGCCATTGAGGCGCGGATCTGCGCCGAGGACCCCTCGCGGGGCTTCATCCCTTCCACCGGCATGATCACCCGCTATGCCGCGCCCAAGGGAAGCGGCGTTCGCGTCGATTCCGGGGTCAACATCGGCGGTAAGATCGACGTCTACTATGATTCCATGCTGGCCAAGCTGATCTGTCACGGCAAAACCAGGGAAGACGCGCGGCGTGGCCTGATCGAAGCCCTCAACGGCTACCACATCGAGGGCGTGTTCACCAATATTGATTTTGTCACCAGCGTGCTGTGCCTGCCCGAGTTTTCCGAGGGCACCCTGAGCACCGGCTTCATTGAGCAGCATTTTGACGGCGGCAAGTCAAAACGCTCGCCGGCCATCCACTACCTGCGGCTGGCGGCCCTGGTCGCGGGGGTGATCTATCACACCCGCACCGTGGCCCTGCGCGAATCGATGCGTCACATGGTTTCCGACATCGGCGGCCAACGGAAGATGAAGCGCACCCCCCGCTACATGGTCCGCTGCGAGGACGACCATTTCGAGGTCGTTCTGGAGGCCCCGCCGATCAGCGGCGAGACCTGCACCATCCGGGTGGACGGCAATATGTATCAGGTCGAGATTCCGTTTTTCGAGTTTTTCCGCCGCCGACTCAAGCTGGTCATCAACGGTCAGGCCTACCGTTTCCGCATCCAGTTCGACGAATCGTTCATGTTTGTCTCCTTCAACGGACTCTCCCGGCTGTTTGAGGTCTACACCCCGAAAGAATGGGCGATGATGAAGTATATGCCGGAGAAGGCCGACAGCGTGCCCAACAACATCCTGCTCTGCCCGATGCCCGGCTTGGTGGTGGATGTGCTGGCCCAGAAGGGCGAGCGCGTCTTCCGGGGCCAGAACCTGGTGATTCTCGAATCGATGAAGATGGAGAGCGGCGTTGCCTCGCCGGTAGACGGCGTCATTGCCGAGGTCCTGGTCAAGAAGGGTCAGGCGGTGGAGGCCGACGAGATCCTGATCAAGTTCGAGGTGGAGGAAAAGAGCGCCTGAGGCCGGGGAGAGCGTTCGCTTCTCCCCCCCTTTCTGCGCGCCACACGCGGAGCCGAGCCCCTTCCCTGTTCCGACGGGGAAGGGGTTGTTCGGTTCTTCCGCACCACCTTGCTTCCTGTCGCACGTCGACAGCGGCAGGCCCCCCACGTAATCGTGACCTTCGCGACCAGCATTTTGCGGCTGGCCCAATCAACAACGGCGTTAAGGTACATGCGCCCTTTTGCCATCGGGATAAAGGTCGCGTTCAATGCCAGACCTGATTAAATCGGTCAATGGTCACGCCCCGCAGCGGATAGGGTGAATCTTGCGGCCGGGGTGTTGCTTGTCGGTTCCCGGCTTTCGCTACCAGGCGGCAACGTCCATGTGCTGCATCAGCGTGCCACATGCGTGCGGCCCACGGCACAATCGGCCCTGGTTGAGTTGATTCTGAAGCATGCGGGAGCCTATAAAAGGCCGGCCCGAGGAAGACGTCGATGGGCCTTCGTCACCCGCGCCGCCGTCGGAAGGGCAACGTCCGCCTTTGTGACGGGTCCTGGAAAACAAGCATGTGCGCCCCCTGCATTTCCCGCTTGCATTCTTGCCCGAGAAGAGGGAAAGTAGGCCGCGTTCAATGCGTGGCGTTGAACAATTTTGTCAGACATCGCTGAATTCCGCGACAAACGGAAGCGGGGGAACCACTTTGTTGGGGCGAATCGCGCATTGCGCGTAAGGCATCTCTCAGCCTGAGCCCGTCAGCTCACCTCGCAAGCTTAATGGGAGCCTCCGGGGTTGTTTCCAGGGGCTTGAATCACGGCAACCAGGAGTTCGCCCCATGCCCTTTTTTGCGCGGTCCGCCGCCGCTCCATCGGACAATCACACCCACCATCCCCAGGCGCCGCTGCATTCCCTGGCCCTGGCCGCCCTTGGCATCATCTACGGCGACATCGGCACCAGCCCGCTCTACACCATCAAGGAATGCTTTTCCGGCAGTCACGGGGTGGAAGCGAACGCGGCCAATGTGCTTGGCATTCTGTCGCTGGTGTTCTGGTCGCTGATCATCGTGGTCAGCCTCAAATACGTTATTTTTGTGCTCCGCGCCGACAACAAGGGCGAGGGCGGCACCTTTTCTCTGCTGGCTGCCCTGCGCAAACCGCTGAGCAACCGGAAACGCTGGTGGACGGTGCTCACCGTGCTCACCGCCGCCGGGGCCTCGATGCTGTACGGCGACGGCATCATCACCCCAGCCATCTCGGTGCTGTCGGCCATGGAAGGGCTCAACATGGCCACCGACGCGGCCGCGCCCTATGTGGTGCCGCTGACCTGCCTGATCCTGTTCGGGCTGTTTTTTGCCCAGCGGTTCGGCACCGCGGTGATCGGCAAGGTCTTCGGGCCGATCATGATCCTCTGGTTCGGCAGCATCGGCACGCTGGGCCTGCTGGCCGTCCTCCGTCAACCCGACGTGCTGGCCGCCCTCAATCCCTGGCACGCCTACCAGTATTTCGCGGTGCATCACCTCCACGGCATTGTCTCCCTGGCCTCGGTGGTGCTGTGCATCACCGGCTGCGAGGCGCTCTACGCCGACATGGGCCATTTCGGCCGGTTGCCGATCCGCATCACCTGGTACGGCATCGTCCTCCCCGGGCTGGTGCTCAGCTATTTCGGCCAGGGGGCGCTGCTGCTCCACGACCCCACCGTGGCCGAGGTCAATCCCTTCTACGCCCTGGCGCCCAAGGCTTTGCTCTATCCGCTGGTGGGATTGGCCACGGTGTCGGCGATCATCGCCTCCCAGGCCATGATTTCGGGCGTCTATTCGCTGACCCAACAGGCCATCCAGCTGGGCTTTACGCCGCGTATGCGCATCATCCACACCTCGGAGCAGGCCAAGGGTCAGATCTACATGCCGACGGTCAACTGGCTGGTGATGCTTGCCTGTCTGACCCTGGTGCTGGCGTTCAAGGAATCCACCCGGCTGGCCTCGGCCTACGGCTTTGCGGTGACCGCGACCATGACCATCACCTCGATCATGTACTTCCACGTCACCCGTTTCCGCTGGAACTGGCCGCTGTGGCAGAGCGCCGCCCTGGCTGGTCTGTTCCTGATTTTCGACGGCGCCTTCCTCAGCGCCAACATCCTCAAGGTCAAGGACGGCGGCTGGATCACCATCTGCATCGCGTCGATTGTGTTGATTTCGATGATCACCTGGCGCGACGGCCGGGCGCTGCTGGCCAAGCATTACGCCCTGATGCGCATGCCCACCGACGTTTTCCTCAAGGATCTGGCCGAGTACAGCCCGCAACGGACCGCAGGCACGGCGGTGTTTATGTCGATCACGCCGGAAGGCGTCCCGCATACCCTGCTGCACCACCTCAAGCACAACGAGGCCCTGCACGAGCGGGTGCTGCTGCTCTCCATTCTCTCGGCGGAAACGCCCACCGTGCCCGCCGAGGAGCGGGTGTTTCTGGAAGATCTGGGGCAGGGATTTTATCGGATCAGGGCGAGCTACGGCTTCATGGAATCGCCGGACATGCCGGGCATTCTTGATTTGGTCGGCAAGAAGGGCGTGGCTATCGACATCTACACCACCTCGTTTTTCCTCGGCCGCGAGACCCTCTTTTCCAGCGGCTCCGCGCCCATGGCCCAGTGGCGCAAGAAGCTGTTCATCTTCATGTCGCGCAACGCCTGGAACGCCACCTCGTTCTTCAAGCTGCCGCCGGATCGGGTGGTGGAGTTGGGCAACCAGGTGGAGTTGTAGGCGGCCACCAGTTTTGGGTTGTTGCGCAGAGCTCCCTGTTTGCCCAACTCCGTGGTTAACCGTTTCACGCACTTCATCCGATGTTCACCTCCTGATCTCGATTGGCTGCTGCTGAAATAGAAACGAATCTCACCGTGTGGGGTTTGAGCCTCAAGTCTTTTTGCGTTTCCTCATTGGTCGCCCCTGTTTGCATGATGAGCGGCCAATTCCCTCAAGTTTCGCACACCCCTTCAGCGGAAGAGGCGTGAACGCGTTTTCCAGCACATGATAATGTTGGCAAAGAATGAGCCGGACCACAACGAGCACAGGCTCTGTTTGATGAGCGGCAAGACGATCAGGACAAAGAGCAGCGTGACGGGTGGAAAACCCTCCTCTTTCCGAATTCCGGACTGGTGGAGGAGCGTTCTGGCGCCCAGCTCATTGAAGGACGTGTTGACCTCGGATTCATATTGAGGCCATGCCTCTCTATTGCCCGTTGGATGGACAGTGAAAAAGAGCTATTCTGCTTCACGGCAGCTCAATTTTGCGTGTAGTTGTATGTGTAGTTGGTTAACGACAACAACGCTCATGCGATTGGAACTGCATTTTCATTCAGCAGGTTAGGGTTTCAAAGAGCTTTCGCTATCGTATGGTGCGCTAAATTCTAGTTATTCCATTTCTATTTCAAAAGTGATGCGCGTCTGCTTGTCATTTCGACGAGCACAGCGATGAGAAATCTCGCAACGTCCTGAGATCTCTCCCTGCGGTCGAGATGACACACCTTTGTCGACGAGGTTTTGCTCTGCGCATCATGATTCGCTTGATTTGGAAACAGAATTAATCATCGAATCCGCTAAAGCAAACAAAGGGTACTCATGATGGAAACAAAACGGATAAAACTCTACAGCCTTTCAACCTGTGCCTACTGTCAGGCCATAAAGAAAATGCTCAGGGATCTTGACGTACCGCATGAATCCGTTGATGGCGACTTGCTGGAAGGTCAGGAGCGAGATGCCTTGTTGGCTGAATTGCGCCTGCTCAACCCCAGCTGCTCCTTTCCGACCATTACCATCGACGGGCAAACCATTACCGGATTCAAGGTGCAGGAGATCAAGGAGGCCATTGGGGTGCGCACCAAGGTCGACGATCTCCATGACATGCTCAAAAAGGTGCAGGAGCCCAAAGGCTATTTCTTCAACCGGGACCGGGAGCGGACTTTTGATCTGCTCCGAGGCTTGCTGACCAACAAGGACCGCTATGGCTACATGGCCTGCCCATGCAGACTGGCTTCGGGAAAGCGGGAGGCTGACCGAGACATTATCTGCCCCTGTGAGTATCGGGCGGCGGACGTCGAGGAATTCGGTTCTTGTTACTGTCAGTTTTATGTGTCTCAGGAGTGGAACGAGGAACGCATTCCTCATATTTTTGTGCCGGAGAGAAGGCCCGTTGGGCGGGACTCCTGAAACATCTGTTTCGTCCACGCCTTGCTGGCAGCTGTTCGTTTGCGCAGGGCCCTCAAAAAAACACACCAGTGAATCACACGTCTCTCGGAAGGAGCGTAACGGCAGGGGAAAATTAAATATCGGGGTTAGCGCCAGCCTGCTTGGCCAGAACGTTCGTTATAACGGCGGGCGCCAGCTCAAATTTTATCCGCGAGACCCTGCGCTTGGTAGGCAGGAGGATGCCCCTCGGCTGGTGACCAGCCGCAGCAGTGTCGACCCTACCCGAACAGGTGCAGGTCTGGGCCGAGGACAGAGTGCAGCAGCTCGAACAAGAGGATCTCTGCGGCTTCTTGCCCCCAGCCAGGAGCACTACCCGATTGATGGGGCGGTTCCTCGCCAATATGCCTGTATCCGTCGAAGAAGCCTGCAGCCAATAGGGCCATTCCTTGCGGAACCCTGCAGGTTCGCACCACCGCAAAGAAGCATCGCAACGTCCTCCTGCATATCTTCGGCTATTTCAAGCAGGAGCTTTCACCTGATGAAAAGCAGGAAATGCTGGAGATGATTGAGGCTTATAGTCTCGCAGATGTACCGCTGATCGTCCCTATGAGCCTGATCAACCACCATGTTCGTACATTCGATCAACCCGACCTGCGCGACCAGTGCTGTCTCCACCCTCACCCTCTCGACCTGCGCCTGCGCAGCCATTGCTGAATAATTATGCAACAACAAGAACAACATTGTCCAAAGGACCGGGAACAGTTGGCGTCGCAACTGCGCTGTTTGTTTCAACAACAATTCCATATGGTGCTGGCAACCCACGACGGCGCCGCGCCCTACACCAGCCTGATGGCCTTTGCCGCTGCCGCCGAGCTCGACCGCCTTTTCTTTGTCACCTCACGGGCAACCCATAAATACAACAACATGGCTGCCAACAGCCAAGTCTCGGCGCTCATCGACAACCGGACCAACCGCAGCGCCGATTTCCAGTCGGCCCTTGCAGTTACCGCCCTTGGGCAGGCAAGGGAGCTGCTGGGGAAGGACAGAAACGGCCCGCTCGCCCTCTTCCTTCATCGGCATCCCGAACTGGAGTCCTTTTGTCTGGCCCCATCTTCCGCCCTCATGGCCGTCATGGTCCGCCGATATATCCTCGTGAACCGGTTCGATGAGGTGCGCCTGCTTGATATCGAGACCATTGCCTGAGCGCGGCATCAAAGCAGACCAGTCACAATTCATCGACAACACTGTTGTTTTTTTCAGGGGAAGCATTACGGTACTCATATCTTCTTCTTTGAATCTCCTGGCAACATGAAGTGAGTGTTAGGCGCCCTTTCACGGTTTATCGGTTTTCTACGTCGGGGAGGCAGTCGCATGAATTTCTCGTTTTGGTTCAAGCTCTACCTGTTCACCATCCCGGTTTTCTTTGCCATCGACATGATCTGGCTGGGGTATGTGGCCAGGAATTTCTATAAGGAGCAGCTCCATTCGCTGCTCAGCCCCCAGGTCAATTGGACCGCGGCCCTCCTCTTCTATTTTCTCTACATCGTCGGCATTCTTCTTTTTGCCGTTCGTCCTGGCCTGGAAGCCGGCTCGCTCGCCAGGGCCTGCCTGTTCGGCGCCCTGTTCGGCTTTTTCACCTATGCCACCTATGATCTCACCAATCTGGCGACGCTGCGCGACTGGCCGGTTCTGGTCACGGTGGTCGACATCGCCTGGGGCACGGTGCTCTGCACCCTGGTGAGCGGCGGCAGTTTTCTCATTGGTTCCTGGCTTCTGAAGGGATGAAACCCCTTGTCCCCAAAATGATTGCAGCGTGATGATCATGGTCAGCGTTTTAGAAAATGCGGCGCTCCTCCTCCTGGTCTTCATGAGTTGCATGTTTATCATCGGCCTGCTTGCCAAAGACAATAGCCTGATTGACATAGCCTACGGTCCGGCCTTTGTCGTCGCTTCCTGGGGCGCCTGGCTGTTCGGGGGGACTGCGGGATTCCGGCCATTGCTGCTGCTTGCTCTGGTCACGCTCTGGGGGGTGCGTCTCGGTTTGCATATCGGCCTGCGCCACCGGGGCAGGGGGGAGGATTTTCGTTACCAAGCCTTCCGCGAAGCCTGGGGCAAGACTATAATCTGGCGGAGTTTTCTCCAAATCTATCTGCTCCAGGGGGCGGTGGTTTTTGTGGTGGCGCTGCCGATCCTGCTCACCATCGCCAGTCCTGGCGGCGGCCCGCGCTGGACCGATTTCTTGGGCATCCTGCTCTTTGCAGTCGGATTCTTTTTCGAGGCAGTCGGCGACTGGCAGTTGACCCGTTTCAAACAGAACCCGGCCCATCGCGGCCAGACCATCGAGGAGGGATTGTGGCGCTACACCCGTCATCCCAACTATTTTGGTGAAGCCGTTCTCTGGTGGGGTATTTTTATTATTGGACTGGGTTCACCGGCAGGCCTCTGGGGCCTGATCAGCCCGCTGACCATCTGCTTTCTCCTCCTCAAAGTGTCGGGCATCCCCATGCTTGAGGCCAAATACCTTGGCAATCCCCAGTTCGAGGCCTACAAGGCCAGGACCAACGCCTTTTTTCCCTGGTTCCCGAAAAAGGGGCCGGGCACTCCTTCCTCAACCGGCAATCCGGAACATTCATGAACCCATCAGATAACAGGACACCCCGAAAACGAGTGGCGGTGATCGGCGGCGGTGTGGCCGGCATAGTAGCGGCGCATCTCCTCCAGAAAACCCATGACGTCACCCTGCTGGAACAGGGCGACTACCTCGGCGGTCATACCCATACCATCCCTGTCCCCGATGGTCCGGATGCCGGCGCCCCGGTCGACACCGGCTTCATTGTGTTCAATGAGGCCACCTATCCCCATTTCATCCAATTCCTGGAGGAACTCAAGGTGCCATCGAGGCGGACGGAGATGTCGTTCGGCTTCCAGTGCCTCCAGACCGGCCTGGTGTATGCCGGCAATGATCTCAACGGCCTCTTTGCCCAGCGATCTAACCTATTGAAACCACAGTTCTATCGCTTTCTCCTTGAAATCGGCCGCTTCAGCAAACAGGCCAACATGGATCTAGACGCGGGCCACGACCTGGGAACCCTGGAACAATGGGTAGTCCGGCGCCGGTTCATGCCTTTTATGGTCGAAAACTATCTCAAACCCATGGCCGCCGCCATCTGGTCGACCCCGGCCGGCCAGGTCGCCGCCTTTCCGGCCCGGTCTTTTCTTCTCTTCTTCCGCAATCACGGCCTGCTCACCTTCGTCAACCGGCCCAGCTGGCGGACGGTGAGCGGCGGCAGTTGGAGTTATGTCAAGGCTTTTACCCAGGCGTTCACCGGCACGATCCGCCTCCAGGCCGGAGTGGAGCGACTGGACCGCACCGATGACGGCGTCCTGGTAGCCAGCGCCGGTCAGCCCCCGGAGCGCTATGATCAGGTGGTGATCGCCACCCATGCCGATGAAGCGCTCCGCTTGCTCGGTGATCCGACCCCGGAAGAAAAGCGGCTTCTCGGGCCCTGGCGGTACGAAGCCAACAGCACAGTCCTCCATACCGACTTGTCGGTGCTGCCGTCCATGCCTAGAGCCTGGTCCTGCTGGAATTTCAGGAGGGAGGCAGGCAAAACGACGGATCAGCCTGTGTGTCTCACCTACAGCATGAATCTGCTCCAGGGGTTGACCACGCAAAAACAATATCTCGTCACTCTGAATAGGCCCGGAGCCTACGACGAAAGCCAAGTGATTGCCCGCATGATCTACCATCACCCCACCTATACCGTCGATTCCATGGCAACCCAGCCCTCGCTGCCGACGCTCAACGGGGTCAATAGCACCTATTTCTGCGGCAGCTATTTTGGCTACGGGTTCCATGAGGATGCGGTTCGTTCCAGTGTCCAGGCAGTCAAACTCTTGCAGGAAAAGGCATGAACCCGCAACTCTTTACCGGGCAGCTTCGCCACGCTCGCACCCATGAGGTCGAGCACAGCTTTGTCTACAGCCTCCACCTCTTTGCCCTGGATCTCGACGAACTGGATCAGCTGGACCGTGATTCGTTCTGGTTCGGGCATAACCGAATCCGGCCGCTCGCCCTCCATGACCGCGACTACCTGTATCCCGGCAACGCGCCCCTGATCGCCAAGGTTCAACGGGCGCTCGAAGAAAACGGCATCAACCAGCCCCCCGCCCGCGTCGTCCTCGTCACCGCTCTGCGGCAGTTCCATTATGTCTTCAATCCGGTCAGCTTTTTTTACTGCTTCGATCAGGAGGACAAGGTGTTCTGTGTGCTTGCCCAGGTGAACAACACCTTTGGCGAAACCCATTTGTACGTGCTCCGGCATCAGTCCGGTGACCTTACCTTTGCGATCGAAAAAGCCTTCCACGTTTCCCCTTTTTTCCCGCGAGAAGGACAGTACGCCTTCCGCCTCAGTCCGCCGGGAGACAGCCTGCTGCTGGAGATCACCTTCTGTCTTGATGGGGACAAACCGGCACTGGTGGCCTCGTTCCATGGCACGGCCAGACCATTGACCCCGCAAACGTTGGCCCGCACCGTATGCCTGCACCCGCTGCGGGCAGCCCTGACCTTTCCCCGCATTCTCTGGCAGGCGGGACGTCTCTTTTTCCAAAAACGGCTCAAGGTCTACACCAAGCCTGACCCCTGCTCACCCCTGACCCTGCGCCAGTCACCACCGAGCCTGCTTGAGCGGCTGGGGCGCAAGGTGATGGTTCATTTTTTCAGCCAACTCGATCATGGTCGGATGACCATGACCCTGCCCGAAGGCGAGCCACTGATTTTCGGTCAACCCGACGGTTCGCCGCAGGTAGCGATGCATGTGGTCAAACATCGGTTTTTCCAGCGCGCCATGCTGACTGCCGATATCGGTTTCGGCGAGGCCTATGTGGATGGTGACTGGAACAGCCCGGACCTGGTTGCCTTGCTCTCCCTCCTCAACCTCAGGGAGGAGGCGGTCAATGACCGGCGAATCTGGCCGGCCCTGGCCGGGCGGCTGGTCAACCTGATGGTTCACCGCCAGCGCGACAACACCCCGGCCGGCAGCCGACGCAACATCAGCGAGCATTACGACCTCAGCAACGAGCTCTATACCCTCTTTCTCGATCCAACCATGTCCTACTCCAGCGGCATTTTTCTCGACCGTAACGACAGCCTCGAACAGTCACAATACAACAAGTTCCAGGCGGTCATCGATAAAGCGGCCATCGGCCCGGCAGACCATGTGCTTGAGATCGGCTGCGGCTGGGGCGGTTTCGCGCTCGAGGCGGTGCGGCAGACCGGGTGCCGCCTGACGGGAATCACGGTTTCCCGCGAGCAGTTCGACTGGGCCACCCGGCGGGTGGAGGAAGAAGGGCTGGCGGACCGGATCACAATCCTCCTCACCGATTACCGCCATGTTGAGGGCCACTTCAGCAAGATCGTCTCCATTGAGATGCTCGAGGCTGTCGGCCATCCCCACCTGCCGGTCTATTTTTCGACCCTGGACAAGCTGCTCGCTCCCGGCGGACGGATAGTCATCCAAGCCATCACTATCCCCGACCAAAAATACGGCGCCTATCGGGCCGGTTCCGACTGGATCCGCAAACATATCTTCCCCGGCGGCCATCTGCCCTCAGTCGGGGCAATGGTCTCCGCCATGAGCGGCAAAACCCGCCTCAACATCGTCGGGATGGAGGATATCGGGGGCCACTATGTCCGCACGTTGCAACTCTGGCGTGATACCTTTCTCGATAGGCGTCAGGAAGTCCTCGACCTGGGATTTGAACCGACTTTTGTGCGCAAATGGGAATACTATTTCAGTTACTGTGAGGCAGGGTTCCGCAACCGTCTGGTGCGGAATTATCATCTGGTGCTGGCCAGGATGGGTGAACCGGTGGAGCAAGTACAACAATAATGTTCAGCGCCCAAACGTGGACATCGCTGCTCAATTACGGCTTGTTTCAAGTAGGATGGTTTGCTTGCGTACTCGGGGCGGCCGCAGGATATCCGTGGCTGGCAACAGCGGCCGGGTTGCTTCTGGTGCTGGTGCACCTGGCTCTGGTGAGGAATCCAACTCGAGAAAGCCTGCTGCTGCTGACAGGCCTGCTGCTTGGGCTGGTGGTCGACGGCGCCCATATCCGTACAGGCGTGCTGGACTTTCCCATCGGCAGTTTCCATCCGGCCCTGCCGCCGGCCTGGATCCTCGTCCTCTGGCTCCAGTTCGCCATGACCCTCCACTACTCGCTGGGCTGGCTATCCGGCCGCTATTGCCTTGGCGCCTTGCTGGGGAGTGTTTCCGGCGGCCTTGCCTATTGGGCGGGGGTCAGATTCGGCGCCGCCGCCTTTGGCGCTGAACTGGTCCCCAGCTTAGTGCAGATCGGACTGAGCTGGGGCCTGACCATGCTCATCCTGCTGAAAGTTTCCTTGCTCACCGCGCCCCCTAACAACGCGCGCACCTATCGCTGTTTTGACGAAAAATAGCGATGTGGTTTGCGTTAGGAGGCACTACGAGTAAACGCGGCCCAAACCCTGACCAAAGGCTGGGGCTTTGCTCTTCCCCCTGTTGGAGCCTCGTTGCGCGCCTGCCGCGCAGCGTCGTCGTCCAATATAACCTTGAGCAATGAGCGGGAGAATAGGAGAAAACAATGAAAGTTGTCGCAATATGTGAAAGTCCCCGCAAGCATGGAAACACAGACAGTGGTGTCTTCCGCTGCCTGGGTCAGGAGACCAACGATGAAAAAAATGACAAGGAGGATTGTCGGTATGGCTCTCGGATTGCTTGGATTGGCCGGTTGCGCTGGTGAGCGGCCCAATAACTTGGGAGCCAGGGAGGGGATGCTCGCCCCGTGCCCGAGTTCGCCCAACTGTGTTTCGAGCCAGACTGAGAGTAAAGTCCACCGAATAGCGCCATTGGCAGTGAGTGGTGATCCCAGTGCAGCTTTTGCTCGTCTCAAAGAAGTGCTTTCAGCGCGGAGCGATGCAACCGTCGTGGATGATTTAACCGACTACCTGCGGGTTGAACTGCGCACATTCCTGTTTGTTGATGATGTTGAATTTTTGCTGGACCGAGCGAATGCAGTCATCCACGTCCGCTCCGCTTCGCGACTTGGCTATTCGGATCTTGGCAAGAATCGCAGCCGTCTTGAAGAGATTCGCGGCCAATTTCTTCTTGCACATGAGGGGAAATAGCCACGGGAAGACGGTTTTGGTGGCCTGGCTGGCAATAAACACAGGCCGATATGCACTACAGATTGACTGTTGTGACGGGTGTGTCTAATTTATTGGTTTTGGCTGCAACCGCATTTTTCGGAATCATTTTAAGGAGGTGCAAGTATGTTTTCCACGGTCGGCAACATGCGATGGCATGTTGTTATGCGATTATTGAGCAACACAGTGCAAAATTAAACACGGAGGGTGTTATGAGCAACGAAAGTGGCAAAACCGGCTTGGGATATGAGGAAATGGTTTGGATTCGGGACAAGGATGGGAATGAATATGCGTGCCAATTCAAGGAGATAAAGTTTATCAAAAGGAAAGAGGAGCTGACCGCTGAGGAGGTCAATCGCTGTGTGGATGTGAGTCAGGTCCTGAGTAAGGACAATTGGTAGGCCCGTCGCTGGTCCACCTGTCCAGCCCCATGCCCCGCCAAGGTTGTATTGGCGGGGTTTTTCTTTTCTGATTGGCATATAGGGCTCAACACAGGGCGAAAAGCCTTGCATCTCGGGAAAGGCGTTGGCAGATCCAGGGCCAACCGCTTGATAATCTTGGCCCCCAGCCCTGTTCGGCCTGCCGGATCAGAATTCTCGCCCGATCTGCCAGTAGAGCGGCGCCAGTTCGCGGTTGACCGTCAGGGTCGCCCGTTGCTGGGCGGTGTGGACACGGTTTTTCAGTTCCGCCAGCCAAATCGGCATGGCCCCGTGGAGTGCATATTCCACGACATCCGGTCAGTGTGCAGTCGTGGGTATTCGAAGTGTGGAGCAATGGCGGGAAATTTCTGCCTGCCAAGCGACGGAATGTCTCCGGGCGCAATGACGCCGGCAGGGTGTGTGCGCGCTTGCAGCCTGCGCGGCTGCAAGGCCCGTCGTGCGCGCACAGGCACAGGAAAGAAAACAAGAGGCGCTTTCTGTCGCTCAGTCAATCCCCAGATAGGCCAGGATGCCCTTGGCCGCCTGCCGGCCCTGCCAGACGGCGGTGACCACCAGGTCGGAGCCGCGCACCATGTCGCCGCCGGCAAAAATTTTGGGGTTGCTGGTCTGCAGCGGATACTCGCCTGATTCGCTGGCGATCACCCGGTCGCGGTCGTTAAGCGCGACGCCGTGCGCCACCAACCAGGCGGGCGGGTTGGGGCGAAAACCAAAGGCAATCAAAACAATGTCCGCCGTCACCGTGACCTGGCTGCCCGCGACCACCACCGGCCGCCGTCGACCGCTGGCGTCCGGTTCGCCCAACTCGGTGGTCACCAGTTCCACCCCCTCCACCCGATGATCCCCCAAAATCCCCACTGGCTGCTGGTTAAACAGGAACTGCACGCCTTCCTCCCGGGCGTTGGTCACCTCCCGCTTTGAGCCGGGCATGTTGGCCTCGTCGCGCCGGTAGGCGCAGGTGACGCTGGCCGCACCCTGGCGGATTGCGGTGCGACAGCAGTCCATGGCGGTGTCGCCGCCGCCCAGCACTACCACCCGCTTGCCGGCGGCGTCGATAAACGGGGCCAGCCCCTCATAGCCATGGCGTTGGCTGACGTTGCCGATCAGAAAGGGCAGGGCGTCATGGACTCCGGGCACATCCTCGCCGGGAAAGCCGCCTTTCATGAACTGATAGGTTCCCATGCCCAGGAACACCGCGTCAAACTCGCTCAGCAACTGATCCAGGCTGAGGTCGCGGCCAATCTCGACGCCCAAGCGAAATTCCACCCCCATGGCGGCGAACACCTGCCGCCGCCGCACCATCACCGATTTTTCCAGTTTGAACTCCGGGATGCCGAAGGTCAGCAACCCGCCGATCTCCGGGTAGCGGTCAAAGACCACCGGCCGCACCCCGGCCCGCACCAGGACGTCCGCACAGCCCAGACCCGCCGGTCCGGCCCCGATCACCGCCACTCGCTTGTCGCTCCAGACCACGCCGCTCATGTCCGGTTTCCAGCCCTGGGCCAGGGCCTGATCGGTAATGTATTTTTCGATGTTGCCGATGGTCACCGCGCCAAAACCGTCGTTCAGGGTGCAGGCCCCTTCGCAGAGGCGATCCTGGGGGCAGACCCGGCCGCAGATTTCAGGCAGGGAGTTGGTCTGGCTGCAGAGTTCCGCCGCCGCCAACAGGTTGCCTTCGGAAAGCAGTTTCAGCCAGTTGGGGATGTAATTGTGCACCGGACACTTCCACTCGCAGTAGGGATTGCCGCAGGCCAGGCAGCGATGCGCCTGGTGCTGGAGCTGCGCCTCGTCCACTGGCTGGTAGATCTCGCGGAAGGCGGTTTTGCGAGTGAGGATGTTGGTCTTGGGCGGCAGTTTCCGTTCCACGTCGAGGAACTGGAACACATTGTTGAGACGTTCTTTCATGGGGGCGCCGTGAGGTAAAAAGGTTTATTCGCCGCGCTGGCGGAGTCGGTCGAGCAGGCCGGAGAGATCGGCGGCCTTGGGTTTGACCAGCCAGAACTTGCCGATGTAGTCGAGGTAGTCGTCCAGCAGCCGCCAGCCCCAGTCGCTGTTGGTTTCGCGGCAGAACTCCTCGATCACCCGGTGGAGGTGGTTGCGGTGCTCCTCCATGTAGCCGGAGTGGACGCGCTGAATTTCCACCAGTTCGTGGTTGTATTTGTCGACAAAGCTGTTGTCGAGATCCAGCACATAGGCAAAACCGCCGGTCATGCCGGCTCCGAAGTTGCTGCCGGTGGGGCCGAGCACGGCGACCAGGCCGCCGGTCATGTACTCGCAGCCGTGATCGCCCAGCCCCTCGACCACCGCATGGGCGCCGGAATTGCGCACTGCAAACCGCTCGCCGGCCTGGCCGGATGCGTACAATCGGCCGCCGGTGGCGCCGTAGAGGCAGGTGTTGCCCATGATGCTGGCGGCCTCGGTTTTAAAGGTCGAGCGGTGCGGCGGCCGGAGCACGATCTTGCCGCCGGCCATGCCCTTGCCGACGTAGTCGTTGGCGTCGCCGTTGAGGTAGAGTTCCAGGCCGCCGACGTTCCAGGCCCCGAAGCTCTGGCCGGCAATGCCGGTCAGCTTGAGTTTGATTGGCGCGTCCGCCATGCCCTGGTTGCCCCAGCGTCGGGCGATCTCGCCGCTGAGCCGGGCCCCGACGGCGCGGTCGCCGTTGGTCAGGGCGTAGGCAAAGGCGCCGCCGGTTTTGGCTTCAATCGCGGGCAGGATGTCCCGCACCATCTGTTCGGCCAGCGGTCCCTTGTCAAAGGGTTGATTGCGGCTAACGGCGCAGTGACGCGGCTTTTGCGCCAGCAGACTGTCGGTGTGGAGCAGGGGGCGGAGATCAAGCCGCCGCTGCCGGGGCGTGACCCCGGCCACGGGTTCGAGCAGGTCGACCCGGCCAACCAGTTCCTCCAGGCTGCGCACGCCGAGCAGCGCCAGCCACTCCCTGGTTTCCTGGGCGACGAAGCGGAAATAGTTGACCACCTTGTCGACCGTGCCCTGGTAGTGGTCGCGGCGGAGGTCGTCGCGCTGGGTGGCCAGGCCGGTGGCGCAGTTGTTGAGGTGGCAGATGCGCAGATACTTGCAGCCCAGCGCCACCATCGGCGCCGTGCCGAAGCCAAAACTTTCGGCCCCGAGCATGGCCGCCTTGACCACGTCGAGCCCGGTTTTGAGGCCGCCGTCGGTCTGCAGCCGGATTTTGTCGCGCAGGTCGTTGGCCTGCAGGGTCTGGTGGACCTCGGCCAGGCCCAGTTCCCAGGGCGAGCCGGCATGGCGGATCGAGGAGACCGGGCTGGCGGCGGTGCCGCCGTCGTAGCCGGAAACAGTGATCAGGTCGGCGTAGGCCTTGGCCACGCCGGCGGCAATGGCCCCGATGCCGGGCCGGGACACCAGCTTCACCGAAACCAGGGCGGCCGGGTTGACCTGCTTGAGGTCAAAGATCAGCTGGGCCAAGTCCTCAATGGAGTAGATGTCGTGGTGCGGCGGCGGCGAGATCAGGGTGACGCCGGGCACGGCGTAGCGCAACCGGGCGATCAGCTCGTTGACCTTGCCGCCCGGCAGCTGGCCGCCCTCGCCGGGCTTGGCCCCCTGGGCGATTTTGATCTGCAGCACCTCGGCGTTGACCAGATAGTGCGGGGTAACGCCAAAACGGCCCGAGGCGATCTGTTTGATCTTGGAAACCTTTTGCGTGCCATAGCGGGCCGGGTCCTCGCCGCCCTCGCCGCTGTTGGAGCGGCCGCCCATGCTGTTCATCGCCTCGGCCAGGGCCTCGTGGGCCTCGGGCGAGAGCGCGCCTAGCGACATGGCGGCGGTGTCGAAGCGGCGGATGATCGCCTCCACCGGCTCCACCTGATCGATGGGGATGGGCTTGAGGTCGCGGCGCAGGCCGAGCAGGTCGCGCAGCACGGCCGGCTCGCGGCGGTTGATCAGGTCGGCGCAGGTTTGCCACTGGCCGTAGTCGCCGCTCTTGACCGCAGCCTGCAGCCCCGTAACCACGTCGGGGTTGAAGGCGTGGTATTCCTGGCCGTGCATGAATTTGAGCAGGCCGCCCATCTGGATCGGTTTTCGCTGGCTGACCGCCGCCCGGGCCAGAACCTTCTGGTCGGCTTCCAGGTCGGCGAAGCCCGCTCCCTGGATGCGGCTGGGCGTGCCGGGAAAGCAGAGATTGACGACTTCCTCGTCCAGGCCGATGATCTCAAACAACTGCGCCCCTCGGTACGAGGCCACGGTGGAGATGCCCATCTTGGAGATGATTTTCAAGAGGCCCTTCTTGATGCCCTTGCGATACTGCTTGATCGCCAGGTCCGGGGCCAGGTCCAGCTCGCCGCTGCGGCAGAGATCGGCCAGCACCGCATAGCTGAGATAGGGATAGACCGCAGTGGCCCCGAAACCAATCAGAGCCGCAATCTGGTGCGAATCGCGCGCCGTGGCGGTGGCGACCAGGAGGTTGGCGTTGCAGCGCAGGCCCGCCTGGGCAAGGTGGTGGTGCACCGCGCCGGTGGCCAGCAGGGCGTGGATCGGCAACAGGGGCGGGGCGCAGTCCTGATCGGTGAGCAGCAGCAGGACGCAGCCGGAACGGACCGCTTCGGCGGCCTGACGACACAACTGCTCAATGGCCTGGCGGAGGTTGTGGGTTTGCGGATCATAGCCGAGCGACAGCCGACACAACCGGTAGCCCCAGCGGTCGAGATGGACCAGCGCCCGGTATTTTTCGGTGGAGAGCACCGGCGAGGTGAGGATGACCCGGCTGGCGTGCTGCTCCGATTCCTCGAAGATCGATTGCTGTTCAGGGCCGATGCAGGTTTCCAGCGACATCACCACCGCCTCGCGCAGGGGATCGATCGGCGGGTTGGTCACTTGGGCGAACTGCTGGCGGAAAAAGTCGTAGAGCGGCCGTTGCTGGCGGGAGAGCACCGCCATCGGGGTGTCGTCGCCCATGGAGCCGGTGGCCTCCTGGCCGGTTTCGGCAAGCGGCCGCAACAGCTGGTCGCGCTCCTCGAAGCTGACCTGGTACATCTTCATCGCCGTCTTGAGCGGCTCGCCTTCCAATTCCCTGGTGGCCCGGTCCTGGTCCAGGGCTCCCTCGAGGCGCAGGGTGTTGTCCTTGAGCCACTGTTTGTAAGGGTGGCGGCGTTTGAGCGTCTCGTCGATCTCGCCGGTGTGGCGCAGGGCGCCGGTTTGGGTGTCGACCGAAAGCATCTGGCCCGGACCAAGGCGGCCTTTGGCGACAACATCGCCGGCGTCGTATGCGTAGACGCCAATTTCCGAGGCCACGGTCAGAAAATCGTCGCGGGTCAGCACCCAGCGCGAGGGGCGCAGGCCGTTGCGGTCCAGGGCGCAGACGGCATAACGGCCGTCGGAAATCACCAGGCCGGCCGGGCCGTCCCAGCTCTCGGTGTGCATCGAGTTGAATTCGTAGAAGGCGCGCAGGTCGGCGTCGAGGTGTTCGACGTTCTGCCAGGCGGGCGGGATGAGCATGCGCACCGCCCGGTGGAGGTCCATGCCGCCCGCGACCAGGACTTCGAGCATGTTGTCGAGGCTGGAGGAATCCGAACCGGTGCGGTTGACCAGCGGCGCAATGGCCTCGATGTCCGGCAGGAGCGGGGTCTTGAACTTGCCCGTCCGCGCCTCGGCCCAATTGCGGTTGCCGCTGATGGTGTTGATCTCGCCGTTGTGGGCCAGCAGACGGAAGGGCTGGGCCAGGGGCCAGCGCGGCATGGTGTTGGTGGAGAAGCGCTGGTGGAAGACGCAGATCGCGCTCTCCAGCGCCGGATCGGCCAGGTCGGGGAAGAAGCCGGGCAGGTCAACCGGCATCATCAACCCCTTGTAGACCACCACGCCCTCGCTGAGGCTGACGATGTAGCACTCCGGGTCGGCGATCAACCGTTTTTCCGCTCTTCTTCGGGCAATCAGCAGCCGGGCGGTCAGTTGTTCGCGGCTCAACTCCTCGCAGTTGACAAAAACTTGGAGGAATCGCGGCAGAGAGGCCAGGGCAATCGGTCCCAGGCAGTCGGGGTTGGTGGGAACCTCTCGCCAGCCCGCCGGCTGCAACCCCTGCGCGGTCAGCTCGGCCTCGACAACGGCGCGCGCCTCCTCGGCCCGGCCCTTGTCCTGGCTGAGCATCAAGGCGCCGACCCCGTAGAGCGGAGTCAGTTCGCCGGCCCCGCAGAGGCCGGCTGCCCGGCGGAGGAACGCGTCCGGCTTCTGCAGCAGTAGGCCGCAGCCGTCGCCGGTGCGGCCGTCGGCGGCGATCCCGCCCCGATGGGTCATGCAGGTCAGCGCCTCGATGCCGGTTCGCACCAGACGGTGGCTGGTTTCGCCCTTGATGTGGGCAATCAGGCCGAAGCCGCAATTGTCCTTGCATTCATTCAGATCGTAAAGCCCTTGCATGGGTCCTCTGTGCGGTTGAGAAATCTTGTGGCCAGTAAAGCATTGGCCGCCGCTCAGCGCAACAGGAATTGTTCCTAAACGATCAGCGTTTTCAGCAAAGAGGCGGCCGTTCGATTGCAGACCAGCGACTCTTGTATTGACAGGCGATTTTAGTCCTATATGGTAACGAACTGCTTGGAAGCATTGCGCCTACACTGTTTTTTTGACCGTCACGCGGCCTCGGACCCAATCTGCGTCGCTCAACCCCTTGCCCATCAACGCCTCCGCCCCCATGCATATCGCCACCACCCACCGCAACACCGATTTTGACGGCTTGGCCTCGATCATCGCCGCCACTCTGCTCTATCCCGGAACCATTGCCGTTTGCCCCAAAAACGTCAATCCCAACGTCCACCGGTTTCTTTCCCTCCACAAAACCTCGTTTGACATCATCCTGGCCAGCGAGGTCAAACTGGAGGAGGTCACCCGCCTGATCGTGGCCGACACCAACCAGTGGCGCCGGCTGGACCGGGTGGAGCAGCTCAAGGATCGGGACAACGTTGAACTGCTGCTCTGGGACCATCATCTGGGCATTGGCGACATCAATCCCCACTGGCAGTGCGTGGAAAAGATCGGGGCCACCATCACCCTGTTGACGCGCGAGCTCAAGGCGCAGAGCATCGCCCTGACGCCCCTGCAGGCCACCCTGTTTCTGCTCGGTCTCTACGAGGACACCGGCCAGTTGACCTTCAGTTCCACCACCCCCGAGGACGCCCGGGCCGCCGCCTTTCTTCTTGAACAGGGCGCGGATTTGAACATCGCGGTCGATTTTCTCAACATGGCCTACGGCGAGGTGCAGAAAAAGGTGCTGTTTCGCCTGATGCGCGACGCCGAGCAGCACGAGATCAAGGGCAAGCGGGTCGGCATCGGCGTGGTCCAGATCAACAAGCACGTCGAGCTGGCGATGGTGGTGCAGCTCTACGGCAAGATCGTCAACGCCGACGCGGTGTTCGTGATTTTCGTCAACGAGAGCGGCGGCTTGTTTGTCATCGGCCGTAGCAGCGCCCCGGAGATCAACGTCAACACCATCCTGCAGAGATTCGGCGGCGGCGGCCATCCGGGCGCCGGTTCGGCCACGATTAACGACAGCCAAACGACCTCAGGCGCAATCCGGCAGAAGCTCATCGCCGCCCTGCACGAGGTCCAGCGCGGCGGCGCCCAGGTGGCGGACATGATGTCCTTCCCGGTGACCACCGTTGCCCCGGAAACGCCCATGCACGAGATTCAACGGATTATGGAAGAGGAAAAGATTCGCGGCGTGCTGGTGGAAGAGGATGACTGCCTGCGCGGCATCGTGGTGCTGTGGGATCTGAAAAAACTGCGGCTGCAGAAGCAGTGGAACAGCCCGGTCAAGGCCTTCATGAACCGCAAGGTGGCGACCATCGCTCCCGAGGCCCTAGCCAGCGAGGCGGCGGATCTGATGGTGCAGAAAAACATCGGCCACCTGCCGGTGGTCCAGGGGGAAAAGGTGATCGGCATTGTCACCCGCACCGACGTGATCAACTATCTCTACGGCATGCTGCCGTCCTGACCGGGCCGCCCTTGCAAAGCGGGACGCATGAATATCGGGGGATTGCCGTCGCCCGGGCCGCGCATCTTTCCGTTTTGTTTCACTGTTGAATTGTGCTACTGTCCCCCGCTTTGAGGGGGATGGCGCATGTTTTTTGCAAGGCCCGGCCATTGGGCGGACGGATTCGTTCCGCCGGCGGGCAGGTTTTTGGGATGTGGAGTGATCATGGATTGGATCGATCATAAAACGGCGGCGGCAGTGGCGCTGCTGTGCGTCGTCGTCGTCGACATGGCGAGGGCGACGGAAAGCAATGAATACCTCGACATGGACATCGGCCAACTGATGAACGTCACCGTCACCTCGGTGACTAAGAAGGCGCAGCCCCTGTCGGATGCGGCGGCGGCGGTGTTCGTGATCACCCAGGAGGATATTCGCCGTTCCGGCGTGACCACCGTCCCCGACGCCCTGGCCATGGCCCCGGGACTGCAGGTGGCCAAGATCAGCGCTTCGAAATGGTCGGTTTCATCCCGGGGTTTTGCCGGCCTCACCTCCAACAAGCTGCTGGTGCTGATCGACGGGCGTTCGGTCTATTCCCCGGCCCACAGCGGCGTGTTTTGGGACACGCAAAACGTCATGCTTGAAGACGTCGAACGGATTGAGGTGGTGCGCGGCTCGGGCGGCACCCTGTGGGGGGCCAACGCGGTCAACGGCGCGATCAACATCATCACCAAGAAGGCCGAAGACACCCAGGGCGCATTGGTCCGGGCCGGCGTGGGCTCTCAGCACACCTCTTCCAGCGCCGCCCGCTACGGCGGCAAGATCAGCGACGTCGCCTATGGCCGCTTGTATCTGACCTATGACGACCATGCGAGCAACACCCTTCACCAGACCGGCGGAGACGCCGACGATTCTTCGCAGCCGATGCAGACCGGTTTTCGCATGGACGGCAAACCGGGCAACGGCCAGGAATGGACCCTGCAGGGCGACATGTACGAGAACAACGGCGACCAGTTGGTGTTTCCGTATTGGACCGCCGAGTCGGTCGTGCCCGCCGCCCTGTTCGACGAGATCGACGCCAAAGGCGGCAACCTGCTGGGCCGCTGGCGGCAGGAGTTAGGCGACGGGAAGGCCGTGACTTTCAAGGCCTATTACGACAACGCCCAGCGCGACGAAGCCATCTATAAACTTCAGTTCGACACCCTTGATTTGGACCTGCAGTACGAAACCAAACTGGGGCAGCGACAGAACCTGACCATGGGAACCGGCTATCGATCCGTCCAGGGTTCGTTTGACCGGACCTTCCAAATCTCCTTGCCGGATCGGAGCGATTCGCTGTACAGCGCCTTTCTCCAGGACGAGATCAATATCCTGGCCGACAGGCTGTGGCTGACCCTGGGCAGCAAGTACGAACACAACGACTACACCGGCAGCGAATGGCAGCCCAGCGCCAAGCTGCTGTGGAAGCCGGCGGACCGCCACTCCCTGTGGGCCTCGGCGGCACGGGCCGTCCGCACCCCGGCGATTGTCGAACAGTACGGCCGGTTGACCATGGCCAGATATTCAATCCCTAATCCCTCCTTTCCCGCCGGGCCTCCATTGGAAGGCACGGTCTCCTTTGTCGGCAATCCCGACTTTGACTCGGAAATCGTCAATGCCTACGAAACCGGGTATCGCTGGCAGGCAACGGATGCGCTTTCCTTTGATCTGGCCCTATTTTACAACGACTACGATGAAATTTACACGGTCAAACCGCCGGCGACGCCAAGTCTGGACGTTGATTATGAATTCGTCAACGGCCAGAGCGGCCACGGCGATGGATTCGAGCTGGCGGCCGACTGGAAGGCGCGCTCATGGCTTTCGTTTATCCTTACCTATTCGTATCTCCAGCTGGATTTGACCACCGACCCGATGGTCGACAACCATTCCGGCAGTTCGCTGGTGGAAGACGCTGCGCCACAGCAACAGCTGGGGATCCGTTCGTCCATCCTCCTGGCCCCGGATTGGCGCTTGAATCTGTGGGGACGCTATGTGGACGACATTGCAGGAAGAAACAGCTCCGATCTGCTTGGTCAGCCCGTGCCCATTGACGCGTACTGTCTGTTGGACGCCAACCTGATCTGGACCCCGAACAAACAGCTGGAGGTGATGCTGGCCGGTCAGAATCTGACCAACAGCGGCCAACTGCAATACCTGTCCGAGTACTCAACCCCGGCCACCGAAATAGACCGCGGCGTGTACGGCAAAGTAACCTGGCGGTTTTAAGGGCCAAGCCCCGTGATGCCCGGTAAACGTTTCATGGCCGTTTTGCTGGCGGCGCTGTTTCTCGTGCTTGGCGGCGTCGTTGTTCGGGCGGAGCAAGGGGAGGTCGAGTACAAGGTGAAGGCCGCTTTTTTACTCAACTTCGCCCGCTTTGCCGCCTGGCCGGAGAGCGCTGCAGCGGAGCCGCGCTTTGCCCTCTGCGTGCTTGGCGACGACCCCTTTGGTCCGGCCTTGGCCGGCATCGAGTCCAAGGAGATCGGCGGCAAGGCGATCCTGTTGCGCCATCTCGCCTCGGCTGCGGACGGCATCGACCAGTGCCGGTTGCTGTTTGTCGGCAAGTCGGAACAGGGCAATCTGGGGCGTATTCTCTCAACGATCGCCGGCCAGCCGATCCTCACGGTCAGCGACATCGAAGGTTTTGCCAAGGCCGGCGGCGTCTTTGAATTCAAGGACCGGGACGGACGGCTTTCCTTTATCATCAATAACACCAAGGCCAAGGCCAGCGGGATGCACATCAGCGCCTCGCTGCTCAATCTGGCCGTTGAAGTGCTGTAGTTATGAAAAAGTGGTTTTTTCAGCTCCCGATCCGCTCCAAACTGCACGTCATCGTGCTGCTGTCCTGCTCCATCGCCCTGGTGCTGGCAATGCTGGCCTCTTTTGGCAGCCAATGGTATCTGGTCCGCCGGCAGCTTGCCGACGAGGTGCGCACCCTGGCCATGGTGATTGCGGACAACAGCAGCGCCGGCATTGCCTTTGAGGATCGGGAGGCCCTCAAGCGCATCCTGCAATCGCTCTCGGCCAAACCCAACGTCATGGTCGGCCGGGCCTTGAACGCCAAAGGGGAGTTGTTGGCCGAATATGAGCGTGGTCAGTCGGTGCATGTCGGTCATCAGGGGCAAACATCGGCGGGGCTGGTTGCGGGCGATTTTCGTTTTCACGGGCAACACGCCGAGATCCTTCAGCCGGTCGTCTTGGGCGAGGAAACGATAGGGGCCGTGTTTTTGCTGGTCAGCCTGCGCGACCTCAACCGCAACCTGGCGCTGCTGGCGGGGTTGATGCTCGGCATGCTGCTGGTGGGGATTGGCATGGCCACGCTCTTTTCCCGCCGCTTGCTGAGCGTGATTGTCGAACCGATCAGCGCCCTTTCCCGGATTATGGACGTCATTTCGCGCGACAAGGACTATACGGTCCGCTCGCCCATCCGCAGCAAGGACGAGCTGGGACGGCTTGCCGCCGGGTTCAACGCGATGATCGCGCAGATTCAGGAGCGCGACCAGTATCTCGAAGAACAGGTGGAGACGCGGACCCACGATTTGCTGGCGGCGAAGGAAGCAGCCGAGGCGGCCAATCAGGCAAAAAGTCTGTTCCTGGCCAACATGAGCCATGAGATTCGGACCCCGATGAATGCAATCATTGGCATGACCCGGTTGGCGCTCGACAATCCATTGGACGCCCAACAGCATACGTTGCTCCAGACCGTCAGAAACGCGGCGGATAGCCTGCTCGGCATTCTCAACGACATCCTCGATTTCTCCAAAATCGAGGCCGGGCAACTGTTGCTCAGCAAAAAGCCCTTTGCACTGCGGCAACTGATGGAAACCGTGCTGTCCACCATGCAGGCGCCGGCCGCAGAAAAGGGTTTGCGGCTCGAATGCGTTGAAAATGCGGCGTTGCCGGCCGTGCTGATCGGCGACGATTTACGCCTGCGGCAGATATTTTTCAATCTGGTGGGCAACGGGGTCAAGTTTACCGAAACCGGTTCGGTGACCATCAGGATCGACCGAAAACCCGAAGGCGAGCCGATAAACGGCTGCATGCTCCACTGCAGCGTCAGCGACACGGGCATCGGCATTGAACCGGACAAGCAGGAACGCATTTTCAACACCTTTGAGCAGGCGGACGGCTCGTATGTGCGCAAATACGGCGGCACCGGCCTGGGATTGGCGATCAGCCGGCAACTGGCCGAGATGATGGGCGGTCGGATGTGGGTGGAAAGCACGCCTGGCAAGGGCAGCGATTTTCATTTCATGCTCTGTTTGGAGGTGGGCGAAACGGTTTTAGCGCTCCCGGCCGCCCGCGAAACGTCGGCGCAGCGGCTTTCAGGGTTCCGCATCCTGGTGGTGGACGACAACGAGGTCAACCGCGACCTGGCGCGCATGGTGTTGGAGCGGGATCATCGGGTGCGCACCGCAGCAACCGGCCTCGCCGCGCTGCACGCTTTGGCGGCGGAAGATGCAGAAGACGCGGACGTGGTGCTGATGGACGTGCAGATGCCGGTCATGGACGGGCTCTCCGCCACCCGGATCATCCGCGCCGTCGAGCAGGGCGATCCGTTGCCCCAGGCGCTTGACGACGAGCTGCGGGAACGGTTGGCCGCGCGTTTGGCCGGGGCGCATCTGCCGATCATCGCCATGACCGCCCACGCCATGGGCGGCGATCAGGAGATGTGTCTTGAGGCCGGCATGGATGACTATGTGACCAAACCCTTCCAGCCGGAACAGCTTTTTGCCGCTCTGGTGTCGATCAAAGGATTGACCGCGGGCGCCTGGCACGCCGTCGACGAGCGGCCGCGGGGCGATGATGGCGGAGAGGGAGCAGGGGGAGGCGAGGAGGACGTCCCCGAGCCGGCCACCGTGGACCAGATCCGCGACTTTTTCCAGGCGGCGGGGGCCTTTACCCCGGAGCAGGTCGAACGGCTGTTCGTCACCTCGCGCCGAAGCGTGACCGGGTTGCTGGCAACCTGCGAGCGTTCGCTTGCAGTGGGAGATTTTCAGGAACTGGGGCTGGCGGCGCACACCCTCAAGGGCACGCTGTTGCAGTGCGGTCTCTCGGGCTGGGGAGCGTGGGCGCAGGCGTTGTTTCAGCGCGCCAAAAATGAAAACAGGACGGAGGCGGGCGAGGCGTTGACGGCCCTGCAGACTGGCCTGGACGCCCTGCTGCTGGCCGAGGCGCTTGTCGCCGAAACCCTGCAGGCGGCGATGACTGCGGGTGAGCCGGCAAGCCAGCTGGATCGGGCGCGGGTTCTGGTGATGGACGACGAAGAGGTGATTCGGGACGTGGTCGGCGGCATGCTCCAGTATCTGGGATGCGCCTGCGATCTCGCCGCCACCGGCGAGGAGGCCGTTGCCCTGTATGCCCAAGCGCTTGCCTCCGGGAAGGGGTATGACCTTGTCATCGCCGATCTTCAGGTGACCGGCGGCATGGGGGGCGAGGAGACGGCCAGGGAAATCCTGGCCCTTGATCCTGCGGCCCTGATGCTGGTTTCGAGCGGGAACGGGCAGGATCCGGTGATGCAACGGCCTGCGGACTACGGCTTTCGGGGCATGCTCAAGAAGCCCTATTCGATCCGGAGCCTCTCCGCCATTTTGGAGGAAATGTCCGGCAAGCCCTGAGCCAGGGGGCGCCGGACGCGGTCGGTTGTCGGGCTCAGCCTGGAGGCCAGGCCATGTTGCGGCCGCCCAGGATGTGCATGTGCAAATGAAACACCGTCTGGCCTGCCTGCGCCCCGTTGTTGAACACCACCCGGTAGTGCGGCGTTCCTTCCTTGAGGGCGATTTCGTTGCCCACCCGCAGCAGTTTTCCCACCATTGGTTCATCTTCCGCGGTCACCGCCGAGGGGCCGCTGAGATGTTTTTTCGGGATCACCAGAAAGTGCACCGGAGCCTGGGGAGCTATGTCGCGGAAGGCGAGCACGTCGTCGTCCTCGTACAGCTTGTTTGCCGGTATTTCTCCGCGCACGATTTTGCAGAACAGACAGTTGTCAGGCATGACGGACCTCTTGGGTTGACGGGCAAAGGGACGGCGTTATCGGGGCGCGCCGACTCGGGGCAGCAGGTGGAAGACCAGAGCGTTGTCGATGCCGGCGATCTTGACCGGCTCCATGGCGATGGGAATCGATTTGGCCCCGACCTTGATGTTGATCATCTCCAAGGCGTCAAGGTCGACCGGATACTCCCGGCCGCCCAAGGCGCCGAGCAGGGGGGCGAGCGCGTCCTCCTGGTTGTCGCCGTTCTGGGCGGCGTCGACGAAACGCGGCGTCACATAGAGCTTGTGCTGGGCCGGATCGAACCGGGTATGCAGGTCGCAGGTCATGGGCAGGCGCACCTCGCCGACCTTGAGCTGGATGTCCTGGCCGGCAAGACGGGTCGTCACCACCAGGTTGCGGCCAGAAAGCACGCCGCGCACGGTGATGATGTTGTCGTGGATGACCAGCTGGTCCAAGGATTCGAGGGTGATGTCGCCCTGCAACTGGCGGCTTTGCGAGGGGATGTCCAGCGGCAGCATTTTTTGCAGTGAGGTCAGCACGGTTTCCGCCGGCAGGGTGATGACAATGTTTTTTTTGCCTTGCGCGCCGGCTGCGGCCAGGGCCGAGAGCGGCAAGAGGAACAGGGCGAACAGCAGCAGGCCGATGTGAAAGGTTTTTTTATTGACCATGGCGGTAAAATACGAAAGAGTGTCTGCAATGCCGCCGGTTTTCCCGATGATGCGGATCAACCGGGCAAGGCATTGAAGAGAATGAAGAACAATGGAAAGGCGGCGCTTATGAACCACGGGCCGCGTTGCTCCGGGCCAAAAGAAAAAGAAAACACATCAAAATGCTCTATTTTCCCCTGGCTGTCAAGCCGACCGACAAGAAAAAGCCCTTCCTGCGCGGCGCGGGCGCGCTCAGGCTGTGACCTTGGCTGATCAGGCGCCGAAGCTGACGGTGGATCGCGAATGCCGTCTGACCGGGGCCCCTTCTGCGCTGTCGGCGGCCATCCGCGCCGAGCTGACCATCGACAATCCCAAGTACCAGGCGGCCAAGCAGTTTGGCCGCTGGATCGGCAAGCAGCTCAAACCGCAGCTCTTTTTTTATCGCCAAGAGGGCGACAGCCTCTTTTTTCCGCGCGGATTCGGCAATCAGGCGGTGCGTTTGTGCCGCCGCGAGATTGGCGCGGCGCCGGAAATTGTCGACCAGCGACGCACCCTGGCGGAGCTGGATCTGGTCTTTCAGGGGGAGTTGCGGCCCTACCAGGAGCAGGCCGTCGACGCCGTGCTGGCCCATTCCTTCGGGGTGCTGGAGGCCGGCACCGGTTCGGGCAAAACGGTGATGGCCCTTGCCGTTGTCGCCCGTCGCCGGCAACCGACCCTGATTCTGGTCCACTCCAAGGAGCTGATGCACCAGTGGCAAGCGCGTATTCGCCAGTTTCTGGGCGTCGAGGCCGGGCAGGCGGGCGACGGGGTGTTCGACCTCCGACCGCTTACCGTGGCCATCGTCAATACGGCCAAAAACAATCTCGAGCGCTTGCCCGAACATTTTGGCCAGATCGTGGTCGACGAGTGCCATCGGGTCCCGGCCAGCCTGTTCACCGACGTGGTTGCGGCCTTTGACGGCCGCTACATGCTCGGCCTGTCGGCCACCGCCTTCCGCCGGGAAGACGGCATGACCCGCTTGATCCACATTTATATGGGCGAGCGGGTGCACAGCGTGGACGGCCGGATTCTGGCGGCAAGCGGCGCGGTGGTTCGGCCGGAGCTGGATCAGCGCCCCACTAGGTTTGTCTACGAGTATCAGGGTGAGTATGCCAAGCTGATCAAGGCCCTGGCTGCCAGCGAGCGGCGCAATCGTTTGATTGTGACTGATGTCCTGAACTTGATCCGGAAAGGGCACCAGGGCACGATCCTGGCGGTCTCGGACCGGGTGGCGCATTGCCGCGCCCTGGCGAGCCTGCTTGCGGCCGAGGGCGTGGCGGCCTCCATCCTGACCGGGCAGACTGGGCCGGAGGAACGGTCGACGATCGTGGCTGAGGTCCAGGCTGGCGGGGTGGCGGTGTTGATCGCCACCCTGCAGCTGATTGGCGAGGGCTTTGACTGCCCCGGGCTGAGCACCCTGGTGCTGGCTACGCCGATCAAGTTCGAGGGGCGACTGTTGCAGGTGGTCGGGCGGATCATGCGACCCGCCGAGGGCAAGAGGGCGCGGGTGATTGATTATGTCGACGAGAACATCGCGGTGTTGCGGCGCTCGGCAGCGGCCCGTCGACAAATTTTTTTGGCGTGGTGAGCGGCTGGGTTATCAATCTCCTTGTCTTTTTGTCCTTCTTCTTGTATATTTTCTGGTTTTTTATCTCTGTCTGGAGGGGGGCGGCTGTTGCTTGACCAACGAGGCCCGCTCCACCGACGCTTACCCGAATCGTCCTCTTTCCCGAGCGTTTTCCGGGATGTCATTTCTTTACAACACAAATACATAAGCCCCCTTTTCGGGGCGGGAGCAGTATGGATCAGCAGTTTATTCGTAACGTCGCCATTATCGCCCACGTTGACCATGGCAAAACCACGCTTGTCGATCAATTGTTCCGTCAGAGCGGCATGTTCCGCGACAATCAGCAGGTGGCGGAACGGTTGATGGATTCCATGGACTTGGAACGCGAGCGCGGCATCACCATTGCCTCGAAAAACGGCTCCTATATCCACGGCGACTACCAGATCAACATCATCGACACCCCTGGTCACGCCGATTTCGGCGGTCAGGTCGAGCGGGTGCTGCGCATGGCCGACGGCGCGGTGCTGCTGGTCGACGCCCAGGAAGGGCCGATGCCGCAGACCTTTTTCGTGGTCAAGAAAGCCCTGGCGGCCGGCCTGCCGATTCTGGTGGTGATCAACAAGATCGACAAGCCCGCGGCGCGCTGCGACTGGGCGGTGGATCAGGTGTTCGGACTGCTGGACCGCCTCGACGCCCCGGACGACATTCTCGATTTCCCGGTGGTCTACGCCTCGGCCAAGGCCGGATTTGCCGTCACCACCCCGGACGCCGAGGTCACGCCGCTCACCGGCATGCACGCGGTCTCCGACATGATCGTCAAACACGTGCCGCCGCCGGCGGGCGATCCCAACGCGCCGCTGCAGCTGCAGGTCAACACCATTGACTACTCGCCCTATTTGGGCCGCTTGGGCATCGGCAAGATCGTCAACGGCAGCCTCAATCTGCGCACGCCGCTGGCTGTGGCCCGGCTCGACGGATCGATCGGCCCGGTGCGGATCAATAAAATCTTTGGCTACTGCGGCGACCAGAAGGTGCCGGTGGAAAGCGCTTCGGTCGGCGACATTGTCGCCCTGGCCGGCATGGACGACGTCACCGTGGGCGTCACCTTCACCGATCCGGTCAATCCCCAGCCCCTGCCGCTGATCGTGATTGATCCGCCCACCATTTCCATGAACTTCATCCCCAACGACTCGCCCTTTGCCGGTCAGGACGGCAAGTTCGTCACCTCCCGCCATCTGGAAGAGCGGCTCTCTCGGGAGACGCTGGCTGACGTGGCGCTGCAGGTCGAACCGCTGACCGACGCTGTCGGCTACCGGGTCTCCGGGCGCGGCGAGCTGCATCTCTCCATTCTGATTGAGAAAATGCGGCGCGAGGATTACGAATTCCAGGTCACCCGGCCCCAGGTGATCATGCGCGAGGTCGACGGCAAGACCCTGGAACCCTACGAGGAGTTGTCGGTGGACGTGGACGAGCAGTATCAGGGCGTGGTGATCGAGAAGCTGGGCAAGTTGAAGGGCGTGCTCGAGGACATGCAGGTGGAAAAATCCATGACCCGGATGAAATTCAAGGTGCCCACCCGCGGCCTGCTCGGATATCGTTCCACCTTCATGACCGACACCCGCGGCATGGGCGTGATGAACTACATCTTTGCCGAGTGGGGTCCCTATGCCGGCGAAATCCAGAATCGGGTCAACGGGGTGATGATCGTCAAAGAGCCGAGCACCACCGTGGCCTATGCCCTGTTCAACCTGCAGGACCGCGGCCGGCTCTTTCTCGGACCTGGAATCGACACCTATCCGGGGATGATCATTGGCGAACATTGTCGTCCGGCCGACCTGATCGTCAATCCGGCCAAGGGCAAGAAACTGACCAACATGCGCGCCTCGGGCTCGGATGAGGCGGTTATTCTCACCCCGCCGGTTGACATGAGCCTTGAGGAGTGCATTGCCTACATTAACGACGACGAGCTGGTGGAGATTACCCCTAAAGCCATCCGCTTGCGCAAGAAGAAGGACGCCAAGATTCGCGGCTAGATTTTTTATTCCCAGGGAGGCGGCATGAAAGAATTGCTCATGGTCGTTGCGGCGATTTTGACCGGTGTTGCCGTCTTTGCAGTGATTGTCAGGCGGTCAGGGGGCGATTGTCTCCCCTGACTGCTGCTCTACGGCTCCGCAGGTGCGGGGCTCGTTGTCTATGCGGTGTTGAAGACCCTCTTCTGAGCTTGCGCGCCGATGCCGACCCGTACACCCGACCCCCTGTTTGCCCTGGACGATCCCGTGTCCCTGATCCGCGCCCGGATGCAGGAAAAGCGCCTCTTTGAGGCGCGGTTTCTCTGTCGGCAGTTGGTGGGGGAGATTGGCGCAAGCGAAAAAAAGGCGTTGGAGCGAGAGCTGACCGGGCTGTTGACTCAGGTCGAGCAGCTGCGGCGTCAGGCCCAGGCGCTGGTTGCCGACGGGCGCAGGGAGCAGGCGTCGGCGGTGTACGGCGAGATCGCCGCGATTGCGATTGATGTGCCGGGGGTGGCGGAGGAACAACGAGCCCTGGAAAGCGCCGAGGCCCTTGTTGCCCGGATCGCCGGCAAAACGGCAACGTTGGAGCGGCCGGACCTGGCGCCGGCCCCTCGTGTCGATGTCCAGGCGGAGACGTCGACGGTTGACGACTCGCCGCAGGCACCCCCAGAGCAACAGAAACCTGGGCGGCGCGTCTGGTTGGCCGTCTCGCTGCTGGGAATTCTGGCGCTGCTCGCGCTGCTGGTCTGGCGCGGCGGCAGGCACGCCTCGGCGCCCCAATCCACTACTCCCCCTCCGGCGGCGCAGACGATCACCATCCGGCCGCTGGACCTCCCCCCCCCTGCTGTTGAACAACCGCAGCAATTGCAGCAAGTTCAGCCGCTGCAACAGGCAGCGGAACCGGTCGCTCCGCCCGTTGAGCCCGAGAATGTTCCGGCTCCTCCCTCCCCCTCCCTTAAGCTGGGAACTCTGCAGGTGGAAGACGCCGAGCGTCGGTAGCCGGTTCTCCCGCCCGTTACAGCCCCGGCAACTTGCCGGTTTGTTTGAAATCGAAATAATCCCCTACAATGCGTTCGTGGTCAAAGGCCAGTTTGGGCAGGTTGTCTTGAAAAAAGACGTCCGCGCGCTGGGCGTCGTCCGCAGCCTCCGGGCGGCCGCTGGCCGTGGCGATGAACACGGTCGAGGCGGTGTGCTGACGGGCGTCCCGTTTGGGGTCTGAATAGGTGTGCAGCTGGCGTTGCAGCTCAACCGCCAGACCCGTCTCCTCGGCGGCCTCCCTTCTGGCCGCGTCCTCAAACGATTCGCCGTAATCGACAAAGCCGCCGGGCAAGGCCCACCCGTAAGGCGGATTTTTCCGTTCAATCAGCACAATGCCGCCTTCGGTTTCAATGATAATGTCCACGGTGGGGGCCGGGTTGCGGTAGATGCTCAGAGACGCGCCGCAGGAAGGGCATTGCATGGGAAACTCCGGAAGAGAGATTACAGGCAGAGGGCGCGGATGTCGTCCCAGCTGCGCACCGTGGGCAGATCGTGCCGCCCCTGATTCCAGGGCTGGGCAAAGACAATCGAGCGGATGCCGGCCTGCCGCAGTTGCAGGCAGGTTTCGGCCCGGTCGTCGACAAAGGTTGAAAGGCCAAGGTCCTTGATGTGGCGGGCCTTGTCGTCGTGATCGCCCATGGCCACCACCCGAATTCGGCGCCTGGTCTGGGTCGGAAAAACGGTATGCAGCCAGTGATGCACCGGTTCCGCGTCCGGTCGGGCAGTGACAATGGTGACTTGACCGTGGCCGGTCAGGTCGTCGAGCACCGCAACCGCGCCGGGCATGGGCAAGAGACCCGTGCCCACCGAGTCGTGAAGGATCTGGAGAAAAATAGACTCGGCAAGGCCTGCGTCCATGTCCAGGCACTGCTCCACGGAAAAGTCGGTGATGTCCTCGGGGCGGATGCCGCAGTGGCCGTACTGTTCGCAGGCGATGCGGATAAAAGCCTCGACGGTGTCGGCAATCACCCCGTCGAAATCAAAGCCGATTTCGGCGGGGAGGATCTTGGCGATGTTCATAGACTGAGGATGCGGTTATTTCTCAACCTTGGCGTCTTCGACGATGACCACATACTTGTAGCCGGCGCCAAAATCACGTTCCGCGCTCAGTTTGCCTTCAACCGTGACCACCGCGCCTTCGCCGGGATCTTCCGTGGTCGTGGCCACCAGATCATGCTCGTTTTTGAGTGGATTGCCGGTGCCGTCCTGGAGGTGCAGCCAGTTCTTGCCCATGATCATCCGGGAGATCTTCATCACCTTGCCCCGCACGCGGACGGTCTTGCCGTTCAACTCCTTGCCCTGCTCAAAGCATTCGCCCACCGAATAACTGTTTTCGCCGACGGCCTTGTTGACGTTGACGTCGGACGAGGAGGGCACCACCGCGCCGGCGCTGCCGGTCGAAGGGCCCGTCATTTCGGCGACGTCCCCTGGGGCGGCCTTGCCGCTGCTCTCGGCCTGCAGGGCGGCGTCAAAGCCGGCTCCCGTTTTGCCCGGTTCGGCCGGCTTGTCTGCGGGAGGAGCGGCTGGGCTGGCTGCTGTTGGCGCGCCGGCGTCCAGGCCAGGAGAAAAGACAATGGCGGCAAAGGTGCGGTTCAGGGTTTTGGAGGTGAAATCCTTCATGGTCATGCCCGGCGCGCAGGTCACGACCTGTCCGGCTGCAATCTTGGTTTCGGGAATGGCGACCCAAATTTGTCCCTGGGCGGCGTCGAGCAGCAGATAGGTGTAGCCGCTGCTGTTCATGGTTTCGACGATTTTGCCCTGCAGGGCGACGCCGTCAAGGGAGGCGTTGGCTGCGGCCGGCGCCGGCGGCGCGGCTGGTTTTTCTTCGGCAAGGGCCAGCGTTGGGGCGATCAGGCACAGGGACAGAGCGGTGCGGCTGAGAACTTTTTTCAATGAAAACATGGATAAATCTCCAGCAAGAGGGACAGGATAAAGAGTCGTCGACCGCAGGCGGCATGCACGGCGGCGGTGCTGCTCTACGTCAAGGGATTGTAATAAGAATGGGATGTGTCTCTGTCAAGATTGAGCCGCATCGGGGAAAAGCCGGCGCAGGTTCCGGTCGATCTCGCCGGCCCAGACCTGATACCCACGGGTGCTCAGATGTACATGGTCGTTGAGAAAGCCGGGTTGGGTGATGGGCAGGCATTGCTCGGCAAAGGGACCGACCGCGTCGAGGAAGACGCCCCCGTCCACCGAGGCGGCGGCCTGCGCCAGTTCCCGGTTGACCTGCTCGAGGTCGTGGGCGGCCACAATCGGCATGGGCATCAGCGAGTTGACGATCAGGGGGCTGTGCGGATAACAGAGGCGCAACCGCTGCAGCATGGAGGTGATGATTGCCGGGAAAAACATGTAGCCAAAGAGCAGGTTGTTGGTGCCGGACTGGATCAGCACCGCGTCCGGATCGGGGCAGGCGTCGATTTCGTCCATCAAGCGGTCGGAGAGTTCCTCGGTCATTTCGCCGGCAACGCCTCGATTGATCACGGCAACGCCGGGCAAGTGCTTGGCCCAGTCGCCCCATTCAACCAGGGAATCGCCCAGCATCAATAATTTAATCATCAGCGCACCTCATTGGTTGCGACTGCAGAACAACGCAGCCCATACTGGAGACGGAAACGGTTTGGCCGCACTCTACCGCATCAGCCCTCTTCGGGTCAACGAAGTCGAGCGGTCCGGGGCGGCCGGTGTCGACAATCCGCGTCCAGGTCCGGTTGCGGGTGGGCGGCGGCACGGTGAACAGGGCGGGGTCCGTGGGATGGCCGTTGAGCATGATAAAAAAATCGTCGTCCTCCGGCGCAAGGGCGGCGCCGTTGAGGAGCAAGGCCAGGGTCCGGCACTCATGAGACCAATCCTGTTGTCCCGGTTGCAGGCCCTGCCAGAGTATTTCCAGGCAATGGGCGTGCGTTCCCGGCGCGTTGTCGATTTGGAAAAAATCGACGCGCCGGAAGATGGGGTGTGCCTTGCGCAGATGGATCAGTTTGCGAAAAAAACGGAGCTGCAGCCGGTTTTTTTTCGCCAGGGTCCAATCCAGCCAGCTGACGTCGTTGTCCTGGCACCAGGCGTTGTTGTTGCCCTGTTGACTGCGGCCGAATTCGTCGCCGGCGGCCAGCATCGGCGTTCCCTGGGAAAGGAGCAGAATCACGGCCATGGTGCGGATGCGGCGGGAACGCAGCGCCAGGATTTTTTTGTCTGCGGTCGGGCCTTCGGCGCCGCTGTTCCAGCTGAGATTGTGATTGTCGCCGTCCCGGTTGTCCTCGCCGTTGTTCAGATTGTGCTTTGCATTGTAGCTGACCAGGTCGGCCAGGGTGAAACCGTCGTGGCTGGTGATGAAGTTGATCGAGTTGTTCGGGCTGCGGCCATGGGCCTGGTACAGGTCGGAGCTGCCGGCGAGCCGGGTGGCCAGGGCCGGAACCATGCCGGGACGGCCGCAGAGAAAGGCGCGGACGTCGTCGCGGAACCGGCCGTTCCATTCAGCCCAGCGGTGGTGGGGCGAAAAGCTGCCCACCTGATACAAGCCGGCCGCGTCCCAGGCCTCGGCAATGATTTTGGTGGCGCTGAGCACCGGATCTTCGGCGATCATCTCCACCACCGGCGGGTTGGCCAGCACCTGGCCGTTGGCGTCGCGGCCCAGGATGGAGGCCAGGTCAAAGCGAAAGCCGTCGACGTGCATGTCGACCACCCACCAGCGCAGGGCGTCCATGATCAGGTTGCGGACAATGGGATGGTTGCAGTTGCAGGTGTTGCCGCAGCCGGAAAAATTGAGGTAGGCGCGGGTCCAGGGATCAAGCAGGTAGTAAATGGAGGCGTCGATGCCCCGGAAGCTGGTGGTCGGCCCATCGGCGCCGCCTTCGGCGGTGTGGTTGTAGACGATGTCGAGGATAACTTCGATGCCGGCCCGGTGCAGGGCCTTGACCATGTCCCGGAATTCCGTCAGCGGCGCGTCCAGATCGCTGCTGTAGCCGCATTTGGGCGCAAAAAACGATAACGGGCTGTAACCCCAGAAATTCTTCAGCCGCTCGCCGCTCTGCGGATTGACAAAGGTGGGTTCGTTTTCGTTGAACTCGGTCACCGGCATCAGTTCCACCGCCGTGATTCCTAAACGCTTGAGATAGCTGATCTTCTCGGTCAGGCCGCGAAAGGTGCCGGGATGCGCCGCTTGAGACGAGGGATGTCGGGTGAAGCCGCGCACATGGAGCTCGTAGATCACGGAATCGTGCAGGGGGATGTTGAGCGGGCGATCTCCCTCCCAGTCGTAATCGTGCCGATCCAGCAGGCAGCAGGGCTCGGCGCCGAGGCAGGAGCGCGGCCTGCCCCAGTCCGGGCTGTGAATTTCCTTGGCGTAGGGGTCAAGCAGGATCCGGTCGGGGTCAAAGGCGTGGCCGGCGTCGTTGGGCGCCTGCGGACCTTGGAGACGATAGCCGTAGCGCAGGTCAAACGGCGCGTCGCACAGCAGGATGTGCCAGACGTCGCCGGTTTTGTGAATCGCAGGGTCCAAGGCGATCTCCTCCCAGCCCGGCCGCTCGGCGGCGATCACCAGCGAGACGGCCTCGGCGTGGCGGGAAAAAATGGCGAAATTGACGCCTTGCGGGGTAATGCTGCTGCCCAGCGGCAACGGCGAGCCGACGCGGGTGGAGAATACATTTTTCATCTTGAAATAGTAACCATTATCATTATAGTGCAATTAAGTTCCAGTTAAACGCATCATACAGGCTGGTCTCTCTTTTTCAAACCGTTGCGGAGGTAGATATGGGTTTGTTTAACAAATTGGTAATCACGGACATGCCGGCTATTGACTGGGAAATGACTCCGGAATACACCTTCGGCACCTATGAGAGTTGGGGCGGCCGAGAGCGGGTGCGCAGCAAGAAGGAGCGGGTCTACTACTTTTTTATCGACGCCTGGGATGAAGAGCCCCGCTTGTGCCTGATGGAACGCGGCATCAAGCACGCCCGGGTGGTGGCGGAGATCCTGGCCCCGCCGGAGATGGTCCGCCAATGCGTCAAGGAGCAGGGCAAGGTGGCCCTGTTTGAGCGCACCCACCCCATCAATGCGCAGTTGAAGCAGTGGCTGCTGGCCAATGTGGTGGAGACCGACGACGAATCCAAAATTATCCCTCTGGAAACTCCCGCCGCCGCTGTGGTCGGCGATTCGGGGCTTCCGGGCAGGGAGGCCGATGTTTCGGCCGTCACCGCCACAATGCTGCCGAGCGAGCCGGCTGAAATGAGTGAGGAAGACGTCGCGGCCCTTGTCCGCCAGTATAATTTTGCTGATCAGGAACGCAACCCCAACGGCGACTTTGCCAAATCAATGGTCGACAACGGCGACGGCCTGACCGTCACCGACCTGGCCACCGGGCTGATGTGGCAGCGCGGCGGCGTCGACATCATGAGTCATCGTTCCATGCGGCGGGAGGTGGCCCGCATCAATGCCGAGGGGTTTGCCGGCTACAGCGACTGGCGTCTGCCTTCGATGGCCGAGGCGCTGAGCTTGCTGGAACCGGAAAAACTGGCCAACAATCAGTACTTGCATCGGTGTTTTTCCGGCGAACAACCGTTTGTTTTTGTCGATGCGGTCAGGAAGCCGGGTGGTCAGTGGTTTGTCGATTACAAACAGGGGCGGGCCTTTTGGTCCTCTGGCACCATTCCCGGCGGTTTCGGTCGGTTATGCCGCAAGGAAAAATAAAAGGTCCCGACAAAAAGCTGTTGAATGACAGGGGGGTACCTTGTAGGATGGCAAATCTATTGCAAGATGCCTTCATGACACGGGGAGCGGACATTCCTTGAAGCGAATACTGGTGGTTGACGACGAGGCGCAGATACGCACCATGCTGACCCAGATGCTGGAGCAGGAAGGGTATACGGTGCATACCGCCGAAAACGGCGAAGAGGGGCTGGCGCTGGTGGGCCGTTACGCTTTTGATCTGGTCATCACCGACATGATCATGCCGGTGAAGGACGGGCTCAAATTCATTATGGAACTGGTCCGCGACTATCCTGATCTGCGCATTCTCGCCATTTCCGGCGGCGGGGCCATCAAGGCCGAGCGATACCTGACCATGGCCGGATATCTCGGCGACATCGCCACCCTGGAGAAGCCCTTTAAAAGGGATGTATTGCTTGATCTGGTCAGGAAGCAAACCGCGCCAGAGTAGAACCCCCTGTTGTTCACCAGAAGAAATAAAAAAGGGCCTGCAAAATTTGCAGGCCCTTTTTTTTATGCGCGGTGGGAAGCTGCGGTCAGTTGATCCGCAGCGGATCGCTTTCCGGGATGTGAGGCGCGGCGAGCGCCACCTGTTCCTCTTTTTGTTTCTTAAAGCCGTAGTTGACCAGTTTCTCCAGATCGGCCCACATGGATTCGCTGCCCATGATGGCGACGACAATGGTTTGTCCGTCGCGGGTAAACTGACCCACGTAGGTCTGGCGGGCTGCAACGGTGTAGCCGGTTTTGCCGCCGACCGCGCCGTCGAGGCGCCAGAGCGCCTTGTTGTGATTGCGCAAAACTTTGCCGTAGGAGGTGGAGATGGCGCGTTCCCGCATCCGGCGGGCGAACTCATCGTGCTGCATGGCGTACCGGAACAGGTTGGCCAGATCCCGCGCCGTCGATTGCTGGCCGTCTGCGGTGAGACCGTTGGCTGTGCGGCAGACCGTGTTTTGCGCCCCCCACATTTTGGCGCTGAGGGTCATAAGATTGGCAAATTTTGCCTCGCTGCCGGCTATGCGCTCCGCAAGGGCCACGGAGGCGTCGTTGGCCGAGGCCAGCAGCACGGCGTTGATCAGATCGTTGGCAAGGTAGCTCTTGCCGGTGTCCAGGAAAATTTTGGAACTCGGCATGTCGGCGGCGTGACGGCTGACGTTAATAACGTCGTTGTTGCTCAGCGATTTCAGGGCGATCATAGCGGTGACGATCTTGATGGTGGAGGCCGGTTGGCGGGGGCTGTCGGGCGCTTTGGCAAAGATGACGCCCCCGGTGCCCGCGTCCATCACCATCACGCTCCGGGAACTGATCTGCTTGGCAATGTCGGGCAAGCCCGCCTCGTCCACATAGGCCGGCGACGCCGTTGCTGTGGCGCGCGGTTTTTTTCGCGTCAGCGTCGGACGTCGGGCCGAGGCTTTTTTACGGGCAACGGCCGGCGCGGCGGTGGTCCGCTTAACGACCGTGGTCTTTTGGGCGACGACTGCGGTACGCGATGAGACAACGGGTTGCGATTTTTTGCCAACCTGTTTGGCGGCGACTGTCGGTTGCTTCGCCGATTGCGGCGTTTTGGCAACCTGATTTTTGGGAGGAGTTTTCTGCGCAGCCTTTGTTGGCGCGGCCACCTTGGCCGGCGTCTTGGCTGTTGTGGCGGGGGCGGGCTTCTTAGCGGTCGTTTTTTGAGCTGTTGTTACGGTTTTCTTCGCAACGGCAGGCTGTTGCGCCCCCAGCGCGTCCATGGCCGGCTGGAGGGGAAACGCGATGCAAAGCAGGAGCAGAAAAAGAATATAAAGGTGTCGGCGCATGGCGGAAGTAGGCAGCAGGTTAATGGAAAATATAGAAATTACCGAAATTTAATATTTCTTGCCGCTTCCTGTCAAGCGAATTGCCCGTTTTCTTTGAAAGTCAACAGCGCTTATGGTAAAAGCGCAGCGACAGCAACCAAGGGGCCAATGGCCGGATCGGGAGGAAACCATGCAGATGCAACCAGAAACAACTGACCACGGCAAGGAAGAAGAGAACGGCGCCGCCGGCGAGCAGGCGGTTCTGACCCATCTTCCCGTCATTCAAGAAAACGCGGCAACGCTTAATGATTTGGTCGACATCAGTTGCCGCAAGTACCGTCAATTTCCGGCCATCGGCATGGCGCTTGAGGAGCCGCTGACCTACAAGGCGTTCCATGAACGCATCCTGGCCCTGGCCGCCCATCTGCGCAGTCTTGGCGTTGGTCGGGGCGACCGGGTGGCGCTCTTGGGCGAAAACTCCCATAATTGGGGGACCGTCTATCTGGCGGCGGTGCGGCTCGGCGCCAGCACGGTGCCTATCTTTCCGGATTTGCCCGAGGCCGACGTCCACCATATCCTGGGGGAAATGCAGTGCGATTTCGTTTTCCTCACCCAGCGGCAGATTGAGAAAATCTACGATCTCAAACAGCAGTTGCGGCATGTGATCACCCTGGACGACTACCGCGACGACACCGGTCTGATTGCCCTGCAGACCTTTAGTGATTTCCTTGTCCAGGCCCAGGCGCAATTCGGCGAACAGGCCAGCAATGAGACGCTGGAATTTGCGGCGGTCGACAAGGACGACCTCGCCTCCATTCTCTATACTTCGGGCACTTCGGGATTTTCCAAGGCGGTGATGCTCAGTCACGCCAACCTCTGCGCCAACGCTCAGTCGGCCAGCGGCGTCATGCAGCTGGCTCCTGGCTGGGTGTTTCTTTCGGTGCTGCCCATTTCCCACACCTATGAATTCACGGTTGGCTTTTTGCTGCCCCTCTTAAAGGGCTGCCGAATCGTCTATGCCGGCAAGACGCCCACGCCCGCAGTGCTGCAGAAGATCTGCGAACGGGAAAAACCCCAGGTGATGCTGGTGGTGCCGCTCATCATTGAAAAGATTTTCAAAAAACGGGTGGCGCCGGCGGTGGAGAAGAGCCGGATGCTGAGTTTTTTCTGTCGGTTCAGCATGAGCCGCAGAATGATTTATCGTAAAATTGGCGCTAAACTGAGTGCCTTTTTCGGCAATCGTCTGGAGGTGATGGGCATTGGCGGGGCGGCCCTCAACCCGGAGGTGGAACTGTTTCTGCGCGACGCCGACTTTCCGTTCATCGTCGGCTACGGGTTGACCGAGGCGGCGCCGCTACTGGCCGGCGGCCCCCATCGCGACCCCACGGTCAGCCCTGGTTCCACCGGCAAGCCGGTGCCCCATGTCGACATCCGCATTGACGATCCCCATCCTGAAACCGGGATTGGCGAAATCCAGGCCCAAGGTCGGAACGTCATGCAGGGTTATCTTAACGACCCGGAGGCCACCAAAGACGCCTTCACCGAGGACGGCTGGCTGCGGACAGGCGATCTGGGCCTCTTGGACGCCGCCGGCAATCTGCACATCAAGGGGCGGTCCAAATCGGTGATTGTGCTTTCCAACGGCGAAAACGTCTACCCCGAGGCCATTGAGCACAAGGTGAACGCCTACCCCTTTGTGGTCGAGTCGCTGGTGGTGGAGAACCGGGGCATGCTTGAGGCCTGGGTCTATCCCGATTATGAATTCATCGACGGCAAGACCGCCGGGCAGAGCCGCACCCAGCGCCATCAGTACATTGCCGGCCTGCTCGAGGAGATGCGAACCACCGTCAACGCGCAGCTCTCGCTCTCGTCGCGGCTTTCGAGGGTGCTGGAGCGGCGCGAACCTTTTGTCAAAACCGCCACCCACAAGATCAAACGCTATCTCTACTCCGCCGACACCATGCACGTCTGACCGTGCCACACACCACCATCAACAACAAAGGGGGACCAATGAACAAAACACTCGGAGCCGTGGGGTTGCTTCTGCTTGCCACTGCCGGATCGGCCCTTGCCTCGGGCTATCGTATTCCCGAGCAATCGGTGAACTCCACCGCCCGCGCCGGCAGCTATGTGGCCTATACGCCGAGCGCCGACGCCGCCTATTACAATCCCGCCAACATGTCCTGGTTGGAGGATCGGGGCTATCTCGAGGTGGACGCCACCTGGATTCATCTGAGCGCGATTGAGTACACCGATCATATTGCCGCGCGCAGCGGCGAAACAGAGGAGGAGGATTTTTTCCTGCCGACGTTCTTTGCGGTGTCGCCCGACTACAACAATTTTCGGGTGGGCTTTTCGGTCACCGCGCCAGGGGGCTTGTCCAAACGCTGGCAGGATCCGTATCCGCGCCGAACAGCCGAAGAGTTCACCTTGAAGGTCTTTGAGGCCAACCCCTCGCTCTCCTACCAATTCTGCGACCGGTTTTCGCTGGCCGCCGGCGTGCGTGGGGTGTACACCGACGGCAAAGTCAAAAGCAACGCCAGCGGGGTGTATGTGAGGGATTTGGCAGGGGATTCATTGGACGCGGGGTATAATGTCGCCCTCACCGGTCGCCCTGTCGAGGACATGAACCTCAGTTTGACGTATCGTTCCAAGGTGGATTTGAGCGTCGAGGGCGATGCGACCCTGGCAGGTCCCGGGGGGGCGAGATACAGTGGCTTTGCGGCGGTGGAAATCCCGCTGCCGGCGGTCTTGGCGGCAGCGGTCTCGTACACCTTTTTTGACCAGTTGACCGTGGAGTTGGAGTATGATCGGACCTACTGGTCGGACTATGAATACCTTGATTTCAGTTACGCCTCACCCCTCACTGGCTATTTGTATGCGGCCTTTGACAGACCCATCGCCAAAAAATGGGCGGATTCCGACGCCTGGCGGCTGAGCTTCACCTGTGATCTGAAGAACAATTTCACCCTCATGGCGGGCATTGCCATCGACGAGAACCCTGTGCCCAACGACAACCTCGGGTTTGAACTGCCCGACTCCGACGCCATGCTGTATTCGGTGGGGCTGCGGTATAAAGTCAGTCAGGATATGGAACTGGGGGTTGCTTATCTCTACGACGACAAGGAAAGCCGCGACGTGAACAACGCTTCCATTGACGGCTCCTTTGAAGACGCCGCCGCCCACCTGCTGACGTTTGGGGTGACGTATAAACTGTAGTTCGCCCCTCGCAGCGAGGTGTCGCCAACGGGTCCGGGACATGTTCCGGACCCGTTTTTTTTTATCCCAGCAGCAGTGAATTGGAGAAGCGGATGATCGGCATGATCAGCCAGCTGATGACGCCGGTATAGAAGAGCCCTAAAAGAATAAAAAATCCATAGGGTTCAAGCTTGGCGTAGCCGCGCGCCGCCTCCGGGGGCAGCAGGCCCATGAGCACCTTGGAGCCGTCGAGCGGCGGAATGGGGATGCAGTTGAACACCGCCAGCATGATGTTGATCCAGACGCTGGCCGCCAGCATCGCCACCACCGGTTGCAAGAAGAAAAAAGGCAGAAAATGGAGGGCCACCAACAGGTGGGCCAGGGCGGCGCTGGCAACGGCCAGGACCACATTGGCCCCTGGTCCGGCCAGGGCCACTTTGAGCATGTCCTGGCGCGGATTTTTAAAGTACCAGGGGTTGACCGGCACCGGCTTGGCCCAGCCGATTTTCATGATGATAAATGCCAACACGCCGAGCGGATCAAGGTGCTTGAGCGGGTTGAGGGTCAGGCGGCCTTCGTTTTTGGCGGTGGGATCGCCCAGGCGAAAGGCCACATAGCCGTGCGCCAGTTCATGCACCGTCAGGGCAAACAGCAGGGGCGGGGCCTGGATGATCAGTTGCTGCATAAAGCTGTTAATGTCGAAATTCATAGCAAAAAAATATTCTCCTGATGCGTTGTTGGCGCTCGGGCAAAAGAGAGGGGCGGACGCGTTGGCAAAAGATAAGGCAAAACGGCTAAAAAGCGAGGGGAAACAACACCGCGTTCAGGAACTGCGGGGAAGTGGGGGATGGGCGCTGCGAATGAAGGCCAGGGCCTGCTCGTGGCTGGTGATCTCGCCGTCCAGCTGCATTTCGATCAGATGGTTGCGGATGGCGCGAAACTGCGGGCCGGGGGTGTAGCCCATGGCTTTGAGTTCGTCGCCGCCGACCAGGGGCGTCGCCTTGCGCAGGGTGGTGACAAAGAGGGACACCGCCTGCTGGATGTGGCGTTTGCGGGCAATGGTCATCAGGTGCAGCAGCCCCTCGACTTCGAGCTCGCCGAGCAGCCAATAGGTCTCGCTGGGCTTGAGAAAGGGGCGCTTCTGCATTTCCTGGGCGATTTTTTCCGCGTCGGTCTTCTGCAGAATCAGTTTTTTCCGCTGCTTGGGCGGGATGTCGAACCGATGGCAAAAATTGATCAGCTCTTTGGTGCGCGACCGGCTCATGATAGCCAGCAGATAGACCATCCAGGTTTCCACCTTGTCCGGGAGGTAGAGCAGTTTGAACCAGGAGATCGCCTGGTGGGCCTGAACGAGGCCGTGGATGAAGCGGCGATCGATCTTCAGGTTGGGGCGCAGGTCCGGCCAGAGAAAGGGGAAGAGCTTGAAATAGCCCATGCGCTTCAGGGCCGGGGACGGATCGTCCTCAGAGAGGATGAGCTTGAGTTCGTGGAAAAACCGGGGGCCCTCGAACCGGTCGAACAGGTTCATCTGCACCGTGTTTTTGATCAGCTTTTCGGTGTGGCGGGTGATAGTGAAATCGAGCCGCCCCTCGAAGCGGATCGCCCGGAAAATGCGGGTGGGATCCTCGACAAAGCTCAGATTGTGCAGCACCTGGATGCGCCGCTCCTTGAGATCGTTCTGGCAGTTGAAATAATCCACCAGGGCGCCGAACCGCTCGGGATTGAGATGCACCGCCATGGCGTTGATGGTGAAATCGCGGCGGTAGAGGTCAAGCTTGATCGAGCTCAGTTCCACCGTGGGCATGGCCGCCGGGTGGGCGTAGTATTCGAGCCGGGCGGTGGCCACGTCGATGCGGGTCTGATCGGGAAAGATCACCGTGGCGGTGCCGAATTTTTCGTGGGGATGGACCACGCCGCGCCGCTGTTGGGCCAGAAACTTGGCAAAACGGATGCCGTCGCCCTCGACGACGATGTCGATGTCGGTGTTTTTGACGTGCAGCAGCAGGTCGCGCACGAAACCGCCGGCCACATAAGCGTTGCAGTCCAAGTGGGCTGCGGCCTCGCCGATTTCGCGCAGCAGGACGATGATCTCCCGGGGCAGCACCTGGGCCATGACCCCGCCGAGGTTGCGCGTTCGTTCCACCGAGGGCCGTTCGTCGCCGCGAAGCAGCTCGGGGGAAAGGTTGCCCGGGTCGTTGACCAGCAGGCCGAGGAGGTCGGTGCGGGTGATCACGCCGACGATCTCCTCGCCCCGGACCACCGGGATCAGGCGCTGTCGGTTCTCAACGATCAGTTTCTGGATGTCGGAGAGGGTGCCGTTCTCCTCGATGGTGGCGATCTCGGTGGTCATGTAATCCGCCACCGGCAGCCCGCCCAGTTGGTGAAAGATGGCTTTTTCCGCCACCATGCGGGAAATCATGCCGAGCAGGCCGGTGGGGCGCGGGCCGTTGTCGGCGCCGTTTTCCCGCACCACCGGCAAAACAGTCACGTTGTAGCGGGTCATCAACCGGTTGGCCTGGTCGATGGTTACGTTTGGGGTGGCGGTGATTACCGGGGCGCTCATCAGCTCGCCGGCAATGGCCTTGGGGCGGATGTGGCGATGGATCAGGCCGACCAACTGCTCCTCGGCCTCGGCAATGGTGAGGTCGCGGACCGTGGCTGAGGCCGCCGAGGCGTGGCCGCCGCCGCCGAATTCGCGGGCCACGGCGCCGACGTTGACCTCGGGAATGCGGCTGCGGGCGATCAGGTAGGTGCGCTCGCCCATGCTGGCCAGGGCAAAGAGCACGTCGATGTTTTCCATCACCATCAGGCGCTGCACGATGACCGCGAAATCGTCAATGTAGTCGGTCACGGTCAATTTGGCGATCACCACGGGCACGCCGCGGATCATGTATGCGTGGGATTCCTGGCGCAGCTGGCCGATCAGGCTGATCTGCTCGGCTGAGAGTTCGCGGGAAACGAACTGGGTAACGACGTCGAGGTTGGCCCCCTGGGTCAGGAGCCAGGCGGCGGCAATCAGGTCCTCCGGGCAGGTGGACGAATGGAGAAAACTGCCGGTGTCTTCGTAGATGCCGAGCGCCATCAGGGTGGCCTCGTCTGGGCTGGGCACGATGCCGCGCTGCTGAAAGATTTGGGCAAGGAGGGTGGTGGTGGAGCCCAAGGGACGAACTTCCTCCAGGTCGCCGTGGAGGTCGCCGGGTCCGTTGGGGTGATGATCGTAGAGATGAATGCTGAGGTGGGGATTGCGCAGGCAGTCGGCCAGACCGCCGATTCGCTCCGCTTGGCGGGTGTCGACCACAATCAGCCGTTGCACCCGCGACAGATCGATGTGTTTGATTTTTTTGAACTCGTAGATGTTGCGAAATTCCTGGGCCAGGTAATCGCGCACGCTTTTTTCCTGGGAGCCGGGAAAGACCAGTTCGGCGTTCGGGTACAGTCTTTTGGCCGCGACCATGGCCGCCAGGCTGTCAAAGTCGGCGCCGATGTGGGTGGTGATGATGTCCATGGCCGGGAATTATACACAACATGCCCTGTCTGTAAAGCAAACCCCGGCCTTTGTTGCAGGCGAAGTGTGGAAAAACGGGAAAATCGACATGCAGGACGGGGAACGGCAGCGCCCCAAATCAGCTCGGAGGTCGAGTGAAAGAGGGACAACTGTCGGGTATCCTGCGATTATTTGGTAATGGTCCTTGGGGCGCCTCATCAGGGCGGAGAATAAAAATGTTTGGCATCATTTTGTTGTTGCTTGACAATTGGCCGCTGATGCTCTATTTTAATGAACTTCCTATGGATCAGCAGAGCGGGTGTAGCTCAGTTGGCAGAGCACAAGCTTCCCAAGCTTGGGGTCGCGGGTTCGAACCCCGTTGCCCGCTCCATGGCGAAGTCGCCGGCCGCAAGGCTGGTTCGTTCTGTTGGAATCGGCTGCCGGATGTGCCGGTGAACGTGAAAGTGGGCTCTGCCCGCTTTTTTTATTGCCTTTTGCCGAGAACCACAGACCTTTGTCAAGGGGGCGTGAGAGCGCTTTTCCCCGCAAAATCAACTGCAACGGATAGAAAAGCCTTGGACGACGCTTCTGATCGATTGTTAGCCGCCATCCAGGGGTTCGCGGAACCTCTGGTAACCGATATGGGGATGGAGTTGGTGGAGGTGCAGTTCCGGCGCGAGGGGCACGGCTGGGTTCTCCGGTTTTTTATTGACAAGGAAGGCGGCATAGCCATCGACGATTGCGCCGCAGTAAGTCGGCAGATCAGCGCCTATCTTGAAGTCGAGGACCTTATCAGCCACGCCTATCATCTTGAGGTTTCCTCGCCCGGTCTGGAACGGCCGCTGAAAAAAAGAACGGATTTTACCCGATATGTTGACCGCTTGGTGCGGATCAAGCTGCGGGAGCCTCTGGGAGAGCAGAGGGTGCTGGTCGGCACGCTGCTTGGCTTGGAGGGCGACGCCGTCCTTCTTGCCCAGGAAGGTGAAACAATCCGCATAGATATGGAAAATATTGCAAGGGCGCGGTTGACGCTGTAGCGCCCGTGCCGACCGAGGTTGAACAGGCGGCGCCTCGGGCCGCGGAAACAACGGAAATGATTGTCTGAGTTGGAGCGAACAATGGTTGGAACAGAAAATCTAAAACGAATTGTCGATCAAATCTGCCGGGACAAGGGGATTGATCGGGCCTTGCTGATCGACGCCATTGAAGAGGCTGTTCGTTCCGCTGTCCGAAAAAAATACGGCAACCGCCGGGAAATCGAGGTTCAATTCAGCGAGGAATCCGGCGAAGTCGAGGTGTTTCAGTATCGCACCGTGGTGGACGAAGTCTACGACGAAGACACCGAGATTGCCCTGGAGGACGCCCGTCGTCTTGATCCCGAAATCGAACTGGACGACGACCTGGGCGAAAAGATGGACACCATCGCCGACCTCGGCCGCATCGCCGCCCAGTCAGCCAAGCAGGTGATCATTCACCGCATGCGCGACGCCGAACGCGACGTCATCTACGAGATGTACCGCGACCGCCAGGGGACCATCGTTAACGGCATTGTGCAGCGGTTTGAGCGCGGCGACATGATCATCAACTTGGGGCGCACCGACGCCATTCTGCCCCGCGACGGCCAAATTCCCAAACGATCCTACAAGCAGGGCGACCGGATTCGCGCCTATCTCCTGGAAGTCCGCCGCGACGCCCGGGAAGGCAAGTTTCGTGATTCGCAGCTCATTCTCAGTCGGACCTGCAACGAATTTTTGATCAAGCTGTTCGAGATGGAAGTCCCGGAGATTGCCGAGGGCATCGTCAAGATCATGGGCGCCAGTCGGGAACCCGGGTTCCGGGCCAAGATCGCGGTGTCTTCGATCGAGTCGGACGTCGATCCGGTGGGTGCCTGCGTGGGGCTCAAAGGATCGCGGGTGCAAAATGTGGTTCAGGAGCTGCAGGGCGAGCGGATCGACATCGTGCCCTGGAGCCCGGATCCCGCCAAATATGCGTACAACGCCTTGGCCCCGGCCGAGGTGTCCATGGTCATCGTCGAAGACGAGCGCAAGGCGTTGATGGTGATTGTGCCCGACGACCAGCTGTCTTTGGCCATTGGCCGTCAGGGGCAGAACGTCCGCCTCGCTTCCCGCTTGCTGGGGTGGAAGATCGACGTCAAGAGCGAACAGCGCTACGCCAATATGGACAATCGGGGCTATCGCAGCCTGACGGCGGTTGACGGCGTTGACGAGAGTCTGGCGGATCGTCTGTTTGCCGCCGGCGTCAGCACGGCGCCTGTGCTGGCGACCATGGACGTGGAGCAGCTGATGACCTTGGCGCGCTTGGATCAGGATCGTGCCTTGGCCTTGCAAAAAGCAGCCGCCGCAGTCGCGCCGCCCGAGGAAGGCGACGTGGATTATGATGACGATGCGGACGACCTGGATGATCAGGTCGATCAGGTCGATCAGGACGTTCCGGAGTCCCAGGACGGCCCGGCCGCCGATCAGGATTGATGAAGCGGGGGCACGTCCCGGAGCGAACCTGCCGAGGTTGCGGCCAGAAGGCCCCTCAATCCGGCTTGTTGCGTTTTGTTGTCGTCGACGGCCGGCTGGTCGCGGAAGGGCGGAGCGGCAAGGGGATCTATTGCTGCAACGAAACCCTGTGTCGTGATCGGTTGGCAAAAAGCAAAAAGGTCCTGAAAGCGGACTGAACCCATGCGTGGCGGGTTACAGAGGAAGGGAGCGTTTGATGAGCAAGGTTCGTATTTATGATCTCGCAAAAGAAGCAGGACTGAAAAGCAAGGAACTGGCGGATAAGTTGATGGCAATGGGCTATCCCATTGCGAGTCATAGTTCAAGTGTAGACGACGATATGGCAGCGGATATTCGAAAAAAATTGCATGGTGAGGCTGTTGTCGGAACAGCGGAAGGGCGCATCGAACTCAAGCAGAAGCCTGAGAACGCCGCCGCCAAAACGAAAACAGTTGTTCGGCGACGCTCCAAGGCCGACAAGGAAGAGGCGGCCAAGAAGCAGGAAGAGGCCGACGCCCTTGCCATGGAAGCCGAGATCCTGGCCCTCGAGGCCCGGCTTGCGGAAGAGGCGAGGATTGCCCGCGAAAAGCCGGAACCCGAAGCGCCGGTTGAGCCACGAGTTGAATCGCAGGAAGACGAAACGTCAGGCGCCGAGCCTGTGGCGCCGACTGTCGTCGGCCCGCAGGAGCCCGAGTCTCCGGATGCCGACGGCGCCGATCGGCCGAGTGTGGCAAGCGAGACGCCGCCGCCTGCCGACGCCGTTGCGGCGCCGGCCGAAACCGCACCGGCTGAGCCCATTCGGGTCGTTGCAAAGGCGGTCGAGGATGAGACGAAAAAGCCCAGGCAGCTGGCCAAGATCGTTGGCCGGGTGGTGATTCCGATTCCGGAAAAAAGGACACGCCCCGCCGCTCCGGTCAAACGCCCGGTTCGTCCGGCGCGTCCGGTTGCCGGCGAGGCGCCTGTCGAAACGCCGGCGGCCAAGGACGAGGCCGGCCGGGTTGACGCCAAGGGCAAAAAGAAGACGAAAAGGGTCGTGACCATCAAGGCCGACGACGACAGCCTGGGCAAAAAAGGAGCCAAGGCCGGCAAGAAAGACAGCCGGGGCCGGCTCGAATTCTCACCCGACGGCGAAGGGGAATTCATGCGGCCCCGCAAGGGCAAGAAAAAGAAGGACGGGAGAAAAGATCTTTCCGCCCAGTCTCAGGTGGCCGAAACCAAGGCCATCAAAAAGCGGATCAAGGTGGTGGCCACGATCAGTGTGGGCGATCTGGCCAAGCGCATGGGCGTCAAGGCCAGCGAGGTCATTGCCGCTCTGATGCGGATGGGCGTTCTCGCGACCCTGAACCAGGCCCTGGACGTCGACACCGCCGCCCTGGTGGCCGCTGATTTCGGCTACGAGGTCGAGCAGGCCATGACCGAGGAGTTGGAAATGGAGGCCTTGCAGGAACAGGAGGTCGAAATGGGCGGCGAGGCCATGTTGCGGCCGCCGGTGGTCACGGTCATGGGCCATGTCGACCACGGCAAAACCTCGATTCTCGACGCCATCCGCAAGACCGACGTCGCGGCCGGCGAGGCGGGCGGCATTACCCAGCACATCGGCGCCTACCATGTGCAGGCCCCCTCCGGCGATCTGACCTTTGTCGACACGCCGGGCCATGCGGCCTTTACCGAAATGCGTTCGCGCGGCGCCAAAGTCACCGACATCGTAGTGCTGGTGGTGGCCGCCGACGACGGCGTCATGGACCAGACCAAGGAGGCCATTGCCCATTCCAAGGCGGCCGAGGTGCCGATCGTGGTTGCGGTCAACAAGATCGACAAGGACAACGCCGATCCTGACCGGGTCAAGCGGGAACTGAGCGATTTCGGGTTGATTCCCGAGGAGTGGGGCGGTCAGACCATCTTCTGCATGACCTCGGCCAAGAAAGGGGTCGGCATTGAAGAGTTGCTTGAATCGATCCAGTTGCAAGCCGAGATCCTTGAGCTGCGCGCCGATCCTTCGCGCAAGGCCAAGGGCACGGTCATTGAGGCGCAGCTCCACAAAGGGCGCGGTCCGGTGGCCACGGTGTTGGTCCAGGACGGCACCCTGCGGCCTGGCGATCATTTCGTCGCCGGCATTTACAGCGGCAAGGTGCGGATGCTGACCAACGAGCGCGGCGAGCAGGTGCAGGCGGCCGGTCCGTCGACCCCGGTTGAGATCCAGGGCCTTTCCGGAGTGCCCCAGGCTGGCGACGAGTTTATCGTGCTGCCCGACGAAAAGATGGCCAAGTCGCTGGCCAACGCCCGCCAGCTCAAGGCGCGGGAAATCGAACTGGCCTCGGCCTCCAAGGTTTCGCTCGACAACCTGTTCGAGAAAATGGCTGAGCAGGACGTCAAGGAATTGCGGGTCATTCTGCGCGCCGACGTGCAGGGCACGCTCCAGGCCTTTGGCCAGGCGGCGGAAAGCCTGTCGACCAAGGTTATTCGGGTCCGCTCCCTCCATGAGGGCACCGGTTCGATCACCGAAAACGACATCCATCTCGCCGCCGCTTCGGACGCCGTCATTATCGGCTTCAATGTCCGGCCCACGGTTAAGGTCAAGGAGTTGGCCGACCGGGAAGGGGTTGACATTCGTTCCTACGACGTGATCTATCATGCCCTCGAGGACATCGAAAAGGCCATGAAAGGCATGCTCGAGCCGACCTTTGAGGAACGGGTGATCGGCACAGCCGAGGTTCGCGAGACCTTTCAGGTGCCCAAGATCGGCACAATCGCCGGTTGCTCGGTTATTGCCGGCAAGATCGAACGCAACGCCCGGGTTCGGGTGCTGCGTGAAGGGGTGGTGGTCTATATCGGAAAAATTGCCTCGTTGCGGCGGTTCAAAGACGACATGAAAGAGGTGTTGACCGGCTTTGAATGTGGCATCGGCGTTGAGCATTTCAATGATCTGAAACTTGGCGACAACCTGGAGGCCTTTGTTCTCGACGAGGTCGCGGGGGTTCTGTAATCGATAGGCCTATGTCCATGGAATTTGATTTTAAACTGCCCGGACTGGGGAAACCCGAAAGTTCGCGGCCCAAGCGAGTGGCCGAGGCCGTCAAGAACGAGCTGAACATGTTGCTGCTGCAACGGGTCGGCGATCCGACCTTGTCCGGGACCCTGGTGTCCCGGGTGGATGTGACCCCGGATCTCAAACTGGCCAAGGTCTATTTCACCGTGCCCTCGGGCAAGGGCAGAGGGGCTGCGCAGAAAGGGATGAACCGGGCCAAGGGTTTTTTCCGCAGCCATCTGGCGAAGATCCTCAATTTGCGGTACACGCCCGATCTGGCCTTCTACTTTGACGAACTCAGTGAAGAGGCGGCGCGCATCGACACCCTGTTTCGCGAAATTGAGAAAGAGCGGAAAGATGACGAACAAGCCTGAACAGGCGGTTTTCGAGGCTGTGCGGGACAAGGGCCACATCCTGCTGGCCACCCATTTCAATCCCGACGGCGACGCCCTCGGCTCGTTGCTCGGCTTGGCCGAGATTCTCGAAGGGTTGGGCAAGCGGGTGCTGCGCTACCTTGAGGAACCGGTGTCGCATCTCTATCGCTTCTTGCCCGGCTGCGGTCAGATTCAAACGGACATGGCCAAGGTCAGGGAATTCGTCGCTCAGGCCCAGGGAGATTTTCTCACGGTCTGTCTGGATTGCGGCGACGCCTACCGGTTGGGGCGCAACAGTGCGGAACTGATCGGTTTCCGTCCGCTGGTGGTCATTGATCACCACAAGGGCAACAACGGTTTCGGCGACGGGGCCTGGGTCGAGCCGCATCGTTCGTCCACCGGCGAGATGATTTTTGATCTGGCTGTTGCCTTAGGGGCCGAAGTGTCGTCCCGGGCCGCTGAATGTCTGTATGCGGCGATCAACACCGACACCGGCTCGTTTCGTTACGAATCCACCAGCAGTCACACCTTTGCCGTGGCCGGGGAACTGGTGCGGCGCGGCGTGCGTCCGGAACTGATTGCCAGCAGTCTGTACGACAACTACAGCCTGGGGCGGTTGCGCCTGATGCAGGAGGTGCTCGCCACCCTGGAGATGCATGATCGTGATCGGGTCGCCGTCATTCGGGTGACGCAGAAAATGCTGGAGCGGACCTTCACCACCATGGAAGACACCGAGTATTTCATCAACTTCCCGCGGGCGGTCAGTTCGGTGCGGGTTGCCGTCTTTCTCAAGGAGATCGAAGCAGGGCACGTTTCGGTCAGCCTGCGGGCCAAGGGCCAATGCGACGTTTCCGTTGTGGCCGGGCAGTTCGGCGGCGGCGGGCATCGCAACGCCAGCGGTTTTCGCGTCAAGGGCCAGAGTGTGGACGCGGTGCGCGATCTGGTGCTGCCGCTGTTGCGCCGGGAAATGCAAAGCTGATCCATGGCGACGGAACGCCCTGTTCGCGGGGAAGGGCACGATTGGAGCAATGGGGTTTTTCTGGTCGACAAGCCCGAGGGGTTGACTTCATTCGCGATGGTGCGCCGGATTCGCTGGCTGCTTGGCATTAAAAAAGTCGGCCACGCCGGCACACTTGATCCCTTTGCCACCGGTTTGCTGATTGTGTGCGCCGGACGAGCCGCCACCCGCTGCATCGATTCGTTCATGGGTGGAAGGAAGACGTACCAGGCGCGGCTTCAATTGGGCGTCGAAACCGAGACCCAGGATCCTGAAGGCGCGGTTACACGAACCACGGCCGTGCCAACCCTTGATCGGTCGACTCTCGAAACCTGCCTGCAGGGTCACGTCGGCCCGCAAATGCAGGCCCCACCCTACTATTCGGCGGCCAAGCACAAGGGCAAGCCCCTCTACGCCTATGCCCGCGAAGGGGTGCTGATCGAAAAGGCCGCCAAGCCGATCGAAATTCATTCCTTGGGTTTTTTGCGCTACGATGCGGCGACAAACCAACTTGACGTGGAAGTGGTCTGCAGCCGCGGCACCTATGTGCGGGTGCTGGCGGCCGACATCGGCAGGGCGCTGGGCTGCGGCGCCCATCTGATCGGCCTGCGCCGGACGGCCAGCGGTTCGTTCGCGGTGGACGACAGTCTTTCGGGCGCGGAGTTGTTTGCAGAGACAGGGCTGCAGTTGTTGCTCGACCACCGTCGAAGCATTGACATGGCCCTTGGCGGCGTTGAAGCGTCGTCGCTTTAAACTTGCCACGGCTTGTTGCCGTCGAGTATAGAAGTGAAAGTCGTTCCCCTGCGTCGCCCCTCTGACGCAGGATCAGGGGCAATGTATCCAGACTCCAGAGAGGCTGAGGGAAGTGCTTTTCTGGCAGCAGACGGACAACCGTGGAGGTGCGCCATGGCGCAGACTATCGAGAAGAAGAAGGAAATTATTGAAAAATACAAAATTCACGAGACGGACACCGGGTCTTGCGAGGTGCAAATCGCCCTCCTGACCGAACGGATCATCTATCTCACCGAGCATTTTAAAACGCACGCCAAGGATCATCATTCCCGTCGCGGTCTGTTGAAACTGGTCGGCCAGCGCCGTAGCCTGCTCAAATATCTCATGAAGAAGGACATTGCCAAGTACCGGAGCCTGATTCAGCAACTCGGTATTCGTAAGTAAGTTGTATCCGGGCGGCGGGCCAATTGGGCTCGCCGCCCGCAGTTTCACGATGCGTTTGCGCTGCGGCAGCGGGAAAGTCATAAAGACACAAAGGACACAGAGAGAATTGGCAAAGGATGGAGATTGTCGCTGCATCCTTTGTGCCTTTGTGACGGAATTGAGCTGCACCGAACCCATCGTCACCCCTCAATGCACATTCCGGAGCAACCGGAACAGGAGTATGTATCTATGATCAAGACAGTAACAACTGAAATCGGCGGGCGGACCATCGTCTTTGAAACAGGCAAAATGGCCAAACAGGCCAGCGGTTCGGTAGTGGTTACCAGCGGCGACACCAAGGTGCTGGTCACCGTGGTGGCTGAGACCGAATCCAAGGACATGGGCTTTCTGCCCCTGACCATCGAATATCAAGAGCGGATGTACGCCGCCGGCCGCATTCCCGGTAGCTATTTTCGGCGCGAGATTGGTCGCCCCAGCGAGAAAGAGGTGTTGACCTGCCGGATGATTGACCGCCCGCTGCGTCCTCTTTTCCCGGACGGCTATTCCAGCGAAACCCAGCTGATCGCCACCGTGTTTTCCGCAGACCAGGAGTTTGATCCGGACGTTTTGGCCATGAACGGGGCCTCCATGGCCCTGATGCTGTCCGACATCCCCTTTGCCGGCCCGGTGGCCGCAGCGCGGGTCGGCTACGTCGACGGCGAGTATGTGCTCAATCCCTCGAAAAGCCAGTTGGCCAAATCGCAGATCAGTCTGGTGGTCGCCGGCACCCGCTCCGCCGTGGTCATGGTTGAAGGCCGGGCTGGGGAAATGAACGAGGATTTTATCCTGGAGGCGATCTTTTTCGCCCACGCCGGCATCCAGCCGCTGCTTGATCTGCAATTCCAATTGCAGCAGGAGGCCGGCAAGATCAAACGGACGGTGGTTGCGCCTGCAGTTAATGTTTCCCTGAAGGAAAAGGTCGAGGCCCTGGCCACCGCCGGCATGGACGAGGTGGTGAACATTGCCGATAAAATGGCCCGTTCCAGCCGGTATTCCCAGTTGAAAGCAGAAGTACTGACCCAGATCGACCCGGAGCTGTACGAGAAACCGGCCGAGGTCACCGATTTGTTGAGCGGGTACAAAAAACATGTGATGCGGGATCGTATCGTCAGCAAGGGCATGCGTCTGGACGGCCGCTCTTTTGAGGACGTCCGGCCGATCAGCTGCGAGGTCGGCATCCTGCCGCGCGCTCACGGCTCCGCTCTGTTCACCCGCGGCGAGACCCAGGCCCTGGTGATCTGCACCCTGGGCAGCGAGCGCGACGAGCAGCATCTGGAAGGACTGGGCGGCGACGTCTACCGCCGCTTCATGCTCCACTACAATTTTCCGCCTTTCTGCGTGGGCGAAGTCCGCCGGTTGAGCGGTCCGAGCCGTCGCGACATCGGTCACGGCACCCTCGCCCGTCGCGGCATCGAGGCGGTGCTGCCCGCCGGCGACGTTTTTCCCTACACCCTGCGGGTGGTTTCCGAGGTCCTCGAATCCAACGGGTCCTCTTCCATGGCCACGGTCTGCGGCGGCAGTCTGGCGCTGATGGACGCCGGCGTGCCGGTCAAGTCCCCGGTCTCCGGCGTCGCCATGGGCCTGATCAAGGAAGGCGATCAGGTGGTGGTGCTGACCGACATCCTGGGCGACGAAGATCATCTCGGCGACATGGATTTCAAGGTGGTCGGCACCCGCGACGGCATCACCGGCCTGCAGATGGACATCAAGATCGACGGCGTTGACCGCGAGATCATGTCCAAGGCACTGGCCCAGGCCAAGAAAGGTCGGCTCCACATTCTGGAGCGGATGGAAGAGGCGCTCGGCACGCCCCGTACCGCAGTTTCGGAGCATGCTCCCAAGTATGTGACGCTCAAGATTCATCCGGACAAGATCCGCGACATCATTGGCCCCGGCGGCAAGATCATCCGCGAGATGACCACCGAGTTCGAGTCCAAGATTGACGTCGAGGACGACGGCACCATCAAGATCTTCAGCAACAGCTGCGAGATGGCCAACGCCCTGATCAAGCGCATCCAGCAGATCACTGCAGTGCCTGAAGTCGGCAAGGTCTACGAGGGCGAGGTCCGCACCATCAAGGAGTTCGGGGCCTTTGTCCAGATCTTCCCCGGCACCGACGGCATGGTGCATATCTCTGAGTTGGCCAACGAGCGGGTCAAGAATGTGACCGATGTGGTCAAGGAAGGCGATATGATCAAGGTGAAGGTGATCGACATCGACAACCGCGGCCGCATTCGTCTCAGCCGCAAGGCCGCTTTGGCCGAGGGCGAGGAATAATTGCCTGCAGTCGCGACATTTTGAACAACCAGCCGGTTGCCGTGAGAGCGGGAACCGGCTTTTTTTTATTGAAAGAAACGATACCGGTTGAATTGAGGATGTGAGGATGCAGGCTGTAACCGTTGCTTTTTCCTGGCTCGATCCTGAGCAGGCCGACGGGTTGTCGTTGCCGGCCTACGAAACCGAATTGGCGGCCGGCATGGATGTGCGCGCCGCGATTCGCGAACCCATGACGCTGGCGCCGGGCGAGATCGGGCTGATTCCCTGCGGCTTTGCCGTGGCCATCCCGGAAGGCTATGAGATTCAGGTGCGGCCGCGTTCCGGCTTGGCGGTCAAGCAAGGCGTCACGGTGATTAACGCCCCCGGCACCATTGACGCCGACTATCGCGGCGAGGTCAAAGTGGGGCTGATTAACCTTGGCCAGACCGCTTTCACCATCCGGCGCGGCGACCGTATTGCCCAATTGGTGCTGGCGCCGGTGACTCGGGCAGTGTGGCAGGTGACTGCAGAGTTGTCGCAAACCGCGCGCGGGGCCGGCGGATTTGGCCACACCGGGATTGAAGGCGGCGACCGGGCCTCTGGCGCGGTCAACCCTTCGTGAGATTTTCCGTTCTCGGCAGCGGCAGCAAGGGCAACTGCACCCTGGTTGAAGCCGGTTCCACCCGGCTGCTGATCGACAACGGCTTTTCCTGCAAGGAATTGGTCGGTCGGTTGAGCGGCCTAGGCATTGCCCCGGAAACCCTCACCGGGCTGGTGGTCACCCATGAACACGACGACCACGTCAAGGGCGTCGGCGTGGTGGCGAGACGATTGAATCTGCCGATCTACGCCAACGCCGGCACCTACGGGGCCGCCGAGCATCGGTTCGGCCGCGTGCCGGTGCGGCGCGAGTTCGCCACCGGCGAGCCGTTTGCGGTCAACGATCTGCTGATCCACCCCTTTGCCGTGTCCCACGACACCGCCGATCCGGTCGGATTTACGGTCAGCAACGGCATCAGTTGCCTGGGCTACTGCACCGACACCGGCAAAATCACCCACCTTATCCGTCATCACTTGCAGAAGTGCCAAGCCCTGGTGCTGGAGGCCAATCACGACGTGCGCATGCTCCAGGAGGGACCGTACCCGCTGCCGTTGAAACAGCGCGTGCTTTCCAGCCGAGGGCATCTGGCCAACGGCGAGTCGTTGGAGTTCGCCGGACGTCTCGCCCAGGGGCGGCTGCGCTGCCTGGTGCTGGCCCATCTCAGCGAGATCAACAACCTGCCGGAATTGGTGCTGCAGGAGGCCCGCCGCCGTCTGCCAAGCCTTGAGGCTCTGCAGGTGCTGCTCGCCGACCAGCAGAGGGTCGGCCCCTTGCTGGAGATTGTTCCCTGATCCCGCCGTATCTTTTTCGAGAACCGCCGTCCCCTTCGAGAGAGGTTGCCGTTGTTGCCGCATTGGAAAAAAAACAGTCTGGCCGGCCGGTTGACCGTTCGGGTCATCTGGTTCAGCACCATGGTGGCCGTGGTGGCCACCACCGTGCAGCTGTACCTCGATTACCGCCAGGATATCCGGAGCATTCATTCGTTTTTTGCAACGGTCAAGGACACCAGCCTTCGCCCGCTGGAGGAAAGCGTTTGGATCCTCGACGAGCTGCAGGTGAATTTGCAGCTCGAAGGTCTGATCAAGCGCCAGGACATCATCTATGCGGCGGTGGAGATGGATCGGCAGGTCGCCTGGGCCAAAGGCATGCCGTTGCAGCGCAACATCCTGTCCCATTCTTTTCCCTTGATGCATCAAGTGCGCGGCGGCTCCGAAGAAATCGGCGCCCTGCACCTCGTTGCCTCTTTGGAGGGCATCTATCGTCGCCTGCTCCGCCGGGTTCTGGTCCTGCTGGCAAGCAACACGGTAAAGACCTTTTTGGTCGCCGGCTTCATCCTCCTGTCATTTAAGAAGAATATCGCCGTCCATCTGGAACGGTTGGCGGACTATGTCCAGACCGTTGACATCCAGCGCCAGGAGCCGCCGCCGTTCCGACTGGAGCGTCCGGATTCTCGTCATGCCGATGAACTGGATCAGGTTAGCGCGTCGCTGTCCGCCCTCTGTCAGAGCGGCTACCAGGCCTTTTGCGATTTGCGCGTTCAGGAACAGCGGTTGCGCCTGTTTTTTGACGCCACCGAAGAAGCGGTTTTTGGCGTTGACGCGGAGGGGCGCTGCACCTTTATCAACCGGGCCGGCTGCGACCATTTTTTGATCGCGGATTCGGCCGAGCTTGTCGGTCGCGATTTGCTGACCCAGCTGGCTTGCGACGAGGGGGGCCAGGCGATGGACTGCCCGCTGTGCGAGCAGGTTCGGGAGACCATGGCGTTGCGCAAGGTGCTGTTGAGCGATGAGATGCCGCTCGTGCGCCGTGACGGTTCGACCGTGCTGATCGCCCTCCGTTCCTATCCGGTGTTGGAACACGACCAATGCGCCGGGGCCATTGTCTTTTTCGCCGACATCAGCCGGCAGCAGAAACTTGAGCAAGAAAAGCAGCTGTTTGCCAAGATTGTCCGTCAGGCTCCGGCCCTGATCGTGATTGTCTCCGCGGATGGCCTGATTGAGTACGTCAACGCCAGCTTCGAGCAGATCATGGGCGTTGCGGCCAGCGATCTGGTGGGGCGGAGAGCCTTGGACAGCTTTCCCACCCTGAGCGTGGACCAACAGCTTGAGCAGGTGCGGGCCAAGGTCCACAGCGGCGAAACCTGGATTGGGAACTTTATCAGCAACAACACCGAGGGCCGTCGCATTACCCTTGAGGCCGCCATCTTTCCCATCCTTGATCGGCGCGGGCGGTTGACCAACGTCGTGGCCATGGGGCGCGACATCACCAGGGAACAGCAGCTGATCGAGCAGTTGCATCATGCCCAGAAAATGGAGGCCATCGGCAAGTTGGCCGCGTCCATTGCCCACGAGTTTGGCAACCCGCTCTTGGGAATTCGCTTTGCCCTGCGCGACGTGCAACAGCGCGCCGGGCTCAACCCAGAGGACGGCAAACTGCTTAACCTGGCGGAAAACGAGTGTGATCGCATGCGCAAGCTGATTCGCGACCTGCAGCAGTTCAACCGTCCCTCAAGCGGTCGGAAAACCGAATTCGATCCGCACCGGATCCTGGAAGAGATCCTGGCGCTGCATCACAACCTCCTGACCAAGAAAAAAATAGTGGTGGTTTGCGAATACGATCAGCGGGTTGACCGGCTGTGTGCGGTGGAGGATCAGATTCGCCAGGTGTTCATCAACCTGATCATCAACGCCAGCGACGCCATGGCCGCCGGCGGCGGGACCCTGACCCTCCGCACCGAGTTGCGCGGCGAGGAGGTCGTGATCAGCGTAAAAGACACCGGTTCGGGCATTGCCCCGAACAACCTGGAACGGATTTTTGAACCCTTTTTCACCACCAAATCGGCGGTCGAAGGCACCGGGCTGGGCCTGCCGGTGTCGTACGGCATTGTTCGCGCCCACGGCGGCTCCATTGCCGCGCAGTCAACGCCGGGGAACACGGTGTTCATCGTGACTTTGCCCGTCTGCGCCGGCATTGAACCTGAGCGGCAGGCGGCAATCTAACCGCGGGGATGAAAGCGGCGATGGGTTGCTTTGAGTCGGTCGGCGTCGACGTGGGTGTAGATCTGGGTGGTGGCGATGTCGGTGTGGCCAAGCATCATCTGCACGGCGCGGAGGTCTGCCCCGCCCGCCAACAGATGGGTGGCAAAGGAGTGGCGCAGCATGTGCGGACTGATCTTCCTGCGGATGCCGACGCGCTGGGCCGTCTCCCGGATGATCTGCCAGAAGCGGTTGCGGGTCATGGCCGCGCCCCGGTTGGAGCAAAAAAGCAGCGGGCTGGATTTGCCCTTGAGGAGCAGCGGTCGCGCCCGTTCGAGATAGTCGGCAATCACCGCGCCGGCGGCGGCTGAGAAGGGGACGACCCGCTCCTTGTCGCCTTTGCCGAGGATGCGCAGATGGCCGTTGCGCAGATTGCAACCGTTGACCGGCAGACTGACCAGTTCGGAGACACGCAGTCCCGAGGCGTAGAGCAGGTGGAGCATGGCGTGATTGCGCAGGGTGAGGGGCGTCGCGGCGGTGGGAATGGCCAGCAGGGCGTCAACCTCGGCCACACTCAGGACCTTGGGCAGGGTGCGGCCGATTTTGGGCGCGTCGATTTCCGCCAGCGGATTGACGACCAGGAGGGCGCGTTCTTGGAGGAAGAGGAAATAGGCGCGCAGAGCGGCCAATCGGCGGGCGTTGGAGCGGGCGCTGATGCGGCGCTGGCGGCAGAATTGGAAAAATTGCTGGACCTGTTCCTTGTCGATCTCCGCCGCCTCGGTTTCTGATCGGGCAATAAAGCGAAAAAACGAGTGCAGGTCAGCGCCGTAGGCGGCAACGGTGTTTGCGGCGAGCCGTCGTTGGATGGTCAGATATTGCAGGAAATGCTGCAGATGTTCAAGATGTTCGGCGAGTTGCAGGGGCGTGGGGCGCGTGGCGATAAAAAAAGCCCCGACGGTGGGCCGCCGGGGCAATCAGTTCAAACCCGACTTCTCATCCGGTTGAACTTACGAAGTTTACGCAGGGCCTCAGCTGCTTTGCGGCGTTTTTTGACGCTGGGTTTTTCATAATACTCACGCCGCTTCAGCTCTCGTTTAATACCGTCAATCTGCAGTTTTTTCTTTAACTGCCTGATCGCGTATTCAAGGTCACCTCTGACATCTACTTCGATCATAATTGCATCACTTCCTTTGGTGTTGGCCGGAGCCATTAGTAAGAGTGTGTTTATAAACGGCGCAAAGTATCCGTTTAGTCGATACATGTCAAATCATATAATTGAATCTCAGGCATTTTTTCGTTCGCGGCAGGCAGGCTTGGTCGCCCCGGTCGGGATCGCGTCTGCTCTCCAACATTGCACTGTCGCCCCTTTTGATTGTTTTTCTCTGTCGTGATGGTAACATGGTCGCCGGCTGTTTTGACGGGCGGAAAACCATGCGCATTGAACGGGAGGTCGATCATGGCGAAGATTCGATTGGCATTGATTGCCGGCGGGACATCAGATGAACGGGAGGTGTCGCTACGCGGCGCAGCCGGAGTGGAGCAGGCGCTCGACCCGAGCAAGTACGAGGTGGTTCGGTACGATCCGGCAACCGATCTGGCCCGGATTGCCGCCGACGCCGCGCACATCGACGCCGCATTTTTGTTGCTGCACGGGGTCAACGGCGAGGACGGCACCATCCAGGGCTTCCTTGACCTGCTTGGCATCCCCTATCAGGGGGCCGGCGTGCTCGGCAGCGCCTTGGCCATGGACAAGAACCTGGCCAAAACCCTGTACAAACTCCATGGTCTGCCGGTGGCGCCCTGGGTGATGGCCGAGTCGGGCGATCTGGTCGACACCGGCCGCATCGTTGCCGAGGTTGGGCTGCCCTGCGTGGTCAAGCCGGTGCGGCAGGGATCTTCGATCGGCATGTCGATCGTGCGCCAGGTCGAGCAGTTGCCGGCGGCGTTGCGGCTGGCCCTGCGTCACGACAGCGAGGTGATGGTCGAGGCCTACGTCAAGGGGCGGGAGTTGACCGTGGGAGTGATTGGCAATGATCAAGTGACGGCCCTGCCGTTGATCGAAATCATCCCGGACGCGCGCTACGAGTTCTTTGACTACGAGGCCAAATACCAGCCGGGCGCCAGCAAGGAGATCTGTCCGGCGCCGGTCGACGACCAGGTGCGGAAAAAGGCCCAGGCCTGCGCGGTTGCGGCCCATCGCAGCCTGCAGTTGCGCGGCTACAGTCGCACCGACATGATCCTGAGCGGCGATGAGCTGTATCTGTTGGAAACCAACACCATCCCCGGCATGACGCCCACCAGCCTCCTGCCCCAGGCCGCAGCCGAAGCGGGGATCCCCTTTGCCGCCCTGCTGGATCGTTTGATTGAGCTGGCCCTGGAGCAACCGACCCGGTTGCAGGGCTGAACCAGGGAGGGCGACGAACGAACTCACCGCAGACCGCGCCAGTCCGGCGCGGCCTGCGGTGAGTCAGCGGTTAAAAGCGGGCTGCGAAATAGGGTTCGAGCACCTTGGGCAACCGCACCGTGCCGTCGGCCTGCTGGTAATTTTCCAGGATGGCAAGCAAGGTGCGGCCCACGGCCAAGCCCGAACCGTTGAGGGTGTGGACCAGGCGGCTCTTTTTCTCGCCCTTGGGGCGATAGCGGATGCCGGCCCGTCGCGCCTGGAAATCGAGGAAATTGGAGCAGGAAGAGATCTCGCGGTAGTTGTTCTGCCCCGGCAGCCAGACCTCGATATCGTAGGTCTTGGCCGAGGAAAAGCCCAGGTCGCCGGCGCAGAGGCTGATGACCCGGTAGGGCAGCTCCAGCAGTTGCAGCGCCGCTTCGGCGTCGGCAAGCAGCCCTTCCAGTTCATCCCAGGAGCTGTCTGGATGGGTGAATTTGACCAGCTCCACCTTCTCGAACTGATGCTGGCGGATGAGCCCCCGGGTGTCCTTGCCGTAGGATCCGGCTTCTGAGCGGAAGCAGGGGGTGTAGGCGGTGTATTTCACCGGCAGATCGTCCCCGTCGAGGGTTTCGCCGGCGTGGATATTGGTGACCGGCACCTCGGCGGTCGGAATCAGCCACAGATCCCAGCCCTCAATTTTAAACAGGTCTTCCTTGAATTTCGGCAGCTGGCCGGTGCCGGTCATGGCTTTGGAGTTGACCATGAACGGCGGCAGCACCTCGGTGTAGCCGTGGCGCTGGGTGTGGAGATCGAGGAAAAAATTGACCAGGGCCCGCGACAGTTTGCAGCCGAACCCTTTCAGTAGCGAAAAGCGGGCGCCGGCGAGCCGGGCGGCGGTGTCGAAGTCGAGAATGCCGAGCTTCTCGCCGATCTCCCAATGGGGCAGGGGCTGGAAGGAAAAGGCCGGAACGTCGCCCCAGCGTTTGATCTCGATGTTGTCCTGCTCGGTTCGGCCCTCGGGCACGGAATCGTCGCAGAGGTTGGGGATGGACATGACCACGTCCTGCAGCTCGTCTTCAATTGTCGCCAACCCGGCGTCGAGGTCCTTGATTCGGTCGGAAACCTCGCGCATCTCCAGGATTAAGGGCTCGGCAGCATCGTTTTGGCCTGATTGCTTGAGTCCGGCAATGGTTTTGGAGACCGTGTTACGCTGGTTCTTAAGCGCTTCAACCTCGGTCAGGGCCGCAAGCCTGCGGTTGTCGGTCTCGGCAAAACGGTCGATGAGCTGCGGGTCAACGCCGCGAAGGAGAGATTTTCTCCGAACCAGTTCCAGGTTTTCTCGGACAAAGCGTAATTCAAGCATGACGGTGCACGTGGGGGTTGAAAGAGCGTGGAAAAATGCGGGTTAAGACGCCGGACGTTTGCCGGTTCCACCCGCTTTTATCACGGCGTCCCGGGAAACGCAACGGGTATTCAATTGCTTTTATCCTTCTGTTTTGCTACTTTTTTCCAGTTTCCGTCCGTTGTTAAACAACCGAGTCCGTTTCCCTTGAGCGTATGGCCGAGCCGCTGAAATTGTTTGCAATTTTCCTTCTTGAACTGGGCCGTTCCCTCAAAGTGCTGGGGATGGCGATTGCAGCCCTGACCCTGTCCATCTTTTTCCTCTCCGGTCAGATGCTCTTGGTTTTCCAGGCCCACTTAGGGGAAAAGCTCTATTTTTTTTCGGTGGCCGGGCCTTTTTTGGCCCACGTCAAGATGGCTTTTTTCGGCGCTCTGTACGTGCTTATGCCTCTGTGCATGCATGTGCTGTGGAAGGCGCTGGGCAAGCCCTTCGGCGTCACCGGCAAGAAGCTGTTCTGGTTTGTGGCCGCCACCTGCTTCCTTTTTTACAGCGGCACGATTTTTTGTTATATGCTGACCCTGCCCTTGGGCATTAAATTTTTGCTCGGTTTTCAATCGCAGGATCTGCAGGCGGTGATTTCCATCACCCGGTTCGTCAATTTTGTGACCCTGTTCATCCTCGGCTTTGGCTTGGTGTTTGAACTGCCGGTGTTCATGGTGTTCAGCGCCCAGGTGGGGGCCATTTCACGCGCCGCCTTTGCCCGCAATCGGCGCTATGCGGTGCTGGTCATTGCCATTCTGGCGGCTCTGCTCACCCCGACCCCGGATCTGGTCAATATGGGGCTGATGGGCTTGCCCCTGTATCTGCTCTATGAATCCGGCATTTTGCTGATTGGGGTGCTCGGTTTGGACAAGGCAACCCATGCGGCGGCACCCAGCAAAGAAGGAGGCGCGTCTTGATCCCGCCACTGGGTGTTGCGCCGGCCCGCCGCATCAGAAGGAAATCACCGCGATGTCGTGGGCGCGCAGCAGGGCTGCGGTGACCCCGGCCAGCGGTTCCAGGCCGCAGGAAGGGCTGCCTGATTTCAGCAGGCAGAGCGTGATGCGCTGCATTCGAGCAATGTCTAGCACCATCCGCGCCCCTTGGATGAACGCGGCGGACAGATCGTTGCCCAAAAGGTCAATCACCTGCGCCCTGCCGGCGAGCACGTCGTGGCCGTCGCCGCCGACCAGGCGGGCGGCGGGCCTCGGGGTGGGCAGGCCGCCGAGCTGTTCGGGGCAGACCGGAATCCAGTGCGGGCAGTGCGCCAGCCGGCGCAGGCAGTCGGCATTGGCCTTGCTTTGGCCGTCGTATCGAGTGCACAGCCCTGTGAGACAGGCGCTGACCAGGCATTTTTGGGTGAGGAGGTCCATGGCTATCGAAGTTGAGTGTGAGAACGGGTAGGGAGTGTATGGCGATACGTAAAGGACAGGAGGGCAACCGGCACGACGCCAAGGTGTTGTGGACGCTCGGCGTGGTCGTGGCGCTGCTGTTTCTGCTTTGGGTTTTCTTTGCCCCAGGCCGCGGTTTTTTTCACTACCGCAAATTGCAGCGGGAAATTGCCGTGCTGACCGAGGAGAATGCCCGGCTTGAGACCAAGAATGTGGAACTTTCCGAAGACATCAAGCGGTTGCAGTCCGACGACGCCTACCTTGAAGAGGTGGCGCGCAAAAAACACGGATTGTTAAAAAAGAATGAAACCGTGTTTGAGTTCGAGGGGGCCAAGAAAAAACAATGACGCCCGTTTGCCCTGCAATCTGCCGGCTGCAATCCGCACCGGTGAGCCTATGAGCATACCCAAGGGAGCTGGCCTTGTCAGCTGAAAACACGGTTGACGCCGCCGGTCGCGAACCAGAATCGTCGGCCCTGCCGGACCGGGCCTCGGTTCTGGCTCTGGCCGCAGGTCTCCGCGCCAGTCTGCGCCTGCATCAGCAGCTGGGCCTCCAGCAGTATCCGCTGACGCCTGGCCTGCGCGAATTTTTAAGTGTAAAGCGAGCCCCGCCGGTTGCGCGCCGTCGTCCGCCGTCGCCGGCTGTCGCTGCGCCGCCAGCGAGAAAACCGGCCGTGGTGAAGGCCACGCAACCAACCGCAACCAGCTCGGACCAGCTTTCGTTGCTGCAGCGCGATCTCGCCGAATGCAGTCTCTGTCCGCTAGCTTCGGCGCGTCGGGGCTTGGTGATGGGTCGCGGCGTTGCGGGCGCCCGCCTCTTGATTGTCGGCGATTTTTCTCGGCAGGGTCCGGATTTCGCGGCGACCACTTTGTTCGGGGCGGCGGAAGACGCCATGCTGGGGAACATGGTGCGGGCGATGGGCCTGGCGCCTGAAGACGTCTATGTGACCAACGCCGTCAAATGCTGCCCTTTAGGCGGCCAAGCGCCGGCTGCAGAGAGCGTGCAGGCCTGCCAGGGACATCTGCGCCGAGAGATCGCCTTGGTGCGGCCGCAGGTTGTTCTGGCCATGGGCGATACGGCGGCCCGAGCCGTGCTTGGGGCCGTTGAGCCGGCCTCACGCCTACGCGGACGAATGCATCGCTCTGGCTTCAACGACGCCGCCGGCGAGAGCGTCCCGGTCATGGTTACCTTCCATCCCCAACTTCTCCTGGCGCAACCGGGCATGAAAAAGGCCGTCTGGGACGATCTGCAGCAGGTCCAGCGCCGGTTGGCGGCGCCGGAAAGGGAGAACCCGGGGCAAACACGTTAACCGATCATTTGACCCGCCAACGCCCCACCATCCGTCACGTTCTCAGGAGGACGCCCCATGGCTGTACATGAAATTTCCCATCCGCTGGTTCGTCATAAACTGGGACTCCTTCGCGAGAAGGAGATCTCCACCAAGGACTTTCGGGAATTGGCCGCCGAAGTGGGCATGCTGCTGGCGTATGAGGCCACCCGCAACCTGCCCACCGAGAAGGTGACCATCGAAACCTGGTCCGGGCCGACGGCGGTCGACCGGATCAAGGGCAAAAAGATCACCATTGTGCCCATCCTCCGTGCCGGACTGGGGATGATGGACGGGGTGCTCAAAGCCCTGCCCAGCGCCAAAGTGTCGGTGGTGGGCTTGTATCGCGACGAGAAAACCCTGCAGCCGGTGACCTATTTCGAGAAACTGGTGCAGGACATCCGCCAACGCAAGGCGATGATCCTTGACCCCATGCTGGCCACCGGCGGCACCTTGATCGCCACCATCGACATGCTGAAAAAAGCGGGATGCCAGGACATTATCGGCATTTTTCTGGTGGCCGCGCCTGAAGGCATTGAAAGATTGAGCCAGGCCCATCCGGACGTCGACATCTATGTGGCCGCGGTCGACGAACGCCTGAACGGGGACGGATACATCCTGCCGGGGCTGGGCGACGCCGGCGACAAGATCTTCGGCACCAAATAGGGCGGGGCTGGCTGCAGCCAGGGGCTCAGGACTTGGTCTTGCCGGTGACGAACAGTTCAAACACCTTTTCAAAGACAAAGGGGATGGCCGATGCCTGGGCGTTGGCCGATCCGGCATAGGCCTTGGTCAGCTCAAAGGCGCGTTCAAAGGCTTCTTCGAAATCCGAGGGCTTGTTTTTTTTGATGATGTTGACCAGTTCTTCGGCCAGCAGGTCTTCCATGGGATCTCCGTTGCGCTGAGGTGGGCGTGGGGCGGCGGCCTTCTAAACGGGGTTGCGGCGAAGGCGTCCGGCGTGTTGCCGCCATGATAGGCGGGAATCGCCCATCGGCCAAGTTTTTTTTCCTGGGGCAAGATATGCGTGCATGGCCGCGCACACAGGGCCGAGCTTGCCGACCAGGGAATCGTCTTGACGGCCTGCGCCGCCGTCTGTACCCTGTCGCTCTCGACTCGTCCCGTTTGCAGCTCGGGAAAGACGTTTGCGGCCGACAACTCTCTGCCCCTTGTGTCCCTATGATCAATCAAACCCAGTATTCCTTTGTCCGTCGCTGTGTCAGCGACATCCTCAACGGTTTGAGCGATGGGCTCTCTCATTTTTCCGGCGCCAGTCGCGCCGCCGTCGTCTTTGCCCTGCAGCCCGACAGCCCGATGCTGCTCTGTGATCCGCAGAATCTGCTCAAAGGGCACGAGCCGATTTTCAAGAGCCTCTACCTCGACAATCAGAAGTGGCGGGACAACGACAAGGTCCCCACGAACCGCAAGCAATTTGCCGACATCCTGCCGGTCAAGGACCCTGGCCTGGCCGGCCTGCTCGCCAACGGCGGCTATTCCGGCTCGGTTTTTTTTCAGCAGTGGTTCACCGAGCATCACCCCGACCTCTGCTCCACCGGGCCGACCGAGCGCTGGCTGGAGCACGCGGTGTGGCGCTTCTCCCACGATTTGGCCAACGATCAGGAGCTCTACACCGGCATTTCCGGCCATTTCCTCAAGGAATACGCCACCCATGCGGTGCGGGACTACATCATCGACCAGATGAATCAGTTGCTTGGCTGGGACAGCCCGGTGCGGATCTATCCGGTGCTGGACGCGGTGTTGATGATTTCCGAAACCCAGGAAGAGGGCTCCTGGCCCGAAGGACGGCTATTGGTGGTTGATCCGTCCATGTTGGATCAGCTCGATTTTCTGGTGAAATTTCAGGAAGGGGTCAGGCCCCAGCTGGTGAATTACAAGCATGTGCGCAAACTGCTGTTGACCGTGGAGCGGTCGGGGCGGCATCTGGTCAGCGACGGCCGCGCCATTCTGGGCGTTTGCGGCGACTGCCTGCCGCCTTTTTCCCTCTGCGCCGATTTTCGCGGCCGGCAGGGTTTTCTCAAGATCAACCGCAACAAGGTGTGCAGTTTTGCCGACGGCCGGTTCAGTTCAACCACCTATCAGGCCAAGCTGGTGCAGTTGGAGGAGTTGCTGCTTGAAACCGATCTGGACCGATCCGAGAGTTATTTTCTCTTTAAGATCGTGGTTAGTCTGGTCAACCATTCCCAGCAGCGCAAACACGGCTGCACGGTGGTGATCGATCTCAATCGCGAGCCGGTGGACATTTCGGGGCAGGCCCTGTCGCCGCCGCTCAACCTGCGCAAGCCCCACACCCTGAAGATGGCCAAATCCCTGGCCAAAGTCGACGGGGCGCTGCATATTGGGGCGGACATGCACTTGCACGGCTTTGCCTGTCTGCTCGACGGGCGCTCTTTTGCCGGCGAGGACCTGGCCAGGGGCGCGCGCTACAACTCGGCTCTGCGTTTCACCGCCGAACACGCCAACATCATCGTGGTGGTGGTTTCTTCGGACCGGCCGGTGTCGGTGATCCATCAGGGCGTGGACGTTCATGGCGTTTGCGCCTGGGATCGCAATGCCGGGTGCGCGTACAATCTGGAGCGGCTGGATTACTGGGTGGGGCTCTAACGGTCAGTCTGCGTCGCCGGGCGCGGCCCTGGGCAATTGGCTCCATCCAAGCGCTCCATCGTTTTTGGCTGGCGCTGTTTTGCCGAAAACTTACCTGGCGAACTCGCGGACCTCGGGTTGGCCCTGCGCCGCATAGGCGGCGTCAAGCAGATCCTCCAGGCCGCTTTTGCAGGATCTCAGTTCGGGCAGAACCGCAAAAATCGGCAACAGCGTCTCGGCCGAAGCGGGTGCGGTGATGAGCATTTTGTCCTCCAGATAATGGTCGCGCAGCGGCGCGACGGTCGCGTTCATCTGCCCTGATTCCAGGGCGCCGCCGTCCAATCGGCGCAGAAACCCCATCATCGAAGCCAGGTCGTTCTTGCGATAAAACACCTCAATCTCGTCGGCAATGGCCCTGCCTTCTTCGATCAGGCGCTTGAGGGCCTGGGCGTAGTCTGCGGTTCCGGTGCGCAGCCGGTTGTAGACGTCGATGAACAGATTGTGGAATCGAGAACGGCGGGTGAATCCGTGGATGCGCTCGCCCCGGAACAGGCGTTGTCGGGTCGGCTGCGAGTCGAGCAGATAGGGCTCAAGAAAGATGGAATCGCGCAGCCCGGTCAGACGAAAAAAGTCATGGATCAGCGGTTCCCGCCGCAGCAGGATGTAGAGCCGGACCAGATCAAAGCCAACCTCGCATTCCAACTGCCGGTAGGCCTCCTGGATGTGTTGATGGTAGTCGCGGCTGTCGTCTTCAATCATTTTGCGGAAACCGAAATACCGGTCCGCAATCTCCTTTTTGATCTCCAGGGACAGCATTGCTTCCATGTCGTGCATGCCTGGCCTCCTGCGTGCCCGAAGGTTTTGGTTCGGGTGAAAATGGGGGGTCGCGAAATCGTTTTGGCTGTCGGGTCGGGCCGTCTAGCCGCTTGGGCTCGACGCCGAGGGCGCTCTTGCGTTCTCTGCAAGCGTATCATAAATGATAAGGGTAAAAATAGCTGCAGCTGCGGCGGTGCGTCGCGCCGCTGTTTTCGCGCGCATTGCGGTGAAACTCCAGTAGGTGTTTTCGTTGGTTATGTCCATTTCCACTTCCCGTGAACAGATAAAAAACCTCGTCAGGGACGCGGCCGACATCGTCCAGGTGGTTGGCGAGCACGTCGAGCTGAAACGGGCCGGCACGCGCTTTACCGGCCGGTGTCCGTTTCACAATGAAAAAACCCCTTCCTTTTCGGTCAACCCCCAGGGGCAGTTCTACCACTGCTTCGGCTGCGGCGAGCATGGCGACGTCTTTTCCTTTGTGATGAAATTTCATCACATGGAATTCCCCGAGGCCCTGAAGATGGTGGCGCAGAAGTTCGGGGTCGACTTGCCGGAGCGCCAGCTGAGCGAAACGGAACAGGCGCAGCTGCGTCAGCGCGAGCAGCTTTACGCCGCCAACGAGGCGGCCGCGGTTGTGTATCAGGAGTGCCTGCGCCATCCCAAGTGGGGAAAAACCGCCCGCCTCTACCTGGAGCAACGGGGCGTGCCGGCGGAAATTGTCGACCGCTACCGGCTCGGGCTTGCACCCGATCCCGAGCAGGCGAGCTGGAGCTGTCTCTTTGATCGGTTGGTCGCCAAGGGGCTGTCGCCGGAGGTGGTGGAGAAGGCGGGGCTTGCGGTGCGCAAGGAACGCGGCGGACATTATGATCGTTTTCGCTCGCGGGTGATGTTCCCTATCAGCGACATGACCGGGCGGGTGGTGGCCTTTGGCGGGCGCATCCTCGGCGAAGGGCAGCCCAAGTACATGAACTCGCCGGAGAGCCCGGTTTTCGACAAGAGTCGCCTGCTCTTTGGCCTCCATCAGCACAAAGACGCCATCCGCAAGTCGCGCCGCGCCCTGGTGGTCGAGGGCAACTTTGACCTGCTGCTGCTGGCGGTGCACGGCGTCGACAACGTGGTCGCGCCTCTGGGCACTGCGCTGACCCGCACCCATGTCCATTCCCTGCGGAGTTACGCCGACGAGGTGGTGCTGTTGTTTGACGCCGACGCCGCCGGATTGAAGGCGGCCATGCGCAGCATCCCCTTTTTTCTGGCCGAGCGGGTGGAAGGGCGGGTGGCCCTGCTACCCGACGGGCACGATCCCGACAGTTTTGTCCGCGAGCAGGGGCCCGAGGCCCTTGCTTCGTTGGTGGAGGGCGCGCGGCCCTTGCCGGAATTTGCGTTTGACGCCCTGGTGCGCAAGCACGGTTTGACCCTGGCTGGAAAAAATCGGATCGTCGGCGAGTTGAAACTGCTGCTCGCCGAGGCGGCCGACCCGGAGCAGCGGGGGCTGATGATCGCCCATTTCAGCGAAAAACTGGGGGTCTCGTCCGGCTATTTTGAGGGTGGGGCAAAGGTTGCGCCGCCGCCGGCCGCTCCATCGTCGGCGCCGCCGCCGTCTTCTTCGGGGCTGGCTGGGTTGTCGAACCAGGAAAAGCAGCTGATTGATTTCTTTATTCTTTATCCGGAATACCAGGCCGAGTTGCGGGAGGCGGGGCTTGCGGCCTTTTTTCACAATTCTGCGGCGCATCGGTTGGTCGAGTTGCTGGGGCGGTTGTCGGAAGCCGAGCCCTGTCAACCGGAACAACTGCTCGCCGCAGCCGAAAATGAGGCGGATCGAGCCTATGTCGTGCGCCTGCTGACCCAGGTGCAGCCTGTGATGGATGAAGAAGCGGGGCATGGCCGGCAACTGTGCGACGCTCTGATCCGTTGGTTGCGTCAGGAACGGCAACGGCGCGACAGCGCTGATTTGCAACAGCAGATCGAACAGGCTGAAGGCCTTGGGAATACAGGATTGATGTTGGAACTGATGCGCCGCAAGCAGGAACTCAAAAGAAAAAGAACGAGTTCTTAATTTAACATGTTGAAAAAAGATACAAATCGTATAAATTCAAAAAATTGTATTTTGTATGCTTGTGCGCAGGGGCGTGTGCGGTTCCAGCAAGCCGTTGGGTGAGTGTCCTGATATCTATCGGATGTTTTATGAGTTTTACCTGTTGCTGCCGGAGACTTCACGGATGATGGCTGGCGTCGCTGGTTTAAATTTTTTGACGGTTTTTGTGGAGAGATGATGGACCCAGAGAACAACATCTTGGAAGAGGATCTCGAACCCGAAGATTTTGTCGGCCCCTGCCAAACCACCTGGACCGGTGAACTTCCCGAAGTCGAGGACGATTGGGCGGTGCGCAACGGCATCGAGCGGCGTGCCCCCCTGGACCGCCGGCTTGGCGACGACCGCCGCGGCGATGATCGGCGGGGCATGGGCAGCAGCATCGACCCGATGAACATCTACCTTCGCGAAATGGGCAACCAGCGCCTGCTGAGCCACGAGGAAGAGATGGAGCTGGCGCGCATGGTGGAAGATGGCGAGAGCCGCATCCAGTCGGCGGTATTGCGTTTGACCCTCGGCATCACCGCCCTCAACGATCTGGCCGAAAGCCTGCTGCGCGGCAACCTGCGGATCAACTCCGTGATCCGAGGTCTTTCCGACAACGATGAGAAAGAATTGAAGCGGGTGCGCGACAGCTTTCTGGATCAGGTGGAAAAAGCCAACGAGTTGGACGCAAAACGGCGGGAGTTGTTTGTCGAGTTGAAGAAAAACGCCGGCAACGGCGTTCGGGAGGGGCAACTGGTTGATGAAATTCTGGCCGTGGGCAGCTCGATTTCCCGCCTGTTTCTCGACTACCGGATGTGCTCCAAGGGCATCCTTTCCGTGGCCGACGCCGTCAAGGAATTGGCGCAAAAATTTAACAAGGTGCGCATCGTCGCCCGGCAGCAGGAGTTGCTCCTTGCCGCTCGTCGTCAGCAACTGGGCGGGGAGGCGGGCGCGTTCAGCCCAGCGGAGGTGGAGCAGCGGGTGACCTTGGAACTGGCCGAGACCATCGGCATCTCCTGGCCCGCCTTCATCGAAGTGCAGCAGGATATTGAAATGGGGCGGGAAACTGCGCGTCAGGCCAAGGAAACCCTGGTGCGGGCCAACCTGCGTCTGGTGATTTCGGTTTCCAAAAAATTTATGAATCGCGGCATGCAGCTTCCCGATCTGATCCAGGAAGGCAACATCGGGTTGATGAAGGCCGTGGAGAAATACGACTACAAGCGCGGCTACAAATTTTCCACCTACGCCACCTGGTGGATTCGTCAGGCGGTGACGCGCGGCATTGCCGATCAGGGACGGACCATTCGCCTGCCGGTGCACATGATTGAAACCATCAATCGAATGCTCCGTTTCTCCAAGGATTTTCAGCGCCTGGAGAGCCGAGAGCCCACCCCCGAGGAAATGGCCAAACAACTGGGCACCGAAGTCGACAAGGTCCATGTGGCGTTGAAAACCGCCAAAGACGCCATCTCGCTCGACGCGCCGGTGAACGACGAGGAGGACACCCTGCTCAGTGATTTCATCGAAGATCACGCCCATCCCGATCCCCAGGAAAATTCGATCACCGAAAGCCTTAAGCGTTGCCTGTGCAAGGTGATGGGGTCGTTGACGCCTCGGGAGGAAAAGGTGCTGCGCATGCGGTACGGCATTGAAATCGGCTGCGACCACACCCTGGAAGAGGTTGGGCAATGTTTTGCCGTCACCAGGGAGCGCATCCGGCAGATCGAGGCCCAGGCGCTGAAAAAACTGCGCCACCCGGCCCGAAGCCAGGATTTGCACGCCTTTATGGTGGACTGAACACTTTGCCCCCTTGCCCGGACGCCGAAGACTGGCTGACCCTGACTTATCTGCCGGGGCTGGGATGCACGCTGATCAAACGCCTGGCCGCGCAGGCGGGGGGGCCGGGCGAGTTGTTGCGGCGCGGCGCTCGCACCGCGGCGGTTTCCGGCGTCGGGCCGCGCTTGGTCGAGACGCTTGCCGACCGCAGCCAAATAGCGGCCGCCCGCCAGCAGGCAAAACGTGAACTGGAACGGCTTCGCCTGGCCGCGGTTTCCCTGCTCTCCCTCAGCAGTCCTGAATATCCCGAGGCGCTGCGCGCCATCCCCGATCCACCGCCGCTCCTTTACTGGCGCGGCGATCTTTCCCTCCTGAACAACCCGGCCGTTGCCATTATCGGAGCGCGAACCGCCACCGACTATGGACGTCGGGTGGCCTCCCGTCTGGCGGCAGAGCTCGCCGAGCTTGGCGTGACCATTGTGTCCGGGGCGGCTTACGGCATTGACGCCGCAGCCCACCACGGCGCCCTGCGCGCCGGTGGCGGCACCGCGGCGGTGCTCGGATGCGGCGTCGACGTTGTCTACCCCCGCACCCATGCGGATTTGTTCCGGCACATTGCCGAGCAGGGGCTGCTGCTCTCCGAATATCCGCTGGGCACGCCGCCGGAGGGCTTCCGGTTTCCGGCGCGCAACCGCATCATCAGCGGCCTGGTCAAGGGCGTGGTGGTGGTCGAGGCCGCTGAAAAATCAGGATCGCTGATCACTGCGCGTCTGGCGCTCGACCAGGGGCGGGAGGTCTTCGCGGTTCCTGGCCGGATTGACTCGCTCAAAAGCGCTGGCTCGCACCGCCTGATTCAGCAAGGGGCCCATCTGGTCCAGACCGCTGCCGACATCCTCGAAGGGTTGGCTTGGGGGAGCGGGGCAACGGCCGCCCCGTCGCGCCAGCATCCTGCCGGTCCTGCAGATCTCTCCGCCCCGGCGCTCCGCCTGTTTGAACAGCTGGACGTCTACCCCCGCGACATCGACGCCCTGTCCCGCCTGGCCGAGTTGCCCATCGTCGAACTGCACGCCCTGCTGCTGCAGCTGGAATTGCAAGGGTTGGTGCGGCAGTTGCCGGGGCAGCTCTATGAACGGCGGTCTATGGAGTGATTTTTCCCGAAGCCTTTGGGGAAAGCTCGCCTATTGCCTGGCGAATCTGGTATGCTGGCGCCGAACGCAACACTCTTTCCCGGGAAGTCTCCCCGTTTTCGCCATGGAGCCTATGCTATGAGATCCTTAATGATTGCGCCTTCCATCCTCTCCGCCGATTTTTCCAGGCTTGGCGAGGAGGTCCGGGCGGTTGAGGCCGCCGGCGCCGACGTGATTCACGTTGACGTCATGGACGGCCATTTTGTGCCCAACATCACCATCGGCCCCTTGGTCGTCAAGGCGGTGCGCGCAGTGACCAGCCTGCCGGTCGACGTTCATTTGATGATCACAAATCCAGACCGTTATCTCCAGGATTTCATCGACGCCGGGGCCGATTGGGTGACCGTGCACGTCGAGGCCTGCGTTCATCTCCACCGCACCCTGACCTATATTCGGAGCCAGGGCAAAAAGGCCGGCGCGGTGCTCAATCCCGCCACCTCGCTGTCTACCTTGGACTATGTGCTGGAGGAGGTCGATCTGGTCATGCTGATGAGCGTCAATCCTGGATTTGGTGGGCAATCGTTTATTGAATCGACCCTGGCCAAGACCTCAAGATTGCGACAAATGCTCGACGCCGTCAACCCCTCGGCGGGCATCGAAATCGACGGCGGCGTCAGTCCGGCGACCATTGGTCGAATCGCATCCGCCGGGGCCAATATCTTTGTCGCCGGCTCGGCGATTTATGGGCAGAACGATTACCCGTCGGTCATCCGCGCCATGAAGGAGCAGGCAGGGCAATAACAGAGAAAAACTATGGAGGAGCGTATGCAAATTCAGGATTTTTCCACCCACGCGGCTGTGGCAAAATTGACGTCCCTGGCGCGCAGGCCGCACGAGCTTGCCGCTCCGGGGGGCTTGACGGCGCAAAGAGTCGGCGAGTATGTCGCCGAGTCCGGCGGCTTTGCGCTCTTGTACGCCGCCCAGCGGGTCACCCCGGAGGTGTTGACAGGCCTGCAGGAGTTGGCCGACGAGGCCGGGCTGGTTGACGCCTTTCTGGCCATGAAGGCCGGGGCGACGCTCAATCGGATTGAGGGCTACGCCAGTGAAAACCGCCAGGTGCTGCACACCGCCTGTCGCGATGTGTTTGGCGATGCGCCCAAGGCGCCGGAGGCGACCGCCAAGGCCAGGCAAGAGCTGGCCAAGCTGCGGAGCTTTCTCGCTGATCTTGACAGCGGCGTGATCGTCAACGCCCAGGGGCAAACCTTTACCACCATGGTCCAGGTGGGCATCGGCGGCTCCGACCTGGGGCCGCGAGCCCTCTGTCTGGCCCTGCAAAGCTACGCGCTGCCGGGTCGATCCGCCCGGTTCATCGCCAACGTCGATCCCGACGATGCAGCCGAGGTTTTGCGCGGGCTTGATTTGTCGCGCACCCTGTTCAACATCGTGTCCAAGAGCGGAACCACGCTGGAAACCCTCACCAATGAACAACTCGTCCGTTCAGCCTTGCGCAAGGCCGGTTTGGAACCGTCCCGTCATCTGATGGCGGTGACCGGCAAGGGCAGCCCCATGGACGACTCCGCCAAGTATCTGGCCTCATTTTATATGGAGGACTATATCGGCGGGCGCTATTCAGCCACTTCCATGGTTGGCTTGACAACGCTTGGCTTTGTCCTGGGAATCGACGCGGTCATGGAGATTCTCGCCGGGGCGCATGCAATTGATCTGGCGGCCGAGCAACGGGAGATCCGCACCAACATTCCCCTGCTCATGGCGCTGCTGGGCATCTGGAACCACAACTTTCTCGGTTGCGCCACGGTCGCCGTCCTGCCCTACAGTCAGGCGCTGTCGCGCTTCCCTGCCCATTTGCAGCAATGCGACATGGAAAGCAACGGCAAGTCGGTCACCCGCCAGGGCAACCCGACACGCTGGCAGACCGGGCCGGTGGTCTGGGGCGAACCGGGCACCAACGGGCAGCACGCCTTTTATCAATTGCTGCACCAGGGCGCCGAGATTGTCCCGGTCGAATTCATCGGGTTCCGCCGCAACCAGTACGGCGTCGACATTGAGGTGGAAGGCTCGAGTTCGCAGCAGAAGTTGGTCGCCAACATGCTGGCCCAATCGCTGGCCCTGGCGCTGGGCAAGGAAGACGCCAATCCCGCCCGGAGGTTTGCCGGCAACCGGCCGAGTTTGATTCTGATGGCGGAACGCCTGACCCCGCGCGCCATGGGCGAGTTGCTGGCCATTTACGAACATCGCATCGCGTTTCAGGGCTTCTGCTGGAACATCAACTCCTTTGATCAGGAAGGGGTGCAGCTGGGCAAGGTTCTGGCAACGCGACTTTTGCGCCTGTTGGTTGGGGGTGAACAAGGGGCCGCCGCAGAGAAGGATTCCGGGCCGGAAAGCCTGGAAAAAAGCCTGTTGCGTCAAGCGGGCATGCTCTGATGAAAAAGGCTGTGCGTCGGGCGGTTTTCTTGGCGAGACAACAGCTTAGATTTTTTGTTGACAAAGAGTTTCCGGACGTTTATGCTCGCCTTCTGAATGAGCATTCAATATAGTTTTGTGCGTTCTTGCCTGTATTGACGTGCAATTCTCGTTCGGGTTACATAAATAGACAGGTAATTTTTCAACCACATAATCTCTAGGAGGAACACTGATGGCAAAGCATGAAACGCCTCTATTGGACGAACTGGAAAAAGGTCCATGGCCGAGTTTCGTCACCGACCTCAAACAGCAGGCTGCAACCAAGCCTGAGTGCTGGGACATTCTTGGCCAGCTTGAGCTTTCGTACAGAGACCGGATCACCCATTGGAAGCATGGCGGCATCGTCGGTGTTTTCGGATACGGCGGCGGCATCGTTGGTCGTTATTCTGACGTGCCGAAACAGTTTCCCGGCGTAGAGCACTTCCACACCGTTCGTATTGCCCAGCCCTCTGGTCTGTACTACTCCACCGAGAACCTTCGCGCCCTGATGAATCTGTGGGAGAAATACGGTTCCGGCGTTACCAACTTCCATGGCTCCACCGGCGACATGATCTTCCTCGGCACCCGCACCGAGAATCTTGAGCCCCTGTTCTGGGATCTGACCCATGACCTGAAGCAGGATCTTGGCGGCTCCGGCTCCAACCTGCGTACTCCTGCCTGCTGTTTGGGCGAGTCCCGTTGCGAGTGGGCCTGTTATGACGCTCAGGAAGTATGCAACAGCCTGACCCAGCGCTATCAGGACGAGATCCATCGTCCGGCCTTCCCGTACAAATTTAAGTTCAAATTCTCTGCCTGCCCGAACGACTGCGTTGCCGCCATCGCCCGTTCCGACTTTGCTGTTATCGGCACCTGGAAAGACAACATCCGCATCGATCAGGCCGCGGTGAAGAAATACATCGCCTGCGACGCTGAATATCCGGCCAACGGCGGTGCGCACAAAGGCAAAGACTGGGGCAAATTCGACATCGAGAAAGAGGTTGTCGCCCTGTGCCCGACCCAGTGTATGTGGATGGAAGGCGGCGAGCTGAAAATCGACGACACTGAGTGCACCCGTTGCATGCATTGCATCAACGTCATGCCTCGCGCTCTTCGTCCTGGCGCACAGAAAGGCGCATCCATCTGTATTGGCGCAAAAGCCCCGATTCTTGACGGCGCTCAGTTCGCCACCCTGGTTATCCCCTTCATCGAAGTCAACAAAGAGAACGACTTCGAAGACGTGGTTGATGTTATCGAGAAGGTGTGGGACTGGTGGATGGAAGTGGGCAAGAACCGTGAGCGTGTTGGTGAAACCATGCAGCGTATCGGCCTGCCGACCTTCCTCAAAGTTATGGAAGTAGAAGCCCTGCCGCAGCACGTTAAAGAGCCGCGTTCCAACCCCTATGTCTTCTGGGCTGAAGAGGAAGTACCTGGTGGCTGGGAGCGTGACGTCGTTGAGTTCAGAAAACGTCACGCCGCCTGATAGTCATCGCCGATATACTCTCAACGAATTTACTATATAAGGAGATATTATAATGGGTTACGATCCGAAAAATCCTATGGAAGGTCGGATTACCGACTTGGGACCGCGATACTACGGGGATTTTCTGCCGCCAGTCGTCAAAGAGAATAAGGGCAAATGGCTCTATCATGAGATCCTTGAGCCCGGTGTTTTGGTTCACGTTGCCGAGACCGGCGCCAAGGTGTTCACTGTGCGTTGCGGTTCTCCCCGCTTGGTGACTATCAATTATATTCGCGACATCTGCGACATCGCCGACAAGCATTGCGGTGGTTTCCTCCGCTTCACCACCCGGAACAACGTTGAGTTCATGGTGGACAGCCAAGAGAAAGTGGCAGAGTTGAAGGCCACCATCAAGGGCTACGGCAACAAGTTCCCGATCGGCGGCACCGGCGCCTGTGTGACCAACATCGTTCACACCCAGGGCTGGGTACACTGCCATACTCCTGCCACCGACGCTTCCGGCCCGGTTAAGGCGGTTATGGATGACCTGTTCGAGTACTTTGGCTCCATGTCGTTGCCGGCGCAGGTTCGTATTGCTCTGGCCTGCTGCTTGAACATGTGCGGCGCCGTACATGCTTCCGACATCGCCATCCTGGGCATCCATCGTAAACCGCCGATGATCGACGACGCTCGCGTTACTGGCGTTTGCGAGATTCCGCTGGCGATCGCTTCCTGTCCGTTGGGCGCTGTTAAGCCTGCCAAGGTCATGATCAACGGCGAGGAAGTAAAGTCCATCAAAGTTAACGCCGAGCGTTGTATGTTCTGCGGCAACTGCTACACCATGTGCCCGGCCATGCCGTTGGCCGATCCGGAAGGCGACGGTATCGCCATTCTGGTTGGCGGCAAGGTTTCCAACCGCAGATCAGCGCCGAAGTTCTCCAAGCTGGTTGTGCCGTTCCTGCCGAACACCACCCCGCGTTGGCCTGAAACCGTCGCCTGTGTGCGTCAGATCCTTGAAGCCTATGCCAAAGATGCGAAGAAATACGAGCGCATTGGCGAGTGGGCAGAGAGAATCGGTTGGGAGAAGTTCTTTGAGAAGACCGGTCTTCCCTTCACCGAGAAGTCCATCGACGATTATCGTTTGGCATACGACACCTGGCGTACCACCACCCAGTTCAAGTACACCAGTCATACTGCCGCATACACCAAGTAACAGCAGGATATCGATGATCGGCTCTGATTTCAGAGCCGATCATTTTTTGTGTTTTCACACATCTCGAGGAGCGCATTATGGCACTGAGCAAAGATGAGTTGAAATTAGCCATCATTGAAAAAGCTAAGAAATCCCCTAAACCGCAGTTGTACATCAAAGACTTTTACGAGTGCGATCCTGATTCCAAACCGCGTGAAGTTAAAAACGTGGCGAACGAATTGGTCAGAGACGGCGAGTTGATGTTCTGGTCCTCTGGATCCACCACCATGTATGCTCGACCGGATCGTATTCAGGACGAGGAAAAGTAAGATCGTTTTTCCGCTTCCGGTTGCGTTTCGCAAGCAGAGGTCCTTCGTGGATCTCTGCTTTTTTTATTTGACGAGGCTCATGTGGCGCGAATACGCTGCATGACGTGAGTGGGTGAAGAACATGGTGCTGTATTTTGATCATATTGATTCGACCAACCGCATAGCGCGGCAAAAAGCCCTTGAGGATGCGCCGTCTGGTCTTATAGTCAGGGCAGGACGGCAATCGGCGGGGCGAGGTCAGTATGATCGAAGCTTTGCCTCGCCAGACGGGGGGCTCTATTTCTCGCTGCTGTTGCGGCTTGCTGTGCCGATTGCCCAGTTGCCGTTGATTACGCTCGCCACCGGCGTGGCTTGCCGTGAGGTTCTGTTTGCTGCCTGTGGAGTCGAGGCCAAGATCAAATGGCCCAACGACCTGTATCTTGGCGAGCGAAAGGTCGCCGGCATTCTCTGCGAAAACGTGTCGAATCCGGCCGGAAAAAATGATCAACCCGCAGTGGTGATTGGGGTCGGCCTCAACGTCAATTCGGCGCTCGCCGATTTTCCGAGTGAGTTGCAACCGATTGTGACAACGCTCTTCGAGCAGACCGGGCAGCGAATGGACCTGGAAAAGTTGCTGGATCTGTTGGCTCAGGCCATAGCGAGCAAGGCGGCGATGGTGGCGATTGACTCGGAGCTCTTGCTCGGCGAGTGGCAGAAACATGATTATCTTCACGGGCGATCACTGGCGCACACCGCCGGCAACGTGACGCTGCAAGGCATCGGGATGGGCGTTTCCGCGCTCGGGCTCTATCGCTTTCGGGATGCGGCCGGCGTCGAGCACAGCGTTGTTGGCGGTCAGTTGCGGCTGGCCTGACTGGTAGGGTCTGCTGCCCGGCGTTCTTGTGTGCAAACCAAAAATGCGTGGGAGGCCCACCCCCGTCACAAGCGTGTAGGAGAGTCGAGGATGAATGAGCTGCATTTTAACGCCTTGGTTGCGGTTGAAGATCAGAACGGGGTTTTTCATCGAGCAATCCGCCAACAAACCCTAGCGGATTTGCCCGCCGGCGAGGTCTTGATCAAGGTCAAATATTCGTCGTTGAATTACAAAGACGCTCTCTCGGCAACCGGCAATCGCGGCGTCACGAAAGCGTATCCGCACACGCCGGGAATTGACGCCGCCGGCGTCGTTGTCGCCTCGTCGAATCCGCAGTGGCAGTGCGGAGACGAGGTGATCTGCACCGGATACGATCTGGGGATGAACACCTCCGGCGGTTTTGGCCAATACATCAGGACGCCGGGGCATTGGCTGGTGAAAAAGCCGGTTGGTCTTTCGCTGCTTGAGGCCATGCAGCTGGGAACCGCGGGCTTTACCGCTGCCTTGAGTGTGCTTGGGTTGCAGAACAATGGGGTTGCGCCTGAAAACGGGATGGTGCTGGTCACGGGGGCGACCGGAGGCGTTGGCACCATTGCGGTTATGCTCCTGCGCAAGCTCGGGTACGCGGTGACGGCCTTGACCGGCAAGATGAGCGAGCGACAATTTTTGCTGGATTTGGGGGCGCAAGCGGTGCTTGATCGCAACGAATTCCTTGGCCACAAGGATCGGCCGCTGTTGCCCGCCCGGTGGGCTGGCGTGATCGACGCCGTGGGCGGCGAGGTGCTGGCCACGGCCGTCAAAGGAACCGGATTTGACGGGGTCGTCACCAGTTGCGGCAATGCCGCCTCCGGCGATCTGCCCTTGAACGTTTATCCGTTTATTTTGCGCGGGGTGCATCTGTTGGGCATCTATTCGGCCAACTGTCCCATGGAGAAGCGGCTTGCGGTCTGGGGCAAACTGGCGCAGGAGTGGAAATTGCCAGAGGTGTCCAGCCTGTGCCGCATGGTCACGCTGGATGAGTTGGAAACTGAAATTTTCGCCATGCTTGCCGGTAATAGCAAGGGGCGTTGCGTTGTTGATTTGGGAGACACAGAGTGAGCATTGCACTGGCTAAAGAGGTGTTGTCGATTGAGGCGGAGGGAATCTTGGCGGTCCGCGACAATCTGGGCGAAGAGTTTGAGCGGGCGGTGGATGTTGTCATGGCCTGCCCGACGCGTCTGGTGGTGACCGGCATCGGCAAATCCGGGCTGGTCGGGCAAAAGATATCCGCCACCCTCAATTCCACCGGAACACCGTCGGTGTTCCTGCATCCGGTGGAGGCCATGCACGGCGATCTGGGCATGGTTGCCCCCACTGACGTGGTCCTGGCCATTTCCTACTCAGGGGAGACGTCCGAGTTGAATCGGCTGCTGGGCAGCCTTGCCGAACGCAAAATTCCCATCATTGCCCTGTGCGGCAAACCCGGCTCCAACTTGGCCAACCATGCGGTGGCGACCTTGAACGTCGCCGTCCCGCGTGAGGCCTGCCCGCTTGGCCTGGCGCCAACGACCTCGACAACCGCCGCCCTGGCCATGGGAGACGCGCTTGCGGTGGCCTTGTTGAATAGGAAACAGTTCCGGGCCGAGGATTTTCGGCGCAATCACCCTGGCGGCAGTTTAGGCGCTCGCCTCAAAGTGGCGATTCGCGAGGTCATGCTCACCGGTGACAAAGTGCCGGTTGTTGCTGACGGCGTCAGCATGGAGGAGGCGGTGGCTGAGTTGAATCAAAAGAATCTTGGGGCCGTTTTTGTCGTCGATCAAGCGGGGCTGTTGCAGGGAATCGTCACGGACGGCGACATCAGACGTTTGCTGTCGTCGGGAAAGAATCTTGCCGCCATGACGCTCGTCGAAGGGATGACCCGCAATCCAGTGGCGATCGCGAGCGAGCTGATGGCCGCGGATGCGCTGAGCATCATGCAGCAGCGCGAGATCACGGTGCTGGCGGTGGTCGGCGACCAAGGACGCCTCGCCGGCATCCTGCACTTGCACGACCTGCTCGGCAAGGGAGAGTTTCGGTTCCTTATCTGACGGGCGCGGGGGAAGGGGGAAGGGCGGCGCGACGATCACCGAGACTTACTGCTCGTTATACACCGACCATTTGCCTGTGGCGGAATCAAACATATAGCTGAGTTCCAACTTGGAGGAGCTTCCCTGGCTCCGTTCCACGCAGGTGAGGGTGTAGAGCGATTTGCCGTCGATTTTTTTGGCAAAAACCGCTTTGGGTTGGGACAGTTTGGAGCCTCTGAACGTGGGGTAATTGGCGCGGAAAATCTCCTCGAAGTGTTCTTCAAGCCAGGCGATTTTTTCGATTTGCGCCAGTTGTTCCTGCTGTTGGTCGATTTTTGCGCCTACTTTTTGGAGCACGGTTTTGACCGCAGGGTCGGAAGCGTGCTTGCTGGCGCGGATCAGTTGCTGAATCTCCCGGCTGTGGGTCAACACCCCGGCCCGGTCGCCCTTGCCCTCGGCCACCATCACCATGTCCTGAATCTGGGCAATCTTCACCATCAACAACGTCTTTTCGATCTTACTCAACGATTCTCCCAGCATGTTCTCGGTGCTTTCCGGTTCGCTGGCCAGGAGATTGAGCGCGTTTTGGTATTCAACGCCGGCCTGTTCCCAATTTTTTTGCTGATAGGCCTCTCGGGCTGTTGACAGCGTCAGGTATAACCGGGCGTTGACCAGGAGTTTGTGCAGGTCCTGGCGCTCTTTGTCGGTGACCAGGCTGGGGTTGGCGTTGATCGCCTGCTGGGCCTGCTCAAGATATTTGATCGTTTCCTGCCATTGCGATTGGGTAAAGGCTTTTTTGGATTGATCAAGTTCATGGCGGAAGGTGGCGACTGTCAATCGATGGGTGATGTCGCTGGCCGTGCCCAGGGTTTGAATGTTGGAGGAGAGCGCCAGCGCTTTGCGGTAGGCCGCCGCCGCTTCGTTCCAATTTTTGCCTTGCTCGGCGCGTTCGGCCTGGGCAAGCGTCTGCTGCAATTCAAGGGATTGAATCACCTCTTTGACGGCTGTTTGTTGCTTGACCAGATCGTGCTCAGTCGCGTACTTGAGCGCCTGTCGATAGAGGGTCAGGGCGTCGGCGGTTTTGTTCTGTGCGGCCAGGGATTGCGCCTGTCCGGTAAGCACCGCGAGTTCCTCCTGGGCTGCGGCCATGGCGGTCGAGATGTACTCGCCCTGATGCAGCACCCGTCCTCTCAGCCCCTCCTGCAAATCGCTGGAGGAAAGAAGCGTCTGGATTTCCTTTTCCAGCGTGTCTTTCCGAAACCGGAGAATGGTCAGGTCGGCTAACACCGATTTGGCTGATTCCAGGGTTTCCAGGGCCGCGTCGAACTGTTTTTTGTCGATGAGCAACTGTCCCTTGAGCAGATTGGCCTGGGACTGGCTGAGTGTTTTTTGATCGTTGAAATAGAGGGATGTGGCGCCGATGGAAAGGCCAAGGCACACCGCAACAATCAAAATGGGTTTGAAGGGAATGGCGCTGGCCCAGGCGGCGACGTTGAGACGAGGGCGCGGGGGAGGCGGAGCCGGGGCGTTCTCGGTCTTCGGGGAGGGGACTTCTTCTTTTTTGGTTGAAAAACCGGCGGACTGCGTCAATTGAAAGGATTGTTCAATCCGGGTGCGCAAGGCCTCGGCCCCAGGGGCGTCGGCGGCGATGGCAAGCAAATTGTCCGCCACCTCCAGGGCCTCGTCAAATTTGGCCATGTCCTCAAGTTGCTCGGCCAACTTGAACAGTTGATCTGTTTTGCGCAGCACCTTGCCAATTTCCTGCTGGACCTCTTCCCGGTCGGGAAAATCGGCGTTTTCCGGCAGGTCGACGAGACGCTGATTGGCGGTGAAGATTTTATTTTGCGCCACGAGGTTGCGAATATCCGCAATCTGTGCTGGATCAACCGGCTTTTCCGGAGCGAGAAAATCGTCGTTCTCAAGGCCCAGCGAGGCAAAGGTGTCGTCAACCAGCGAATCCAGCTCAATGCCTGTTTCCTCAATATCGGCAATGCTGAGCGAATCTGTGGGCAGTTGATCCTGGTGAGTTCGGTACCAGTCAGCGGCTTCCTGATTGAAGGGATCGTCGAGATTGTAGGTGTTGCCGCTGATCATCTCGCCGATGTGCAGCACCAATTCAGGCAGCGAAGGATTTTGTTGCCAGCGGTCCGCGATGCGGATGGCGGCGGGGTCGAAATCCGGGTGGAAAATAGGGGTCAGCGGTTTGGCGATGGGGGCGAAATGGGGGTAGCCAAAAGGAAGACTGATGCGGACGAGGTGATTCTTGCCGATGCTGATGTTGTTGTCGGCGTCTTTGAGGAAACCGCGCAGATTGTACTCGATTTCGTAATTGTCCGGCGGCTGCCCCTCGGCCTTGAGAATCGATATATTGGGATATAATTCGAGAAGCTCTTTGAGTTGCGTGTAGTCTTCAGCAAGTTGCTGTGAACCCATAGCCATAAAAATAACCTGTGATGTGTGCTATTGATCGACGTGGCCGGCAGGGCGGAAGAATGCAATGCGTCTGACCGGGGCTCGGGTGCTGTCGGCAAAGGTTGCAGCAACCATATTATCGAGTACTGTATAGTATTTATTCAGTGGAAACAAGCGGGCTTTAACCGGTGAAAGGAAAAAGATGGACGGCCGGGAAGCGGGGCAAGAATCGATTGAGTGAACCAGGATTCACGTGTACACTAATGGCAACGCATCAATAGCAGAGTTGAATGTTTGGGGGTAGATGGACAACTTTAAGGCCGCTTTTGAAATTACGCACGTCAGGAATTGCCCCCTGTATATGCAGGAGGAATGCTTTCTGCTGACCGACAAGGCGGTGGAGTTGCCGCTCGGGCGTTCTTCCTGTCTCATCCTGGTGCGGGAACTGACTGGATTGCTCTTTGCCCTGTTGCCCCACGCCGCCGGCAATTTCGCCGAACAGCGCAATACTGTCTATACCTGCGGCGGCTGCACGGGGCTCATCAAATTCAAGCTCACCGACAAGCCGATCCCGGTCAACGGCGGCAAAAGCGCCGGGGCCTTCAAAGAAAACAGTGATTCTGTGATCAGTGGGCGGATCGAGGCGATCATTCCTGCCGAATTGTTGCAGGTGTTTCACATGCATCAGAAGACCGGCAGGCTCATCCTGGAATTTGAAAGCGGTTCGGCGCGGGTGACCTTCAGAGAAGGGGGACTGCTCGCCGCCCGGTTTGAAGATTTGGACAACCAGGAGGCGATCTATGCAATGCTCTCGGAAAAGAAAGGCACCTTCCACTTCATTCCCGGCCTCCCGGACGCGTTGATGAAAACGCGCGAGATTGGCGATTTTATGATGATTCTCATGGAAGGGCTGCGTCGGCTCGATGAAGACGAATAATAGCCGGCGCTGATTCTACGGTCGCGTGGCCGTCGTCTGAAACGGCGGCAAGGCGGCGATGCTCATGAAATTGTCCACATGATAACGGGCCGCAAGCGCCCTGTTTCTGAAAGCGATCAGATCGACGCCGACGCCGGCGCAGTGCTCCTGATCAATCACTGAATCCCCGATGTAAATCGTTTCCTCCGGTTGCACCTCAAATCGTTCCAAAATCATCCATAAACCGTCCGGGGCTGGCTTGGGCCGCGGCGCCGTGACGGCGGTGACCACCATGTCAAACCAGGGCCGCAGGGCAAAAACGTCGAGAATGGAATCCATGGTGTCGGCGCGGTTAGTGGAGATGGCGGTGTGGCAGCGGGGTTTGATCAAACGGAGAAAGTCCACCAGATCCGGTTCCATCACCATGGCGCGGAGATACGGGCTGTAATCGAGACCGAGGCGATAGGCGGTGACCTTGTCCATGTCCACCTGAGGGTGGTTGCGAAAGATGTGGAGCACCGAGTTGTTGACGTTGTGGATGTGCACGTATTCAAGCTCTTCGGCGTCCATTGGCGGGCAGGAAAAGGCGGCGAGGAGATGGTTGTAGTAGATCCGGTTGGACTCGCGGGAACTGAACATGACTCCGTCGCAGTCAAAGACAACAAGTTTCAGCATAACAATCGAAGAGCCGGTTTCACGGAAAAAATCCGCGGGTTTCCCTGGTGAGTTGATCAAAAAAGGTTTCCATGAAGGCGTGCCGCTCTTTAGCCATGCGCCTGCCGGCCAGGGTGAGCATCTGATCGCGCACCCGCGACATTTTAATCCGAAATTCCCGATAAGCGGTGTCTTCCAGCGAGTAGGACAAGGTTGCGGCGGGATCTAATTCCGGATTGTGCAGGCGGGCGCCGATCTGCCCGGCAAAGAGAAAGGCCCGGCCGATGCCGACGGCGCCGATGGAATCGAGCTTGTCGGCGTCAAAGAGGATCTGCGCCTCCAGCGTTGCAGGCGCGGCGCCGCTGCGAAATCGGTGGCTGCGGATGCAGTGGCAGATTGCCTCGAGGTCGGCCTCGCTATACTGCAACTCCCGGAGCAGCGGCGCGGCCAGTTCCGCCCCGTGTCGCGCATGACAGACTTGGCCGCGGCTCAGGCTTTCTTCCCGGCGACCGATGTCGTGGAGGAGCGCGGCGGGAACGAGAATGTCCAGGCGGGCCTGCAGCTGACGGCCGAGGGATAGGGCGGCGCTCAAGACCCGCTGGCTGTGATCGGGGCCGTGCGAGCCGCCTTCGGCGACGCAGAACGCGTGGCTGATCTCCCGCAGGCGTTGCAGGAGTTCGGCCGCAATCGGGGCAACCTCGTTCATTTGCTGCAATGGGCCGCGTCTTTCTCGGTTACTCGCCAAAGAATTCCTGCAGCAGCCAGCGGACGCCCAGCAGCAGCAGTTGCTCGTCGTCGCCGGCCAGCCCCTGGAGTTGCGCCGGCGTCAACGGCCGGTTGAGGGCGATGCGGCCGTCGCTCATCTCGCGGCGGAACTGATCCAGATCATAGAGGGCCAGCATGTACTGGTCGAGCTGCAGTCGCGTGGGGCGGAAGGCGCCGTTCTGAATCTGCGGATGCTGGAGCAGCGGCAGCAGGGCGTCGTTGTGCTGGTTGTACAACTCCAGGCCCTGATCGCGGAGGTACGCCGCCACCGTGGGATGATCCTCCCCTGAAAAACCCAGGCAATGGGGTTCCCGCACCAACACCAGCGATTCCGCCGCCGTTCCGTCCTGCCCTCGCGCCGCGCCTCTGCCTACGGGATAGGCCCGGCAACTGCCGGGACGGTCTGCATACACTGAGCATCCCTTGGCGTCGACAAACACGCAGGAGGCCCGGCCGTCGTCGACCATGGTCAGATAGCAGGTGGGGAAGAGCTGCTGTTCGTCCCATTCGGGGATCACATACTGTTGCAGGAAAGCGCCCGACGTGAGCTTGAGCGCCCGTTTCAGGCGCAGGACGTCATAGGGCGTGAGCGCCAAGTCCAATTCCCGGCAGCATTCGGTGAAACAGGGCACGCCCGGGTGGCAGGCAAAGGTGAACGGCTGCTCGGCGGCAATGGGCTGGAAATGTTCGGGAAGCTGCGCAACGGTCATTATTTGTTCCTCCCTCCGATGGACAAGAGCGGGCTGGCGACAAAGATGGACGAATACGTTCCCACCAGCAGGCCGATCAGCAGGGCAAGGGAAAAATCGTGGATGGTTGCGCCGCCAAAGAAGAACAGGCAGGTGACCGTCAGGAGGACGGTGAGCACGGTGATGATGGACCGGGCCAACACCTGGTTGATGGAGATGTTGATGATGTCGTGGAGGCCAAGATCGGCGTGCTTCTCCATGTTTTCCCGGATGCGGTCAAAGATGACGACGGTGTCGTTGAGGGAGTAGCCGGCCAGGGTGAGCAGGGCGGTGATGATCAGCAGGGTCATTTCCATGTCCATCAGCCAGCAGACGCCAAGGACTATAAACACGTCGTGCAAGGTGGCCACGGTGGCCGCGAGGCCGAATTGAAAATCGAAACGCAGGCCAAGGTAGAGGATGATGGCCACCATCGACAGCCCGACGGAAAGTAAAGCCTTGCTGCGCAGGTCGGCGGAAACCGAGGAGCCGATCTCTGATTTACTTTCCAGGGAAAAGCCCTTGTCCGCTTGTTCCTTGGCCAGCACCGCAGTGATGCGGTCGCTCAGGTTGCCGACCTTTTCCTCGGAGGCTTTGATTTTGACGATCAAACGATTTTCGTTGGTCACCTGTTGCAGGTCAACGCCGGCAAAGCCGTTGGCGGCAAGGGCGCTGCGGACGTCCTGGAGGGCAAAGGCCTTGTCGGTCTTGTATTGCAGCATCGAGCCGCCGGAAAAATCGATGCCCATGTTGGCGTGTCCCCGCGCAATCTGGATGAAGGCGATCACGCCGAGCAAAGAAAGAGCGATGGAAATGGCAAAGGCAATTTTCCGTACGCCCATGAAATTGAAATTCGACTTGTGGACCAATTCGAAAAATTTGATTTCCTTGATTTTTTTCAAGCTAAAGAGGATGTCGTACATCAACCGACAACCGAACAGCACCGCAAAGAGGTTGAAGATGATGCCCAGAGACAGGGTGATGGCAAAGCCCTTGATGGGGCCGGTGCCAAAGAGGAACAGCACCAGGGCGGTGATCAGGGTGGTGACCTGCGCGTCGACAACACTCCAGAAGGCCTTGTTGAACCCGGCGTCTACCCCGGCTCGAACCGATTTGCCAAGGGCAAATTCATCGCGCATGCGTTCATAGATGAGCACGTTGGCGTCAACCGCCATGCCGATGGACAAAATAATGCCGGCAATGCCGGGGAGCGTCAGGGTCGAGCCGAGCATGGCCAACCCGACAAACAGCAGCAGAATGTTGAGCACCAACGCCAGGTTGGCGATAAGACCGGAGAGCCGGTAATAGATCAGCATAAAGACAACAACCAGCAGCGTGCCCAGCAGGCCGGAAAAGAGTCCTTTGTTGATCGAGTCCTGGCCCAGGCTGGCGCCGACGGTGAGGTTTTGGATAATGTCGACCGGGGCCGGCAGGGCGCCGACGCGAAGGACAATGGCCAGGTCGGTGGCCTCGTTGTGGGTGAAACTGCCGGAGATCTGAGCGCTGCCGCCAAGGATTTTTTCCCTAATCACCGGGGCCGAGCGGACGGTTTCGTCCAGGACAATGGCCAGCCGTTTGCCCACGCTTTTTTCGGTCAAGGCGGCAAAGACCTGGCCGCCGCGCGAGGTCAGGTCAAGGCTGACATAAGGCTCGTTGAAATTGCCGCCGATCCGGACCTGGGCGTTTTTGACCATCTCGCCGGTCATCAGCACCGGCGTCTCAAGGAGAATGGGAACTTTGCTTTCCTTCTTGGTCTTGTTGTCGACCACTTTTTCAAAGTAGATTTCGCTCCCCTGGGGCAACCGGTTCTGCAGGGCCAGGTTCAGTTGCTTTCTGCTGTCGCCCGTCCGCCATTGGCCGGTTTTGACGACCTCCTCGACCATCTGGGCCGGGTTGAGCCCAGGCGCTTCCGCCACCATTTTAAACTCGAGCTGCGCGGTCTGGCCAATGAGACTCATGGCCCGTTCCGGGTCCTTGACGCCGGGCAGCTGCACCACGATTTGATTCTCGCCCTGGCGCAGCACGATCGGCTCGGCCACGCCAAACTGATCGATGCGGTTGCGGATGATTTCAAGCGACTGGTTCACCGCATTTTTCTTGATGAAATCGATTTCGTCTTTTTTCAGCCGCAGGGTGATGCGGGGAAAAGCGCCGGCCTCGGCTTCCACCTGGCTGTCAAGATTGGGGAAACTGTCCGTGAGGATCTGCTTGACGGCGTCGATGGCCCCGGTGTTGGGCAGGGTGAACAGGATGGCGCCCGGCGTGCCTGCGTCCATCCGCACCGCGTTGATGTTCTTGGCGGCCAAGGCCGATTTGAAATCCGAGGCGGAGAGATCCAGCGAATTCTCGGCCGCCTTCTCCAAGTCAACCTGCAGCACGATGTGCATGCCGCCCTGGAGGTCCAGGCCCAGTTTGAGGCCTGCGGGCGCGAGATATTTTTTCCACCAGTCCGGGATGTCGTGATTCAGGGAAGGAGTGAGGGCGAGCCCCGAAAAAAGGAGCAGAAAGAGCACAAGCCCGATTTTAAGCTTTAAGCTGGAATTCATGGACGGCGTACCTGTGGCTGAGGAAAACGGTGGTCTCGGGAACAATGTTGACACAAAATAGACTGAATATACGTCGACATATCGCTTGACGCAACGGTGCGATCAATTTTTTGCCGGAAAAAGATGCGGTGCAAAGGAGGCGCGGAGCGGGAAGGAGGCAACGGGCGGGCGTTTGAAGGCGTCTCAGGTTTTGCGATTGATGGCGGCAGCCATGCAGGCGGCCCCGAAACCGTTGTCGATGTTGACCACGGCCAATCCTGGGGAGCAACTGTTGAGCATGCCGAGCAGGGCGGAAAAACCGCCTGCGCCGGTCCCGTAGCCGACGCTGGTCGGCACGCCGATCACTGGGGCTCCGGTCATGCCCGCGACCACCGAGGGCAGGGCGCCTTCCATGCCGGCCGCGACGATGATCACCTTGGCCTGCTGCAACAGCGCCGAATGGGCGAGAATGCGGTGAATGCCGGCCACGCCGGCGTCATGGATGGTTGCGGTTGGGTGCCCAAAGGTGTGCAGGGTAATCCGCGCCTCTTCCGCGACCGGCAGGTCTGAGGTGCCGGCGGTGACGATGACCACTGTGCCGCAGCCGCTTTCGGCGGGGATGTGCTGCTCGTTGCCGGTCAGCAACCGTGCCGTGGAGTGATAGGTCAGGCCGCTGAGTTGCGAACAGACGGCCTCGGCCTTTTGCGGCGACACCCGGGTGGCAAGCGCGACGGTGGGGGTTCGCAAAAGGGCCGCGAGGATTTCGATCAACTGCTCGGCAGTTTTGTTTTCGCCAAAAACCGCCTCGGGCAGGCCGGTGCGCAGGCTGCGGTGGTGGTCCAGTCGGGCGGACTCCAGGATCTCCACCGGGAGGAGGCGCAACTGTTCAAGGGCCAGGGGGATGTCCACCTCGCCGGCGCGCACCTGACGGAGCAGCGCTGTAAGACTTTGTTCATTCATGGAAACCTGTGATTTGAGGATGTTGTGCGCCGACTCTACCATGCGCAAAACGGTGCGTAAACAGTTTACGCTGCCGGCAGGTTCTGTTAGATTGCCGCCAACTTTTCAATTTTAGGGGCCGCCCCGCACGGCCGGAGATCTTCCATGACCAACGACACCCTCCCCCTTTTTTTGCAGGCGCTGCTGCGACCGGATTGTTACCCCCACCCCGCCGCAGAGTTGCGCTTGGTGCAGACGCACATCTCCTCAGTGATTCTCGCCGGCGATTTTGTTTATAAGTTCAAGAAACCGGTAAATTTCGGATTCCTTGATTTTTCTGATCTGGAGAAGCGGCGCGTCTGTTGTCAACAGGAACTGCTCCTCAATCGCCGGCTGTGCCCCGACATTTATCTGGGCCTGGTTGAGGTGACCGCCGAAGCCAACGGCGGGTTTGCCCTTAACGGCGCGGGCCCGGTTGTCGAGTACGGCGTGCGCATGAAGCGGATGCCGGAAGAGCGGATGATGACCCAGCTGATCCTTGCAGGCAAACTCAACCGCGAACACATCGACGCCTTAGTTGCGGTGCTGGCTGATTTTTACAGTCGAGCGGAAGGCGGCGGCGAGATCGCCGCGTTTGGCGCGGCGGCGGCTGTAAGCGTTAATGTGCTTGAGAATTTCGAGCAGACCCAAGGATTTATCGGCCAAGGCGCCCTCAGCCAGGAGCAGTTTGACCGGATAACGGCGTATGCCAGGAATTTTCTTGCCCAAGAGGCATTGTTCCAGCAACGGATCGACGAAGGCCGCATCCGTGATTGTCACGGCGATCTCTATTCCGCCAACATTTGCCTGGCGGACAAGGTCTACATTTACGACTGCATCGAATTCAATCAGCGCTTCCGTTATTGCGACGTGGCCAGCGACGTGGCCTTTTTGGCCATGGATCTCGATTTTTATGGGCTCGAGGAGCTGGGACGCCGGTTGATCGACAGTTTCTCGCAACACACCAAGGATGCGGGCCTGGCGGCGATGCTCAATTTTTACAAATGCTACCGGGCCTATGTTCGCGGCAAGATAGGCTTGTTCACCGCCGGCGATCCGGCGGTCGATCCGGCAGTCAAGGCCGCCAATCTTGCAAACGCCGCCAAGTATTTTCATCTGGCCGAGCACTATGCCGCTGCGTGAACCTACCGCCGCCGTAAAAACCCTGGCCGTCTTTATGGGCATGACGGCCTCGGGGAAATCGACCCTGGCCATGGCGTGGGCCAAGCGTTGTCAGGCGGCCTACTACAACACGGATCGGGTGCGCAAAGAACTGGCCGGGCTCCAAGCCAGCGACCGGCGTCCGGACGGGGTCGGCCAGGGCATCTATTCCTCGGCGCTGACGGCGCAGACCTATCAGGCCATGCTTGACCGCGCGGCAGAAGATTTCGCCCACGGAGCGAGCTTGGTGGTGCTTGACGGCTCGTATGGCAAGCGTGCTGATCGGGATCGGGTGAGGGAGGCGGCAGCCAAGCATGGGGCGCAGAGTCTGTTTGTATTCTGCGTCTGCTCGGCGGAGGAAGTGAAACGACGGCTTGCTGTACGGGCTGCGGATACGGATGCCGTGTCCGACGGCCGTTGGGAGATCTACCTGCATCAGCTGCAGAGTTTTGAGGCGCCAAGCACTGGGGAGACGGACTGCATCCGTCTGGACACCGAACAAAGCGTTGCGGCAATGTTGGAGTGGCTGGCGGCTCAACCCTTTATGCAAGGTTGAGCCGCCGATTTAACTGTTATTGTCCTTCAGTTTCGCTCTGGCTGCTTTCTGTTTTCGGTTTTTCTACCGGTTGTTCCTCGGGTTGCGCCTCTTCTTCCCGGTCGGCCGGAGTCTTGGTCATGAAGTCCGGCAACCACCGGCTCATGCCCCAGGACGGAGCGTTGCCCGCCTCCAGATGATCCAGCAAGGCCTTAGCCTGCGGCGCCAGATTGGAATCCGGATACATGGCCAGCAGGTATTTCAGCCGATGCTTGGCCTCTTCGTGCCGGTCGGTTCGGACGTAGAAAACCGCGACCAGATACTCGTGATTGACAAGGAATTCCTTGGAATCAATGATTTTTGCTTTGGCTTCCTTGGCGTAGGGCGACTGAGGATAGGCGTTGATCAGGCGGGTGAATGATTTGATCGCCTCCTGGGGCCCGGAAACATCCCGATCAATCCGGTCGGAGCGGCTGTAGTCGCACATCCCGATTTGAAACATCACGTAAGGAATTGCCTCGTTGGTGGGGTGACGCTCTTCAAACGCCTTGTACAGGGTTTTGGCCTCGGCGTATTGCTTGTTGTAATAATGAGCGTCCGCAGCCTTCAACTCCGCCAGCATCGCCTGGGCGCTGAACGGATGCTCGTCGAGGATGATTTTGAAATTTTTGACGGCTTCGTTGTAGTTGCCGACGTTGTAGGCGTCCATGCCTTGAACGATGAGGGTTTCCGGCGGCAAGGATTTCGGGTCGTCGTCCTCGCCGAAGGAGAGTTTGTTGAACATGCCGTCAAAGGTGGAGCAGCCGGCGAGCGTGGTGGCCGCGAGCGTCAGCAGAATCAGGATGAGACGTTTATAGCCGTGAAACGACCGTGTGTTGTGCGATATGGGCATGAGTCCTCTATTCGCTGCAGTTAAGGGGTTGATCAGGGGCCTGGTTGCCAAGATAATGCTCAACCGACAACTCGGCGACAGCGCCCTCTCCGGCGGCGTTAACGATTTGCCGGGAGCGTTTGCTGCGAATGTCGCCGGCGGCGTACACGCCGGGGATTGAGGTGGCCATTTCCTCGTCGGTGACGATGAAGCCGGTCGAATCGGTGTGGAGTTGATCCAGGGGAAGGAGGTCGTTGTTGGGGGCAATGCCAATGAGAACAAAGATGCCGGTCACTTTCAGGGTCGACTGGTCGCCGTTGTAGTGCTGGAGCAGCAGTTCTTCCACGCCAGCGGTCTTGGTCCCCCGGATTTCGAGGATGCGGGTGTTCCAGAGGAAATCAATCTTCTGATTGCAGAACGCCTTTTCCTGAAGGATTTTGGTGGCCCGCAATTCGCTCCGGCGGTGAATGACCGTGACCTTGGCGGCGAATTTGGTCAGGTGCAGGGCTTCCTGAATGGCGGTGTTGCCGCCGCCGACAACGGCAATTTCCTGGTTGCGGTAAAAGGGGCCGTCGCAGGTGGCGCAGTACGAGACGCCGCGTCCGCTGTATTCATACTCGCCGGGGATGTCGAGCCGGCGGGGTTTGGCCCCGGTGCAGAGGATGATGGTTTTGGCGGTGAGGATTTCGCCGCTTTCCAAGGTGACCGACTTGACGTCCCCGGCCAGGTCGAGCGCGGTGATGACGGCGAATTTCTTCTCGAGGCCGAAACGGTCGGCGTGGGCAGTCATCTTGTCCATCAGGTCAAAGCCGGAGACGCCTTCGGCAAAGCCTGGGTAATTGTCCACCCAATCGGTCACCAGCACCTGCCCGCCTGTGGCCCCTTTTTCGATGAGCAGGACCTTGAGACGTCCGCGGGCGGCATACAACCCTGCCGTCAGGCCAGCGGGGCCGCCGCCGACGATGATCAGCTGATACTGTGCCTGTTGCATGGTCGTTACCGCCAAAAAGAAGGCACGGTCCCTTATTCAAGCAAACAAGAAACCGTGCCGCGTCAGAAAGAGTTAAATGGCTTTTTTGATCAGATCCTGCAATTGGGACTTGCCCACGGCGCCGGTAATCTGGTCGACCACTTCGCCGCCTTTAAAGAGAATAAGCGTAGGGATGGCGCGGATGCCAAATTTTCCGGGAGTGGCCGGATTTTCGTCAACATTCATCTTGGCGATGACGACCTTGCCGTCAAATTCTGCCGCCAACTCGTCGATAACCGGACCAATGGCCTTGCAGGGGCCGCACCACGGAGCCCAAAAATCAACCAGACAGGGCAGTGCATTACCAATGACGTTGCTCTCAAACTCGCTGTCGGATATGTGAATTACCTTGTCACTTGCCATCTCGCGTTCTCCTTGTAGGCGTGGACCGATGAAAATTGCTTAAAAAAATATTGAATTCTCGATGGTTATGTAATGGTGAGCTGCATCGGCGGTCATTCTACCTTGCACGCCCAATGGTGACAAGAAAAAATTGACATCATTGGGGTGCTGTCAAGGCGGATGTGTTTGGAATTTTTTTTGCTTTTGACATCTGAAAAACCCCCGTGCTATAAAGGGGCCTTCGTATCGGATCAGCATTGAACAGACCATTGCAGTCACAACGAGGAAACTGATGAAAACGGATCGATCAGCGCAATTGTTTCTCGAGGCGAAAACCCTTATGCCGGGAGGCGTCAACTCGCCGGTCAGGGCCTGCCGTTCGGTTGGCTGCGAGCCGTTGTTTGTGCGCAAGGCCTCGGGCTGCATGCTCACCGACGTTGACGGCAATGAATTTATCGACTTTGTCGGGTCCTGGGGGCCTATGATCCTGGGCCATTCCCATCCCGAGGTGGTGGAGGCGATTTGCCGGACCGCAGCCGACGGCACCAGTTTTGGCGCGCCCTCGCCCTTGGAGGTGGAACTCGCGGCCATGGTCTGCGACGCGGTGCCTTCGATTGAGAAGGTGCGATTCGTCAACTCCGGAACCGAGGCCACCATGAGTGCCGTGCGTCTGGCGCGCGGCTACACGGGCCGCAAGGCGGTAGTGAAATTTGACGGCTGCTATCACGGTCACGCCGATTCCTTTCTGGTCAAGGCCGGCTCGGGGGTGATTACCCTTGGCATCCCCGGCAGCCCCGGCGTGCCCGAGGACATCGTCAAAAACACCCTATCCATTCCCTATAACAACGAGGCGGTGTTAGAGCAGACCTTGCGGAATGCAAGCCTGGACATCGCCTGCGTCATTGTCGAGCCGGTGGCCGGCAACATGGGAGTGGTTGCGCCTGCGCCAAACTTTCTGCGCAGATTGCGCGAATTGACCCGCGAACTGGGGATTGTGCTGATTTTTGACGAGGTCATTACCGGGTTTCGTCTGGCTCTGGGCGGGGCGCAGGAACGGTTTGGGATTATCCCGGATCTGACCTGCCTGGGCAAGATTATCGGCGGCGGTTTGCCGGTGGGGGCCTACGGCGGCAAGCGCGAGTTAATGGAAATGATCGCCCCCGACGGGCCAGTGTACCAGGCCGGCACCCTTTCCGGCAACCCCCTGGCGATGGCGGCGGGGCTGGCCATGTTGAACATTGTCAAACGACCGGGATTTTATGCCGAGCTGGAGGAAAAAAGCGCCTGGTTCGGCGACGAGATGGAGAAATTGGCGGCAGCTGCTCCGGTCCCGATTGTCCTCAACCGCATCGGGTCGCTGATGACCTGCTTCTTTACCGACAAGCCGGTTACGGATTTCGAGTCGGCCCTGCAGGCGAACACTGCGTTGTACGGTCAATACTATCGGCACATGCTGGCCGGCGGGGTGTGGTTGGCGCCCTCGCAGTTCGAGGCGGCCTTTATATCCGCCGCGCATGACCGCGCGCACCTGGAACAGGCGCTGCGCGTGACTGAATCGTCATTCAAAAAATTGATGGTTTAATTAAAAAATTATTGCGTTTGCCGATTGCTCGTGCTACCTGTAGCAGCAATTGTCGCGTCCCGGCAAAGAGAGGAAAACGATGTCCGAAGAAAGCAGGGAAATGTTCAGACAATTGGCGGTCTACAGTCATGTGGGCATGACGTTTGTCTTTTCCATCCTGATTGGATTCGGTATGGGCTGGGCGCTTGACAATAAGGTGTTTGATGGAAAAACCAGCCCTTATCTGACGTTTATTTTTTTGGGCTTCGGCATTGTGGCCGGATTTAAAAATCTCTGGGACTTAACCCAGAAAATCAAGGATGAATGAGCGCGATCAAGAGGCCGGTGTGCGAGTCGCCGACAATGAGGCAATTGTGGTCGGGCGTGTGACGCTGTTCAGCGGCGTCTTGCTTGTGCTGCTGGCGGCCGGAGGTTGGTGGACGTTCGGTTGGTCTTTTGCCCAATCCGTCTTGATTGGCGGGGTGTTGGTCAACGGCAGTTTTTGGCTGCTGAAAAAAGACGCCCATCGCTTGATTGCACGGGTCAGTGAGGCCGACGGCCCTGCTGGCGCTGCTGTGAATATGGAGAAAACGCGGTTTTTTCTCAGATCGTTTGCGCGTCTGGTTGTACTTGGTTTGCTGTTGTTTGTGCTGGCCTCACAGGTGACGATCCATGTGATCGGCCTGACCTTGGGGTTTGCCACAATTATGGTCAGTGTTGTCATCATCGGCGTAAGCACCGGGAAGTGCTGGGTGCCGAGCAAAGCTTGAGGAGAGTGTAGGTCATGGAACATCCGATATTGTTTATTTCTCTGGTTCTTGAAGCATTGGGTTTGCCGGTGCCCCACACCCCGGTTGGTCACACCCTCCTGGAAAAGATCTGCGAGCCTTACATGACCTACACCTGGATGGTCATGGCTTTTCTGATCATTGTACCCCGCTTGACCATGGGTAAACTGGAGATGGCGCCGGGCAGCGGCCAGAACTTCTGGGAAGTGATGGTCGGCGGGTTAATGGATTTTTGTGCCGAGAATCTGGGCGAGAAAGGCGCGAAAATGCTCTTCCCGATGATGGCCACCTTCTTTTTCTACATCCTCATCGCCAACATGATCGGGCTGATTCCCGGATTCATGTCGCCCACCTCGAGCCTGAACATCACCATGGCCATGACCCTGATCGTCTGGGTGACGCATCACGCGCTGGGATTCAAATACCACGGGCTGCATTACTACAAACACTTCATGGGACCGAGCAAGGTGCTGGCGCCGTTCATGTTCCTGCTGGAAATCATCAGTAACTTTGCCCGTCTGATTTCACTCTCAATGCGTCTTTTCGGCAACATCCTTGCCAAAGAGGTTCTGCTGGGCGTACTCTTCATGCTGGCCGGAGCGTTCTTTGCCCCGCTGCCTATTCTGTGCCTCGGCGTGCTGGTGTCCGTGATCCAGGCCGTGGTGTTCGTGCTGCTTTCCCTGCTGTACTGCGCGGGTTCCATGGAACACGCTCATTAATTGATTTGTACAAGTTCCGTTCAACGGAGAAGAAGGCCAACTTTTATATAACTTTAGTACGGAGGAACACAACAATGGATAAACTTAGTCTTGCTTTGATTTGTATTGGCGCTGCTCTCAGCATCGGCCTTGCCGGCTTTGGCGCTGGCATTGGTATGGGTAACGGTCTGCGCGGCGCTTGCGACGGCGTTGCTCGCAATCCGGAAGCAAAGGGCGCCATCACCACCACCATGATTCTTGGTATGGCTCTGTGCGAGTCCATCGCCATTTATGGTCTGGTTATCGCCTTTATTCTGCTGTACGCAAACCCCTTCAAGGCTGCGCTCGGACTGTAATCCACGCCGATACAGGGATTCTTCCCGATAAAGGGCTGCGGTGTTGCCGCAGCCCTTTTTTATTGGTATTCTGCCCCCATGTCCACCTGCCTGATCAATCCCCAACGGGGCAAGGGCGAGCCGCAACTGCCGCCCACCGGCGTTTTGGCCGTCAACCCCTCCGACGCTTCCAGCTTCGCGGCATTGGCCAAAGAGCGCCTCCTGAAAAAATTCTTTCTTTTCAACGCCCAGCTGTACAGTAATCAGAATCTCTTTCTGGCCGGTCCTGCGGTTGGCGCCCCGATGGCCGTCCTTTGCCTGGAAAAGCTGATCGCCTTGGGCGCTCGCCGCATTGTTGTCTGCGGCTGGTGCGGTTCCTTGAGCGTGGACCTGCGCGTCGGCGATCTGTTTTTGCCGACCGCCGGGCTGAGCGAGGAAGGCGTGAGCCGTCATTATCCGGCGGTCGATGGTTGCCCCGACGACGCCACTCTGCGTCTGTCCTTGGGCGAGGCGCTCAAGCGGCACGACTATAGGGCGCAGTCCGGCCCGATCTGGACCACTGACGCCGTGTATAGGGAAACCAGAGAAAAGGTGGCCTGGTACGGCGGACAGGGGATCATGGCGGTTGATATGGAATACACCGCCCTTCGTGCCGTGGCCGCCTTTCGGCAGGTCAATCTTGTGGCCGTGATGATGGTTTCCGATGAACTGTTCCATCCGGAGTGGGCGCCGCAATTTCAACACAAAAAATTTCGCGCGGACTCGCAGCGCTTGCTTGCGACCCTCTGCGCCATCCTCTCAACCGGTGAGACGTCATGAAAACCCTATATATGGTCAGTTTGGGCTGCCCCAAAAACCTTGTCGATTCCGAGGTCATGCTCGCCGCCCTAGAGCAGGCCGGCTATTCAGTGGTCGAAGATCCGAACCAGGCGTCGCTGCTGCTGGTCAACACCTGTGGGTTCATCCGCCCGGCGGTGGAAGAGGCGATCGATGCGATTCTCGAGTTGGCCGCATACAAAGACGAGCATCCCGAACAGTTGCTGGTGGTCGCCGGCTGCATGGTGCAGCGCTACGGGGAGAATTTGCTGGCCGAGCTTCCCGAAGTCGACCTTTTTATCGGACTTGATGATTTTCCCGACATAGCTCGCCTGCTTGAGCGCTTGACGCCGGAGCCCCAGATCGTCGCGCGGCCGGGCTCAGCGGCCTATCTCATGGACAGTTCGGTTGCCAGACGGATCTCTGCACCCTCGTTTCGCTCCTATCTGAAAATCACCGAGGGTTGCGACAATCAATGCGCCTATTGCATGATCCCCTCGATTCGCGGCCGCTTGCGCAGCCGGACAATCGATGATCTGGTGACGGAGGCCGTTCGTCTGCAAGAAACCGGGGTGCGCGAACTCACCTTGATTGCGCAGGACCTGACCGCCTATGGGCGAGATTTGCATGACGAGGCCAACCTGGTTGCTCTCTTGGAAGCCTTGCTGCAACATACCGATATCCCCTGGTTCCGCCTGCTCTACGCGTATCCCGCCAGCGTCACCGATGGGTTGTTGCAGTTGATGGCGGAACAACCGCGCATTCTGCCCTACCTCGACATACCCTTTCAGCATGTGAGCGATCAGGTGCTGCGGGCGATGAACCGCCACTACCGGCGCGACACGCTCGATGATCTGGTGCGGCGCATCAGGCGCTTTGTTCCCGACTGCGCGGTGCGAACCACTATGATGGTTGGGTATCCCGGAGAAACCGAAGCGGATGTGACTGAACTGGTCGAAGCCCTGCAAACCTGGCGGCTCGACCATGTAGGCGTCTTTCAATACCAGGATGAAGACGGAAGCAGGGCGGCGCAGTTGCCAGACAAGGTGTCTGACGACGAGAAAGAAGCACGGTACCAGCAGGTCATGACGACGCAGGCCGCCATCAGCGAACAACGTCAGCAGCGGTTTGTCGGCAGAATTGAACCGGTGCTGGTTGAAGGCGTCAGCGAAGAAAGCGAGTTGTTGCTGGAAGGGAGAAGTCGGTTTCAGGCCCCTGAGATTGACGGCTGCGTGTATATAACCTCAGGGCAGGTTCACCCCGGCGATATCGTACCTGTGCGGATCACCGAGGCGCATACCTATGATCTGGTGGGGGAGGTGGTCAACGATCAGGAAAACAGTTGACCGCAACGGTCATTTGTCGCTGTTTTTGTTGACCTGTTCGCGCAAATCCTTGCCGACCTTGAAAAACGGCAATTTTTTGGGCTTTACCTTGATCCTTTCGCCGGTTTTCGGGTTGCGGCCGGTGTACGATTCGTACTCTTTGACGACAAAACTGCCAAATCCTCGAATTTCAATCGATTCTCCCCTGGCAAGAGCATCGCTCATGGTTTCGATGATTGTGTTGGTTATCGAGGCGGCTTCACGCATGGGAATGTTCATCGCTTCGGCCAAGGCTTCAATCAATTCGGATTTGTTCATTCTTGTCTCTCCCTGCAAGCTCCTCTACGGATTCTCTGAAAAACGCCCGATTCTTCACCTGAAAGACAGCGCATATGGCGCTGTCATGCAACACGAACTGATTTCAGGAGACTGTTAAATTTAAGCAAGTATGTTTTTGATTGTAAAGGGAATTTTTTTTGAAAAAATCTTTTTTAGATCATTTGGCCCCAGAACCCTGTATTTTCCAAGAGGCAAAGCGCCGAGACGCAGATTGCCGTACGCTGTTCTCTTCAGGTGCAGGACCCGGTGGTTGACGGCCTGAAACATTTTCCGCACCTGCCTTTTTTTGCCCTCATGGATAACGACTTCCACCAGCGTTTGGTCCCGATGTCGCTGCAGCACCCGGATTGCCGCTGGTCGGGTCCGGACGCCGTCGATCTCAATCCCCTGCGCCAACAGCTTTAATTGATCTGCCGTGGGAACCCCCTGCACCAGGGCTTCGTAGGTTTTGTTCACCTCAAAGCTGGGGTGGAGGATGGCGTTGCCCAGTTCGCCGTCGTTGGTCATGAGTAAGGCCCCTTCGGTGTCCAGATCCAACCGGCCGACCGGGAAGAGTCGCAACGAAAATTCCTTGATGAGGTCGGAAACAACCGGCCGTCCCTGGGGGTCGGAAAGGGTGGTGACGTACCCTGCCGGTTTGTTGAGGAGAATGTAGATTTTTTGCTCAAAGGTGATCGGTTTGCCGTCAAAAGTGACGGCATCCAGGGCGGGGTCAATTTTGCACCCCATCTCTTTGACGACCTGCCCGTTGACTTGAATGCGTCCGTCGCGAATCAGTTCTTCGGCGCGACGTCGGGAGGCGATCCCTGCCTTGGCGAGAATTTTTTGCAGCCGTTCTTCCATGACTTCAGGGCAGGTGGGCGAGGGGCGGCATCGAGCTGCTGGCCCCAATCATCGATACTGCGCGGGCAGCATCTGTTCGATTTTTTCGTCCACCTGCTGTTTGGTCGCAGAATCGACTTCGAGCACATCCGTGTACCAGGGCTTCATCCGGCAGTCGAACACGATCGGCGGCTGCAGGCCCACATGGAAGCGATGCACGTTCTGCTCTCGGCCGTGGATGTCGGCTGCGGGCTCGAAGCGGGTGAAGAAAGTCCAGAGAAATTCCTGCAGCGAACAGGTCGCGGCCTCGGTGGAGTCGACCAGGAGAACAACAGGCCAGGAGGCCACGCCAGGGAATTGGGCCAGTTCGGCGGCAAGGGCGGGCGCAGCGTCGTAAGGCGTACCCTGCACAACCAGGGTGCCGGGCAGGTAGACGCGCGGCCGCGTGCAGTGTGCCGGCAGCGATCCGGAAAACTCTTCGGGCAGGTCGCGGCATTTGGCCTGGCCAAGGCCCAGCATCATTGCCTTGGAGCCCTTGTTGACCGAGGGACCGGTGTAATCCAGGGTGTCCTGGGAGACGTTGGCAAAGACGAACAGGTCCCGATCCCATTGAATCCGTTCCAGGATGTGCTGCCAGAGGCGCGGGAAGTCGGCCACGTCGAGGCTGCCGTCGGTGACCAGAAGGAACTTGGTGAGTGAGAGTTGCCCTTCGCCGAGAATGCGCAGGCCGGCGGCAAAGGCCTCACGCGGATAGCGGTCGGCGACCCTGGCGGCGGCCAGGCAATGAAACCCGGTTTCGCCAAAAGTCTTCAATTGGACCACCCCCTTCATCACCAGCGGAAAGAGTGGGCTGAGCAGGTCCTGGAGAAAATCGCCGATGAAATAATCTTCCTGCTTGGGCCGCCCGACCACGGTGGCGGGGTAGATGGCGTCCTTGCGGTGATAGAGATGGGTGGTCTGGAAAACCGGATAATCGTGTTGCAGCGAGTTGTAGCCGTAATGGTCGCCAAAGGGGCCCTCGGGCCTCCTGAGGTGGGGCGGGACCATGCCTTTGATCGCGAACTCGGCCTCGGCCACCAGTTGGTGCCCGCCCAGAGGATCGGCCACCATGCGCAGCTTCTTGCCCTGCAGCAGCGAGGCCAGGATCAGTTCCGGTATATTTTCGGGCAACGGGGCAATGGCGGCCAGCATCAGGGCCGGCGGGCCGCCAATGTACAGCGTCAAGGGCAGGGGGATGTTGCGCTGCTCGGCTTCGAAGTAATGGTAGCCGCCGCCCTTGTGGATTTGCCAGTGAATGCCGGTGGTGGCGTCGTCAAAGCGCTGGATGCGGTACATGCCCAGATTGTGGCCCGAACCGTCGGGGTGTTCGGTGTAGACCAGGGGCAGGGTGACGAAGGCTCCCGCGTCGGAGTGCCAGGAGGTGAGCATCGGCAATTCGGTCAGGCGGGCCGGCTGTTGGCGGCAATCAAGGATTGGGCCGGATTTGCCCTGTTTGAGGCCGACGCGAAGTCCTTGCGCCAGCAAGGAGCGGGCGTTCCACAGGGAAGCAAGCGACGGCGGGGTGGCGTTTTCCACCAGATTGACCAACTCGCGCACAAAGGTGAGCGGTCGTTTGCCAAAGGCCAGTTCCAGCCGCAGGTTGGAGCCGAAGAGATTGGTGACCACCGGGAACGTCGAATTTTTCACCTTGGTGAACAGCAGGGCCGGGCCGCCCTTGGCAATGACCCGGCGATGAATTTCGGCGATTTCCAGGTGCGGGTCAACCGGAGTGTCGATGGTGAGCAATTGGTTGTTGGCGCGCAACACCTCGAGGAACTCGCGCAGATTGACAAGTGCGTGCATGCTGGTCATGGCCTCAATAAGGCGAGTCGCCGTTAGGGTTCAGTCGTGGTGGTGGTGCTCTTCGCCCAGAAAAAGGCGGTGATATTCGTCGCCGCTCAGATGTTTTTTCATGACGTCGGTCAACAGGTCGACGACCTGATGAATTTCTTCTTCGCTCATCCGCGGAACAAGGACGCCGGAGAGTCGCTCATTGCTGAAATGGTGGAGAAAGGCAATCAGCGATTGCTCGTCGGTGGCGCGATTCATGCCAAAAAACATAGGGATACCGTTATCGAAAAAAGTCAGCCGGCGATGATTTTCCACCACACCTGGCGGTCGCGCGGGCCGTCGAATTCACAGAAAAAAATGCGCTGCCAGGTTCCGAGCCGCAAGCGTCCCTGATGGATGAACACCGTGGCCGTTGCGCCGGTGAGCGCGCTCATCAAATGGGCCGGGGAGTTGCCCTCGGCGTGACGATAGGGGTAGCGTGACGGCGTCATCTGATCCAAGGCGCCGAGAATGTCTCGTTGCACATCCGGATCGGCCCCTTCGTTGATCAACAGACCCGCAGTGGTGTGGGGATTGTAGAGATGCACAATCCCCTCTTGGATGCCGCAGGTCGCGACGATTTGTTGCAGCCGTCCGGTCAGGTCGATCATCTCCAGGCGTTGCACGCTGGCAACCGCCAGTTCGCCGCCTTGGCTGGTTGTCGGGTGCACGTTGATTACTGCTGCAACTGCCAGGAGCCGTATTCGTCGCGACAGGCGGTGCTGTAGGTCCGCTGCGGTTTGCCGTCGATCACGGCTTCAATTTCCGCCCGTCGGCAGACCCGATGGGTGCTCTGGTTCTGGTAGGCCGGTTGCGGGGTGACCGTGTACTGGTTGCCGTTGTCGGGATTGACCCAGGACGAGCGCTGATTGGAAACGCCTCGTTCGTAGGTGTGGTTGAGTTGTTCCCGGTCGTATTTGTCCATCTCGTTGCCGACAATGTATCCCAGCATGCCGCCCACTGCCGCACCGATCAAGGTGGCGCCGGTGTTGTGGCCGATGGCCTGGCCGATCAGGGCGCCGGCCGCTGCGCCGCCAACCGCGCCGGTTTGTCCCTTGGTGGCGCAGGAGGAGAGAACGAAAAGGGAAAGCAGGGCGACAACAAGGCTTAAGTGTTTCATGGCGTTTCTCCTGGTGCGGAAGAGAGGTGCTTGAGGGAGTCCGGCAGTTCCTTGCTTGACTGCACTCCCAGGTGTTTCAGCGCTTCGGCCTTGGCGATCAAATTGCCCTGGCCGGACGTCAGTCGGTTGCGCGCCGTGTGCCAGGCCTGTTGCGACTGATCGAGACGAAGGCCAATATCTTCAAAGGCTTCGGCGAAACCAACGAACTTATCATAAAGACTCCCCGCTTGTTTGGCAATCACTAAACTGTTGCGGTTTTGCTCGTCCAACCGCCAGAGATGATGGATGGTTCTCAGAATCGCCAACAGGGTTGAGGGGCTGGCCAGAATCACTTTTTTCTGCATGGCGGCGACCAGAATTTCCGGTTCCTGGGCAACGGCCAGCTGAAACGCCCCTTCAATGGGGATGAACAGCAGCACGAAATCAAGGGATCCGGAGCCGGTGAGCTGGTGATACTGTTTGCTGGAGAGCAGGTTGACGTGTTTTTTTATCGAATCCAGGTGTTGCTTGATCTGCTGCTGTTTGACGCCGCCGTCCGGAGCGTTGTGCGCGTCGGTGAAGGCCTTGAGCGAGACCTTGGCGTCGATCACCACGGTCCGGTTTTCAGGAAGATAGACCAATACGTCGGGTTGATACATCGCGCCGCCGTCCGCCTTGCAGGCAACCTGGACGGCGAACTCGGTGCCGTTGCGCAGGCCGGAGGCCTCCAGCAGCCGGCTCAGCACCATTTCGCCCCACAGTCCCTGCATTTTGTTGCTGCCGCGCAGGGCCTCGGTCAGGTTGGCGGCGTCGGAGCTGACCTGCTGGTTGAGCTGTTTGAGGTGCTCGATCTCCTTGATCATGGAGACTCGGTCCCGCGCGTCGCGGTCGTAGACTGCTTCGACCTTTTGCTTGAACTCCAGCAACTGATCGTGAAAGGGGCGGAGCAGGAGGTTGAGCGACGATTCATGTTGCTTGTTGAGTTGTTCGCCTTTTTCGCTGATGATTTTTCCGGCCAGGAACTGGAAATCGTGCTCAATCTGCTTGCGGGCCTCGGCCAGCAGCAGTTCCCGTTCCGCCACCTGTTGCTGCATGGCCTTGCAGGCCGTTTGCAAGGAGGCGTTGTCGGCGTCGATTTCCCGGCATTCCCTGGCCAGTTGGTTGCGCTCGGTGCGCAGACGCTGCAGTTCCGCGTCAAAGGCGCGGGATTCATCCTGCAGTCGTTCCAGACGGAGTGAAAGGATCAACTGCCGTCGCTGGGATTTGTTGTGGGCCAGGAGCAGGCACAGGAGGGCAAAGACCGCGCATGTTGCCGTCCCCAGGAGAAAGGAGAACAGCTCGAGGTGGTCAAAGGGCGGCGGCAGCGGCGGCACGGCAAGGAGTGCGTAAAGGGAGAAATCGCCAATCAGCCGCGACGGGAGAATCGGCGCAATTCCTCGATTTCGTCGAGCAGATCAAGCACCAGCGCGCAGCCCGGCAGGTTGACGCGCAGATCGTTGTGCAGCCGCACGGCGGTTTGCACCCGTTTGACGGCGACAAAGGTAAAGCGCCATTCACGCGGCGAATAGCCCTCGGGGGTGATAAGCCCTTCGTCGACCATGTTGTGGATAACTTCCGCGTGGACGCCGCAGAATCTGCAGAGATCGGCAAGCGTGCAGCGGGTTTCTTCATTGAGGACCATGCCCTTGATGTAATTTTGTGATTCGGTCATATCATATCCCCATTGCCATTCGAGGGTTCAACGGCATCAGCTCCGCCATGGCCGCGTAGAGCTTGCGTTGCTCGTCGGTCGTTGCTTCAGGAACAACGATCCGCAGGGTGACGATCTGGTCGCCGTGATGACTGCCGGCCGACAACCCCTTGCCTTTGAGACGCAGTTTTTTGCCGCCCTGCGATCCTGGCGGTATCTTCACCTGCACGTTGCCGCCCAGCGTGGGCACGGTGAGGCTCGCGCCGAGCGCCGCCTCCCAGGGCGTGATCGGCAGGATCAGGTGAATGTCGCGTTTTTCGGCGTGAAAGAGGCGGTCTTCCTCAAAGGCGATCTCCAGATACAGGTCGCCGGCGGGACTGCCGCCGTGGCCCGGCAGGCCCTGGCCTTCCAGGCGAATGCGCTGCCCCTCGACAATGCCCTTGGGGATGACGACGTTCAGCCGGTGAGGGCTGGCGCTGACGCGGCCGTTGTCGTCAACCACCGGGCGGCTCAGGGTGATGGTTTTTTGCGCGCCCTGGTAAGCGTCGGCCAGCGAGATCAGGATCTTGGCGTGCTGATCCTCGCCTCGCATCCGAAAGGTGCGCCGACCTTGGCCGCCCGCATGATCGCGGCCAAACAACGATTCAAAAAAATCGCTGAATTCGCTGGCGTCTGCGCCGGTGTAGCCGGCGCCGCGAAATTCGAACCCGGCGTCCCAGTTGGGAGGCGGCTCGAAATTCTGGCCGTCGCGCCAGTTGGCGCCGAATTGGTCGTAGGCGGCTCTCTTTTCTGGATCCTTGAGCACTTCGTAGGCCTCGCCGGCGGCTTTGAATTTGGCTTCGGCGTTCGCCTCCTTGCTGACGTCGGGGTGATACTTGCGCGCAACCTTGCGATAAGCCTGTTTGATCTGGTCCTGCGAGGCGTCGCGGGCCACCCCCAATGTTTGGTAATAGTCTTTGTATTCCATGGCGCTCCCCGGTCACGGTGAACATGCATTATTTCACTAAAAATAAGAATAGCTCATTAAAAAGAAAAGAAAAAAATCTCGGCGACCGCTTTCCCCTTGAAGTGCGGCCTGCCTTTCTTTTATGCTGGAACAAGAATGATTTTCTGTGACCCCATAAAGAACATCGTCTTGACCGGCTTCCGGGCCACGGGCAAGACCTCGGTGGGCAAGGCGCTTGCAGCGCAACTCGGCTGGGCCTTTTTAGACGCCGACAGCCTGCTCTGCACCCGGTTGGGTGCCGACGTCGCCGAGGTGGTGGCACGTCGCGGCTGGCCGTTTTTTCGTCAGGCCGAACGCCAGCTGCTGCAGGAACTCTCCTCAATGACCAACACGGTTCTGGCGACCGGCGGCGGCGCCATAGAACACCAGGACGAATGGCTGCGGCTGCGCGCCTGTTGTTTTGTCGTTTGGCTCGACGCCGATATCGACACCATCAGTGGGCGGATTGCCGCTGATCCCGTATCCGCAACCCAGCGCCCCTCTCTGATCGGCGGCGTTTCTGCTCGTGATGAAATAGAAACATTGCTCAAACAACGCCGGCCGCTTTATGCCGCAGGTTCTGATCTGCGTCTTGACGCCGTTGGCGCCTCGCCTCCGGACTTGGCGGCGCGCATTGTCGAAACAATGGGGCGGCGCGCAACAAGTTGTTAGCTGGACCCTGCGGGCGCATCGTAAAGACAAAGGATAAGAATGGATCACAACCTAGTAGAAACGAGTAAGTATCTCTCGGCCTTCTTTGGGTCAAAATTCGAAGAGTATCGTGCCGATGAAAGAGAATATCGACCCGGCAATGGTTACGGCCAATATTTCAGGTGCCACGAAATCACTCAATCTATGAGAGATATAGTCTTGAATATTCAGGAGCAGTTCGCCGATTTTAGGATTCCAGAAAAGGATGCGTCTCCGCAGCATTTGATCGAGACCTTAAGAAGGTTCCAAAGATTACTTGTCCGCAACAACGTTCTTTATGATTCTGTATGCAAGCACTTTGAAGGTAAAGAGAAACCCGAACCCCTGCATGTTGCCTACAACATGAACAATGAAGTGCTCAGTGCAATAGACCATGTACTGTTATTTGATGAAATCAATGCATATGACGAGAGCAGAAAGAATCAGATGAAGAAAGATGTCAGTTCTCAACTTGCGCACCTGATAAGGATTCTTGATCGATTTGGCGACGTTGCACGGCAACTGCTAATCCGTCGAAATGACTCAGGTTCACCAAGGGCGACACTGAAAATAGCCGATGAATATGACTGCCAAGACCTCATGCATGCACTTTTGAAGATAGATTTCGATGATGTCCGGCCGGGAGAATGGGCTCCCAGCTATGCAGGGAAGTCAAGTCGAACAGACTTCTTACTCAAAGCAGAAAAAATAGTTGTTGAAGTTAAAAAGACGAGGCGGCAACTAGCAGGAAAGGAAGTCGGAGAAGAATTGACACTTGATGCTGCGAAATATCGCGGCCACCCAGATGCAAAAACGCTGGTGTGCTTTGTATATGATCCGGAAAAAAAATCACCAATCCCACGGGATTGACCAGCGACCTTGAAAGATCTTCGACTGAGGATTTCCAGATAAAAGTAGTAATCGGATACTAAAATTTAGCTAAACAAACATTTCAACCCGACTTATTTGGCCGTCACGACCCTTGCAAAGGCAAGGCTCGCGTCAGCCAAAACGCAGGTTAGATGTGCGTTAGGCCTTAATTAATTTTTTTTTTTGCCCCAAGGAAATGTACGCAATGGACATCCCACGGATATTCAACATCACGGAGAGTGCGCACCGCATCCATAACCCGTTCACACCTGAAAAGTTTGCCACGCTCGGCACGGCCTTGCGCCTGGAGCCAGAGGACCGTGTTCTGGATCTCGGCAGCGGCTCGGGTGAGATGCTGTGCACCTGGGCACGCGACTACGGCATTGTCGGCACAGGCGTCGACATGAGCCAGTTGTTCAGCGAGCAAGCGAAGCGCCGCGCTGAAGCACTGGGGGTCGCTGATCGCGTCGAGTTCATTCATGGCGATGCTGCTGGTTACGTCTCCAACGAGAAGGTCAGCGTGGCCGCTTGCGTCGGGGCCACCTGGATCGCCGGAGGAGTCGCTGGCACGATCGAACTTCTTGCGCAAAGCCTGCGCACCGGAGGCGTCATCCTCATCGGCGAACCTTACTGGCGGCAATTGCCGCCAACGGAAGACATCGCCAAGGGGTGTCTGGCCAACGCAATCTCTGACTTCCTTGTGCTGCCGGAACTGGTCGCGTCTTTCGGCCGCCTAGGCTACGACGTTGTGGAAATGGTGCTTGCCAACCAGGACGGCTGGGACAGATACGAGGCGGCCAAATGGCTCACCATGCGCCGATGGCTTGAAGCCAATCCCGACGATGAGTTGGCGGAAGAGGTGCAAGCAAAATTGACCTCGGAGCCTGCGCGCCATACAGCGTACACCCGTGAGTACCTTGGCTGGGGAGTGTTCGCGCTGATGCCGCGGCGTTGCCTCAACCAGGCCTAACGATTCATCAAAGCCGACGCCGCTTATCGGCGTGGCTTAATTCAGGCGATAGGCGTCGCACGTTCAAGCTGCTGTGCCGCGGACGCGGCCAAAGGATGTTATGCAAATCGATGGCACAACAGAGGGCGGGCGGAACACTGTCCGCTCGATATGGATGGTCAGCCGCGAATACCACGGCCTGGCCGGCGCCGGCGGCGTGAAGGACGTCTGCCGGCAACTGGCGGAAGCCCTGGCGAGGCACGGGCGCGCTTCGGTCAGTGTGGTGATGCCGCGCTATGGTTTCATGGATGCCGATCGCCTTGGGTTTTCGCTTGAGCAGATCGGCGACAAGAGCGGGCTGATCGGCGGCCGGCGGTACGAACATGTGTTTGAAGTGGACATGGATTACACCGCTGAAGAACGACGGGAGATTGTGGCGGTCTGGCGCAAGGAAATCAACGGCGTCGCGGTCGTGTTGATCGAGGCGGAGCGGTTCGCGGCCAAACGCGGGGTCTACACCTACACCGAAGAAGAGGCGAAGGAGGCGGCGTGGCAGCGTCGCGGCGAAGGGCATTATGATTATTTTGCCATGAACATCCTGCTGCAGAAGGCGGCCCTTGACCTGATGATCCTTTTGGAGGCGCGGCCCGACGTGATCCACTGTCAGGACGGGCACGCCGCCGTTCTGCCGGCGATGATGCGTGAAAACAGCGGCTACCGGCACTATTTTCGTCGAACGGGCGCAGTGGTCACCATTCATAACGCCGGGTTGGGGTACCATCAGGAAGTGGGCGATCTGGCCTTTGCCCATGCCGTGACCGGTTTGCCGTTGAGGGTGGTTATGAAGGCCCGGCTTGGCGGCAGTTTTGACCCCTTCATCGCTGCCTCGGACTATGCGGTGCTCAACACGGTCAGCGAAAATTACGGCCGGGAATTGCAGCAGACGCCGGACGATGCGCGAACCGGCTGGCTCGGGCACGCCTTGCTGAAGCGGGGCGTAACGCTGGCCGGCGTCACCAACGGCATTGATCCCGCCTCATTTGATCCGACCCAGCCCAGGCGCCTGGGTTTGACCGCCGGCTACGACGTGCTGGCCGGCGATCTTGTCGGCAAGCAACAGTGCAAGGCGGCCTTGTTAGACAGGGTTGCAGCGTGCGGTCCGTGGGACGAGGTGCGGCAGTTCGGCGCCTTGAGCGCCGCCACTGACGCGCCGCTGCTCACCTTTATCGGCCGGTTGACCACGCAGAAAGGGGTGGATGTGCTCATTGAGGCCGCTGGAGAGCTGTTGCTGGCCGACGGCTCCTGGCAATTGCTCGTCTTTGGCTCCGGCGCGCCGGAATTTGAACTGCAGTTGGAGCAGTTGGCAACGCTTGGGCCAGGCCAAGGCCGGGTCTGTTTTCTGCAGGGGTATGATCCCGTCCTGGCCAACAGCATTTACGCGGCCGGTGATTTTTTCCTCATCCCGTCGCGTTACGAACCGTGCGGACTGACCGACTACATTGCCCAATTGCTTGGCAATCTGCCGATTGTCCATCGGGTTGGCGGTCTGGTCAAGGTGCTCGATGGGGAAACCGGATTTTCCTACGGCGACAACTCCCCGGCCGCACTGACGGCTGCAATTCTCCAGGCCCTGGAAACGTATAGGCGGGAACCGGACACCATCCGTTCCATGCAACGGGGCGCCGTGAAACACATCCTGCAACGGCACACCTGGGAAAAAGTGATGGAGGCCTATGTGGGGCTGTATCAGCAGGCAATGCGGATGTGTTGCCGGGAGCGCTAGTGGCGAACGGCTGCGGCTTCGCGCCACCGGCAGACCGGCGCGGCGGCGATTGGTTCGAGGGGCGGAGGAATCATTTCGTTCGTCAGTTGCTTGACGACGCCCTGGAACTGATTCGTTGGTTTCAACAGGTGCAGGATTTGCACTCGGCCTCGCGTCCTCGAGACCACGCCGACGGCTCCGGCAGCGGCTCGCAGAAAACGCGGGCGGAGTTGTTGCGGCAATGCACCGCCATGGTCGGGACGGAAACCCGCAAGGGCGGGTTGTGGCAGCTGAAGGACCTCTGCCATCAGATCTGGCCGCGGGAAGAGCCGGGGCAACCCGCCTACGGCGTTCTCCTTGATTGGTTGGTCGGCTCGCTTTTTCACGAGGCCGTGAAGCTCAAGGAAAACCTCTACCTGCTCAATAATTACGGCGCCGCAGTGGTGAACGGCAACACGGCCATGTTGGACGATTGCTGTCTTCGGGCGTTTCCCCCAGGGCTGCTTGCGTCGGACCTTAGCGTGCTGGTCGGCGGTATTGCCCAGCAGATGGAACGCGTCGGGCTTCTTTTCGGCCAGGTGAGCCGCACCATCCGCGCCATGCTGCCGGAACTAATCGGCAACGCCTTGATTGTTCGCTTGCTGGCGGAACGGGAAGCGGTGGTGACCGAACTCTGGGGGGAATCGCTCGAGGCGATTTTCAGCGATGTTTTGTCCGGCGGAGCTGCGGCCGGTTTCTGCTTGGCCGGCGAAAGTTACCTGCGCGGGCAGTGGTTTCGTCAGGCGTTGACGATGTATGAGAGAGCGTTGGGCTGCGACCGGCAGTGCAACGAAGCAAGAGTTCGTGCAGCACATCTCAAAGCCGTTTTGCGGGAAGATGGCGCGGCGGTTTGAGCGTATGCAGACAAGTCATCCATAATTTTACATGAGGAGTAAAGTGCCATGGCGATAAAAGTGGGTATTAACGGATTTGGTCGAATTGGAAGGAACATCTTTAGAGCGCTGAGCAAGGACCCGGCCTTTGCCGACATTGAGATTGTCGGCATCAACGACCTGACCGATGTGAAAACCATCGCGCATTTGATGAAGTACGACTCGATTATGGGGCGGTCCGAGCAACAGATTACCGTGGGAGAGAACGGCATTGTCGTCGATGGGCGGACCATTCCGATTACCAGCTGTCGCAAGCCGGGCGAGATCCCCTGGGCAAGCGTCGGCGCGGAATATGTTTTGGAGTGCACTGGGCTGTTTTGCGACATGGAGTCGGCCAAGGCCCATATTGACGGCGGGGCGGCCAAGGTGATCATCTCGGCCCCGGCCAAGGGCGAGGTGAAAACCATCGTCATGGGCGTGAACGAGGACGAATACGACCCCACCGTGCATCACGTGGTGTCCAACGCCTCGTGCACCACCAACTGCCTTGCCCCGGTGGCCCAGGTTATCCTGGACAATTTCGGCATCAAACGGGGTTTGATGACCACGGTGCACGCCTACACCGGCGATCAGCGGTTGCTCGACTTCCCGCACTCCGATCTCCGCCGGGCCCGCGCCGCCGCCATGTCGATGGTGCCGACCAAGACCGGCGCCGCTGCCGCAGTGGCCCTGGTCATCCCCGAATTGAAGAATAAATTTGATGGGTTGGCAGTGCGCGTGCCGACCCCGGACGTGTCTTTGGTGGATGTGGTGATCGAGGTCGAACGGGAGACCACGGTGGCGGAAGTGAACAAAGCCCTTGCCGCCGCCGCCAACCGGTACCTGGGATACTCCGAGGAACCGCTGGTTTCAATCGATTTTCAGGGCGATCCTCACTCCTCGATTGTCGATGGGCTGTGCACCAAGGTGATGGGAACTTCGGTCAAGGTCATGAGCTGGTACGACAACGAGTGGGGCTATTCCAATCGCATGCTCGATTTGGTGTTGCACATGGAGGCCAACAAGGCGCTGTAAGCTCTCCGACCAACAAAGGAATCGCGCTCCCCTATTTGGAAAGGGGGGAGCAAAAAAAAACCGGGTTGCCGGCTCATCTCTCTGAGCCGGCAACCCGGTTTTGCTTTGTAAGACGTTGCTGCGTCTTGCAGGCGTCAAACGTACAAGGTTTTAGTCGGCTACATGCCCTGTGCCGTTGCAGGTCGGGCATTTTTGGTCAGGCGTGCACACCTGACCATCCGAGTTTTTGCCTTTCCATTCACTGCTGGTTTCACAGACGCCCTCGATTACTTTTTTTCCCATACAGGTCGGGCAGGTGGTGGTCTTTTTTTCTTGGGTCATAGCGCTCTCCTTGTTGAAGGTTTTACGTGATAATGTTTCTTGTAATCAACTGTAGTTTCCTGCAGCGAAAAAGCAAGAGCCTAAAAAAGGAAATCGTAAAAACCTTGTAGGATTCCGCTTGATTGACGAAATTTCAAAAAAATACAGCGGGCCGCAGGCCAAAAAACGCCCCGCAACACGTCCCTTGCGGCAGGCGTTGCGGGGCAAAAGCGGAACAGGAGACAGAGGGCAGAGAGCAGGCCTGGGAGCACTGCGCTAGGCGTCGCGCCGTTGCGGCCCAGTCGCGCCGGCATCCATTTGCGAGCCGTTTCCCCCGGGCAGGTGGGCGCGCAGCAGCAACTCGGCGATCTCTTCGGAATTGCGCAGATCAACTCCGTCCTGCGCGGCGGGGGCAGCGCCTTGGCGGGTTGTTGCTTTGGCCCAAGAGGCGGCGTAACGGGGGTACTCTTCTTTCAGGGCCGCCAGATTCTGACCGGCGACCAGTTCTGGAAATTCAACCAGGACGTCATAAGGTCCGGGCCGCGACATCACCTTGGAAAGAATGGCGATCAGATCAAGCAGAAACAGCACGCCAAAGACGATGCTGAATTGAAACAGGGCCGCCATCCACTTGTACCGCTGCACAATCGGCTCCACGCCTTCGCCGTCGGCCTCGGGCACGAAGATGACCTTGAACAGGCCGATGGTTTCCTCCATGGGATCGAAACTGCCCTCTGCCTTGGCGTAATAACTCTTGAGCACCGGATCGAAACGCAGCTTGTGACTGGCCATGCGCTCGGCCTGCTCGCTTTCGGCCTTGGCGATCGCCTGGTTCATTTTGTCGATGCGGGCCTTCCGCTCCTCGGCCGCGGTCACAAAGGAGGCCCGCTTGTCCGCGTCAAGCGCCGACAACAGATCCTTGGGCGGTTCCGCCGGAAGGGCCGCAGCCGCACGCCCCAGCAACTGCTCGTAGCGCTGACGCGCGACCTGTTCGGCCTTGGTCAGCAACTGCAGATCCCGCTCCAACTCTTTAAATTTGGCGCCCTGTCCCGGCTTGCCCGTGCCGCCCCGATCCGAGCCCAGCCGCCCGCGCGCCTCGTTCTTGAGATCCTGTTCAACCTCGCGGATGCGCGCCGAGGCCTGTTTCCATTCGGCCAAGGCGGCGGCCGCCTCCTGATCCAACGCCTGTTTTCGACTGCGGGCGTTGTCGTCCTGCTGGCGCACGGTCTGCTTGGCCAGTTCCTCGGCATAGAGATGCGCGTCCACGGGGCCTGCGGCCTGCTCCTGCTTGAGTTGCGCCTGCAACTTGGTCAGCAGCGCGGCGTCGCGGCTCTCGATCAACTCCCGCTCTTCCCGCTCCTTGCTCTGCAGATCGTTCAGCCGGGTGCGGTACTCGCCCTGCAAGCGCTCCTTAATCGCGCCCTGATATTGCTCCAGGCAGAAGGGGAAGGCGATGGCCACGCTGATCACCGCCGCCAGGCCGACGCGAAAGCAGACCTGGATCAGCTTGCGCCGCCACGGCTGGAACGGCCGATAGGTAGCCATGAGGATGCGGTCGACATTCATGACGATAAAGGCCCAGACGAGCGCGACCAGCAGGGAAACTATCGGCCGGGACGATTGGAAACGGCTGGCGGCGTATAGGTACATGCCGAAAAAAGCCAGCAGGGTGGGGACCAGCACTGAAGAGCCGAGCACTGCGATGCGCTCCCGCTCGCTTTCCGGCAGTTGGTCCAGGGTGGCCTTGCGCGCCCCGGCCAGCCAGTAGAACAGGGACAGCGGCCAGGGACAGCGTCCGGACGCGGGGACCGGACGGGCGGTTAATCGTTTCAACATCTCGATATTGGTTTTCAGATTCATAGCGCTACACTCCCAAGGCCGCCGTGCAGGCGACCGGGAAACGGATTGAGGTTGATTGTCGTCATCTGGTTTGGATGTTCGGATAGGAACTTCGGGAGGCCGAAGCGGAGGAACCGCTCGGGGATGCGGCGACCTGGCCCGCCTCGAACAACAGCGGCGGGTGAGAAAAATAATACCCGAAAAACAGTCTGCTGGCGAGAGGAATAACAAAAATGAAATTCACGCCGCGTCTACTTGCCCAAAATTCCCTGGAAAAATAATCTACGGGTTCGTACAATGCAGTCGCTTGCATCACCTCGTGGCCGCCTCGACCTCGCGCGCCAACCAGATCCGTCAGCAAAGGACATTCTCTTGAAAATCATCAACATCATGGGCAGCCCGAGAAAAAACGGGGCCAGTTCCCGCATCGCCCGAGCCTTCACCGAAACCGCAGCCGCCTACGACGCCGAGATCACCGATTATTCGCTCAACAGCATGCAGTACCGAGGATGCCAGGGATGCGAAGGCTGCCACACCCGCGCGGACCGCTGTGTGCTTCGAGACGACCTCACCCCGGTGCTCGACGATCTCTTTGCCGCCGACGTGGTCGTCCTGTCTTCGCCGATCTATTTCGGCGACGCCTGCGGCCAGTTCAAATCGTTTTTTGATCGGACGTGGTCCCTGATCCAGACCGACTCGGCCCATGAGGAGGAGAACGGCAGCCGCTTGCCGCCGGGCAAGATCGCCGTGCTTATTCTCTCCCACGTCGATGCGGCGGACGCGCACAACGATGTGCCCCAGCGCTATGTCATGTATCTGGAACTCTATGGCTTTGAGGTCAGGATCCTCACCGCCTCGGGCCTGCGCCTGCAATCAAACGCCGACGTCGACGCCCAGATAACCGCGGCGTCGTCGTTGGCGCGCGAACTGCTGCGGGCGGAATAAGCCGCCTACCGTCCGATTGCCCCGCCGCCGGCAATGGCTGCAAACACCGCGTCGCCCACGGCCACGATTTGGCTCTTCGTCGAATCAAGTGGATTTGAGTAAATTCTGTATCGGTGCGGCCAGCAGGTAGATGATGCTGATAAAGATGTCGTCGTTTCTATATCCTCTGGCCCTGCATTTGGCCGCCTGGAAGATACCGTTGAGCGCTTCGATTCGGGCGTTGTTGTGCCCCGAGATCCAACGGGCACAAATGGCCTCGCGGTGTTTTTCGACTGTTCGCAGGGCCTTGCGGACTGGTTTGAGCAGATCAATGTCGTCGGTCAGTGATCGGGCGACATTGAGAAACGTGGCCAGCCGCCATTTGGCGCCTCTGACGGTAGTCGCTTGGCGCACCCAGCGAAGCATTTCCTTGATTCGCCATGCCTTGGAGGTGTGCAGATCCATGCTCATCAGTTCTGCCAGCGCGTCGATCTGCTTCTCC